>WNGF01005871.1_pt1 | contig 22722 bp, 14 predicted proteins | sample 5400641 | NCBI WGS metagenome assembly WNGF01 (sample SAMN13153371, study PRJNA577476) | soil metagenome | isolation source: 80 cm soil or saprolite under grassland replicate 2 | place: USA:California | collected 2016-06-15 | reverse complement strand
ACGGCAAAAGCCTGCGCGTGGACGACCGGAGCTTCGTCCCGGCGACCCATTTCCAGTATGGCCTCGTGCCGCGCGACCAGGCCTGCTACACCTGCCACACCGATTACACGATGTACGGCGACGTCAACTCCAAGCTGCGTGGGCTGAAACACGTTTACGCTTATTACATTGGAAAGCCGTCACAGCCGATCAAACTTTACCGGCCGTACAACAACCGTGAATGCCTGCATTGCCACCTCGGCGCGCGCTCGTTTGAGGAATCGGAGGCGCACACCAAAGACCCGCAGGCGTTGTCACGGATGAAGCTGAACCAAATGAACTGCTCGACTAGCGGCTGCCACAACATCATCCACAACGTCGGGCAGTTGAAAGAGGCCACATTCTGGAAGGAGCCTGCCAAATGAAATCACAGTCGACGAAGATCGAGAGACGAATACGGCTGGCGGGAATGCTGCTGATCGCGGGCCTGCTGGTAGAGCTCGTCACTTTGCGCTGGTCGCGCCCGACGGCGTTCCTTTTGTTTCTGCTGCTGGGCGGCTTGTTGATGGCGTTGGGAATCGGCGTCTACCTCATCTCACTGGTTTCCGCCGAAAACAAACCACCGGCCGAGTAATTTTCCTCAGTGATGGGGAATTTGACCTGACCACCGATCTTCACATACTCGAAATCAAGTATTTAGCGCAGGCACATTTATTGCTTCTCGACAGTATTGAAAGGACGAATGCTTGACGACCGCGTGAGCGTCGAGCGTCGAGAAAACCATGTACACTGCGCCACGATATTGTGATTTAGACGGAGTAACCGAGATCAGCCCGTTGCTTGAAGGCGTGACGCTGACGGCGCTGGAAGCCTGCGATACGATCCATGTGCGGACGCGCAACAGCGACTATGAAATCTTCCTGCTCGACCCAAAATCGGGGCGCGCGCTCGTGCGAGGCGGGGAATACTTCGCCGAACCTGTGGAGGCGACCGTGAGCGGCTCGACCTTCGGTGGCTGCATGCTTATGATGGGCTGGCTCGGCGTCGGACTTCGGATGGAGATTTATGCAAACGGTCAGCGCACTGTGACTTCTCCGGTCCAGTCGCTACGCATTGAGCATGTCGATTTCGGCCTTGACCCGTTTGATACGGTCAATCCCCAAACTGCTTTTCGATGATCTCCGCCGAAAGCGCCAGAAAATCGTATGCGGTGATGATGCCGACCAGCCGGTCGTTTTCTACCACCGGCAGGCAGCCGACTTTGCGCCGTCGCATGAGCGCCATAGCTTCGGGCATGGGCGTTTCGGGCGTGACGGTCAACAAGTCGCGGGTCATAATTTCCTTCACGGTAACTTCCTTTGCGCCGCGGCTCAGCAAGCCACGGGCGAGCAATCGCAAGAGATCGCGGCGCGAGATCAGCCCGACCAGGAGGCACAGGCGATAACTATCACCGCCCACGTTCCGGAGGTCTTAGGAACTCCGAAGGCGAGAGCGCCTTACGGGTGAAGCGCGCCAGGCGAACGGCTCCCTTAAAATAGAACACTCTGTTGATCCGTACTCCGACCGACGTATGACCCGCCCCGTGAGGAACCAGGCGTAGTTGGGCCGAGCCTTCTTGAACCCCATCTACATAGTTCCTGAATTCCTGACCATCATATACCGATGCGACGTGGTACCAGGCTCCGAGCGGGTGCAGCGCCTGGCGATTCATCAAGGCTTTGCTTTCGGTTCCCGATTGGATGTAGCTGTCGAGATACCACTGATTATCGACAACACGGATTTCAAAGAGCATCCGGTTGTCTGTGTCAGCGCCGGTCTGGGAATCCAGTTCGCTTAAATGAAACCACCGCTGCTCCCTTTGCCCGCCGTCAGGGCGGAAGATAGCTTCCCAGGTGAAGGTCTTGGCGCCTGCCAGTGGGTGGTTGTCAATGAACAGCGCATCATCCATGCCGTCGAACTCGACAGCCTTGCCGACGGGCGAATCGATGACTTTGGGTTGGCCAAGAACTGTAGTTTTATGGCCGCCAATATTCTCAAGCTGGTCAAAGGTCCACATTACGCCCTTGGAAGGTTGATCCATAACCGCGCCGCCGCTCGAACCGAGTTGTAACGCGGCCAGAATGGCCAGCGCCGCGACAGAACCGCGTAGAATGATCTTAAAAGTCACTCTGCCCTCCGCGTTTGTCGCAAAGAACCGAGATACCCGACCAGGTTTTCCAGGTCGTCTTTCGAAAGCGAAGCGTAGTCCGGCATCAGCGATTCCCTGGGCAGCTTGATCTCTTTGAGCTCACTCTTCATGAAAGACCGCAGATCGCCCTTCATATCTCGCATATGGATCGAGTATTCATCTTCGTTGAGATGAATCCCGATGCTGCTCTTTCCCGTTACGCTGATCACCTCCACTGTGCGATAGTCGAGCGGAATATCAGCGTTCGGCTCCGTGATCGATTGGCGTAAATACGGCGCCGCGCGCTTGGCTCCAATGTCAGAAAGGTCGGGTCCTAAGGCGCCGCCTTTTCCGTCGATGCTATGGCATGACGCGCAGCCGTTCTTCTGGTAGACGAGCGCGCCTGCCGCAAGGTCGCCTGTGGCGGGCTCCGGGGCCCCTTGCCGGCTCAATTGCCGCACGTATGCGACCATGCGCCAAACCTCGGCTTCGGGAGAACTGAACGTGCCTGGCATTTCCGTGTTGGGAATGCCATTGCGGATAACGAGGAAAATTTCGCGGTCGGAGCTGCCGTATCTAAACCTGCCCGTGTTCAGAGTGGCGCCACGTCCCCCTTCGCCGTTCTTGCCATGACAGTGACCGCACCGGCCGACATAGAGCTTGCGCCCGGCTTCCAGGTCCGCTGCTGTGGCATATGGGTTTGCTTCCGGGAGGCCGGGCCGAGGCTGACCTGCCGGTCTTTGCGCCTGCATTGCAAGCGCCCAACTCATTAGACAGTAGGCGATCAGAAATATTCTTCGCATAAGAAAACTGTTCAATCGAGTCCAAAAGCGATGAGGTTGTCCCCAATTGGAATCGTGACCAACTGCTTGTCTCGGCTGAGGAAGGTAATCGGGCTGGCGAAGACGCGATCCCCCCCGTTGAAATGCCAGAGCTCCTTGCCCGTGCTAGCGTCAAGAGCATAGAAGTTCCCGCTTGGCGTGGCCGAAAAGACCAGGTTCCCTGCAGTCGAAAGCGCCCCTGCCCAGGGTGGCGCCAGGATGCGATGCTCCCATTTGATCTCTCCCGTCTCCGGCGTCATGGCAATCAGACGTCCCCAGCTTTCCTCGGGCCGGAAACGCGCTCCGCCGCCTCCGCCACCGCCGAAGTAGGCTTCGCCTGGTCGGAATTCCGGGGCGTCGGTTTTAAAGTAACGCCGCCGTTCCTCGCGCGCATTGAAATATAGTAGCTTTGTGTTGGGATTGTAGCTGGGCGACATCCAGTTGTTGCCGCCGTCCACGCCGGGCCAGACCAAATCATTGCCTTCATAGGTCGGATCTTGATTCGGGTTGAGAACCGGACGGCCCTTTTTATCAATCTCCTTCGCCCAGGTCTGCCGCACATATTGTTTGGCCAGCAGGAAGGCGCCCGTCACACGGTCGAGGACATAATGGAAGCCGTTGCGGCTGGGGACGACCACCAGTTTGCGAGGACGCCCGTCAACCGTCGAATCGAGCAGGACCGGAACCTGCGTGGCGTCCCAATCATGCGTGTCGTGCGGAGTGAATTGAAAATACCACTTCAACTTTCCGGTGTCCACATCCAGCGCGAGCAATGAACATGTGTACAAATTGTCTCCGGGGCGAACGTCGCCGTTGTAATCAGGTCCGGGATTGCCTGTTCCCCAGTAGACCAGATTCAATTCCGGATCATAGGAGCCAGTGATCCAGGTCGATCCTCCGCCGTACTTCCACGAATCGCCCTTCCATGTCTCAGAGCCAGGTTCGCCCGGCGCCGGAATGGTCCAGAAGCGCCATACGCGTTCGCCCGTTTTCGCATCGTAAGCGTCGAGGAATCCACGAATGCCGCCTTCTGCGCCGGCGATCCCGGCGATCACCTTATCTTTGATTACCAGCGGGGCTCCAGTAGCCGTGTAGTTGAGGCCGGGATCGGCTAGATCCTTCTTCCAGAGCATGCGTCCGGAACGCGCGTCGAGCGCGAGGAGCTTCGCATCCAGCGTGGTAATGAAAAGGGTCGCGCCGAGGATCGCGAGTCCACGATTGACCTGACCGCAACATGTGTAGACGCCGGCGGCTAACCTGTATTCGAAGGTCCATAGCGCCCGACCGGTTTCCGCGTCGAGGGCGATCACGTCGCTGGGCGGGCGCGTCACGTACATCACGCCATCCACGACTATTGGAGTCGCCTCGACCTTGGGACGATGCATCTGATAGATCCACTTGGCGCGGAGCCTGTGGACATTGTCGGCGGTGATCTCCTTCAATCTGCTGTAATGATGGCTGCGATAATCGCCGCCGTAGGTCAGCCAATTTCCGGGTTCGTCGGTCGCTTTGAGCAGTCTTTCATAAGTGACCGGCAGGCCGCGTGGCGCCGGCGATTGCCCCTCCGGAGCTGGAGCCAGCGCCAACACCGCGGCGCCAAGTAAAGAGACGATTCTCAAGATTCTTTTCGGCATTCAAAAACTCCTGTAGACAGGAAAATGTAGGAGAGGAAAATAAGACTCCAATTCGGTTCCTATTTTCCTCTCCCACATTTTCCTGTCCGGCGCCTCGAGTGGCGATATGAGACCGCTCACTACCACAAGGGCGCCAAAGTTCTAGCGTCGCGCCGCGAGCCGCTTCTGGATTGAAGCGCGAGCCGACGGCAGGTATCGCAGAGCATTGGCGTAGTAAACTTTGCGCAGGACGCCGTCCGGAAGGCCGATGCCGTAGATTCGCCAGCGGCCGTGCAACGGGGCTCCGGTGGCCGATCGAAGCTGCGCCGGATGATCGAAGTGCTCATCGTAGGTTTCGAGGAATCTCCAATGGGGCTCCCAGAACTCTTCTTTCCCGCGGCCGGGATTGCCGTCGGATCCGAAGAGGATTCTATCCTGATACTTAAGGAAGAACTTTCGAATCATCAGGGGCGCTCGGCCCAGGTCCTGCAGTGTAGCGGAGATTTCGACATCGGCGTTGGGATACTTGTCCAGCAGCGCAGCGACTTTATCCATATCATAGTACAACATGGCCATGTGCGCGTTGACGAAGCGCGTCCTTGGATGCTTGGCGTGCATGTTCTCGCGCGCTTTTTCGATCACGTCGGGAGTCGGCTGCCCGGTCTGATAGTAATTCCCTTCCGGACTGCTTCGCCAAAGCCCGGCTTCGTAGCGTTCGTTCTCCGGACCGATGGGAAGGAAACGTCCATACGAGTCGCTCGTGTGGATCATGACGGGCTTGTTGTGCTTGGCGCACATTTCCCAGATCGGATCGAATCGCGGGTCATCGGATTGGATGTAGGAGCCGTCGGAATTTTTCAGATCGAGTCCGAGCACTTTATTGATCTTCAGTCCTACCGCGCCGGCCAGAAAACAGCGCTCCAGTTCCGCGGCGGTCCTTGCGGACCATCCGGGCTCGTTGATCCCTTCAAAATCGATCCTGGCAAAATGAATAATGCGATCCCGGAAGGGCTCGCCTACTTTCATGTTCTGATCGAAGGTTTTTCCGAATCCGCCGTCCATATTGCAAATCACGCCGATGCCGGCATCGTCCATCAGCTTGACCAATTCTTTATAGTCTTCGGCGGTCCTGAGTCGCGCGCCATGGAAATGGAAGTCGAGAGCCGGAAACTTGGCGGAAATAATATTTGTCCTGGGCAGTTTCATCAGGGCTTTGGGCATGGCCGGCGCCTCGGGCGAGGGATGAAAGCCAGGGCGCCCTGGGAATTTTGGATCCTGCGAGTTCGTGACGCCCGTCTGACCAGAGGAAGTAAAGCTGCTGACTACGATGAGCAATGCGCAAGACAGCAACCATCGAAGCATGGTTACACCTCCTTTTAGGAAACCGGAGTTTTGTGCCAGTGTTGTTTAGTCTGATTTAGCTTGGATACAGGAGTATTGTGCCACAGCCAATTCGGATATCACAGTTGTTCACACCAAATAATGTAATTGCTCACGAATTGACAGAGATGCAGATCGTCGCCTTTATTTTTCTGTCTCACATTTTTCTGTCCGCTTTGTCTTGACGCGCGAGTAGCCGCATTTCAAACCGCGATAAAGTGGGGTACGATTCGGGGCGCAATACTCAACAAAACTCTGAATCTATCCTGACGGTTAGAAGTCCGTTCGGATAAAGCAAGATTGGAGGCGTCTTCACCGGCATGAAAACCGCCCTGGTTTTGTTCGTCCTGATGTTTACTCTGATTGTGGGCGTTGAAGGTCAACGGGCCGAATTCGACCTGCTCATCCGCAACGGCCGCATTCTCGACGGCACGGGCAATCCTTCATTCGTAAACGATGTCGGCCTGCGCGACGGAAAGATAGCGGCGATTGGCGTGCTCGCCAACGCCAGGGCCGCTCGCGTAATCGACGCGAACGGCCTCGCCGTGGCGCCAGGTTTCATCGATATTCACAATCACTCCGACGACACGGTCCTCGAAGACGGCGACGCCCAGAGCATGATTCGTCAGGGCGTGACTTCGATGATCTTGGGCGAGGGCGGCTCAGCCGCGCCTTCCGAGGCGTGGAAGGATTTTTCCAGCTATTTCGCCGAGTTGAAGCGGCGCGGCGTTTCGACCAACATCGGATCGTATATCGGCTCCAGCACGGTGTGGACGACGGTTCACGGCGCCAAGGCCGGACCGGCCTCCGCTGATGAACTAAATCGCATGCGCGCTGTCGTGCGAGAGGCGATGGAGCAGGGCGCGCTCGGCGTCGCCAGCTCTTTGAGCGGCCCGCCCGGCGTCTGGATCGACACCGACACGCTGGTGGCCATGTGCGAAGTCGCCGCCCCATACGGCGGAATTTATTCGACCCACATTCGCACCGAGGGCGAGGGAGTTTTCAAAGCTGTCTCCGAAGCGATGGAGATTGGCCGTCGCGCGCGCGTACCGGTTGATGTCATTCACCTCAAGATCGCCGAGCATAAACTCTGGGGCAAGATGCCGGACCTGGTTTCGTTGATTACGGCGGCCCGCGCGCAAGGCCAACTGGTGGAAGCGAACGTCTACCCGTACAGAGCGGGTCAGAACAACCTGGCAAGCATTATCCCGCCCTGGGCGCACGAAGGCGGATCCAAGGCGTTGATTCAGCGGCTCAAAGACCCTGCTCTGCGCTCGCGGCTGGAAAGCGAGATCCTCAACGGTATTCCCGGCTCGGACTGGTACAACCACTACACGGCGACTGGCGGTTGGGAGGGGATGCTGCTGGTGACGCTTCGTAATCCGAAGTACGAGCAGTTCGAGGGCAAGCGCATGAGCGAAGTCATCAAGGCGGTGGGAAAGCCGCCGCTAGACGTGTTGTTCGAACTGCTGACGGAGAACGACGGCTCGGTCCCGACCGTTTACTTCCACCATGCGGAGGAGGACATGCGATATGCGCTCAAACAACCCTTCGTCTCTATCGGCTCGGACGGGACCGCCGTCAAGAATGAAGGTCCGCTGGCCGCCGGCCATCCGCATCCGCGCTACTACGGCACATTCCCTCGAGTGCTGGGCCGCTACGTGCGCGAAGAGAAGTTGATTTCACTCGAAGAGGCCGTGAGGAAGATGACTTCCGCCAACGCGGCGAAGATTCGCATATACGACCGAGGATTGCTGCGCCCCGGGCAATGGGCGGATGTGACCATCTTCAATCCCAATACCATCATTGACAACGCCACGTTCGAGAAGCCGCACCAGTACGCGACGGGTGTCGAGTACGTAATCGTCAACGGCAAGATCGTGCTCGAACACGGACGGCACACTGGCGCGCGACCGGGCGCGATTTTATACGGGCAGGGTCGGAAGCAATGATGATGAGGGAGACATTTTTGAAAGCGCTCTTGAGCGCGACGCTGTTGCTCGGCGTTTCGACGAACGCGCCGGCTCAGACGGCGGAGCGGGAGATTGCCGAGTGGGTAATCCGACAGGGCGGTCGCGTCATACTCGAACCTCAACGCGAGGAAGGCAAACCCGTCGGAGATGTCGCGCAGTTACCTGCGGGCGAGATTCGCATCATCGGCGTTGATCTGGTTGGGACGCTGATTGAGCCGAAGGACCTGGAAAAGATCAGCGGGCTTACCCGGCTTAAGGAATTGTACCTGCCGGGGCCGATCTGGAATCCGGGCGCGGGCAGTCGGCTCGATGCGAACGAGGAGTTGAAATTCCTCGCCGGGCTGAAGAACCTTGAGAAGCTTCACTTCAGCCTTCATTTCCTGACTAACGTCAACGTGCAGGACAAAGGGCTGGCTTATATCACCGGGCTAACGCAACTGAGAGAGCTTCGTTGCGCACAGTGCCGGATTGTGAAGCTAAGCCTGGCGCCGTTGGCGAAATTGGAGTCGCTCGATCTGAGTCTCACGCCATTCAACGACGAGGGAATGAAGGGGCTGGCGGAGTTGAAGGCGTTGCGGCGGCTCAACCTGCGCGACACGTTAGTGACCGACGAGGGGCTCAAATATCTGAGCGGTCTCACGCAGCTGCAGGAGCTTGACCTCAGCGGCGCGAAGATCACAGACGCCGGATTGGCGTGGTTGCGCAAACTGACCGCGATGCGAAAGCTGAACCTGCTGGGCGCGGGGATCACCGACGCGTCGGCGGACGCGCTTGCCGGGATGGCGCATCTGCATGAGCTGAATCTTTACCGAAGCCGCATCACCAACGCGGGTCTGGCGAAGCTCGGGACCTTGAAAGAATTGATCAGCCTCGACCTGCGCTACAGCCAGGTGACTGGTACTGGGATAGACGCGTTTCGTGGCGCCGCGCCGAACTGTAAGGTCAATTTCGTGAACGCGCGGGCCGCCAGTGGGAAGAGCGCGGCGACGGACCGTCCTGCGGGAACAGGCGCAGAAGCCATCGCGGCTTGGGTGAAGTCCCTCGGAGGGAAGGCGGAAATTTCGGGCGGCCAATTGCGGGCCGTTTCACTGGCCGCGACCGGGATCAGCGACGCTCAGCTATCGCATCTCGCTTCGTTGACTGAGCTTGAAAAGCTCGATCTTGAAGCGACAGAGATTGGTGATCTGGGGCTGGCGGCGCTCAGAGGGATGACAAAGTTGAAGGCCCTGAACCTCAGTTACACGACCGTGTCCGACAATGGGCTGGCTCATCTGGCGAGTCTTCAGCAACTTCAAGAACTGCGGATGGCGGGCACGCTGGCGCGTGGCCCCGGGCTGGTAAATCTGAAAGGGCTGTCGGCGCTCGTCAAGTTGGACCTTTCGGGAGCGCCAATTGGCGACGAAGGACTCCGGCAGATCGTCGAGATTCCGACCATCGAACACCTGTCGCTGAGTTCAACGGATATAACCAATGACGGATTGAAACACCTCAACAAGCTTGCGCGGTTGCAGACGCTCGACCTGGACAGCACTGATACGGGCAACGAAGGATTGCAATATGTTGGGACGATCACAGGGTTGAAGGAGCTATCGCTCAACCATACCCGGTTCACGGACAAAGGGCTCGAGCATTTGCGTCCGCTCGCAAACCTGGAACGGCTGGAACTGTTTCGCACCCGCACGGGCAACGCCGGCGTCGCGGTCATCGCGTCGCTCAAAAATCTCACTTGTCTCAATCTGGACTACACTTCGGTCGACGACAAGGCCCTCGAACTGTTGAAGACGCTCCCGCATTTACGTGAACTAAGGCTCGATACAACAGACGTCACCGACGCCGGCGTCGCGGCGCTTCAGACAATGGCGAACCTCAGGTCTCTGAGCCTCTATCACACGATGGTTACAGAAAAGGGGTACGAACAATTGAAAGTCGCGCTGCCAGCCTGCCAGATTATCTTCGACCGCGATTCGTCCCTGCCGAATCGGAGGAAGAGCTACAGAGTTCAAGGAAGTAGTTGGGCGAGAAACAGCGTTGCGGCGCCACTATACCGCAGACTGCCCGGTCTGCGGCTGACTTCCGCCACTCTGAAATTGCCGAACGCCAGGCGCCTCGAACCGGGACGCTCTTTGTTTTTGAAGGTTGTGAATAACCATGACAGCCACGGATTGAACAATCTACGGCGAATATCATTCGACCACGACTGGATCACTGAGGCCGGCGGCGTGGTTACGCGAGACCGTGCGGGGCGCATAACGGGCGTTGACCTGCGGGCCAGTTGGGTTACTGATTCCGACCTGCCGCGGCTTGCCGATCTACCGTTCCTTACGCGTCTCGATTTATCGCTGACTCGCATCACGGATCACGGCCTGCAGCAATTGAAAAACGCGCCCGGCATCGTGGACTTGAATCTTTACTACGCCGAGCAGATCACTGACGAGGGCATGGCGGCGTTGAAAAACTGGAAGCGGTTGAAGCGCTTGAACCTGCGCGGGACGAAGATCACCGACACGACGTTGGAGCACCTCGCGAATGTGCCGACTCTCGAATCCCTGGATGTCGGGTTCGCGCAGATCACAGATGTCGGCCTGGACCGTCTCACCCCGCTCCCAAATCTCAAGGAGTTGGTAATCGGCGGCAATAAGCTCACTGACACCGGGCTGCAATCGCTGCGGCAATTTTCCGGGCTGACTTCACTGAGCCTGGGCGGATCGCAGCGCACCGATTCCGGCTTATGGACGATCAGCCTGACCGAATCGGGACTTGATGCGATTATGACGCTGAAAGAATTGCGCGAGCTTCGGCTGGACGGGATGCCGGTCTCAGCGCGCTGGTTGGAGAAGCTGAAGGCGCTCAACAAGCTTGAGAGACTGAGTCTTCAAGGATGCAAACGGCTGGGTGACGATGTTGCGCCGCTTTTGGCCTCCTGGCCGTCATTGCTTATTTTGGATTTGAAAGGAACCGCGGTGACGGAGAAGGGACTTGCCGATCTGCGCCTGACAAAGCCGAACGCCCGAATTTTCCACCAGACAGGAAAATGTGGGAGAGGAAAATAGAACCAATCTTTTGCGCATTCTATTTTCCTCTCCCACATTTTCCTGTCTAAGCGAAAGAGGCGATTCATAATCCAGCAAAATTTTTGCCAGAGCGCTTACGTCAGTAACGCGCTCAGCTTCTTCGTCGCCGTCGGGAACTTGCCAAGGCCTGCGTTCATTACATCATCGGCCAGAGTCAGATACAGATCGCCGAAAGTCCCCGTCATCCTGGAATGCAAGCCCGTCGCCAGCCGTCCCGCATGACCCGCGACAATCAGCCCAAGACCGTGGTTCTTGTGCGGGTTGGCCTCGGCGTGTTCGTGCACGTAGACCAGGCAGCAATGATCTAACAGCGACCCTTCGCCTTCGGGAATGGATTTCAGCCTGGCCAGCAGGTAGGCGAACTCCTCGACGTGCCAGCGGCAGATGTCTCTCAGCACGCGCTGGCCGTCCGCGCCGTCCGCGCCCGGAGCTTTGCCGTCCGCGTGTGTGTAATCGTGATGACGCGCCGCCGTGTAGCCGAGCCACGGGAACCGGGTCAGCCCCTGGCACTTCGTAAGCATGTAAGAGGCGACGCGCGTCTGCCCGCTCGCGAAGGCCTGTACCAACAGGTCGCTCTGGAGCTTCGCGATGCGCGGCCAATCCTTCATATCGCCCTCGAAATCGGGCGGATCGACTCGACGATATTCGGGCGGCAGTCCGGCGATCGCGCGCTCCAGGTCGCGGATGCTCGCCAGGTGTTCTTCCACTCGGGTCTGGTCGTCTAGTGGCAATCGCTTCTTCAAAGCCGCGGCGTCTTCACGGACCGCGTCCAGAATGCTGCGCTTGCGGTTGACCCAGCCTTCTTCGCGCTGGCCGAAGAGCCGGTCGAAGAGTTTGTGCGGAATCATCTCCGGCGGCAAGGCGCGCTCGTAACCCGCCCAACTCATGTTTCGCTGGATGCTTTCGCCGAATGACTCCTGCGAGACGCCGATCTGCAAAGACCGGAAACGCGACTCGCCCTCGAGCTTCGCCGCGATGGCCTGATCTATGGACGGACCGGCCGTGCCGCGTCCGGTGAAAGGCGTGCAACTCATCAGCGCGCTCATGGATTTGTGATGTCCGTTGCCCGGGCCGGGCGTTGCGGCGGCGGCGTTGTCCAATCCGCTGATAACGTGAATGTCGCGGCGGAATGAGGCCAGCGGCGCTAGGCACGGCGTCATCCGATAGTCCGGCCCTGTCTCAGCGGGAATCCAATACCGCTCCGGAATGCCGTTGCCGTTGAACCACAGGGCGAAGCGAGTTTCGATAGCCCTTTCGCGCTCGTGAGCCGTGGCTGCATACGCCGTACCCTGAGTGTTGAACATCGATATGAGTGGCGGCAGTCCGACGCTTACGCTCGTACCAGTCAGCGTAAGCCCTTTTAAAAATGTGCGGCGAGATAGCCTAACGCGTTTGGTAATGAAGTTAGACATGGGCAGGTCTCCATTTGAAGTCCTTGTCATTACTTACATGTATGACGCGCTCCTAGCCCGCGGATGCGGGCGGCAGAGTAAAGCCTTGGGGTGGAGCGCGCCAGCGCGGAACCCCAGGTGTGCGAAGTGTATGTTCATTCAGCCTGCGGAGCAGGCGGCAGCTAACCTGGAAGTCAGCGCATTCAAATTCAATCCAACAATAATGAGCTGTCGCCCGCATTCGCGGGCTTGATAGGCTTTGTTTCGCGCCATTCCTGGGGTTCCGCGCTGCCGCGCTCTACCCCAGGCTTAATTCTGCCGCCCGCATCCGCGGGCTGAACAGTTTAGCCGTCTTTTTCATAACGATAGATTGCGACGCTTTTGTTCAATTGTCTGAAAACTCCCTCGAACGAACCAGTGAAATAATAAGCTCTTTGAAGCGGAATTGCGACTTTCTGAAATCCTCCGACACCTGACGGATCAATGGCCGGTCGGCCTTTGTTTCCATCCTCCCGGATGTGTAGCGGAAATACTGTTTGACCAGACACTCCTGGCATTGCGGCGAACGGGCCAGCACGGCGCCCAGTTCGCGTGGCGATGAGAATTTCGAGTCCGGAATGCCGGCGACATAACCAACAGTATCCATCTCAAGTTCGAGCGTCTTGGGTTTCGCGCGACGGTCGCCTTCCTCGTCGGCGTCGAAAAACAACAGCTTGAATTTATTCCGCCGGGCGCCGATGGCGTCGAACTTCTCGAACCCGAAGCCGATCGGGTCAATCAGATTGTGACAGGTCGAACAACTCGGATTGGTAACGTGCTCGCGCATTCGCTCTCGGTTCGTCTGCGGTTTGGCTTCGGTGATCTCCGGCAGGTTCGTGTTCACGCCCGGCGGCGGCTCGGAGACATGCTGGCAGAGAAACTGCTCGCGGATGAAGAGTCCCCGCGCCGTGGGAGACGTATCATCGGGTTTTGCGGTTAGCGCCAGGAAGAGGCTTTGCCCAAGCAGGCCGGCCCGTTCTGACTCCGCGGGGAACTTGACGCGGTCGAATTCCCTGGCCGGAGCAGGCACGCCGTAGATCTCCGCCAGATCGGCGTTGATGAAGCTGTAATCGGCGGTGAAGACGTCCATGAAGTCACGGTCGTTCCAAACCAGGTCGGAGATAAAGCTGCGCGTCTCCTCGGCCATGGCGGCGGCGGTTTCGCGGTTGAAATTGGGATAGCGGCGGCGATCTTTGCTGGCGGTCAGTAGACGATCGAAGCGCATCCATTGGGAGACGAATTCATCGAGTGACCGGCGGGCGCGCGGATCGGCGAGCATCCGGCGGGCTGTCGTCTCGACGCCCTGTGGCGTTGAAAGCGCGCCGCGCGCGACGCTCTCGAACAACGTCGCATCCGGCATACTGTCCCAAAGCGCGTAAGAGAGCCGGCTGGCCGTGACATATGGTTTCAACTTCGGATCGGATGTTTCCTCGAGGCGGAACAGAAAGTGCGGCGATTGGAGCATGGCTTCGACCGCGAGTTGCGCGCCTTTGAAGAAATCAGCTTCGCGCCGAAATAACTCCTCGTATCGTTTCCGCTCGTCAATCTCCAGCGGACGTCGAAAAGCTTTCAATCCAAATTCACGCACGAAGCGCGCGCGGCACGCGGGCGAAGATTTGCATGGAATTAGCCCGCGACGGTCGCCTCCCTGGAACGCATTGCGCGCCAGCCGCTCCGCCGCCGCGCTGTAAGCCTCGACGAGCAGCGGCGATAGATTCTGCGACTGGTATTGGTTCTTGAAACCGTTGACGAAATCTTCGGGAGGAAACTGGTTTGCGGGAGCGCTCTGGTCGCCGAGCAGATCGCGGACGGTGTTGTTGTACTGGCTGTGAGTCAGCCGTCGCAGCGCCGATGTGGGCCGCGCAGTACCGGCGCCTGCAGCTTTCTCTTCGTGGAGCTTCAGCGCGCTGGCTACTTCGCCATCAGACATTTTGGCCAGGCGCTGAACCCAACCTTTTAGTATTTCCTCCTCTTCGCCGCCGGGTTTAATCCGCTGGCCTCCAGCATGCGGGACGCGATTTGTGGGTTTCTTCAGGAGCAGCGATTCTTCCGGCTTGTTGCGGTCAATCAGCGCGACAAGCGATCTGCCGAAGGCCTCGATTTGATCGGCGTTTGCGTCCGGTTCGGGGAATTGCAATCTTGTACCCGACGCCACGCCGTCCGGGCTATGGCACGACCGGCAAGCCGCCTTCTCCAGAACCGGGTAAAGCGTCCTCGCGAAAGAGCTTTCCTGAGCTGGAGAGAAACCTTCCTGAGCCCAGATCGAGAAGAGAGCTAGTACTAGAAAAGCCTTGAACCCACCTGGTTTTCTTATGCTTTTGCCAAACATGTGAAGCAGATGTTTCAGTTATCGCAGCTATTTGAAATTGGAAATCAAAAATTGCAGTCGAAAACACACAACCCTGCGCAGTATATTTAACGAATACAACACTCGCAAACTTTATCACGCGCGGCGGCAGACATTTTGCGATTCTGGCCCTCGATGGCGTTGCTCTATGAGTATCTGAACTCGCAGGACGCGAAGGCATGACCGGGCAAAACCCTCCGTCTGAAGCCAAGCGCGAGTTGTAGATACCGAAAATCTCATCCGACCTCTGGATGCTTGCGCTTTCGAGACCTGTTCCTTAATACTACTCGCCGACTTTGCGAATCCAGATTTTGTGATCTTGCTTCTCGTTTATGGCTCTCTTCCCTGTTAGATCGGTTAGCATTGGCGACGCCATGAAACAGTGAAAACGCCCCCGGGTACGCATTGCCTCCCGGATTGAATCGAAAGATTCATCGCCGGAAGTAGAGGGGATCAATCCCCTCATACTTCCAGCGATCTCAATTTCCTCTCCATCTAAGCTCACCAAGATGTGAGCTATAGATGGAGTATCCATTGAGGGAAGAGGATGAACAGCGGGTCTACAAATGGCTTGGCGCTGAAACTCTCCGCCTTACTGCTCTCATGCCTCTTCTTTTCTCAGTTGATGCGTGGCGTGACTGTTCGGGCCGTTCAAAGCGCCGCTCCTGCCCGCCAGATTGTTTTCAACCGTGACATCCGCCCGATACTCGCCGACAAATGCTGGGGTTGCCATGGACCTGACGCGCCGGCGAAAAAGATCAAACTCCGACTGGATTCCGAAGGCGCGGCGACCGCCGACCTTGGCGGAGGCCGCCGCGCAATCGTTCCTGGCAATCCCGAGCAAAGCCAGCTTGTACGCCGCATTACGTCAGGCGATGAAATGACGCGCATGCCGCCGGTTGATTCGGGCCGCAAGCTGACTCAGACGGAGATTGATTTGTTAGTCGAATGGGTCAGGCAGGGCGCGCTCTGGCAGCGTCACTGGTCATTCATCCCACCGATTCGACCTTTATTGCCCCAGATAAAAAATAAAGAGTGGTCGAAGAATGCGATAGATCATTTCGTGCTGGAGCGGTTGGAACGCGAAGGGATGGAGCCTTCGCCTGAAGCGGATCGCGCGACGTTGATTCGCCGCGTGTCCCTCGATTTGACGGGGCTACCGCCCACGCCACTTGAGGTTGAGAATTTCCTCAACGACAAATCGCCGAACGCTTACGAGAAGGTCGTTGATCGTTTGCTCGCGAGCCCGCGTTACGGCGAACGAATGGCTTTCCGCTGGCTGGACGCGGCGAGGTACGCCGATACGAACGGTTATCAAGTTGACGGCGATCGCAGCGCCTGGCGGTGGCGGGACTGGGTGATCGAAGCGTTCAACCGGAACAAACCGTTCGATCAATTCGTCGTCGAGCAACTGGCCGGGGATTTATTGCCCAACGCGACGCTCTACCAAAAGATCGCGACGGCCTTCAATCGCAATCACCGGATCAACGCCGAGGGCGGGGTCGTGCCGGAAGAGTACCGGGTCGAATATGTCGTAGATCGCGTGGACACGACCTCGACCGTCTTTATGGGCATGACGTTGGGTTGCGCGCGGTGCCACAATCACAAATACGACCCGTTCACCCAGAAGGAGTATTACCAGCTCACGGCTTATTTCAACAGCATTGATGAAGACGGGCATTCGTTCGATCAGGGTAACTCGCCGCCGGTGATGGCTGCGCCGACGAAAGAACAGCAGCGAAGATTGCGACAGTTCACTCAAGAGATCGCGCTAGCCGAAAGGCGTTACAACGCGCTGGCTGAAAAGTCAGCCATGACGCGCCGCCATTGGGAAAAATCATTGCTTGCTTCAAATAACGCGAATCGGCAATGGTTCCCGGACGACAGGTTGATCGCGCGGCTGCCGCTGGATGCGCAAAGCGCGCCGGTCTTCAGGAAATCCGACCGCGCCCATCACGATCAGGATGCCGGGCGAAAAGACGAGCCTGATCGGAAGTTCGAGATCGGGTTTAAAGAAGGCTCCCCCCGGTATGTCGAATCTCCGACCGGGCAGGGAGTGACCTTCGACGGCAAAATCTATTTCGATGCGGGCATGCACGCCGATTTCCGCTACAAATCAATATCGACAGATTACCGCGAACGGTTCACGATCGCCGCGTGGATCTATCCTGAATCGGAGCAGAGCGGTTCAATCGTCACCAAAGTCAGCGACAGCCCCGCGGAAGTGGAAAATAACGTCCCGCGCGCGGAAGGTTACGGGCTGTATTTCATCAACGGCAAAATCCATTTCAATATGGTCTTTCGCTGGGGCGAGGATACGCTGCGCGTTGAAACCGAAGAGCCGTTGCCGCAGCGCCAATGGAGCCACGTCGCGGTGATCTTTGACGGGTTGAAGTCGTGGGAAGATCGCCTGCGCATATTCGTTAACGGACGCGAAGCAAAGCTGAAATTCAATCAGCGAAACTTCTTCATGCTTTCCGGCGGGACCAAAAACACACTGAAGATCGGCGCCGGCGGCGGCCCGCAGTTCCGCTTCAAAGGCGCGCTCGACGAAGTTCGAATCTACAGCCGCGCGCTCGACGCGGATGAGATCGCCGCGCTGGCTTGCGCTGATTCGCTCGAAAAGATCGCGGCGATCCCCGCGGCCAATCGCACGCGCGCGCAGGCGTTGAAAATTCACGGAGCGTTTTTGGAGCAAGCCGCGCCTGATGAGCTAAAGCAAGCGCGCGACACGCTGGTCGAACTGAAACGACGAAAACAGAACTTCGAAGACGACCTTCCGACCCTGATGGTTATGGAGGAGACGCCGCAACCGCGCCCCACGTTCCTGCTCAAACGCGGCGCCTACGACGCTCCGGAGGAAAAGGTCGAGCGAGGGGTTCCCGCGACGTTGCCGCCGTTGCGGTATGGCGGCCGTGAGGGAGCGTCGCGCATTGCGTCGATGTCAAATCGTCTCGATTTTGCCCGATGGTTGGTCAGCGCGGAGCATCCTTTGACCAGCCGCGTCGCCGTGAACCGTTTCTGGCAGATGCTGTTCGGCGCGGGACTGGTCAGAACGACGGAAGATTTCGGGACGCGGGGAGAATTGCCGTCGCACCCGGAATTGCTCGATTGGCTGGCTGTCGAGTTTATGAGTGGGAGCGGGGGCGAGCGGGAGAGTGGAAGCAAGGCAAGTCCGCGATCAAAGAGTCTCAATCCGCATTCGAATGGCTGGAACGTGAAGTCGTTGTTGAAGACGATGGTGATGAGCGCAACTTATCGCCAGTCATCGAAAATCACGCCACAGTCGCAACAGCGTGATCCCGACAACCGGTTGCTGGCGCGCGGCCCGCGCTTCAGACTCCCGGCGGAAATGATCCGCGACCAGGCGCTCTTTGTTTCTGGATTATTGGTCGAAAAACTCGGCGGGCCTTCGGTCAAACCTTATCAACCCGACGGGTTGTATAAAGACATGGCCTTTTCCGGGCTGACTGGTTACGACCGTGACGTGGGCGAGGGTCTATGGCGACGCAGTCTCTACACCTTTTGGAAGCGCACGGTGTTGTCGCCGACGATGCAAGTGTTTGACGCGTCGGCGCGCGAATACTGTACGGTTCGCGACACACGTACCAACACGCCGCTGCAATCGCTCAACCTGATGAACGATGTCACGTACGTCGAGGCGGCGCGCCTGTTGGCGCAGAGAATGCTGCGCGAAGGCGGCGCAACGCCGCAGGCGCGCGTCGCGTGGGCGTTTCTCGCGGTGGCGTCGCGGCGGCCGAGCGAAAGTGAATTGCAGGTCTTGTTGAGAAATTTGAGCTGGCAGATGGATTATTTCGGCCACAACCCACGAGAGGCGACCAGGCTATTATCAATCGGCGAGAAACGGAATGAAGCGAAACTTGATGCGGTGGAACTGGCGGCGTATTCCGCAACCGCGAGTTTGATCCTGAATCTGGATGAAGTGATTACGAAGCAGTGAGAGGGCTGATTCCCAATCTAATGCATCCCACTCAACCGGCGCCAAAAATTCGATGAGGTCGCATATGAATCCGCTCGAAGAACAAAAACTGATGATGACGCGCAGGCATTTCTTCGGCCTGTGCAGCTTGGGCATAAGCACTGCCGCTCTCGCTTCGCTGTTCGGAGAAAGCGGATATGCGCAAAGTGGCGACGCGAAGGACGGCCTGCCGGACTTACCGCATTTCGCCCCGAAAGCGAAACGGGTGATTTATTTATACCAGGCCGGCGGCCCATCGCAGCTCGACCTCTTCGATCCTAAACCACGGCTTGAAAACCTGCGCGGGCAGAACCTGCCCGAATCAATTCGAATGGGACAGCGGTTGACCGGAATGACTGCGCATCAATCGAGTTGGCCGACTGCGCCTTCGGCGTTCAAATTCGCGCAGCACGGTAAATCCGGCGCGTGGTTGAGTGAGTTGTTGCCACATACCGCGAAGATAGCTGACGAAATCAGCTTCATCAAATCAATGCATACGGAGCAGATCAACCACGACCCGGCGATCACCTTCTCGCTCACCGGATTCCAGCTCGCGGGAAGACCAAGTCTTGGCTCGTGGATCGCTTATGGCTTGGGGAGTGAGAATAGAGACTTGCCTGCGTTCATCGTGATGATATCCATTGGACGAACGGGAGGCGACCAGCCGCTCTACGACCGGCTCTGGGGAAGCGGCTTTCTGGCTTCGCGTTACCAGGGCGTGAAGTTTCACAACGGCCCTGACCCCGTGCTTTACCTGTCGAATCCGCCGGGCGTCGGCAAAGAAGTTCGCCGCCGTTTCCTCGATGACCTGGCCGAGTTGAATCAGATCAACGCGCGGGAGTATGGAGACCCCGAAATCCTGTCGCGCGTGGCGCAGTATGAGATGGCGTATCGAATGCAGTCTTCGGTACCCGAACTGACCGACCTCTCGAAGGAATCTGAAAAGACGTTCGAGCGTTACGGCCCCGACGCGCGGGCGCCAGGCACGTTCGCGTTCAATTGCATTCTGGCGCGTCGGCTGGCCGAACGCGGAGTCCGTTTCATTCAACTCTTCCATCGGGGCTGGGACCAGCACGGGGATTTGCCGAAAAACATCACGAAACAGGCTCAGGACACTGATCAGCCTTCCGCCGCTCTGATTATGGATTTGAAAGAGCGAGGGATGCTCGACGACACACTGGTCATCTGGGGTGGGGAATTCGGTCGCACCGTTTATTCTCAAGGCAGGCTGACCGAGACCAATTACGGGCGCGACCATCACCCGCGCTGTTTTACGGTCTGGCTTGCCGGCGGGGGAATCAATCCGGGAATCACAATAGGCGAGACGGACGATTTCAGCTACAACATCACGAGCGATCCCGTGCATGCCCACGATTTAAACGCGACGATCCTACATTGTTTGGGCATCGATCACACCCGGCTGACATACAAATTCCAGGGTAGGAATTTTCGGTTGACGGACGTACAAGGAAATATTGTGAAGCGGATTCTCGCATGAGGATTGAGGCAAGTCGCCCTTACTTTTCCGTCGCCTGGCTCAAAACCGCCGTCGCCCCCTGCTCAACCAATGGAGGTCGAGAAGCTTATGAAGACTCTCGGAATTGCCGCACACAGCGCGGAAGGCGGTACGCTTTGTTTTCTCACCGCGTGCCGGGAAGGGGCCGTGCATCTCGGCCCCCACATGCATCCAACCATCGTGGTGAGTGCGGTGCCTATGGGACTTAGCATGCCGGGCTGGCAGACAGGTGATTACTCAGCCGTCGCCAGATTTTTATCTCAGGGTGTGGAACGAGTCGCGGACGCCGGGGCTGATTTTTATATTTGCCCGGACAATACTGCCCACATCGTCCTAGAACAGATTGCTAATGACCTGCCGATTCCAGGATTGCATATCGCGGAGGTGGTCTGCCGCGAGATCACTACCTACGGATGGAAACACGTAGGCCTTCTCGGTACCAAATGGACCATGACCGGGACTGTCTATGCCAAGGCATTGGAGAAACTAAAGCTGAAGCGCCTGATTCCCGACGAGCCAATGATGGAAAGACTGAACGCTGCGATCTTTGACGAACTCTGTCAAGGAGTCTTCAATGGGCAGACTACGGAGCTGTTCATACAGGCAATTGATTACTTGAAGTCGAAGGGCGCTGAATGTGTCATTCTAGGCTGCACCGAGATCCCGCTTATCGTAACGTCAGCCAACTCGCCGCTGCCCACGCTTGACTCAACGCGACTGCTTGCCAAATATGCAGTTCGTGAAGCGTTGAATGAGCGACCAATCACCATCAAGGCAGGGTGGTTGTCAGTCTCGCCGTGAGGTCTGCAGTGCAAGCAGCAACACTTCTGCCCCGTCGTTGCAGCGAGCTGTCTTCGGCGTCCATTGATCCTCGACAAATTCTACTCGCTCCACATGCCCTTCGCCAAAATGCCCCGCCCGGGTCTCATGTAACCTGGCTCGACGACATTACATCCAATTTCCCAAGTTGTTGAAACTAAAGGTGAGCGAGTTTTGGCGTAGGACAAGAGCGGCGCCCAATCGATTCGGACGGCGGCGCGAGACGTGACAGTTTGTCGCCGCGATAGTGGAGATGGCGTGTCAGCGAAGCCGTTAAAATGGTGGGGCGTCGCAGTGGCCGTTCCTTTGGCTGATTTCCTGAAGTCCTTCGCAAAATATCGGCCGGATCTACTCGCCGGCCGATTCGATAAATTCTGTTACTTTACCCGTGACATTGATCGCAAGTTTCCGGAGGTTGTGGCGTTCCATGCGTGGCGATGCTATCAAAGGGAAGGGATCTACTTTATGGAGAAATTGAGAATCTTGATTTTATTCGTCATTGTCACGTCATTCGGCGCTTCGGCTATGATCGGATGCGGACGAGAAGCCGCCATGCAGACCCCTCCAGTGAATGCGAATCGTGGCGATGCCCAACCCAAAAAGACGCTACGCGCGTTTGGCTCCGATCAGGAGATAACGGCCTATTTCCGGAAAATCGCTGAAGAATCGAAGCGCGAACTCAGGCGCGGGGCTAGCGGCGGCGGCGCGGCGGCTACGTCCTCGGCCCCGGCGAAATCCGCGCCGGCGAACGCGGATGCGCAGGCGGCGGGCGAAGAGTCCGTCACGAACGCTCAACACGCCGGGGTCGATGAGGGCGGCATCGTCAAACTGCACGGCGATCATCTGGTGGTGTTGCGGCGCGGGCGTCTGTTCACGGTCGCCGTGGGCGACGGCGCGCTGAAGCCGGTTTCGGCCGTCGATGCGTTCGGACCCGATATCGATCCGCATAACACCTGGTATGACGAGATGCTGATCTCCGGCGACAGGGTCGTCGTGATCGGATACAGCTATGAGCGCGGCGGCACGGAGATCGGCCTGTTCGATATTGATCGCGAGGGCCATCTCGAATACAGCGCGACCTATCACCTGCGCTCGAACGATTACTATTCATCCCGCAATTATTCCAGCCGGCTGATCGGCGACAAGCTCGTTTTTTATACGCCGCTCTACGTGTGGCCCGAGAGTGAGGATCCGTTCAAGTCGTTTCCCTCGCTTCGCAAATGGCGCAAGGGAGCTGACGAGAGCGAGTTCAAACGCATCGTCTCGGCCAGTCATGTCTACAGGCCGGAGCGGAAACAGAGCTTTCGGTCTATGATGGCGTTGCATACGGTGACGGTGTGCGACCTTGCGCGAAGCGACTTCGCCTGTGAGGCAACGGCCGTGTTGGGGGCTTGGGGGCGCGTGTTTTATGTGTCGCCCAACTCGGTCTATGTGTGGACCACGGACTGGTCATTCTCCGAGGCTCAGGTCCGCCCGAGTTCGATGTTATACCGGATGCCGCTCGACGGCTCCGCCCCGAGCGCGCTCGGCGTGTCGGGCAGCCCCGTGGATCAGTTCTCTTTTCTCGAGAGCGGAGACAACCACCTCAATGTGCTGGTGCGCTCCGCTGCGGCCGGCGACGGCATGT
>WNGF01003136.1_pt1 | contig 22723 bp, 25 predicted proteins | sample 5400641 | NCBI WGS metagenome assembly WNGF01 (sample SAMN13153371, study PRJNA577476) | soil metagenome | isolation source: 80 cm soil or saprolite under grassland replicate 2 | place: USA:California | collected 2016-06-15 | reverse complement strand
TGTCCAGGCCGTCTTGAGCGTGAGCAGGACGCGGCCGTCACCCAAGAGCCGGAGCCGGTCCTGACTGACGGCCGGGCGCAAAAGGTAGCGGCAGAGCTGCTCGAGCCGCGTGCGGTCCCTGCCTGGCACTGCGACATTGGCATGGAGGTCGAAGCCATCGAGATGCGCGTGCCGAGGGGCGCCGGAGAGGACCCACGGGGCGTCGGCTCCTCGCCCACGCGCCACACGCGGGCGCCCGCGCGGCGCCCCAGAGCGACGCGCCCTTGGATCGAGGCGCTGCTGATGCCGGCCAGAGTCGGCGATTCTTCTGCGAGGACATCCGAAGGCGTCACGTCGGCCTCGACATCGAGGCCCCGGCGCCGAAGGAGGCGCCGCACTCGCGTGCGGATCGTCGCGAGTATGACGCCCACCTCTTCGTCCGCGGGGGATGGTGTCGGCTCGAAGCGCAGCCTCTCCTCCGCGCCCTCGGTGAAGACGCCGTCGAGGACCAGCGTGTGGAAGTGGACATTGAGGTTGACGGTAAGGGAGGCTCAGCACCCACTGGCGGACTGGGACGTGGGGCAGCACGTGGTCGACGAGGCGCGCGGCGGACTCACTCATGCGCCGCCCTCCGCAGCTGGGGCAGAAGCCGCGGCCCTTGCACGAGAACGGCACGAGACGCTCGAACGCGCACTCCCCGCACCGCAGACGAGCGAAGCCGTGCGTCAGCACACCGCAGGTGAGAAAGTCCCGGAACTCCTGCTCGATGAATGCCGGTAGGCCAACGCCTTCAACGCCTGCAGCCGCGGCGTCCAGGAAGGCGTCCAAGTGTGCGCGTCGCGCGGCTGATACCCGGCGCACGGGAGAGGCATGCGTGCGGCATACGCCGGGCGAACGGTCGCGGACAATGTCGAAAGAGAGATACGTCGAAGGCGTTGGGGGAGCGGGGAGAACGGATGCCACAGGCTGGGCGTCCACTTCCCAGCACGCCGCTCGAGCGAAACCAGCGCGACGCAGAGGCGAGACGAGGCAGGGCCGAATCGCAGGCGCCCATGATGCCCACAGGGGCACCCGCTGGCACTGTCCCTCCTTGATTGGACCGCGAGTCTCCATCATCCGGGTGTTCTGGGACGCGGCTGGGAAATAGTCCAGTCACCCGGGGCGTCGTCCTGTACGATCGGTTCCCGATGATCAGCCGGTACGTCGACGAAGCGCTGGGCCTGCTCGGCGACCGATCTCCCGCTGCGAACTCATCCGCGCCTTGCGCTCGCTGAACTTCGCGGGCCCTTTCTCCGGCGGCAGACACCAGTTCATGGTCCGTGACGACATCGTTGTGACGATTCCGAACCCCCATGGCAAGGACATCGGCATCGACGTGCAGAAGGCCTATCTCGGAGGCCTCGAGTGAGCGCGTCCGCGTCGCGATCCACCGATGGCGCGCTGCTCGGGATCGAGGCGATCCAGACCTTCTACGGCAAGAGCCATGTCCTGCGCGACGTCTCCTTCACGGTGCCGGCGGGAGGTATCACCGTCCTCCTGGGACGCAACGGCGCGGGCAAGACGACGACGCTGCGATCGATCATGGGCCTCACGCCACCGCGCGCGGGGGCCGTGCGCTTCAAGGGTCGGGAGATCACGGGACAGCCGCCGCATCGCGTGTTCCATCTCGGCGTGGGGTACGTGCCCGAGGGGCGGCAGATCTTCCCGCACCTCGAGGTCCGCGAAAACCTAAGATTGGCCGAGCGCGCGGCCGGCGAGGGGTCGGGGTGGACGCTCGCGCGAATTTTCGACTACTTCCCCGTGCTCCGCGAGCGCTCGCGCCAGCGGGGACGGAGTCTCTCCGGCGGCGAGCAGCAGATGCTCGCCATCGCCCGCGCGCTCGCCGGCAACCCCGACCTCTTGATGCTCGACGAGCCCTCCCAGGGTCTGGCCCCCCTGCTCGTGCGCGAGCTGCAGGCGATTCTCGTCCGTCTCAAGGGCGAGGGCGTGACGATCCTGCTCGTCGAGCAGAACGCGCGGATGGCCCTGGCCGTGAGCGACGACGTCGTCGTCCTCGGCAAGGGCACGGTCGTCTTCACGGGCCCGACCGCCGACTTCCACCGACGCGAGCAGGAGCTGAAGGGCCGCTACCTATCGGTGTAGCCTGTCAGCGCGGCGGTCCGGGCGGGGTCTGCCGCACCGCGAACCTCACCTGATCGACGTCGGCCCCGTCGATGCGCAGCCGCACGACGTAGCGGCGTCCCGGGGTCCACGGCAGCGGGATGATGGGCACGGCCAGCGGCATGTTGAACGAGCTCCCGCGGGCGCTGCCCGCGGGGCGGCCCACCTCGAACTCCGACGCCACCCTGACGGGCTGGTCGCCCGTGGGCGTCGGCACGATGAGCGGCGCGCCGTCCTCGTTCTCGATGGTGAGCTCCAGGGAATGGCGCGCGTTCGTCTCGTCCCACTCGACCTCCACGAGCCCGGCGATGGCGAAGGGCTGCGGGGATGGACCGACGTCGGTCCATCCACCGGCGAGGAGGAAGAGCAGGCCCTCGCGGATCTCCGCGCTATCGGCGAGAAAGACCTTGGCCCGCATCAGGCGGGAACGCTGAAGGCGATCGCACGCCGGATCACGCCGCGCCGCTCCAACCGGTCAACGATTTTGACGGTTCTCGGGCCCCGGTCCGGTGACTTCATATAGCCAGATAGCTATGAGGTGGCCATGTAGTCAAGCGGCAGTGCGCTATGACCGGCCATCTAACGGGACAAGGCCTGACATCACCTCAGACGTCCGCGGCGGACGATGGTGCGACGGAGCGTGCCGTCGCCGATGACCTCGCGCGCGTTGCGGGCCTCGACGCGGAACAGCAGCTTGCGGCCATCGACCTCGAGCAGCTCGGAGGTGACGGTGAAGGCTTCCCCGACGGGCGTCGGACGCCGGTGGCGGACGCAGATCTCGTAGCCGACGGTGGTGTGATCCGCGGGGAGCTGCGGCTGCGTCGAGTCCTGGGCGGCCAGCTCCATCTCGAGGATCATCCAGATCGCCATGAGCACGCCGTCGCCGCCGGCGTGCCTCGTGGCCATGGCCGGGGTGACCAGGGCCCGCCGCTCGCCGCGCAGGCCCGGCACGAGGCCGGGAAAGCCGGAGGCCGTCACAGCGAGCGCGCCCGCTCGCGCAGCTCGAACTTCTGGATCTTGCCGGTCGCGGTCGTGGGCAGGGGGCCGAAGATCACGGTGCGGGGCACGGCGAAGCGAGGCAGGTGCTCGCGCGCGAACCCGATCAGCTCCTCGGCGGTCAGCGTCGTGCCGGGTCGGAGCTCGACGAACGCGCAGGGGGTCTCGCCCCACGTCTCGTCGGGGCGCGCGACCACGGCGGCCAGCGCGACGGCGGGATGGCGCGTCAGCGCGGCCTCCACCGCGAGGCTCGCGATGTTCTCGCCGCCCGAGATGATGATGTCCTTCAAGCGGTCCTTGATCTCGATGTAGCCGTCGGGGTGCTGGACGGCGAGATCGCCGGAATGGAACCAGCCGCCCGCGAACGCCGCCTCCGTGGCGGCGGGATCCTTCAAGTAGCCGAGCATGACGGTGTTGCCGCGGAGCATCACCTCGCCGAGCGTCTGGCCGTCGGCGGGCACGGGCTCGAGGGTCTTGGGATCGGCGACCATCTGGCCGTCGACGACGTGATAGGGCACGCCCTGGCGCGCCTGCTGCGCCGCCTGCGCCTCCGGCGACAGCGCGCTCCACGCGTCCTGCCATTCGCAGAGCGTGGACGGGCCGAGGACCTCGGTCAGCCCGTAGATGTGCTGGACACGAAAGCCGAGATCGCTCATGGCGCGGATGACCTTGGCGGGCGGCGCGGCGCCCCCGGTCTGGAGGTCGACGACGTGGTCGAAGGGCGCGCGGGCTTCCGCCGGCGCGTTGATCAGGATGCTCAGCACGGTCGGCGCGCCGACCATGTTCGTGACCCGGTGCTCGGCGATCAGGCGAAAGACGAGGGCGGGGTCGACGCGGCGCAGACACACGTGCGTGCCCGCCATGGCCACGATCGACCACGGGAAACACCAGCCGTTGGCGTGGAACATCGGCAGCGTCCACAGATAGACCGCGCCGGGCGGGATCCGCCAGGACAGGACGTGCCCGACGGTCATCATCCACGTCCCCCGGTGATGGAAGACGACGCCCTTCGGATTGCCGGTGGTGCCCGAGGTGTAGTTCAGCGCGATCGGCTGCCATTCGTCGCGGAGCGGTCGCGGCGTGAAATCCGGCGCGCCCCGCGCGAGGAAGTCCTCGTACTCGACCTCCCCGAGCCGCTCGCCGGGGCCGTCGTGGAGCGGATCGTCGACGTCGACCACGAGCGGCTTCGTCCGGAGCCGCGCCAGGGCCGCGGCGACCGTCGGCGAGAACTCCCGATCCGTGAGGAGCACCTTCGCTTCGCCGTGGCCGAGGATGTACGCGATCGTGCGCGCGTCGAGCCGCGTGTTGATCGCGTTCAGCACCGCGCCGAGCATCGGGACTCCATGATGCGCCTCGAGCATCGCCGGCACGTTCGGCAGCAGCACCGACACGGTGTCGCCCTCGCCGACGCCGCGCGCGGCCAGCGCCGAGGCCAGGCGGCGGGCGCGCGCGTGGAGCTCCGCGTAGGTGATGCGGCGGTCCCCGTGGACGACGGCCGTCCGCTCGGGATGGATGGCCGCCGTGCGCGGGAGGAAGGCGAGCGGCGTCAGTGGCGTGGCGTTCGCGGGCCCCCGGCCGAGTCCGACGACGTTCATCGGCCCTCGTCCTTCCGGAGCTCGGGCCTGAGCAGCTCCATGACGTCGCGCTGGACCCGGTTGAACGTCTCGCTGGTGACGTCGCGGGGCCGGGGCTCGCGGACGTCGATGACGGCTTTCACGCGGCCGGGATGCGACGTCATCACCACAATGCGATCGGCCAGGAAGATCGCCTCCGGGATCGAGTGCGTCACGAAGAGCACGGTCTTGGCCTCGCGCTGCCAGATGGCGAGCAGCTCCTCCTGCAGCAGGGAGCGCGTCTGGGCGTCCAGGGCGGCGAAGGGCTCGTCCATGAGCAGCACCTCGGGCTCGAGGGCGAGCGCCCGCGCGATCCCCACCCGCTGCTTCATGCCGCCCGAGAGCTGCGAGGGCTTCTTGTCCGTCCACGCCCCGAGATTGACGAGGTCGACGAACTTCTCGACCTGGCGGCGGCGGCGCTCGGCCGGCCATTTGCGGATGCGCATGGGGAACTCGATGTTGTCGCGCACGCTGAGCCACGGAAAGAGCGCGTACTCCTGGAACACGACGCTGATGCGATCGTAGAGATCGCCCACCTCGGACAGCGGCGTGTGGCCGAGGACGACCTTGCCGCGCGTGGGCGCCAGGAGCCCGGCCACCACGAAGAGCAGCGTCGACTTGCCGCATCCCGAGGGCCCGAGCACGCAGACGAACTCGCCGGCCTCGACCTCCAGGCTCACGCGCTCGATGGCGACAACCGTCTCCCCTTTCGGGCTCACGTAGGTGAAGCCGAGGTCGTCGATCCCGAGCGCGCCCTTCGTCACAGGTACGATGCGTCGACCTTGCCGCGCAGGAACTCGTCGATGTTGGGCACGCTCGTGATGTTGTACTTGTTCAGGAACTCGAAATACTTCTTGAGCGCGGGGACGTCGGGGGCCAGGTCCTTGATGTACACGGCCATCTTGTTCTTGAGCGAGTACTGGATGATCTTCTCGTCCAGCCCGAGGGCCCGGCTCCACATGCGCACGGCGTCGTCCGGCCGGTCCACGATGAACGCATTGGCCTTGACCAGCGCCTGCACCACCGCCTTCGTCAGCTCCGGATACTGACCCGGGAAGTCCTCGCGCACGACCACGCCCTCGCCGAGGTAGTGCCCGGCCTTGAGCGGCATCAGCTCCTCGACGCGCACGAGCACCTTGGCGTAGCCGCCCACGATCGCCTTGGTGGTGTGCGGGTCCCAGGCGATGTAGGCGGCCAGCTCCTTCTTCTGGAGCGCGGTGGCCATGTTCACGGCGTCCATGCGGATGAGGTCGACGTCGTCGGGTTTCATCCCCGCCCGCTCGAGGGCCAGGAGCATGAGCGGATACTGCTGGGAGCCCTGGCCGGGGTGCGCGACCTTCTTGCCCTTGAGGTCCTTCACGGAGCCGATGTCGGGCTGGGCGATGATGGCCGTCTGCTCGAGGATGTTCACCAGCAAGAGCTTGGCCTTCCCGCGCTGCATGGCCACCGCGCACGGGGCCATGCCCTTCTGCGAGAAGTCGAGCTCGCCGGCCGCGAAGGCGACGTTCTGCGGGCCGCCGAACGGGAAGCTCACGAACTCGATCTTCGTCTTGAAGCGGTCCTCGACCTCCTTGAAGAAACCGGCCTCGCGCGCGATGTAGGGCGGCTGCGTGGAGGGCTGCACGCCGAAGCGCACGACCTTGGGCGCCGCGCCCTGCGCGATCGCCCGGTGCGTGTCTACCCCGAGCGCGAGCACCGCAAGCATCACCGCGAGACCGCACACCGCCGCCCGTCGCGTTGTCATGGCATCTCCTATCGGTCCTTCAACCACTCCTCGATGTTGCGGAACAGCGCGTCGAACAGGAAGCCGAGGACGCCGATCGCCGCCATCCCCACGATGACGACGTCGGACCGGAGGATCTCCATGCCGTCGATGATCATGTGGCCGAGCCCGGATCTCGAGGCGACCATCTCCGCGGCGATGATCGTCATCCAGGCCGTGCCGAAGGCGATGCGCAGGCCGGTGGCGATCGTCGGCAGCGCCGCCGGGATGCACACCCGCGTGGTGAGCTGGAGCGGCGAGCAGCCAAACGTCCGGGCGGCCGTGACGAGGATCGGGGGCACGCCCCGCACGCCGGCGATCGTGTTCAGGAGCACCGGGAAGAAGCTGCCGATGAAGATGATGAAGACCTTGCCGGACAGCCCGATGCCGAACCACAGCACGGCGAGCGGGATCCAGGCGATCGGCGAGATCGGGCGGAACAGCTCCACGAACGGGCGGACGAAGCGCTCGAGCCGCTCGCTCCGTCCCATGACGATCCCGAGGGGGATGGCGACCGCCGCCGCCAGCCCCCACGACAGGAAGATGCGGCCGACGCTCGAGCCCGTGTCCCGCCAGAGCTTGCCCGTGGCGACGAGCGAGCCCAGGGTCTCGACCACCGCCAGCGGGCTCGGCAGCAGCGTCGTGTTCCGCATGACCTGGGACAGCGCCGCCCACGCGAGCACGATCACTCCCCCCGCCGTGACGAGCGGGACCAGCCGTGTCCAGGGCGTGGCGCGCGTCACGCGGTCGGGCTCTCCCGCAGCGCGCGGCGCAAGAGCTTGCCGGCACCGCTGATCGGCAGCTCGTCGCGGAGCTCGATCGTCCGCGGCACCTTGTACGTCGTGAGCCGGCTCTTGCAGAACGCGATGAGGTCGTCTGCGCCCACGCGGCCGCGATGTCCGTCCTTGAGCACCACGCAGGCCTTCACCGCCTCGCCGCGGTAGTCGTCGGGCACGCCGATGACCATCACGAGCTTCACCGCCTCGTGGGCATAGATCGCCTCTTCCACCTCGCGCGGCCAGACCTTGAAGCCGGCCGTGTTGATCATGTCCTTCTTGCGGTCCACGATGGCGAAGTAGCCCTCGTCGTCCATGGTGGCCACGTCGCCGGTGGCCAGCCAGCCGTCGCGCATCGCGTGGGCCGTCTCCGCGGCCCGGTTCCAGTACCCGCGCATCACCTGGGGCCCGCGGATCAGCAGCTCACCCGGCTGCCCCGCACCCACCTCGGCGCCCGTCTCCAGATCCACGACCCGCGCGTCGGTGTCGGACAGGGGAATGCCGATGGAGCCCGGCTTGGCGCGGCCGACGGGATTGGCATGCGTCAGCGGGCTCGTCTCCGTGAGGCCGTACCCCTCGACGAGGACCTCGCGGCCGACCAGCGCGTCGAACGCCTGCTTCACGCTGGGCGGCAGCGGGGCGGCATTGGTCCGGCAGGCCCGCAGCGACGAATAGTCCGCCGCGCGGGCCGTCTCGTCGTTGAGCAGCGCGATGAACATCGTCGGCACGCCGAACAGCCGCGTCACGCGGTAGCGGGTCACCGCACGCGCCGCCGCGGCGGCGGAGAAGCGTGGCACGACGAGGAGCGTGGCGCCCGACGACAGCGGAACGTTCATGACCCCCGACATGCCGCCGCTGTGCGACATCGGGATGGCGCAGAACGACGTCTCGTCGCCGGGCGCGAAGGCGTACCACCGGGCGAACTGCAGCGTGTTGGCGACGATGTTGCGGTGGGTCAACATGGCGCCCTTGGGCACGCCGGTGGTGCCGCCCGTGTACAGGAGCACGGCGACGTCGACGTCGGGCGCGCACGCGCCCGGTCCCGCGGGCTCGAGGCGCTCCATCGCCCGGAACGCCGCCACGTCGACGAACGGCAGCTTCCGCCGCTCGGCCGCGTCCTGCGCCGGGCTCGCCCGCGGGCCGACGACGAGGCTCACCCCCGCGTCATCGAGCTGGTGCCCCAGCTCGCCGGCGCGCGCGCCGGGATGGGCGGGCACGACGACCCCGCCGGCGTACCACGTCGCGTAGTAGCCGATGATCAGCTCGGCGCTGTTGGGCAGGCAGAAGGCGACCCGCATCCCGGGGCCCACGCCGTGCTCGCGCAGGCCGGTGGCGGCGCCCCGCACCGCGCGCAGCAGCGCCTCGTAGGTCAGGCTCCGTCGCTCCGCCAGCGTGTCGTGGTCGAGGTCGCGGACGGCGACGCGGTCCGCGAACCGCGACGCGCTGTCCTCCAGGAGCGACCAGGCCGGCACGCAGGGATACGTGAGGGACCGCGGCACGTGCGCGGGCCACACACCATGCCAGGGCCGGTCGATGCTCATCCGCGGACGATCAGGCGCGAGCGGCGACCACGGGCAGCGTGTAGCCGACGTCCATGGCCGCGAGGTTCTGGTCGTGGAAGCGTGGGATGACCTCGAGCATCGCGTGCTTCATCGCCGCGTAGTCGAGACCGGCCAGACGCGTGAGCGCGCCGAGCATGATCATGTTGGCGAAGAGCACGTTGTTGAACCGCTCCTTGGCCAGCGCCGTGGCCGGCACCGCCACGTGGCGGTCGGGCGCCTCGTCGCGAACCTCGGTCACCATCTCGGGATCGTAGAGCACCGTGCCGCGGCAGTGCTCGTAGAACTTCTTGTAGGCCGGCGCCGAGAAGGCCACGAACACGTCGGCATTCTCGACCACGGGGCTGTCGACGTAGTCCGGCGCGATGACGAGCTGGGCGCGCACGTAGCCGCCGCGCGTCTCGGTCCCGTGGCTCTTGAGCATCGTCACCCGGTGGCCCTGCTTGATGGCGCAGAGCCCGAGGATCTGTCCCATGCGGATGACGCCCTGCCCGCCGAAGCCCGAGATGAGGATCTCGGTGCGCGTCCTGGTGGCCGGCGCGGTCGCCGTCGTCATCAGTGCTTGCCGTGCCCGCCGTCGCGGGTCGTGTCCGCCGTCGCCGCCCTGGCCGCCACGTCCGCCTGCACGCGCGCGTTCATGTCGCGAAGGATCTTCGTGAACTCGGGCCGGCTGTTGGAGGCGTCGTGCTTGATCCCCGTCTCCCACGTGAAGTCCGTCTCGGTGCCGTCGGCCTTGCGGCCCTGCGTGTGCTCGTAGATCCACTCGAGGTTCTTCAGCGTGTCGCGGGTGCCCAGCGCGTAGGCGCCGAAGTTCTCGTTACACGGAAAGCGCACGTGGACGAACGAGAAGCCGTCGTTCCCGAGCGCCTTCTTGACGATCTTCACGGTCTGGTGCCACTGGGTGGCCGTCGTCTCGGCCACGAACGTCGCGCCGGCCGCCTTCACCACGTCGCACGGATCGAAGGGCGGCTCGACCATGCCGTAGGGGCTGGAGTTGGTGACGTAGCCGGCGGGGGTCGTCGGCGAGAACTGGCCGCCGGTGGACTCGTACCCCATGTTGTCCTCGCAGATCACGACGACCCCGAGGTTACGCCGGGCGGCGTGGATCAGGTGCGAGGTGCCGATGGACGCGGCGTCGCCGTCGCCGACCACGATCAGGTACTTCTTGTCCGGCTGGGCCAGCTTGAGCCCGGTCGCCACGGCCAGCGCGCGGCCGTGCGTGGCGCCGAAGTTGTCGCCGCCCCACGTCGCGAACGTCTGTCGCCCCACGCAGCCGATGCCGGTGCCGAAGATCACGTCCTCCTGCTTCAGCCCCAGCTCGTCGATGGCCTGCAGGAGCCAGTTCTCGATCATCCCGATCCCGCACCCGTGACAGGCCTTCGTCGGGATCTGACTCGGTCGAAGGTATTTTTGCGCCAGCTTGTTCATGATGATTGTCCGATCTGGGGGGGAGCGAACGCCGCTCCTCCCCCAGGCCCCCCCACCGGGACCAGTCGAAAGTTGGTCTTCATCTCACCTGACCTCTGTCCAGATATACGGCAGCTCGGGGATGCGCCCCGCGCTCGCCACGCCCTCGAGACCGGCGACGACCTCGGCCACGTTGTGCAGCTCCCCGCTCTTGCCCATGAAGTGGACCTTCCGCTTGTCGGGCGCCGCGCGCATGACCTCGCGGACGAGCTGGCCGTCGTAGTTCAGCTCGCAGACGACGTAGTGGACGTCCCGCTCGAACAGCTCGTCGAGGAAGGGCCAGAGCGTGATGGGCCGGACGAAGCCCGCTCGCACGCCGCGGCGGCGTGCCTCCAGCACACCGGTCTTCACCGTCCGCGCGTTGGCGCCGTACGCCACCGCCACGACCTCCGCGTCCTCGAGCCCGAGCGTCTCGTAACGGGTCAGCTCCGCGCGATGGTGTCGGATCTTGTTGACGAGGCGATAGGTCTGCGCCCACTGCGCCGCCATGTCCTCGATGTCGTAGCCCTCTTCGGTGTGCGTGTAGGCGGAGACGCACACGCCGGTGCCGTGGCCGATGACGTTCGGGGGGACGTCGAGGTCGGCGCTGCCGACCGGATAGAACGGCATCATCAAGTTGTGCTTGCGGGGGATCACGAAGTCGAGGCCGTCATAGTCGTCGGGAATGAAGAGATCCTCCCACATGTCGGAGATCACTTGATCCGTGAGGATGGTGACAGGTGTTCGAAATCGTTCTGACAGATTGAACGCGTCGATGGTGAGCCAGAACGCTTCTTGAACCGACGAGGGCGACAGCACGATCGTCTCGAAGTTGCCGCCGTGGCTGGCGTAGCGCGCGATGTAGAACTCCCCCTGCCCCGGCGCGCCCGTGATGCCGCTGATGGGGCCGACGCGCATGGCGTCGACGACGACCAGCGGGATCTCGTTGGTGATCGACCAGCCGTAGGCGTCGTGCATGAGCGTGTAGCCCGGGCCCGACGTCGCCGTCATCGCCTTCAGCCCGCCGAGGCTCGCGCCCGCGCAGGCGTGCATGCCGGCCAGCTCGTCCTCGCACTGCATGTAGTAGCCGCCGACCTGGGGCAGGCGCTTGGACATGTACTCCGCGATGTCGGTCGCCGGCGTGATCGGGTAGCCCGCGAAGACACGGCAGCCGGCGGCGATCGCGCCCTCGGTCAGCGCGTACGTCCCCGCCTCGAGAAGCCGCCGCCCCTTCGTGCATCGCTGTTCCCACTCTGTCCACGGCGCGACGAGCCCGTCTTGCCGGGAGAGGGTCGAGGTGGTCATGAGGCGAGTCCTTTCGCGGTCGTGCCGTTCTTGACGGCCACGTCGATACAGAAGTCAGGACAGATCTGGTAGCACAGCATGCACCCGATGCAGTTCTCCTCGTGGGCGACGTACATCGGGAACCAGCCCAGCTTGTTGGTCGCCGTGCGCCAGCCGAAGACGTCGACGGGGCACACGTTGAGGCAGAAGCCGCACGCCTTGCACATCTCCTCGCCGATGATGACGTCCCACCGGCCGGCGGGCCCTTTGGGCGCCTTCTTCTCAGCCTTGAACAGCGCCATTCGATGCACCTCCGATCATTTCACCGCTCGTCTCGCCGCGGGGCACGCGGCTCAACTCGCACTGCCATCCTGCTGCAGCACCTTCAAGACGATCTCCTTGGCGTTGACGATATGCGCCCGCGCCAGCCGCTCCGCCTCGGGCTCGTCATGGGCCGCGACGGCGTCGAAGATCGCGCGATGCTCACGCAGCGCGTCCTCCAGCCGGTTCGCCGTCCGCAGCAGCAGCGGATGGAAGTGGCGGATCGACAGCCGCACGACCGACGACATGGCCTGCAGGCGCGCGTTGCCGGCGGCGCGGAAGATGCCGTCGTGGAACGCGACGTGCGCCGGGAACCACTGGTTCGACTCCTCGCGCTCGAGACAGCGCGCCATCCGCGTGAGCGCCTTGTCGAGCACGCCGAGGGCCGTGGGATCCGCCCGACGGGCGGCGAGACGGGCGGCGAGCCCATCGAGCACCTCGCGCACGTCGTAGAGCTCGGCCGCCTCCGTGAGGTTCAGCACCGCCACCCGCACCCCGGCGGCGGGCAGGATCTCGACCAGGCCCTCCTGCTGGAGCCGGCCCAGGGCTTCCCGGATCGGCGTCCGGCTGATGCCGAGCCGCGCGGCGAGATCCATCTGCCGCAGCCGCGCACCGGACGCCAGCCGCCCGCTCAGGATGGCGTCGCGCAGGGCCAGCGTCGCCTCGTCGACCAGGCGACGACGCGTCAAGGGCGCGACAACTGGGGTCATGGATTCTGTATCCAGGATACCGATGGCGGCATTAGACGCTCGGTGCGCAGTCGCGTCAACCGAATACTTGCGCGATACCCTGGCGTACACTCCCGGCACAGCCCGACACGACTCGCCACCGGGGGGGGGACAGCAGGATGAGCGACACAGCGACCTTTGGACGCTACGCCGAGATTCCCGTCGACCGGATGACGCCGGCCCAGCGCGAGGGATACCGCTTCCTGGTCGACGGCCCGCGGGGCCGGCTTCCCGGGCCCTACAAGGTCTGGGTGCACAACCCGACGCTGCTCCGCGCCGCCGCCCCGCTCGGCCAGCACTTCACCCCCGGCGAGTCATCGCTCTCCGAGCGCGAGCGTGAGATCGCGGTGGTCGTCATCACGAGCCGCTGGCATTCGGCCTATCCCACGGCCGCGCACGAGAGGCGCGGCAAGGAGGTCGGTCTGCCCGCCGCGACCGTGGAGGCGATCATCGCCGGCTTGCCCGTCTCGTTTCCGGACGCGCGGGAGCAGGCGGTCTACGAGGTGGCGATGTCGCTGGCCGGTGGCCGGGTAATTTCTCAGGGCCTGTACGACCGCGCAGTGACGGTGCTCGGGCACGAGAGCGTCACGGACACGATCGTGCTCATGGGCTACTACACGGCGGTCTCGCTGACGATGAACTTCTATGCCGTGCCGGCCGGAAGCCCCGGGCTGGCCCGCTGAGGCATGCCATGACCCAGCTACGGATCACGCCGCTCCATCCCTCGCTCGGCGCCGAGGTCGCGGACGTCGACCTCGGTAAGCCGATCGACGAGACGACCCGGCAGGCGCTGTCACGCGCGCTGGGTGAGCATCTGGCGCTGGTGTTCCGCGACCAATCGCTGACACCGGCGCAGTATCTCTCCTCCGCGTCGGTCTTCGGACCGCCCATGGAACAGCATTACTCGCAGCACCACATGCCGGGCTTTCCCCTGATCGGGCTGATCTGGCACCGCAACGGCCAGCGGCCGGCGGAACGGTGGCACACCGACCACACCAACCGCGAGCGGCCGCCCGCCGCGACCATCCTGTATGGGGTGGAGATCCCCTCGGCCGGCGGCGGGACCAGCGTCGCCAACATGCGCGCGGCCTATCTCGCCCTTGCCGAAGACGAGCGCCGGCGCCTGGATTCGCTGACGACGTTCAACAGCCTGGACGAGGACCACGCGGACACGCGCCCGGAGGATCGGGAGAAGTACGGCAAGCCGATCGAGCATCCGATGGTCCGCACCCATCCCGTGCACGGATCACGCGCGGTGTACTTCCACATCTCGAAAGCCACCCACATCGGCGGGATGACGCCCGAGGCGAGCAAGGCGTACATGGCCGATCTGCTCGAGCGGATGATCGAGCCCGGGATCGTCTACCACCACGCCTGGCGCAGGGGCGACGTGCTGGTCATCGATGACCGCGCCACGATGCACCGGGCCCACGGCGACTACGACCGGAGCGAGAGCCGTGTCCTCTGGCGAATCATCGTCGAGGGGGATCGTCCGCGCCTGGTGTAAGCCGGGGATAGGAGCGGGACTCGATCAGGCGAAGGCGCGGTCGATTCGGCTAGAACGTGACGGTCCTTTTCATTGCGCTGTGATCACCTCTCGCACTGCCCGTTGTTCAGCCGGCATCATCATCGCCTCGGTCCTGCCGGTGCTCTCATCGACGACCTGGAGGCTGGCGAGGATCGGACACGGGTCCGGCGGAAGGGGAGGTCGCGGGACGGTCCTGGATTTGATCACGGCCCGGATGGCCTCGGTATCTCCCGGGCCACTTCGGCTTCGGTAGCGCAGCGTCAGCAGTTCCCCCGGTGGAACACGGGCTTGCTGGGTGACGAGGATCTGGCCCTGCGCGTCGAGGATGCTGATCGCGATGTCGCAGGCCGTCACATTGTCGGGCGGGTCCGCGACGGCGCGGACGTCGGCGTACCTAGTGAACGTCAAGCCGACGACCGAGAACAACGTCAGCAGTTCCAAGACCACGACCAGAATGACCGCGGGTGCAGCGGCGACGCTGCCGAAGACCGCAGCAAGGGGCAGAGCCAGCATGAGAGGACCGCGCGAGCGATTCATATCGACCTCCGTGAGCGAGGGCTCGGGACGCGATTACGCGAACGCGCGGTCGAGGGCCTGGGCGAGGTCGGCGATGAGATCCTCGGCGTCCTCGATGCCGACGGAGTAGCGGATGAGGCTGTCCTTGATGCCGATGGCCAGACGCTCCTCCGTCGTGAGCTCGTAGAAGCTCATGATGGCGGGTTGCTCGATCAGGCTCTCGACGCCGCCCAGCGAGATCGCGATGTGGGGGATGCGGACGGCGTCGACCACCCGCGAGCCGGCCGCCAGATCTCCCCGGACCTCGAACGAGACCACGCCGCCGTAGCCGCGCATCTGCTTCTTGGCGATCTCGTGCTCGGGGTGGCTGGGCAGGCCCGCGTAGTGCACGGCGGCGACGCGCGGATGACTGGCCAGGAATTCGGCGATGGCCAGCGCGTTGGCGTTCTGCCGCTCGAGGCGCAGGGCAAAGGTCTTGAGGCCCCGCACCAGGAGATAGGCCGCGAAGGGATCGATCACGGCGCCGGTGATGGCCTGCAGCGAGCGAATGGCGTCGACGAGGTCCCGCGAGCCGAGCACGGCGCCGGCCAGCAGGTCGTTGTGGCCGCCGAGGTACTTGGTGGCCGAGTGCATGACCACGTCCACGCCGAACTCCAGGGGCCGCTGGTTGTAGGGCGTGGCGAAGGTGCCGTCGATGACGGTCTTCACGCGATGGCGGCGGCCGATGTCGGCGAACCGGGCCAGGTCCACGATGCGGTTGTGGGGATTGGTCGGCGACTCGCTGACCAGGGCGCGCGTCGTCGGCCGGATCGCGTCCTCCAGCGCCTCGTAGTCGCCCGCCGGCACCGTCGAGACCTCGATGCCGTAGCGGTGCAGCGTCTGGTTGAGGAACTGGCGCGTGCGACGGTAGGAGTCGTCGGTCACCACCACGTGGGTGCCGCGCGAGAGGATCGCGAACAGCGCCGTCGTCATCGCCGCCATGCCGCTCGAGAAGAGCAGGCAGTCGTCGGCGCCCTCGAGGGCGGCCAGCTTCGCCTCGGCGATGCGCTGGGTGGGATTGCCGTAGCGGCCGTACTCGACCCGCTCGATCTTGCCGTCGAAGTGGTCGACCAGCTCCTGCGTGCTGGCGAAGGTGTAGGTCGCCGTCTGGATGATCGGGGTGGCCAGCGCGTGGGCGGGCTTGGGCCGCGGCTCGCCGGCGTGGACGGCCGTCGTGCTGGGCCCCAGCGGGCCGCGCAGCCCGGGCTCGGCGGGCTCGCTGGCGGCCATCCGCTCGCCCGGCTCGGCCTCCTTGTCGCGACGACGGCGGCGCGCCATCAGACGAGCAGCCGGGCCCGCTCGACGTGGCGGGCGATCGCGCGCTCGACCGCGTGCGCGTCGGCCGGCAGCTCGACCGGCGTGTTGCGGTGACTGGGCCGCACCTCCTCGAGCCTGCCCATGTGATACGCGGCCTTCTGGTCGGCGAACTTGAGGCCGTTGGCCGTCGAGATGACCACCACGCGCTCGTGCGAGCGGATGACCTTGCGGTCCACGAGCTTGCGCAGCGCGGCCAGCGCCACCCCCGTGTGCGGGCAGTTGAACATCCCCGTGCGGTCGGCGCGCGCCGACTCGTCCGCGAGCTCCTGCTCGCTCGCCTGCTCGACCACGCCGTTGAATCGCTGCAGCGTGCGGATCGCGCGCTTCACGCTCACCGGGTTGCCGATCTGGATCGCCGTGGCGAGCGTCGGCTGGGCCGTCATCGGCTCGAACCGCTTGAAGTCGTCGAGGAAGGACCGATACAGCGGGTTGGCCCGCTCCGCCTGGGCCAGGCAGATGCGCGGCAAGCGCTGGATCAGCCCGAGCTCGTGCATCATCGCGAACCCCTGCCCGAGCGCGTGGACGTTGCCGAGGTTGCCGCCCGGGATCACGATCCAGTCGGGGACCTCCCAGTCGAACTGCTGGAGGATCTCGATCGCGACCGTTTTCTGGCCCTCGATGCGCAGGCTGTTCATGGAGTTCGCCAGGTAGATCCGCTTGTCCTTGGTGATCTCCTGGACGATCGCCATGCAGCCGTCGAAGTCCGTGTCGAGCGAGAGCACGAGCGCGCCGTTGGCCAGCGGCTGGACGAGCTGGGGGACGGAGATCTTGTTGCGCGGCAGCAACACCACGGCGGGGATCCCCGCCGCCGCGCAGTAGGCGCCGAGCGCGGCCGACGTGTCGCCCGTGGAGGCGCAGGCCACCGCGTCAATGGGCACGCCGTCGGCCATCATCTGCCTGACGACCGACACGAGCACCGTCATGCCGAGATCCTTGAAGGAGCCCGTGTGCGAGTTGCCGCACTGCTTGATCCAGAGATCTTCGACCCGCATGTGCTTGCCGTAGCGATCGGCCCACAGGAGATTGCTGCTGCCCTCGTACATCGACACGATGTTCTCGTTATCGATGAAGGGCACCACCCATTCCTTCTTGCCCCAGACGCCGGAGCCGTAGGGATAGGTGTTGCGGCGGTAGCGATCGTCGAAGAGGTGCATCCAGGCCGCCGCCGACCGCGTGCGCAGCGCGTCCACGTCGTGTTGGACCTCGAGCAGATCGCCGCACGTGGGGCACCGGTAGATCACCTCGAGGAGGCTGTACTCCCCGGAGCACCCGTTGATACAGGAGAACCACGCGTTGTAGCCCATGACGTCGCCTCAGTATAGCGCCGGCGGGCCCGTGAAGCCGACCGCATCCAGCACGATCGTCCCGGACGGCGTGCGGTCGAACACGAAGCGGATCTCCCGGATTCGTGCCGGATGCCATCCGGGCGCCGCGAACATCCCGAGCGGCATCTCGTAGGTCTGGAAGACGGGCTCCGTCTTGGCGAAATAGAACGCGCGGTCGAGATACGGCCACTTGGTGAACGTCACCCGCAGGGTGGTCGGAAGCGGAAAGACGCGGCTCAGCGGCAGACGGGAGACGATGCCGTCCGCCGTCGACAGCTCGATCGTGAAATCGATGGGTGCCTGCGTCTTCTTCGCCCCGCTGCGGTCGGGCCCCTCGCGAGCATCGGCCGCCGCGAAGACCAGCCGGCTGTTGGCCTGCAAGCTCCACTCGGCCGCCGTGGTCCCGGGCAGGGTGATGCGGAAGCTGCCCGGCGCCGTCGCCGCCCAGCCGAGGTACACCGTCCTCACGTGAAAGGGCCAGACCCCGCGGCCCTTGAAATCGGCTTCGCGCCAGACGGTCAGATTCTCTCCGGTCTGTCTCGAGCCCGGCAGGGTGCCCCGGGTGAGGTCGATGCCCGTGTCGAAGTCGCTCACCGACTTGTAGGTCGAATCCTCGAACTGGGTGAAGTACGTCGTCCTCGGCAACCAGGCGGCCACGGTGCGGACGTCGCGGAACATCGGCAGATACTCCCGGCGCTCGTTCAGCGCAGCCTCGAGGAAACCCCCGATGAAGACCGCCGCGACGCGGCGCTGTTCCGCGCCGCTGAGCAGGGACTTGCGGAGCACGAAGCTCTGGAATGGGGGGCCGAGGTCGTCGCTGCCCCAGACGGTGTTGAACTGACCGTGGTTCGCCCGGTAGATGTACAGCGCCGCCTTGAAGCGGTACCCCTCGTCCGTGAACTTCACGCGCTTGAATGGAGGGAGCCCTTCGAAGTTCGGGACGTCGGCGTCGTGGCTGCCGTGCAGGACGAGGTAGTCGACGTTCTCGATGGGCACCGACTGGCCCGCGGGCCGGTAGCCGTCGTCGACGGGCGCCAGGGCGACGAGGGCCCGGATCGAGAAGTGAAAGTCGAAGCGTACGGTGCAGTCGTCCGGCAGGCACGGCAGCCGATTGAAGGCCGCGGCATGTGCGACGGCTTCGCCTCCCCGCGAATGCCCGATCAGCGCGATCCGCTCCATGTCGACCCGCCGATGGAACGGGTGGCCGACGCTCTCGTTCCACCGGCGCCACGTGGCGAGGTGCTGCAGCAGCATCCAGCCGCGTGCGGCGTTCTCGCCGCCGATGTCCCCGCTCCACGAGCGGTTCAGGAAGTTCTCATCCACGGAGACGACGATCAGGCCCCGACTGGCCAGGAGCTCACCCAGATAGGCGTAGCCCGGATCCGAGTAGTCCTCCATCCGATGGTTGCCATGGACCACGAGGACGAGCGGGAAGGGCCCGTCGCCCTCCGGGTACCAGACCCGCCCGTTGACCGGAAACCGGTCGGCGCCGAATCCCCAGTACCACTTGCGCAGCGTGGCCCTGAGGCCCTTGAGCTTCTTGACGAGGGCGGATGCATCGACCGGCTGAGTGCGAAGCGAGACTCCGGCGCCATATTCGGGCCGGCGCTGGTCGGTCCCGCTTCCATAGGTGAGGGATCGCACGGCGTGGGGTCCCGTCTGGGACGGATCCTGCGCCCTCAGGGCCGGCACGGCGGACGTGTCGGCGGGCGGCTGGAGCGCGACATAGGGATCGGTTCCGGGAAGCCACAGCCAGACGGCCAGAGCGATCCACGTCGCGCCCATCACGGCGAGAAGCATCCAGCCGATCGCCCGGCGCTCCCGGCCCATGTCGCTCCGGCGACGCATGGCCAGGGCGACGGCGGCCCCGAGCCCGGCGCTCAGCAGGACGAGCGTCGCACAGAAGCGAAGGCTGACGCCCGGCCCGGCGTCGAAGTAGATGTCCAGGAGAACGAACAGGAGCAGGACCGGAGCCAGCAGGGCGGCCGCGAAGAGTCCCGGCCACTTCGACAGAACGAACCGCAGAACGATCACCGCGAGTCCCAGCAGGCCCAGGGCCAGCGCGGCCAGGAGGATGCCCACCAGCACGTCCAGGCCCATACCCAGGCCGGAGCGGAGGTGGAAGGCGATCCTCGCCACGAACAGGACGGCGGCGACCACGGAACCGAGCGCGGCCCCGGGCCACGCGACACGACTCAGCGCCACGACGTGTGCCCACACCCGCGCCATGACCAACATCATTCGACGGACACGAATGCCAGCGCAAGGAGTTAGCGCGAGCCGCTCCAGCGCGCCTCGTGATAGAAGCGGCGTTGCTCGTCCGTCAGCAGGTCACGCGTCCGCAGATGAAACATCAGGTGGACCAGGCGAACCTCGGTGCGCGCCTTCTCCACGTCCATCGCCGCCGCGCGCACGGCTCCCTCGTCCGTCCGACCACTGGTGAACAGCTGGCGGAGCTTGGCCTCGGCCTCGAGCAGCCGCGCGCTCTTCGGCCTGGACTCCGCGAACATGGCGGCCAGCATCGCCTGGACCTTGGCGTCCTGCTCGGTGGTCAGCTTCAGACGGTCTTTGAGCTCGAGGACATGGAGCGGCCCCGGATATCCGTTTTGATCCGCGACGAAGGCCAGGCCGGCCCCACGACCGGTGGCAATGGTCTGCTCGAAGTCGGCCGCGCACATCTCGACGAACTTGTGCCCCGGGGGCGCCCCGGCCCCCGGTGGCATGGTGTGATGCTGGCCCGCTGCGCTGCCCAGCCCAAGGATGAAGACCATCGCGCCCAGCGCCACCGCCGTGAGTGCCTTCTCGCGTCGTCCCATCGGTCGCCTCCTCGATGCGTGTGATCCATCGATCGTCCGCAGTATGAAGACGCTCCGCGTGTGAATCTATGACTTAAGTCACACGCCGCGAAGCGTGTCGTCGTCGCCCCGGGCGAGGGCGGCCAGGCGAGCGGGATCACGAATGACCACGCGCGATCGCTGACGTGAGATGACGCCGCTCTCCTCCAGCTGCGCGAACGCACGCGCGACCAGCTCGCGCACCGTGCCCAGGCGCGCGGCGAGCTGGGCGTGGGTGAGCGCGAGGTCGATTCGAGCGCCGGGCGCGAGGGGCCCGGCGGCCGCCGTCTGGAGGTGGCGGGCCAGACGCTCGGTCACCGGGTGAAAGGCCAGGTCACTGACGATGCCCGCGAAGCGACGGAGTCGGCGGGCCATCGTCTCGAGCATGGCGAGCGCGACCGCGGGGCGGCGCCGGCACAGGCGGAGCACCTCGGCGCGCGGCAGGAACAGAACGCGCGTGGGCGCGAGGGCGACCGCCGTCGCGATGTAGCCGCGCCCGTCGAAGAGCGGCCCCTCGCCGAGCGTCGCGCCCGGTCCTTCCGTGTGGAACACCTGCTCACGGCCTCGCGCCGAGGTCTGACGGATCTCGACGAGCCCTTCGGCGACGATGAAGAGGCCCCGGCAGGGCTCGTCTTCTTCGAACAGGACCTGTCCGCGACCGAGGCGTCGCGCCGTGCACCGGTCGGCCAGGCGCCGGAGCTCCGCCCGCGGCAGGACGCCGAAGTACGGCACCCGCCGGAGGACTTCAGCGCTCATCGGTGACGAGCGTATGATCAAGCTGGATCATGAAGGCACGACGCATCCTGCACCCCTCCGATTTCTCCACCGCTTCGCGGGCGGCGTTCGCGCGCGCGGTCGCCGACGCCCACGCCGACCGCGCCGAGCTCCTGCTCGTGCACGTGCTCCCGGCCGTCATGCCGCTCGTCGGCGACGGGTATGTGCCGCCGCGGACCTACGAGGACATGGAGCGCTCCGTGCGCGCGCATGGTCAAAAACAGCTCGACAAGCTCGTGGCGAAGGCGAAGGCCGCCGGAGCGCGCGCGCAGGGCCTCCTGCTCGAGGGGACGGCGGCCGACGCCATCGTTCGCACGGCTCGGTCGAAGCGCGCGGACCTCATCGTGATGGGGACCCACGGACGCAGCGGGCTCGCGCGGCTGTTCATGGGCAGCGTGGCCGAGCGGGTGATCGGCACCGCCCCCTGCCCCATCCTCACCGTCCGCGGAAGGTAACCCACTCGGGCAGGCGCAGGGCGGTCTTGGCGCCGAGCACGGTGCCCAGGAGCGAGCCCACCATCAGCAGCGCCAGCAGCCGGACGCTCACGCCGCCCAGGCCGAAATGCGTGAGGCCCGCGGGGACGACCATCATGAGCGCGATGACGATCGAGTCCTGGTAGTCCAGCCCCAGGATCACGTAGAGCGACGGCGCCACCAGCGCGCCGCCACCGACGCCCGTCAGGCCGATGAGGAAACCGAGGACCGCGCCGAGGGGGACGGTGACCAGCCAATCGGTCACCCGGGGTGACCGATCAGCCGACGAGGAGGTCCCACCAGATGCCGATCGCGGTCGCGACGATGATGATGAACAGCACGGCCTTCAGCGTTCGCGACGGCAGACGGCGGCTGACGTAGGCGCCGAGCTGGGCCCCGGGGACCGCGCCGACCGCCACCGTGACGGCCGGCAGCCACGGCACCTGCCCCGTGGTGATCTTCCCGACGAGCCCGGCCGTGGCCGCCAGCGCCGTGATGCCGAGCGAGCTGCCGATGGCCACGCGCAGGGGGATGCCGACGATGGTGACGAGGAGCGGCACGAGAAGGAACGCGCCCCCGGCGCCGACGAATCCCGCGCCCACGCCCACCGCGAGCGACACCAGCGCGGCGCGTCGACGACCGAACCGCACGTGCTCGGCGAAGATCGGCAGCTCCAGCGCCTCCATGCGGACGAGCACGAGGCCCGCGGCGCTGGTGGCCATCAGCGCGAACACGAGGAGGATGACGCCGGCCGGCACGTGTTTCGAGGCCAGCGCGCCCGTCAGCGAGCCGAGGGCCATCGCCGCCCCGCCGATCCACGCCAGCTCACCGTGGAGCGCGTGCGTGCGCCGGTGCGCCACGACGCCCGACACGGCGGCGACGAACACCTGCGCCATGGTCACGCCCGTGACCGATTTCACGTCGAGGCTGCCGACGTGGAGCAGCGGCGGCACGTAGAGCAGGAGCGGGATCATCACGATCGCGCCGCCGACCCCGAGGAGTCCGGCCACGAAGGCGCCGACGCCTCCCAGCAGGATGAGGGTGAGGGCGAAGGCGAGGGTCATGCGGCGCGGTCAGGCGAGATGAACGGCATGCAGGATCATCCGCAGACCGACCAGAGCCAGCGAGACGACGAGATGCTGAGGACGAAGTGTGAGGTCGCCGTCGCCACGTGGACCGGCAAGCTCAACACGACGATGAGAAAGGGGACATGGACGCCGAGGCCAGCGAGTTCGGCTGCCGCGACGGCCGTCATCCGCCGATCCGACCTACCTCACGCTGCTGAAGTACGCC
>WNGF01004816.1_pt1 | contig 22726 bp, 16 predicted proteins | sample 5400641 | NCBI WGS metagenome assembly WNGF01 (sample SAMN13153371, study PRJNA577476) | soil metagenome | isolation source: 80 cm soil or saprolite under grassland replicate 2 | place: USA:California | collected 2016-06-15 | reverse complement strand
CGGTCGGCGACATCATCGGGGACTACCGCGGATTCGCGGCGATGCAGCACGAGCGCCTGCTCGCGCGCGGCATCGACATCCGCCCGTACCCGCTGAGCCACCTGGCGGTCCGCGTCCCGGACTGGGACCAGTACGTCCATCTGCGCGACACTCCTCGAGCGCCACGCGACCGCGAACCTCGAGAACGTCTGGAACGGCCGACCGATCTCGAAGATCCTCCTCGCGGACCGCTCCGCGTCCTCGACGGGACGCCGGTCCCCCTCATCGAGCTCATCCCGCCGGTCCACCAGCGCGTCTACCGGATGGGCCTCGAGCATCTCGGGGTCGTCGTGGGCGAGGACGTCGACGCGTTCTCGCGGGAGCACCGCGCCGCCCTGACCGGACAGCAGTTCCAGAGCGCCGACAACGAGCCGTACTACACGCTCTTCGAGGACTTCACCCACGTGAAGTTCTATCGCCGTTCGCTGTACGACGTGTGCGTCCTGGAGGGCGCCTCGTTCGACGGCTTCGTCCACGTCGACGACTGGGTCCCGCAACGCCTCGTCACGGCGACCGGCCCGAACCCGCTGCCCCGGTGACCGACGACCTCCCGCCCGTCGGGCGCCTCCTCGACCTGGCCGGACGTGTCGCGATCGTCACCGGTGCGTCGGGCGGCGTCGGGGCGGGGATCGCCGATGGGTCCCCGCACGTGACGGGGATCGGCGCGTCGTGGGTCGACGACGCCTTCTGGTTCCAGACGGGTGAGGCGCACCCGCAAGGCGCGCAACCTCGCGCGCGACCCCCGCTGCACGCTGAGCGTCGCGATGCGCGAGTTCGATCTCGTCGTCGAGGGAGACGCGCACCGGATCGAAGACCCCCCGATCGTCGCGGGCATGGCGGAGCGCTGGGCCGCGGAGGGTTGGCCGTGCCGGGTGGACGAGACGGGACGCGCGCTCGCCGCCGACTACAGTGCGCCTTCGGCCGGCCCTCCGCCGTGGTTCGTGTACCGCATCAGCCCGCGGTCCGCGACCACCGGACATCAAGACTTGTCCAGCTCTCTGATCGGCTCCAGGAAGACTTGTCCAGCTCGGAGGATGGTGGAGCAGGCCAAGACTTGTGAAATCCGCGAACACTGGTGTGGGTCACGGGCTTTTTCCGGTCGCGGAGCGCTGGTTTCCCCGGCCCGGCTCGCGGGCTCGCCTCGTGCATCCATGCTGGTCACAGCCCGAATCTTGCAGCGGAGGCGGACGGGAATCGAACCCGCCGGGGGACTTTCGTCCCCCCACCGATTTTGAAGGCATGTCCGACGCTCGCACTGCCTTCAGGCCTGCGACCAGCGTCTTTGTCTTCGGACGCCGTCCCAGAACGTGCAAAGACTTGTGAGGCCGATCCGGCTCGAAGACTTGTCCGGCGGCCTGGGAAGACTTGTCCGGCATCACCTCCTCGATCAGCACGTTACCCGCGCGAGACCGTGATACGCGATGAGGGAAGCCCCGATCCTTCCCCAGTTCGGGGCACCTCACCGCGCCTCGATAGTATGAATCGGGTTGTTGCCCACGATGAGGAAGGTGATAGCGATGCCGGCGAGAAGGAGCAAGGCCGCAGCGCGGACCAAGAGCGCCACGCGCAAGAAGACCGCCGCCCGGAAGAAGACGGTTGCAGTGCGAAGGCCTGCAGGACGGAGCAAGCCGGCGGCCAAGAAGGCCACGACCCGGAAGAAGACAGCGGCCCGGAGCAAGCCGGCGGCCAAGAAGGCCACGACCCGGAAGAAGACAGCGGCCCGGAGCAAGCCGGCGGCCAAGACGTCTGAGCAGCTGGGTGCCCCTCTTCCTCCTCCAGAGCCCGTGGGGCCCATAATGCCGGTGGTGGAGCCGAGCTTGATCCGGGGGGAACCCACGCCTCAGTCGGCGTCCCCCCTGCCGGGGACCGAGGAGGCTGAGGAGCGGAGAGTCTCCACGGACTTCTCCGAGCGCGAGGAGGAACCCGGGAAGGACTCGTAGTCGGGGCGCGAGTCGCCTCGACGAAGGCCGTATCACCGCGATGAGGACCAGGACTCGGGGTGTCCAAGAGGGCGGCGAACTACGATGCACTCCGAAGCCCGAGTTTCGGTGCGATGCCCGCAAGTACAGCTTCCGGGGCTGAAAAGGCCATCGCCGACGCGAACCCTATTCGCCACAGAGGGGAGGGTCGCTGGGTGACACTTGCGTTAGCCGCCACCCGTGCCCCGGAGGTGTGCAAGAGTAAAGCCCACGCCGTCAGACAGAGTGACCAGGAGCGAGGCTGCCCGCTCACCAACCTGCGTGGAGTGAAGACGAGCGCAATCTCGCATGTGCCCTGGGTCGCGAGCTCGACTTCCGGCAAGCATCCCGTCTCAGCCACGGCGGAGTCCTCATCGCCGACAGCAGTGATAGTGATCGAGTCTTCGCGGATGCTCTTTACCGTGATCAAGCCCTTGCTCGTCTCGCCGAGCGGAACGGTTCCGAAGTTGACGATCGTCAGCTCGAACACTGGTGACCGAGAACATCCTGCGCGTGCAGCTCGACTTCCTGAGGCGAACGCTGCTCGCCTCGAAGGGCTGAGCGCGCGAGGGAGCCTGAGCCCCTGGTACGAGCCCCTGGCACGCTCGATAATCGCGGCGACGGATCAGGAGGCGGATGGGCGATAAGCGAGCTGACGAACCCGTAGACGAACGAGCGGGAATCAGAACATTCCTGATCGCCGACGTCCGTGGCTACACCCTGTTCACTCAGGAGCGAGGCGACGAGGCCGCGGCCAAGCTCGCGGCGCGGTTCGCCGGGGTGGCCCGCGAGGCGGTCGACGATCACGGGGGCTCCGTGATCGAGCTCCGTGGGGACGAGGCGCTGGCCGTGTTCGAGTCGGCCCGCCAGGCCATCCGCGCGGCGACCGTGCTCCAGCGGCGGTTCCTGGAGGAGACCGAGGCCGACCCCACGCTGCCCCTCCCCGTCGGTATCGGGCTCGACGCCGGCGAGGCGGTCCCCCTCGAACACGGCTATCGGGGGGGCGCCCTCAACCTCGCCGCCCGACTCTGCGGCCGCGCCGGGCCCGGCGAGATCCTCGCGAGCCACGGTGTGGTCCTCCTCGCCCGAAAGGTGGAAGGGGTCCGGCTCGTCGACCGCGGGGAGGCCCACCTCAAGGGACTGGACGAGCCGGTTCGCGTCTTCCGGGTGATCTCGGAGGAGAGCGACCCGGCGGAGGGATACCGCCTGCTGGCGCCCGCCCCACCTGCCCGAGGATCCGCACCGGTCCGCCTGGCGCGGCGGCATCCCGTCGCGGCCGCCCTGCTTGCCCTCGCGCTCGTGGCGGCCGTCGCCGTACCCACGACGCTCGCGCTGCGGGGCGGTGGCGGCGAGCTCGTCGTCGGCGACGCTCTGGCGATGATCGACCTCTCCACCCGCGAACTCGGGGGGTCGATCCCGCTCGAGTCGAGGCCCGGCGACGTCGCCGTCGGCGCGGGAGGGATCTGGGTCACGCTGCCCGATCGCGGTGCCGTGATGCGGATCGACCCGGAGACCATGACGATCCGGAACACGATCCCCGTAGGCGCGGATCCCTCCGACGTCGCGATCGGCGGGGGCTCCGTCTGGGTCACCAACGGCGGTAGTGCCTCCGTGTCGCGGATCAGCGCCGAGACCGAGAAGGTCGTCCAGACGATCCCTCTGACGGGAGGACCCGCGGGGATCGCCGTCGGTCGAGGCGGGGTGTGGGTGGCCAACAGCCTCAGCGCCTCCGTTACCCATATCGATGCGGAGAGCGGCGACGTCCTCGCCACGATCGAGGTGGGCGACTCACCGGTCGACGTCGCGCTCGACGATCGCAACGTGTGGGTAACGAACGCAGCTTCGGGCACCGTCTCACGCATCGATCCGGCGACCGATCTCGAGGTGCAGGCCGTCCCGGTCGGCAACGGCCCGCGTGCGATTGCGGTCGGACCCGACGGGGTCTGGGTCGCGAACTTCCTCGGCGGCAACGTCTCCCACATCGACCCGGATACCAACGCCGTCGATCGAGCGATCCCGGTCGGAGAGGCACCCACCGCCCTGACCCTGGCGGATGGCGCCCTCTGGGTCTCGGATGGATCCGATGGCTCGGTCACCACGATCGAGCCCGAGGGCGCCGGCGGGACCGTCACCTCGTTCCCGCTCGGTTCGCAGGCCGACGACATCACGCTAGGTGATGGGGCCCTGTGGGTCACGGTGCGGGACGTGGAGTCATCGCACCGAGGGGGAACGCTGACCGTGTGGGCGCCCGTCGACTGGATGGATTCCCAGGATCCCGCCCTCGCCTATTCCGCCTTGTCCTGGAGCATCCTCGCTCTGACCAACGACGGGCTGGTGGGCTTCCGTCACACGGGAGGGCTCGAGAACAACACGCTAGTTCCCGACCTGGCACGCTCCCTCCCCGAACCGACTGACGGCGGGACAACGTACACGTTCCAGCTCCGCGAGGGGGTGCGGTACTCGACGGGGGCACCGGTTCGCGCGGAGGACTTCCGCCGGGGGATCGAGCGGGTGTTCGCGAACCTGGATGCGGACGGATACCCCTCGGGAGGGGTCCCGTACTTCTCGGGCATCGTCGGCGCGACGGTGTGCAACCGCACGCCCGGGGCCCCGTGCGATCTCTCGGATGGGATCGTCGCCGATAACGAGACCGGCACGGTGACCTTCCACCTGCGCGCGCCGGATCCGGACTTCGTGTTCGCCCTGACGATGCCGTTCGGGTTCGCGGTTCCAGCGGACAGTCCTGACGTGCTCGGGGATGTCGAGACCTTCCCGGCGACCGGACCGTACGTGATCGACAGGTACGAGCCGGGTGAGGTGGTCGAACTCGTTCGCAACCCCGAATTCCGCTCATGGTCGCAGGCGGCTCGGCCGGACGGCTTCCCGGACCGGATCGTTTGGCGGCTCGGCTCTGATCAGGACGCGATGGTCGAGGACACCCTGGCGGGGAAGGCCGACCTCGTGTTCGTCCCGCCCTCCGATCGGATCGTCGAGCTTTCGAGCAGCCACGCCGGGCAGCTCCACCTGACGCCGAGGGCCAATACCGTCTACATGGACCTGAACACGCAGGCACCCCCGTTCGACGATGTCCGCGTCCGCCGGGCGCTGAACTTCGCCGTCGACCGGAGCGAGGTCGAGGCGCTGGCGGGGGGTGAGTTCCATGCCGCTTGTCAGATCCTTCCGCCGAACCTCCCCGGGTTCGCCTCCTACTGCCCCGGATCTCGAGCGAGCCCAGGAGCTCGTCGATGCGTCGGATACGGCCGGGACGAAGGTGACGGTGTGGGCGAGCGAAGACGCGAACGCGGTCTCGGTACCGATCGGCAAGTACTTCAAGGATCTGTTGGAGCAGCTCGGCTACCGCGCGAACCTCCGGCGCGTCAGCAAACCCGAGTGGGCGTCGGCGCTGTACGGCCGGCCGCGCGAAGCGCAGATCACGTTCGCGAGCTGGACCAGCGACTACCCCACCGCGTCGGGGTTCATCAACCCGCTGTTCGTGTGCCACGCGCCCTACAACAACACCGGCTTTTGCGATCCGGCGATCGACCGGCGAATCTCCGAGGCGACCGGTCTACGCCTTACCGATCCCGCGGGGGCAGGTGACCTGTGGGCGTCGATCGATCACGACCTGGTGGACCAGGCCCCATGGGTCCCGCTGGGGACCTGGGACTGGGTGAACCTGGTCTCCGAACGGATCGGCAACTATCAGTCGGGTCCAATGGGGGGTCCGCTGATCGACCAGATGTGGGTGCGGTAGGCCCCGAACCCCCGCTACTACCCTCCTCGCATGCCCATGGGTGCTCGGTGGAGGCGGCCGCGTTGGATTCGGGGACGAACCGCTCTCGGAACGCCGGATCGGAGGCGAGGTCGGCGACAGGAGTTTGAGCGTCACCTTGCGGACTCAATGTGCACTAAGACTTGTGTGGTAGACGCGGTCTCCGGAGCTCCGATCGAGCCCCTTCCGCGGCCTTCCCACGCCCGCCTCTTCCCGAAGCCGCTGGTCAGAGGGCGCTTTCAGCAGCGGAGGCGGACGGGAATCGAACCCGCCGGCGAGCTTTCGCCCGCCCACCGATTTTGAAGGCATGTCCGACGCTCGCGCGGCCGTCAGGCCCGTGACCAGCGTCTTTATCTTCGGACGCCGTCCTAAAACGTGTAAACACTTGTGAGGCCGATCCGGCTCGAAGACTTGTCCGGCGGCCTGTGAAGACTTGTCCGGGGCACCACCTCCTCGATCGGCACATTACTCGCAGATGCGGCCCCAGGGAGCGAGACGTCCTCCGTCCAAGTCCCAACGGGATTTGACCCAGGCCGAGTCGGGTCCGCTGGTCGCGCCGGCCACGTGGACCCGTCTCGCGGAGAGCTCGATGAAGAACAGGACGTACAGCGTCTTCAGGAAGACCGTTTCGACCGTGAAGAAATCGCACGCCAGGACGCCCCTCGCCTGTCTTCGTAGAAACTCACTCCAAGTCGGGCCTGTTCGGCGGGGCGCCGGTCCCAGGCCCGCGCGCCGGAGAACGCGGCGCACCGTGCTCGCCCCAACCCGGATCTCGAGCTTGCGGAGCTCGCCCTGGATCCTCACGCATCCCCATCTCGGGTTCTCCCTGGCGAGACGGGTGATGAGCTCGGTTGTCTCCGGATCGAGAGGCGGTCGTCCGGGTGTCCTCCGACGGTGGGTCCACTTCCGCCCGATGAGCTCGCGGTGCCAGCGAAGGAGCGTTGCGGAGTGACCATGAACGAGGCCCACCGATCGCGGGAGAGCACCCGGCTCGCCGCGGCCAGGAACGCCCGATCCCGGTCGCGAAGCTCCGGCCGGCGGACCGTGCCTCTCAGCACCCGCACCTAGTGGCGGAGCACGGCGTTCTCGAGCTGCAGCTGCGACACGCTCGTCTCTCCGGTGAGCCATCCGACGAGGCGAACGAGGATGGAGTAGGCGAAGGATCGCAATGCGCGAGGGATGCTACCTACCAGCGTCAAACAGGCGGAACCGAGTTTTGGATCCCCACAGCTGGTTCGAGGGCGAAGGCACCTCGAGCGACTTCTTGGCGAGTACGTCGCGCATTACGGCGATCACCGGCCCCACCGAGCGCTAGGACTCCGGGCTCCGGCCAGTGAGCGAGACCGATTGACGGCACCTCAGCTTTGTCGAGGCCGGATCGCGCGCCGTCCAATCCTCGGCGGACTCATCAACGAGTACGTGGTCGCTGCGTGACGACCGGGTTCTCGTACCGACGGGGTCTTCGAGAGGGACCAACCCGCTCACCTCCCCTGTGATCTAGGCGAACTCGCCGCCGCCGGGTAACCGGCGACTTCAGGGTCGCGAGGGTCAGGCTCGGAACGGGAGATCCCTCACGTGTTGCCCGACGCATCTGCCCTGTTCGAGTCCCAGGACGATGGCGGTCCGGAAATGGATGCCCCCATAGAGCCGCGAGAGCGCAGCCTCCTCCGCTGCCTCGAAGAACGAGCCAAAGGAACGAGGCGTCAAGCCGCGATCATCGTGTGTGTGATCCGTGAAGGCCACGGTCCCAAACAGATCGGTGAGGACCTGGGCCGCGGCACCCGATTGCACGGAGTGACCCGACGTGTATTCGGGGAACGGCGGCGTCACGAGCAGAGAGCTCCACGACGGATCGATCAGGTGGCGGATGTACGTGACCGGTCGAAGCAGGTTGTACCGATACTTCGTGTTCCAGGAGGACACGAACGCGTCGGCGACAGCCATCCCGACTCTGGCGTAGGCCTCGGCCGCCACGTCCAGGGTGAACCCGTGCCCCCTCACCACCTGCGTAACGATCGAGATGGAATGACCCGGCGGTGTACCCGTGATGCCGGGATCGTCCGACCAGAACAGCGCGATCGTCCGTTGCTCAGGCGAGAGGTTCGTGACCACCTCGTAGCATTCGAGCGTCTCGGCGAAGAAGGCCGAAGAGGGCTCCTCGGAGTAGGCGAGCGGCGGACCGGGGTCACACTCGGCGCCGGAAGGGAGCGCGAAGGGTCGGTTCGAGCCCCAGAACGGCTGCAGCGCCGGCAGGAACCCAGGCGGCGTTGGAACCCACAGGCCCGGCCCAACGGGCGGCGCGTACGGAGGGAAGTTGTGGAGGTAGCCTTCATGGCCTCCGTCGAGCTTCGACCAATCGAAGATGTGGCCCGCAATGCCCCGGCCCCGATCGACCGATCGGCGATAGATGCCCGGCGGCACGGTCGTGCGAAATATGTCGGCCAAGCTCTCCTCGAGGGCGTCCATAGCCGCCTTGTTCTCGATCGTCGCGGTTGGGAACTGGCTCCGAAAGATCGACGCCAGGGCGGCGTTCGCGACCGTCGGCCAGTGGTGGGCGGGGTCGGAGGGACCCGGCGCGGCGCCGAGGTCGTTCAGCCGGCCGGCCAGGCTCAGATACCCGGGCATGCCGGGCACCAGGGCCTCGTAGAGTGTGACCCCGGCGTACCCGAACACCCGCGCAACCACGGGCGGGCTGAACCCGGGCGTCAATCTCACCAGGTCGAGCGCGAGGTCGAACCATGCCGTGGGCACCTGGGCGCCGAACGAGGATGCGGGGCGGGGAACGCTCGAACCCAGGCCGGCGAGGACCGCCGGACCGGTCACCCCCAGAGCCGCTGTTCCGGCAGCAACCCGGCTCAGCCCGGAAAGGAACTTCCGCCTCGTCAGGCTCCCGGCGTCGGAGTCTTTGCCTTCGTGTCCGGACACGTTCCCCTCGGTTTTCGCGCCCGAAAGCGATAGGGGAAGACTACGCCACCAACGATCCCTCGCTCCAGCAGGGAGTGCGGATGAGAATGAGGCGCTCGATGCCCATGGGGTTGCATCCGCAGCCCGAACGGGTGTATGGATTCAGAGCCGGGCTTGAGCGACAGCTCATTCCGATGCAAGGGTCCCCGGGTCCATCGCGATGCCCGCCACTTGACGATCGCTCCCGCTCGCCCCCCGGGGTGCGCGCTTCGCCTCCGAGATCCGCACCGTCCGTCGGACTCTTCTCCTGGGAGGCACTCGCGATGACATCTCACAAGAGACGGAAATGGGGAGCGATCCTCGGATCGGTTCTTGTCCTCAGGCTGATCGTCCTCGTGACCGCGATGGCGATGACCTACTGGATGCCGGGGTTCGCCTCGGCCGCCGGCGTGACGAAGGTGATCGGAGGCGGCACGGGCACCTTCGATGCAGATCTGGACGGCGATGGGCGCATCGACGGTTCCCAGTTCGGGATGGGGGTGGTCATCCTCGGGAACGGTGCGGCGACTGGTCACTTCCTCTGTCTGATGGCCGGACGTTCCGAGATCCTCGGGCTTCACCTCATGAGCGTCCAAGGCCAAGTGACCGGCGGCGTGCTCAACGCCGACGGGACGGCGATGTTTTCGGGGACCGCGGCTGTGAACCTCGGCAACGGCACCATCTTCCGAGGTGTCCCCTTCAGGGTCAGTGTTCGCCCGGGAGGACCCGGAACCGGGACGTTGCAGCTCACGGTCGTCGGCGCCTTCGATGGAGTGCCGGGCGACACTGTGCCGGGGAACTCGAACTACGACCTTCCCCCGGAGACCGTGAGGAGCGGACAGATCGCGATGGCATGACCCCGGCTAGTGGAATGCACGACTGGAGAGGAGGGCAACATGCAACGTAAGAGATGGTTGGGGGGGCTCGGCACGGCCTTGACGCTCGCTGCCGCGCTGATGTTCCTGACGACCCTGGCCTCATCCGCGGGCGCGCAGGCCGAGCGCGTTCGCTGGGACATCATCAGCACCACCGGGATACCTCCTACGCCCATCAACCCGGGAGGCCACGCGTCTGCGACGGCGCCCGACGGGGACACGATCACGCTCACAGGGTCCGGACATTTTGTCGCGCCCGCGAGCGGCGGAGGCTCGCCGGCCGTGACCGGAGGTGGCACCTGGACGACCACGAGCGGCGGCAGCGGCACCTATACGGTCACAAGGCTCGTCACCTGGCAGTTCGCCAATTTCCAGACCGAGGTCGGCTTCATCGACAACATCGATGAGGGCAGGGGGGCCAACGGAGTGGCTGTCCTCAAGATCGCGTTCTCGGACGGGAGCACGGGCGTCCTGACCGTGGGCTGCCACGGACCGGGCGCACCGCCCGGAATCTTCGAGGGCATCGCGACGACGAAGGGCTTCAAGACGTACTACGCCGTTCAGCCTCCGGCGCCAGGCGTCGACGCCAACCGCACGCTCTTCCACGTTGGGTAGATCTTCGAGCCGCGTGCATCAAGAACAGGGCAGCCGCATTGGCTGCCCTGTTCACCCCTAAACGTGAGGGGTGCACCCCTTGGGGAGGGCCACCCGGGCCGGGCGGCCCTCCTTTTCACCGTCACCGCCCTTGCATTGCAAGCCGACGGGAAGATCGTGGCCGTGGGAGGGTCCGGCCACTTCGGCGACCTCTTCGCCGTTGTCCGCCTTGACGGTGACGGGACGCTTGACGCCGCGTTTGGACGTGATGGCCGCGTGACTTGGGACTTCGGTCCCTATGGGGCGGCAGCAACGTCTGTGGCCATCCAAGCCGACGGTAAGATCATTCCGGCCGGGACCTGGACGGTCGTCTGCTGGGAGGGTGGTCACTGCGACACGGTGTTCGTTCTGGCCCGCTATTTCGTCGATGGATCGCCGGATCCCACCTTCGGTGGTGATGGCGAAGTCTCGAGCGATTTCAAGGGTTGGCCAATGCCATCGCATCCAAGCCATGGGAGGATCGTGGTGGCGGACGAGATCTCTGGGGGTTTCACTCTCGCCCGGTATAACTCCGATGCATCTGCGGATACCAGTTTCAGCGGGGACGGCAGAGTGAGGACCTTCCCGCGATATTCAAACGCTCGTTCCGTCCTCATCCAGAATGACGGGGAGATCGTGCTTGCGGGCACTGTCTTTTCCGCGGACGGTTCGCCTGGGTTCGCCCTGGTCGATACCTCGCCGTGTGAGGACCAAAGGAAGCGCTAGCAAGCTTCAAGGATCGCCTTGTCGCAGGCGCAGATCCTCCAGCGTGATGGGGCTTCCTCGCCGTCGGTCGAACAGCCGGGCGGACCATGCCGCTTCCTCCGGCGGCGCGGTCGGAAGACTTGTCCGGCGCCGGGCGGGAACACCGAAAGACTGGTGTGGTGGACGCGGTCGTTCGGTCTCGGATTGGGCCCTTCCTGCGGCCGCCTCTCGCCCAGCTCGCCGGAACGCCGCTGGTCAGAGGACGCTTTCGGTAGCGGAGGCGGACGGGAATCGAACCCGCCGGCGAGCTTTCGCCCGCCCACCGATTTTGAAGACCGGGGGGCCCACCAGGCGCCCTGACGCCTCCAAGCCGAGGATACGACCGCCGCCAGTTCGGAGTCGAAGTCCGGTTGGTGTCGGAGCCGTCATCTACGATTGGATGACATGGAAGCAGCGTTCTTCGACCTGGACAAGACGATTATCTCCAAGTCCAGTTCGCTCGCCCTGTCCCGGCCGATGTACCGGGCCGGGATGGTCTCGCGCGGCCAGCTCCTGCGGGGAGCCTACGCGCAACTCGTCTACCTGCTGGTGGGGGCGGACGAGAAGAAGATGGAGCGGCTGAAGGACGGCCTCCTGGCGCTGACCAAGGGGTGGGACCGTCAGCAGGTCGAGGAGCTGGTGCAGGACGTGATCATCGACGTGATCGACCCATTCGTCTACCAGGAGGCGCTCGACCTCATGGCCCTGCACCGGGAGGAACGCCGCCGGATCTACATCGTCTCCTCCTCCCCAGAGGAGGTCGTACGGCCCCTGGCGCGCCATTTCGGCGCCAATGGGGTCATCGCCACTCGGGCGAGGATCGTGGAGGGTCGGTACACCGGCGAGCTCGAGTTCTACTGCGCGGGGGATGCCAAGGCGCTGGCCATCCGGGACCTCGCCGAGCGCGTGGGGATCGACCTCGAGGGCTCGTACGCGTACTCGGACTCCGTGTCCGACCTGCCGATGCTCGAGGCCGTGGGACATCCGGTTGCGGTGAACGCGGACCGCGACCTCCGAAAGGAAGCCGAGGGCAGGGGGTGGGACATCCGCGAGTTCCGCCGCCCCGTTCGCCTGCGCTCGAGGATCGCATCCGTGGCCACCCGCCCCCGGAACCAGGTGGCCGCGGGGGCCGTGGCCGCCTTGGCCGTGGCCCTGGTGTTCGGGTGGGTGGTGTTCCGGTCCAGGGTCGCCGCGCGCCGTCGTCGTGGCTGACCGCCTCCACGTGCCGGTTCGACGGGCCGAAGCGACCCGCACTATGATCGAACGGTCGCCTTCGGGTGACGGTGAAGGGAGCAGAAACCCACGCGCGTCTTGCCGCGGGAGGCATGCCCGGGGTGCGGCGGCTGCAGTCGCCGGTTCCCGAGCAAGTGCGGACAGCGCATGCTAGCTGCTCCCTTCACGCTGTCCGGGCTGCTTCGGCGCTCAGCCCTCGGCGGGCGGCCGGCGGTATTCGAAGTGCATCCCGTCCGGCAGCACGAACGTCCCGCCCCAGATGAACCCCCACCTCTCGAAGGCCGCGACCAAGCGGGGGTCCTGGTGGGGCGTCGCCCCGTACGGGTTCTCCGAGACGTTGAGGTCGAGCGCGATGCCCCAGGTGTGGTGGGAGATGGCCTGTGACGGATCGCGGTTCGAGTACCGTCGCGCGTAGCAGCCCGAGTAGCTGTGGATGGTGCCCGCCAGGCCGTCGGCGATCAGCTCGCGCATGACCCCCCGGATCTGCGGGAACAGCGCGACGTTGCAGGTTATCCGCCCGAGGAGCGGTACCCATTCGGTGGCGATGTGGCTCCGCTCCCATGCCGGGTCGATCAGGAGGTAGCCGGGCCGGCTCGGGTCCGGCTTCGCCGCGAACTCACCGAACAACAGTTTGATCTGGACGGGGGGGAGCACGGCGTCGCCCTGGCGGAAGTACGGCGTCTCTCCGGGGGCACGGACTCGAAGAGGCAGGCCGCTCGGCAGGATGGCCTTGATCGCCTTCGTGAGGGACGCGTCCGTGGCGTCCCCGGAGGGTTGGAGCAGGGCGTAGCGATCGTGGGTCACCCCGATCTCCCGCCCGACGGGTCGCGACACCATCAGCTCCTGGGCTCCGACCAGCTCGTCGGGGAGGACCGCAGCGACCTGCACGCGGACGGACCCGAACAGCAGGACCGCGCCGGGACCGAGGTGCCGCAGGCGGGCGCTGCTCTCTCCAAGGACCCCCTGCCCGTCGGCGAGGGCCACGATCACGCCGCGGTCGGCCGGCGGCAGGAACGGCGCGTACTCGCGGGGATTGACCGCCGCGACCTCGAGCGGGATTCGATAGCCGCCCTGCGGATCGTCGACGACCTCTCCCTGTGGCGTGGTGGACCGGGTCATCCATGTGTTGTCGCTGGCCACCACGACCGTGCGCTGCATCCCTCGGAGCTCGGCCACACGCTGGCGGAACCCGGAGGGCAACCCTCCCGGGGTCCAGGCCAGGAAGGTCCGGGGGGCCTCCGGCGTGGTCACCGGGACCGGGGTCTGGCCGGGGCGCCCCTGGCGAGGGAGCCCGGTCCCCTGGAGCGAGAGGGTCAGCACGGCGCCGGCGACGAAACCGGCCAAACCGGCGGTGGAAGCCGAAGCCATGCGGCCGAACCTCATGGCGCGCTCGGCTCCAGCGATGCCGCCACTGCCAGCAGGCCGGCGAGCGACAGGCTGCCGGCGTCGAGGGAGAGGTACACGCCCTGCTCCACCCACTCGAGCTGGTTGCGGTCGGATGTCCATCTGCCGATCACGCCGCGGACCTCGACCTCCGACTGCGCGGCCGACGACGCGGGCGGGAGCTTTTTCGCCACCTCCTCGTGCAGCCGGATCGGTCCGGTTCCCAGATCGGTGTCCTGCTGCTGGAAGTAGACGTTGAGCGCCGTGTCCTCTTGCAGGCGAACGATCTCGGCGCTGGCCACCTCGTACCCTGCCGGAAGCGCCTCGGAGGCCGGAAGCAGGATCGTGAACGGCATCTCGGCGGCCGCCTGCGCCAGCGTCACTCGTTCGGTCACGCCCTCGGGCGACCTGCGCACCGCCCAGGCGGCCGGGATGGGGAGCCCGGTCACCGGCAGCGACCCTGCAACGTCCAGGAGCTGGTCGCGGGGCAGGTTCGTCTCGAGGTACAGATCCGTGCCGACGGCGTGGATGGACAGACGCCGTCCGTGATCGGCGGTGGCCGGCTCGTAGTACGCGACGCCCCCGTTCGCCAGGCTGACCTCCTGGGCCTGGAGGCCCACCGGCCCGTACAGGGTGTTCGACGTCCAGCCTCGGGTCTCGCCGAGCTTCAGCCATGCCAGACCCTTGGAGTAGGTGATGAGCGTCTGCGGTGGCTCGCCCTTCGAGGTTGAAGCCGGGGGCAGGACCACCTGATACAGACCCAGGCCATCGACGTCCTCGGGCTCGACAGGCTGGAAGCCCGCCTTCGTCGAGGCCTGAGAGATCGACACGGGCTTCGCCCCCTGGTCCTGCTCGCCGCTGGTCTGGGGGATGCGGAAGGTGCCGGCCGAGGGAGGCTCTCGATCGACCGACAGCGCCACCACCTGGAAGATCGGCTGCCGTGGGGACTCGGAGGGAAGGCCGAACCGAAGCGCCCATTCGTCGCGTTCGCGTCCCTGCGCCGGATACACCGCGTAGCTGAGGGGGAACCAGCTCCTGGCGTCGAGCCACAGGTCCACCTGGTCGGAGCCGAAGAACGGCCGCCACGAGCCGCCGAGTGACAGGAAGGGGAACAGGGGCTCCGCGCGGTCGAACGGCAGGCGCACCTCGATGGCCGGACGGCCGAGCAAGCTGCCCCGGCCAACAACCTCGAGCTGGTTGGCGTCGGCCAGGCTGGTGACCGGGAGGATGAGGTCCGTGGGAGCGGGCGTGGTCGAGGAGAACGGCACGCGGTTCTCGACGACGGTCTCCCTCGGCGGGCACACATCGATCGGACACGCCGACGGGCCGACCGAGTACCAGCTCGAGCCGTTCACGATCAGCTCGAGGTCGGTGGGCGTCACGTCCGTGCTCGGGTACTGGGTATGGTCCACCACGTCGAGGCGGAACCGCTCCGGCGCCTTGAACCAGACGTTCATGGAGAACTCGCGGACCGGCACGTCGGCAGCGAAGTGGTACTCGGTGACGGCGAAGCGGGCCTGGTACGCGGAGAGGGTGGTCGCCGCGGCGGCCACGCCCCGCGTGACCTCCGCGGCGTCCACGCTCAGGCCCTCGGGACGCTGCCACGGGCCCCCGACGGCCACGCTCCCGGCCACCAGGCCCACCGCGAGGGCCGCGGCCAGCGGGGCCAGACGGATCCGGCCGGGGAGGAGGGGGCGCCGGGCGCGGCCTCCGGGCAGGAGCCGGAGGCGCACCGGCGCCCGCTCCTGCGTCTCTCGCTCGACCGACGCCATGATCGAGTCGACGAGGTCCGGGACCGCGGGGGCCACCTCGAACCGGGCGGCCTCCCGGAGATTCCACGCGCCGGCTTCGAACGCGGCGCACGCGGCGCAGCCGGCCACGTGGCGTTCCACGGCGGCGGTCAATCGAGGCGACAAGCGCTCGCCGTCCATCCGTTCGGAGATGGCCCGGCGCGCCCGCTCACAGTCCACCGGCGTCCTCCTCCACGGCCAGCGCGCTCATCATGGCCTGCCTGGCCCGGTGCATCCGACTCTTCACCGTGCCCACCCGAAGGTGCAGAACGTCCGCGGCCTCCTGGTACGAAAGGCCGAACACCTCGATCAGCAGGAACGGCTGGCGATGCTCGTCGGTCACCGCGGAGAGGGCCGCGGCGAGCTCCAGCCGGGCCTCGGGGTCCGGCGGGCCCACGGGCGGGGGAGGCTCCTTGGCCACGGTGCTCTTACGGGACCGAAGCGCGTCCATGGCGCAGTTCCGGGCGATCCGGAAGAGCCAGCTGGTGAACTTCGAATCGCCCCGGAAGGTCCGCAGGAACCGGAACGCCCGCAGGAACGCCTCTTGGGTTACGTCCTCGGCCAACGTGCGGTCTCGGGTGAAGTGGAAGGCGAAGCGCCACACGTCGGCCTGGTACTGGCGCACCAGCTCCTCGAACGCGCCGAGGTCGCCCTCACGGGCGCGCGCCAATGTGCGAGGGTCCGGGTCCTGCACGTATCCCCTCTCGGTCCGGCCGGCCAATCAAGCTTATCGACCGAGTCAGGCGGGGCTGGGTTCCTGGCGAGCCGGGCCGGGGCCTGCCCACCTGCCTGTCGGTGGGTTTGAGCGTGCCTAGCGGGCGGCCCGGGAGGAGGGGTGCTCCAGGCGCTCGGCCAGGCGCTCGGCCCGGGTGGCCGCGTCCTCGACCCGCCCGGCGGTCATGGCGCCGGTGATAGCCAGGAGCTCGGTCTCCACCCGGGGGCCGATCCGGCCGGAACCGCCGTTGACCAGCGGGTCCAGCCGGCCGATCGCCCGTTCCAGGCGGGCCAAGGGGGCTGGGCGCCGCCCATGCCCTTCGGGCTCCATATCGAGCCCCCCGTGCTCGGCGATCTGAGGCCGCCGGCGCCGCCAGACGTCGAGTTCGATGAGCGTCCCCATGCTGGGAGAAGCGTAGAGCGAGGGTGTGACAAATCCTCGGAACCTCGGAGGCCTCTTGGCGAGGCGTCTCGGGGTTTGCGCGTTCTTGCTGCCCCCGGGTAGGTTCGGGTGTGAGGCAGGGTCCGCACCCCCGCGGACCTTCAGAGAGGGGGATCCATGAGACGGAGGTACTTGGGCGCCGCCTTGGCGCTCGCGGTGGCGACGGCACTCGGAGTTGTCGCGCTCGCTCCGACGGCCGGCGCCGGGACCACCAGGACGTACATCGTCCTGTACAAGCAGTTGGCGGTAACCGGCGACGCCGCAGCAAGGGTCCAGGCTGCCGGCGGGACGCTCGTAGCGAGCTACCCGCAGATCGGCGTGACCATCGCGAGGTCCTCGAACGACGGGTTCGCCGCGACGATGAAGAAGGATCTGCGGATCCAGGGTGTGTCCGCCACCAACCAGTTCGGCATCCAGGCGCCCGACCTGGCCCAGCAGGGGTCCGGCGCCACGTCGGATGACCCGAGCGTGGCCGCCACGTGGGGCGACAGCCTGTCGAACCGGCAGTGGGATATGACCCAGATCCAGGTCCCAGACGCTCACGCCATCAACACGGGTACCGGAGTGCTGGTCGGCGACATCGACACCGGGATCGACTTCACGAACCCGGACCTGCAGGCCAACATCGATGTTGCGAACAGCGCCAACTGTGTGAGCGGAAAGGCCGTGCAGGGCACCGCCGCGCAGGACGACAACGGCCACGGGACCCACACGGCCGGCATCATCGCTGCGGCCGCGAACGGCATCGGAATCGTGGGAGTCGCTCCGGGCGCGAGTATCGCCGCGATCAAGGCCGGTAACGCGGACGGGTTCTTCTTCCCCGAGGCGGTCATCTGCGCGTTCGTGTGGGCAGGGACTCACGGGATCGACGTCACGAACAACAGCTACTTCGCCGATCCGTGGTACCTGAACTGCAAGAACGATCCCGAGCAGCGGGCCATCTGGCTCGCCGAGCAGCGCGCCATCAGCTTCGCTCAAGGGAGCGGCACGCTGGTCATCGCGGCCGAGGGGAACTTCGCCGACGACCTGGCCCACCCGACGCTGGACGACCAGAGCCCGGACGACGCCACACCTGTGGTGGACAGGGCCGTCACCAACGCCTGCATCGACATCCCGGCCGAGATCCCGGGGGTCGTGAGCGTGACGGCGAGCGGCAACCGAGTGCAGAAGTCCTTCTACTCGAGCTACGGCATCGGCGTGACCGACGTGATCGCCCCGGGCGGGGACACCATCCTGTTCGACGCGTCGGGGGACGTGCCGAACGGGCGTGTCCTGTCGACCTGGCCGCAGTTGCTCGTCAACAACTGCCTGGCCTCGCGCAGGGTCTTCGATTCGGACGGGACGCTGTACTGCTACCAGCAGGGGACGTCCATGGCCGCCCCGCACGCCGTGGGGGTCGCGGCCTTGATCATGAGCCGGTACCCGGGGATGTCGGCGAACGGGGTCGCCGCGATGCTCGAGAGCACAGCGGATCCATTGGCGTGCCCCGACGTTGCCCAGTACGCGTTCTTCCCGTCGAGGAACAACGACGCTCCGCAGGTGTGCACCGGAGGGCTCGCGTACAACTCGTTCAACGGGCACGGGCAGGTGAACGCCCTGACCGCTGTGGGCGGGTAGGTCTACATCGTTTCCATCACGTCGCGAGGGGGCGGCCGCGAAGCGGCCGCCCCCTCCGCATGTTGAGAAACCGCGACGGACCCATCAAGGCCCGAATCCGGTCGAACGTTCACTCGGCAAAAAGTGCATGATGGATTGAGACCGAACCACCCCATGGCCCAACCGATTTCACGCGACCGCCCCCACCGGGGACTGTTTCCGGTTCGGCTGCTGCATGCGGCGGCCGGGCGGTCCCTGCCGCGCCTTCCCGCGGGATGGCGCGCGCGCCTGGACGCGCCGCTCGGACCCTCCCGCTTGGACGCGCTTGCCGACCGAGCGATGGGGGAGTTCGAGGCCCTCGACGGAGAGAGTCGGTTCGGGCTCGTCCTGATCGTGGGGATCTTCGTGTTCGCGCTGGCCTTCTTGCCGGTGGTTGTGGCCGTGACCACCTCGCTCGCCATGGTCGACCGCCACTACCTGGCCAAGGCCGGCGATCCCCTCAAGCTCCCGCCGCTCCCGCAACGATCGACCATCCTCGCCAGGGACGGCTCGGTCCTCCAGCACGTGTATTTCGGCGAGAACCGGGTGGTCGTGCCGATCAACCGGTACCGCGAGAGCACCGTCGACGCCGTCCTGGCCATCGAGGACGACGGGTTCTTCCAGCACGGGCCATTGGACTTCTCGGCCATCGTCCGGGCCGCCGTCACCAACCTGATCGCCGGGGGGATCGTGGAGGGTGGCTCGACCATCTCCCAGCAGCTGGTCAAGGACACGGTCACCGGTGATGCTCCCACGCTCGCCCGCAAGGTCCGGGAGGCCGCCGACGCCATCCGCCTGGAGAACACCTACTCCAAAGAGCACATCCTGGGGATGTACCTGAGCGAGGTGTACCTCGGCCACGGCGCGTACGGGATGGCCGCGGCCGCCGAGTATTACTTCGCGCGGCGGGCCTCGGAGCTCACGGTAGCCCAAGCGGCCCTCCTGGCCGGCATGATCCGCTCGCCCTCCTACTACGACCCGCTGACCAGGCCAAAGCACGCGCTGCATCGCCGCAACACCGTCCTGGCCCGGATGCTCGAGCTCGGCTGGATCTCGACCCCTCGCTACGCCCAGGCGTCGTCGGCGCCGATCGTCCTCTCCGCCGCCGATCGGAACATGGCCCAGGCCGCCCCGAACTCGTACTGGACCCAGTACGTCGTGGACAGCTTCCTGTCCAACCCGGCCTTCGGTCCCACCGTGAAGGCCCGGATCAAGGCCCTGTACCAGGGCGGCCTGAAGATCTACACCACGCTTGAGCCGTCCATGCAGCGACAGGCCGAGCAGGCCCTCCTGAACCGGATGACCGGGCCCGGGCTGCCCCAGTCCGCCCTGGTCAGCATCGTCCCCCAGACCGGCGCCATCAGGACCATGGCCGTGGGGAACGCCCCGTACGGGCCGAGCCAGTACAACCTGGCGGTCGATCCCGGCGGCGGGCGGACCGCGGGCAGCGCCTTCAAGGTCTTCACCCTGGCCGCCGCCCTGGAGGCGGGGATCTCGCCGAACGCCGTGTACAGCGGGTACTCCCCCCGGACCATCCCCAACTGCGGCGGGGGAGAGACCTGGACCCTGCACAACGCCGAGCCCGTGGGAGGCGGCAGTTACCCCCTGTGGCTGGCCACGGCGGACTCGGTGAACGTTGTGTTCGCCCAGGTGATCGACCAGATTGGGCCGGAACGCGTGGCGGAGGTGGCGCACAAGATGGGGATCACCACCGAGCTCACGCCGGTCTGCCCCCTCACGCTCGGCACCTCACCGGTCTCGCCCCTCGACATGACCTCGGGCTTCGCCACGCTGGCCAACGAGGGCGTGCACTGCCAGCCCTACGCCATCGCCCAGGTCGTCTCGAGTACCGGAAAGACCGTCTACCGGCAGAAGCCGGAGTGCAGCCGAGCCATTCCGGCCTGGGTTGCCCAGCAGGAGACGGCCATGCTGGAAGGGGTGGTCGAGTTCGGCACGGGGACCGCGGCCAACATCGGGCGGCCCCAGGCCGGCAAGACCGGAACGGGCCAGGACTACCAGGACGCGTGGTTCCTCGGCTACGTGCCCCAGCTCGCCACCGGGGTGTGGGTGGGCTACGCCAGGGCCGAGATCCCCATGCCGTACGTCCCGGGGTACGGGACGGGGTTCGGAGGAGTGCTCGCCGCACCCATCTGGCACGACTTCATGCTGATGGCCACCCAGGGGATGCCCGTCGAGTCCTTCGTCACACCTTCCGTCGGGTATTACACGCCGGCTTCGCCGCTGCCCTCGCCGAGCCCGACCCCGAGCCCGACCCCGGCCTCCTCGACCGGACCGCCGGGGAACGGGAACGGCAACGAGAACGGGTATGGGCACGGCCACTGAGGCCCATCACAACTCCCCGATCCGCTCCATGGGGAACGGCGGCTGGACCAAAGGTCTGACCGCCAACCGCAGGAGCACGAGCGGGTTGTCGTCGCCGGCCGTCCGATTGAGGTGCAGCTCCTCGCAGCCGCCGCACCGATGGACGATGACCCATTCCCCGTCTCCTTGAACGGCGATGGCGATCGGCTCCATGAGCGAGCCGCAGTCCGCGGCTCGATCGGCGGGACTGTCGTCCAGGTGGCGGCTCCACAGGCAGTTCGGGTAGTGGTAGCGGTGAGCGGCGCCGAGGGCGTCGGTCGAGACGTCCAACCGACAGTGGCCACAGCGGAACGAGCTTGGCCGCTCATGCCGCTCACCGCCGCGTAGATCGCCTGATATCGGGAAACTTCCGGGAGGGCACGCTGGGATACGTCGTTGTGCCCTGAGGCTCCCGCCGATCAGGAAGAGAGCGGAACCGACCGGAGCCTGAGCGAAAGCTCGACTGCGGTTCGTCGGTTAGCAGAGGCTGATGAAGTGTGCCCCACATCACCGACGCGTCCCCCGACAGGATCTGGAAATCCGCCAGGCTGGCGATTGTTGACGCTGAACCCGGCGTCTAGTGTTCACGTGCCGGGCGGTTCCGCCGAGCATCCCCCGCAGGACTCTCCCTCGCTTCCCTTCGTTGGCGATGGTCTTCCCACGAAGTCGATGGAGTGCGCATGGAAGAAGTTACGCGGGTGGTCCTCGCGCTCGAGGAGCATGACGTGGCCGAGGAAGTCATGCACTTCCTCGACCGAACGGGACGGGCCCGGGTGGTGGCGACCGCCTCGGACGAGCATCAACTGTCCGAAGCCGTTCGGCAGTTGGAACCCGATGCCGTCGTGGCCTCGCCCGCGCTCGCGACCTCCGCACAGCTGAACGGAAGTGCATTGCTTGCCGTGGACACATCCGAGACGGTGCAGACCCTTCGACGAGCCCTGAAGGCGGGAGCGAAGGGCTTCTTCCTTTGGCCAGCCGATCGTGGCGAGCTGGCCCGCGCGACCGCCCGCGTCCTTGCTCCCGGAGTCAGGGAGCCTGAGACGCTGGGACGGGTCGTCGCCGTCCATGGACCTCGCGGGGGCGCGGGGGCGACTTTCCTCGCCACCCACCTCGCGGCGGGCTTCGCACGGCGGGACCGGCGCTGCGTCCTGGTGGACCTCGATCTGGGTATCGCCGATATCGGGCCGGCGGTGGGGGCTCCCATGGATGGATCGTCGAGGACCATCGCCGACGCCGTTCCCATCGGTGAAGAGCTCACCTCGCGCCATCTCGACGACTTGCTCTGGCAACACCCCGATGGGTTCCGGGTGCTGTTCGGTCCCTCGGACGTCCAGCCGGTGGATCGGGTCACGGCCAGGGACATCGGTCCGGTCCTCGAGGCAGTTCGGTCGGCCGCCGACGTCGTGGTGTTGCACATTCCCCGCGGGATGGACGACACGGTGAGGTTGGGGCTGGGCCTGGCGGATGTGGTGGTGATGGTGCTGGGGCTCGATGTGCTGTCGTTCCGTGCCGCCAAGCGGGTCGTCGATGCTACGGGCCTCGACGATCGCTGCTCGTTCGTCGTCAATCGCGCTACCAGGCGGGAGATCTCGCCGGAGGATGTCAAGCGGGTTTTCGGGCGCTCCCCGGTCGCGGTGATCCCAGTGGACCGAAGGGTGCCGGCCGCCCAGGACCGCGGTCGCCTGCTCCCCCCGCGAGGGAAGGCCGGCCGCTCGGTCGATCGGTTGACCGCGAAGCTGCTCGAGCGGCTGGAGGAAGGATCCTGATGCGTGCCGATGCGCTCGTGGAGGTTCGTCGCGGCCTGCACGAGCGGCTGCTTCGCCGGGTCGATGCTCGAGGACTGGGGGAGGTGTCGCGAACCGAGCGGCGCCTTCGGGTGCGAGAGGAGGCGCTCGCCATCCTCCGCGAGGAGCGGCACATCCTGCCACGGGGTGTGCTGACGAAGGTCATCAACGAGGTTTCAGATGCGGTCGTCGGGCTGGGACCCATCGAGTTCCTGCTCAAGGACCCCGAGGTCACCGAGGTGATGGTGAACGGGCCCGACGACGTCTACGTGGAGCGGAAGGGGCGGCTCGAGAAGGTGACGGACGGTCTGTTTGAGGGGGAGGAGGCCGTCCTGCACGTGATCGAGAGGATCGTGGCCCCGCTCGGCCTTCGGGTCGATGAGTCATCACCTTGGGTGGATGCGCGACTGTCGGACGGCA
>WNGF01005212.1_pt1 | contig 22742 bp, 19 predicted proteins | sample 5400641 | NCBI WGS metagenome assembly WNGF01 (sample SAMN13153371, study PRJNA577476) | soil metagenome | isolation source: 80 cm soil or saprolite under grassland replicate 2 | place: USA:California | collected 2016-06-15 | reverse complement strand
GCGCGCGCCCGCGGCTCCCGTCTGCTACTTGCAGATCCTCTCGTTCCACACCGAGGGGCTCGCGGGGATCGAGGGACGGCGGCCCTTCGCGCAGGTCGTCGACGAGTTCGTCCGCGGCTGCGCGGCGAAGCGGCTCGACCTCGTGCTCGACCTGCGCCGGAACGAGGGTGGGTTCCTCGATCACTCGACCGCCGTCGCGGAGGCGCTCGCGCCCGCCGGCACGGCCGAGCCCGCGGCCGCGCTGCTCCTGCGCGCGACGGAGCGCAACGAGGCGGTCTACCGCGAGCGGTCGGGCGCGTCGCTCGCCACGGCGCCCGCGGACGTCCTCGCGCCGCGCCACGTCCTCGACGCGATAGGCGCGGCGCGCCGCGACGGCCGCGCGCTCACCCCCGCGTTCGTGCCCGCGCCGCTGCGGTCGCGCCCTTCGGTGGGCGGCTTCTCCGGGCGCGTCGTCGCGCTCACCTCGCCCGCCTGCATGAGCGCGTGCGATCGGCTCGCCGCGCTCCTGCGCGCCTCGGGGCGGGCGATCCTCGTCGGAGGTCCGACCGAGGGCGCCGGAGGGAGCCAGCAGGAGACGCCCGCGCTCCCCGCGCGCTTCACCGACTCGGCGAAGCTCCTCACCGTCGCCATCCCGAACGCGACCTTCGGCGTGCCCCGCGCGCCGGCCGGTCCGGTCGTCCCCGCGTCGGGGCTCGCGGCGACCCCCGCGCGCGCGTCGGGGCCGGGCGGCAGCGAGATCCCGGACCGCCTCTTCTTCGAGATGTACGGGATCGAGAACCGGCCGGTCGAGCCCGACATCCGCTATGAGCCGTCGCTCGACGACGTGATCGGGAATGGCCGCGGCTGGCTCGAGCAGGTGGAGCGCGCGCTCGGCGGAACGGGCGCGAGCCCGCTCGCGGCGGCGCGCTCGCGCCCGGCGAGCGCGGCGCACGGCGAGAGCTAGGGCACGAGGCGGAGCACGCCGAGGTCGCCCGCGACCCCGGTCCACGCCGTGGTGCCCACGGTCGTCGTCCCGCTGAAGCGGAGCGCGTGCGCGACCGTGCCGGTCGTCGCGCAGAGGACGAGGTCGTCCGCGTAGGCGACGCCGCTCGCGTCCGCCGCGGCGCGGATGGGGAGGAACGAGCTCACGCCGCCGTTGCCCTCGACCACCGCGAGAAACGTGGCGGAGAGGCAGCCGGGCGGGCGGCACGCGCTGAAGCGGATCCCCCCGAGCGTCGGCTGGCCGAGGTAGCGTCCGGCGATCCAGAGCTTCCCCTTCCGGTCGTAGGCGCCGCGGGAGAACAGGGCGGCGTCGGGGTCGGCGGCGTAGGGCGCCTCGATCGGCCGTACGACGGAGCGGGGCGCGCCGGCGGGGCTCCACGTCGCCGCGAACGAGCCCTCCACGGAGCCGAACTCGACCGCGGCGCCGCCGAACGCGACCGCGCCCGTGGCGTCGCCGATGACCGTCGCGCTGCCGTCCGGCGCGACCGCGAGATCACGGGCGGCGGTGATCTGGCCGGCGCCGCTCGTCGTGCGCGCCCACACCGTCTGGCCGTTCGCGTCGAGGACCGCGAGGAAGAGGCCCTTCGTGCAGCTCGTCCCGCCGCCGGGATCGAACGACGCTCCCGATGGCGTGCAGAGGCCGGCGATGGCGACCTCGCCCGTGTCGCGCGGCTCGAGATCGGAGACGGTGCGCGTCGCGAGCCCGCGCGACCAGAGGCAGGTCCCGTCCGCCGCGGAGAGCGAGGCCGCGAACGCGGCGCTCCCCGTGTCGCCGCAGCCGAAGTCGCCGCTCCCGGTCCCGGCGACGAGCAGGTCCGCCCCGTGCGTCGAGAGCGCGGCGGGGAGGAGCGGCGCCGTCGGGTGCGTGTCCGCGACCGCCACCGCCCAGACGAGGGCGCCCGTCGCGCCGAGCCGCCCGAGGACGAGCGCGCCGGCGGCGGGCGGCGTGAAGGAGAACGTGTCGACGGTCGTCGGATCGATCGCGGCGCCGGCGAAGAGCACGTCGCCGCCGGGGAGGACCGCCGTCCGGAACCCGCCGTGCGAGAAGGTCGGGAAGGCCCGCGCCCACCCGAGCGCGCCCAGGGCGGCGCGCTTCACCACGAACGCGCCGGTGGTGACCGACGTCGGCCCGAAGGCGTACGCGCCCTCGAGCGCTCCGGCGACGACGACGGCGTTGCCGGTGGGGTCCGCGCCCACCGAGTCCGGGCGGAAGGTCGTCCCCACGCGGCCGTCGAGGCGGCTCCAGTTCACGGTCGTGAACGACACCGGATCGACGCCGCCGCCCGAGCCGCCGCCGATCTGCGTCGTCGTCGCGACGCAGACGCCGGCGTCGCACCGCTCGCCGGCGTCGCAGTCGGCGATGGTGTCGCAGCGGCCCTTCGGCGCGAAGAGGCACGCCGGCCCGAGTGCGGAGAGCGCGAGCAGCGCGGCGAGCGCGAGCGGTCCCGGGCGCATCAGAACCGGCCCCCCGCGCCGGCCATGGCAGGGTGCCCCGGCGCCACCGGGGCGGTGATCCAGATGAAGGTTCCCCCGGCCGCTGCCGCGCCGCCCGCTGCGAAGAGGGCGAGGGAGAGCACGTTGTAGCGGTCCACCCGATCGAACGACGCGCGGTCGGCGGCGGTGAGCGTCCCGCTCGCGTGCTTCGCGTCGAGGTCGTGGGCGAGCTCGCGGTCGAGGTAGCCGACCGCGGCGCCGCCGGCGAGCAGCGCCGCGCCGATCCCGGTGAGCCACGGCCCGGCCGTCCGCTTCCAGAGCGCGGGACGCGCCGCGGGGGGCGCGGGGAGCGTCACCCTCGCTGGCGCGGGCTTCGCTTGCGCGGCCTTCGGTGGGAGCAGCTTCGGCGGGGGCGGCAGCGGCACGAACGGCAGCGGCGGCCTCTCCACGGACGGCGGGTCCCTCGGAGGCGCAGGGGGCGGCGGCGGCGGCTCAGCCGACGGCGCCGCAACGAGCGCGGGCCCCGTCGGGCCATGCGGATCACGCGCCGGCAGCGGCTTGTTGTCGTGTGCGACGGTGCCGTCGGGGTCGATCTCGACCTCGAGCTCCTGGAGCGCCTCGCCCACCGGCCGCATGTTCTGGATGACGAGGTCGACGACGAACCGCACCTCGCGCGTCCGGGCCCCCTTCCCGTCCCACAACGCGGCGGTGACGAGCACCACCCCGCCACCCTTGAGCTCGCCGCGCCCGGCGAGCACGAGGCCGTCCTTCGCGGCGGCGGCGAGGCAGGCGCCGGCGGGGGCCTCGCCGCAGGTGGACGGGAGCAGGATCGGCGAGCGGGGGTGGACGGTGCCGCGACGGGACGCGGAGGCGAGCCCCGCCTCGAGCACCGCGTGCAGGTCGGAGCGCTGCCCCGCGGTGAGCCCCGCGACGCGGAACGGATAGATCGCGATCGGGACCGCGGCCGATGCAGCGCCCGGCCCGATAGCGAGCGCGAGCGCGGCGAGCACCGGAATGGCGAGGCGCGGCGCGGACATCGGAGTGAACGGTCGCAGGGTGCGGCCGCAGGGTCAAGCGTGCGAGTCGCGACGCGCGGCGCCGTGACGCATGACCGCGAGGGCGAGCTCCGCGTGGCGCAGATGCCGCGGGGCGAGTGTCCCCCCGCTCCGGTGTAGAGCGGCGTAGGATGACGTACGCGAAGCCGCTCGGAGGCCGCGGGCGTCGCCGGGACGCTCGTCCTCTCCGGCGACGTGGACTGCCCGGACGCGACGATCGCGGGCGCGCTCGGCGAAGCGAACGTCGTCTCGGGGACGATCGACCGCCCGCCGTGTGCGCCGAACGAGTGGGTGATGACGGCGCTCGACCTCGTCGGGCGGACGACGAGCGGCTTCTGGACGCAGCCGCTCGCGGGCGCCTCCGGCACCTTCACCGGCGCGCAGGTCGCCCGACGGGGCGGACCGCACATCGCCTTCATCGCGCCGCCGAGCGGGCCCCCGGGGACGACCTGCTCGCAGGGATCGCTCGACGACCACGACGACCTCGTCTTCGAAGTCGCGCCCTGAGGCGCGGCGCGCGGGTGTCCGCGCGCCGTCCCCGCGCCTACTTCTTGCCCCCGAGAAGCGCGTTCACCTTCTCCATCACCGCGAACGCGTCCGCGACGTAGAGCACGTCCGCCTTCCCGCGCGCCCAGCCGCAGTTCGCGTCGAGGTTCACGGCGCGCCGCTCGCGGATGAAGCGCCAGCCCACGACGTGCGGCTCCTCGCCGTGACAGCAGGTGGCGAGCCCCTTCGGATGGCGCGGCGTCGAGCCGGTCTGGCCCACCTGGTTCAGGTGGGTCATGAACTCGAACACCTTCTGACCCTCGCCCGCCTGATCGACGAGGGACTTGGACGAGCCGAGCGACGCCCCCGCGGCCCGGACGAACTGGAGGATGAGCGCCTCCGCCTTCTCCGGGTGAGGCTTCCCGTCCGGCTGCTTCTTCGTCCAGCCCGCGCCGGCGACGAAGAGGACCTTCGCGTCAGGGCGGATGGTCTGCTCGCCCGAGGTCGGCGAGCGCTGGCCGGTCACCTGCGTGCGCGCGGCGGGGAGCTGCGCCGCCACCTTCTCGACCGGCGGAGGTGCGCCGCCGCCGGCCTGCGCCGCCGCGGTCGCGCCCGGATCGACGAGCAGGACCCACGGCCGCTCCTTTCGCCGGAGCTTCGCCTCGATCCGCTGCCGGTAGTACCAGCGGACCGCGGTCGGCCCGCCCTCGTTCGAGAGCTGGGTCACGTGCGTGTCGATGCGGCCGCCGATCCGCTGGGCGACGCCGGCCATCACGCGCGCCATGCGGGAGGTGGCCGGCGCGACCACGATGGACGCGCCGGACGCCTTCGCGAGCGCGGCGGCCGCGGCGGCGTCGGTCGCATAGCGCGGCTCGGAGAGCGCGGCGTCCTCGACTGCGAGGACCTTCGTGACGCCGGTGCCGGCGAGCGCGGCCGCCGCCTTCGCCACCGACGGGCCGAAGAGGGCAGCGGTGACCGGCAGGCCGAGCGCCTTCGCGGCGCCGAGCGCCTCGAGCGCGGCGCGGGGGAGCGCGCCGTCGGGATCGACGTGGCTGACGAGCAGGGTGGTGTCCATGGCGGGGTCTCCTCGGCCTTTCCTAGTCCTTCGAGATCCACTCGACGATCTCGCGCGCGATCTCGTCGGGAGACACGTCCTTCACGATGCGCGTCTCGCGCTGCACCTTCGGCACCTGCACCGAGACGAACTCGACGCCGCCCGTCCCGACCGGCGCGGGCGCCGCCTTCTGCAGGGCCGGCATGACGAGCCGCATGTTCGCCATGCCGATCTGCGGGTTGTTCTTGGGCTCGGGGAGGTTGCCCGTCGCCCAGCCGAGCACCGCCGGCGCGCCCTGGCAGGTCGAGACCTGGTGCTTGCCGCCCTCGACGCGCTCGAGCACCTCGAACGAGCCGTCGGGCTTCGGCGCGATCTGGTCGACGCCCTGGAACTGATCTTGGATCTCGAGCAGCTCGCCCACGAGCTGGAGCGTGACGCCGGCGCCGCGCGAGGCCGACTCCCAGCCTCCGAAGAGGAGGAGCCGCGTGCGGTCGAGCCCGGGGAGCGCCTTGACCGCGGCGGCGAGCTTCGCCGCGACCTCGTGGCCGTCCGTGAAGCCGCCCGCCGGCCCGTCGAGCGCGACGAGCTCGAACGGCACCTTCTGGGCGACCGCCATCATGACCTGCTGCAGCTTCGCCTTCGGTCCGAGGGAGACGAGCGTCACCTTGGACCCCGGCGTCTTCGCCGCGAGGTTCGCCGCCTCGTAGAGCGCGTGGCCGGCCCAGGGGTCGAGCACGGCGGGGAGCATCTGCTCGTTCTTGAGCCCCGGGCCCTGCGGAGTCGCGACGGGCTCGAGGGTCTGGAGCGGGTCGGGGACGATGCTGCCGAGAACGACGACATGAAAACCGGTCACTTGCCGCCTCCGTTCACCCTGAGCGTAGCGCCCGCGAAGCGGGCGCGGAGTCGAAGGGCGATCTGGAATCCTGCGCTCATCGAGCCTCCTGAAGTTCGTCACTCGTGGACGTGGACGTGGTCGTGGTCGCGAGATGATCCGGACGACGTCGAGCGCAGCTCCCGTCCACAAATCCGTTCCATCAGTTCTCCACCGAGTGGAGGCCGCCCGTGCCGGCGCGGAACTGGAGGTTCACCTCGTCGCCGCCGTCGATCCGCTGCGTGCAGCTCCAGAGGCAGGCGCCGCAGTGGACGCACTTCTCGCGGTCGAACGAGGGCACCCCGCCCTCGCCCGGCCGGATCGCCTCCGCCGAGCAGATCTCGAAGCAGACCTTGCGCGCGCAGGAGCGGCAGAGCTCCGGGCGCAGGAAGGCGACGTGGTCCGCGTAGCCGGGCGGCGCCTGCACCTTGCCGCCCACGAGGAGCGCGTCCTGCTGCGTGACCAGGAGCTTGCCGTCGAGCGGCACCGCGGGCCACCCGGCGCGGTCCATGAGCGCGTCGTGGAGCGGCACGCCCCGCGTCTCGCAGTCCCTGCGGATGGTCGCGATCTCCTCGGCCGGGATCTTCCCGGCGTAGAAGGTCTCGAGCGCGGCGACCTTGTCCGCCGGGTGCGCGGGCTCCTCGCCGAGCGCGACCTTCCCCTTCGTGAGCCCGGCGAGCGCCATCCCGAGGAGCCCCGTGACGACGCCCTTCTGGAACCCGTCGCGCGCCTTCTCCGCGACGCGCCCCTCCGCCTCGATCCAGCTCGCGCGGCGGCGCGCGACGTAGGCGGCGTCGAGGTTCTCCTTCGTGAGCGGCTTGCCCGCCTCGAGGAGCGCGATGACGCCCTCGGCGAGGAGGACGCCCGTCGTGAACGCCTCGTCCACGCCGGAGGAGGTGAGCACGTTCGTCGAGCCCGATCCCTCGCCGATCCGGGCGAACCCGTCGCCGGCGAGCACGGGCTCGCCGCGGCGGCCGGACTCGAGGATCGACTTCGCTCCCCAGGAGCGGAGCCTCGCGTCCCGGAGCCAGCGCCAGAGGTAGGGGTGCTGCACATAGTGCTGCAGGTAGCGGTAGGTCGTCCGGACCGGCGACTCGAACCAGGACGGGACGAAGACGCCGACCGACGCGACGCGATCGGGGTGCACGTAGAGGAACCCGAAGATCTCGGGCTCGGGGAAGCCGAGCGTGTGGAGCACGGTCCCGGGCTCGAGCGGCGTGCCCTCGGGCAGGTCCACGACGAACTTCATCCCGACCGCCCAGTCGCGCCGGCCGTGGCTGCCGGCCGGCAGGCCGATCTCGCGGTCGAGCTGCCGCCCCACCGCGCCGACCGGGCCGTCGGCGACGACGGTGAGCGCCGCCGCGACGTCCATGCCGGGCATGAACGCGCCCTCCGGATTCCCGTGCCGGTCGACGCCCTGGTCGACGAGCCTCACGCCCTTCACCGCGCTCCCCTCGACGAGCGCGCTCGCGACCGGCGTCGCCGGCCAGATCTGCACGGTGCCGGTGGAGAGCACCTGCCCGCTCATCCACTGCATGAGCTGCCCCATCGAGAAGACGAACCCGTCCTGCTTGTGCAGGAACGCGGGCGTGTAGGGGAGCTCCACCGCGTGCTCCTCGTAGCGCAGCGCGAAGCGGGCGGCGCGCACGGCGACGTCCGCCGCGCGGAGGGCCGTCGAGCGGCGCGAGGCGCCGATCGGGTCGAGGAGGTAGAGGACCTTCTCCTGCCTCACCCGCGCCGCCATCGGGATCTGCGAGGCGTCGAGGTCGGGGAAGGCGGCGCGGATCCCGCGCGCGCGCGTCACGACCCCGGAGACGCCGAAGCCCGGGTCGTCGGCCCGCTCGTAGCAGACGACCTGCAGCGGCATCCCGGGCGAGGCGGCGCTCTCGAGCGGCGCGAGGTCCTGTGCGGCGAGTCGGCGGGAGAGCGTCGTGAGGAAGCCCGCCATCGCGGGGCCGAAGCCCACGCACGCGATGTCCACCGCCATCGACTGGCGTTCCATCTTCGGCTCCGATCCTGCGCCTACTGCGGGTAGTCGAGCGCCTCGGGGATCATGACGCGCGAGACCGCCTCGGCGGCCCGGTCCTTCGCGAGCATCGCGCCCGTGAGGCAGCCGTCGAGCTTCACCCGCAGCGTCCTGAAGTCGGTGATGCCCCGGCACGACGCGCAGGGGCCCTCCTTGTCCGGGTGGCCGCCGTCGTCGAGCGCCTCCTTCGCGCAGCCGGCGAGCCCGGGGACGATGCCCTCGAGCGCGTCGAGCTCGGTGGCGTTCCAGCAGGCGCGGCGCCCCTCCTCGTCCCAGGCCGGGTGGCGGTTGTAGCCGTGGACGAGCTCGGCGCAGATGCGCGCGACCTCGCCGGCGGCGCGCGAGGCCTGGACGTGGCAGAGGTCGGCGAAGAACCGGGCGGTGCCGGGGAGCGCGTCCCCGAGCACCGGGGCGCCGTCCTCGGCGAGCTTCACCGTGTCGAGGATCTGGAGCCGCGGGCCCATGAGCCAGGCGAGCGCGTCGGCGAGCTTGAACGTCACGCCCTGGCGCGGCGACTGGTAGAGCCCGCGCCCGTTGGCGTCGGTCGCGTCCGCGAGGTGGCGGTAGCTCCAGAGCCACAGCTCGAACGCGGAGGCGAGCGCGCAGGCGCCGGTGCCGGGGTGGATGGCGGCGACGTGGCGGAGCTCGCGGACCCAGGACTTCATGAGCGCGAGGAAGAGGGGCGAGGTCATCGTGACCGAGAGCTGCCGGCGCTGCACCACCTCCGGCCCCTCGTAGGTGGCCTCGAGCTGCGCGTCCATCCACTTCTTGCCGAGGAAGCCCGGGCAGTCCTCGGTGATGCCGTAGCCGCCCATGAGCGACACCGCCTCGCGCATGATCGTCGCGCCGTGGCCGGTGTTCCAGAGCTTCGCCGCCGGGCAGAGCACGTTCGCCTGCGCGTCGAGGAGGACGAAGCGGACCATCTCGTCCGCCTCGAGCTCGGCGATGCGCGCGTCCTCCTTGCCGCCGCGCGGGTGGCCCTTCAGCTCGAGGAGCTCGAGCGCGCGCTGCTGCACCATCTTCATCCACTTCATCTCCGCCTTCATGCCGGAGACGCCCTGCTCGGCGAGGACCGCGTCCTTGCGCCGCTCGATCGGGTCGAGCTCGTCGAAGAGCCGCGCTGCGCCGAACCCGAGCGCCGCCGCGGCCTCGCCGGTGGCCCAGACCTCGACGAGGCGGTGGAGGGCGTCCTCGCGCTGCTGGATGCCGAGCTCGTAACGAACCGAGCCGGGCACCGCCTGCTCCGCCCCGCGGAAGCGCGAGCGCTGGTACCGGATGACGGGCTCGACCGCGCTGAGGAGCTTCGCCGCCGTCATGACGCCGACGGTGACGCGCGTCCGCTTGAACACCGCCTCGATCACGGTCGAGTGGTCGAAGTTCGGGACGATGACGCCATCCTTCACCGTGTAGCCGCCGACGATCCGCGACGCGGGGATCTCGAGGTTGAAGATCGGGTCGTTCGTGGACGAGAGCTGGTGGACGAGCTTCTTCGTCGGGGTGCCGCGGTCGAAGGTGCCGGGGTCGGTCTCCTCGAGGATCACCATGCAGCTCCCCTTGATGCGGGGATCGCCGGAGTCCACGGCCGCGGTGACGAAGTTCGCGAAGCCCATGTTGGTGATGAAGCGGCCGCGCTTCTCGACCCGGAGGACGGGCTCCTCGCCCGCGTTCCAGCGCGCGACGCGCACGCGGCCGGAGAGCATCCCGGTGTCGACGCCGACGTACGGGATCGGCTCGGTGAGCGCGAACGCGGCGCGCCAGGGCTTGCGGTCCTCGCCCGGCTTCGCCGGCGCCGCGAGCCTCATGTAGTGGCGAGCCTGCTCGGGCGTGCCCTTCTCGTGGATCGGGGAGAGTCCGAGGAATCCCGCGAGCGCGCCCGTCGCGGCGCCGCCGTCGACCCAGGCGAGCTCGAACGCGGTGAGCGCGAGCGCGAGGTTCTTCGGGCCGGAGATGAACCCGCCCTCGTCCGGCTCCATGAACGCGGCGGTGATGCCGGAGGCGTCGTAGTGCGCGAGCAGCTCGTTCTTCTCGGCGCTCCAGTCGTGGTCGTTCCAGCCGCCGCCCGCTGCGAGCCGCGCGACCGGGCCGCGCGCCACCCCGCGGGTGGACTGCACGAGCATCTGCAGGTCGTAACGCTCCGCGAACCTCCACATGATCTGGCGGACGTCGTCCCCGGGCAGCGTTCGGAGGAGCTCCTGCATCGACTCGGTGGCGGCGGTGGGCATGGGACTCCGCGTTGAGGTGCGCGCGCGAGCGCGGGCGCTGTGGGCTCGGCAACCCCTCGGGATGCCTGGGGGACGCGAAAAGTAGCAGACGCGCTGGCGCGATCAAACTGGCCCAGGTCAACTCCACCTGCGACACGGCGCCACCCCCCTAGAGGGGTGGTCGCCGCCTCGGCCCGGGCGGGACGCGTGTCAGGCGAACTCGGCGATGACCGGCGCGTGATCACTCGTGCCGAAGTCCGCGAGGACCGCGCAGCGGCGGGTGCGGGCCGCGAGCGGCGCCGACGCGAGCACGTAGTCGATCCGCCAGCCGATGTTCCGCTGCCGGAAGTTGCGCCACGGCGCCCAGTAGGTGAACAGCCCCTCGTTCGCCGGGTCGACGGCACGGCCCACGTCGACGAGGCCACGCCCGAGGGTCGCCTCGAGGAGCGCGCGCTCCTCCGGTCGCTGGCCGATCGCGCCGAGCTTGCGCTCCTTCGCGTGCACGTCGAGATCGGTGCGGGCCACGTTGAGGTCCCCCGCGAGGACGAGCGGTCGCCCGACGGCGGCGAGCTCCGCCGCCCAGCGCTCCATCGCCTCGAGGAAGCGCAGCTTCGCGGCAAAGTCCTTCCCCCCGTTCGGCACGTAGACGGACGCGATCGTCGTCCCCGCCGCCTCCACCGACACGATCCGCGTCTCCATGTCGAAGGGCGGATGGACGAAGAGCGGACGCTCGGGCGCAAGCTCGCGGCGGACGTGGAGGCCGACGCCGGAGTAGGCGGTGGCGCCGTGCCACAGGCACCAGTAGCCCTCGAGCTCGCAGAGCGTCGGGGGCACCCGCGCGGGCGGCGCCTTGATCTCCTGGAGACAGAGGACGTCCGGCCGCTCCCGGACGACGAGCTCGAGCACCTGCGCCTCCCGGGCGCGGATGCCGTTCACGTTCCAGGTCGCGACCTTCATGGCCGTGCTCGCGGCCTCTGTGTAAGCAAAGCGGACGTTTCCGCACACCGGCACGGTGGGGGCCCATTTCGGGCCCGGACCCCGTGCGTACTACAATCGCGGGACAGACGAGGCGTCCCCCGGCGTGGGGGGAGGGACGACGATGTGATCGGGACGGGCACAGGTGCGCCGAGGCCGGCGCTTGAGATCCGGGTTCGGCCGGAGTGGGACGCCGTCAAGGCGGCGTGGGCGCCGTGTCGCGCGATGCTCGCCGGTTCGGGCCTCGACGAGGACGAAGCGTACCAGCTCGCGATGGTGACGCAGGAGCTCCTCGAAAATGCGGTGAAGTACGGCGCGTTCCACGACGGCGAGGAGATCGCGCTCGCCGTGCGCGTCTCGCCGCAGGACGTGACCATCGAGGTGCGCAGCCGCGTCGGGGTCGACGAGGCGCACCTGCGCCGCTTCGATCAGGTGATCCAGTGGATCCGGGGCTTCCAGGATCCGTTCGAGGCGTACGTCGAGCGGCTGAAGCTCGTCTCGGCGCGGCCGTACGCCCACGGCGAGAGCGGGCTCGGCCTCACGCGCATCGCCTACGAGGGGCGCTGCGCCATCGACTTCTTCGTGGACGAAGGCAACGTGCTCGCGGTGTCGGCGGTCTACCGGCGCGACGGGGAGGGTGCATGAGCGTGGTGTTGAAGCAGTACATGGAAGGCGAGCTGACGCTCGAGCTTTCGCGGGACGCGGGCGAGCTGCGGCTCGCGTGGCGAGGGAAGAGCGCCGACCGCGAGCCGGGCAGGTTCCTCATGCCCGTCCTCGCCGAGGCGCTCGACCGCGCGAAGGCGGAGGGGCTCGCGCTCGCGCTCGACTTCACGGGACTGGACTACATGAACTCGTCGACCTTCACGCCCGTCGTGAAGGCGCTCGACGAGTCGCGGCGGCTCGCGGTCCCCGTCATCCTCGAGTACAGCCTCACCCGCAAATGGCAGGCGCTCTCGTTCAGCGCCCTCCGCACCTTCGAGACCCTGGATGGCCGGATCAAGGTCCGCGGCAAGTGAGCTCGCGCCCGCGGCCGAGCCGCGGCTCGCCGGGCAGGTAGAGCACGAGGGGCGCTCCCTCGTGCTGACGGTGACCTGCGCGAGCCGCCTCTCGCTCGCCGTGGACTTCGGGTCCGTCCGCGTCGCCGACGGGTCGGTGTTCCCCTGGCTCGACGTCGAGGTGGACGGCGGGCCGACCCGGCTCGGCCGCTGCCGCTTCGCGGCGCTCGCCGGCGAGCGGCGGGCGCAGGGGCGGCTCGTCTTCCTCGACGACGTCTACGACTGCCGCAGCCTCGTCCTCGAGGGGCGCTTCACCGACCTGCGCGGCTTCTTCCGGAATCTCCCGCTCGTCATCGCGCAGCGCGACCGCATCCGCCCCGAGTTCGAGCGGTGGGTGGCGTCGCTCGTCTACGACCTCTCGGTGCACCGCCGCTTCTTCGACGACCAGGACCGGATCATCGACGAGGAGCCGGTCGACGTCGCCGCGGCGGCCCGCGGGGCGCTCGTCGCCGGAGAGGGAGGACGCTTCCTCGCCTTCCTCGAGCAGAAGGACCGGGAGCTCGACACGCTGGTCGCGGCGTTCACGAAGGAGGAGCACGAGCGCCACGGGTTCTACCTGCGCCGCATGGCGTGGCACTTCATCCTCGGCTCGGAGATCCACCGGCGCACAAATCTAAAACCGCGCGGCTACGCCGGAGACGCGGAGATGATGCGGCTCATCTACGAGCACCGGCCCGCGGGACACCACGCGTTCGACCGTCTCCTGCACCAGCACGCGGTCTCGAAGCCGAGCGCCGAGGCGGTGCGGGCGCGACGCCGGCTCGTGGCCGAGCTCCTGCGCGAGGTCGACGCCGGGTTCGGGCACCCGGCGCCGTTCCGGTTCCTGTCGGTCGCGTCGGGCCCCGCCTTCGAGCTGCGCGACATCTACCTCGCCGCGCACGACGCGCGCCGCTTCGAGTGCACGCTCCTCGACCAGGACCCGCAGGCGCTCGAGGCGGCGCGCGGATCGATCGCCGCGGTCGAGGCGGAGCACGGGCCGATCCGCGCGACCGCCGTCACCGAGTCCGTCCGCACGATGCTGCGCGACCGGGGGCTGCGCGAGCGGCTCGGCCGCTTCCACTACGTCTACTCGATGGGGCTGTTCGACTACCTGACGCCGCCCGTCGCGCGGGCCGTGCTCTCGCGGCTGTTCGGGCTGCTCGAGCCGGGCGGCGCGCTCGTCGTCGGCAACTTCCACCTCGCGAACCGCAGCCGTGTGTACATGGACTACTGGATGGACTGGCCGCTCTACTATCGCTCCGAGGGGAGCTTCCTCGCCCTCGCGGAGGGGCTCCCGTCGAGGACGAGCGTGACGTTCGACCCCACCGGGTGTCAGATGTTCCTGCGGCTCGACCGTCCGACCTGAGACCGAATGGACCGTGCGCGGCAAAAGCCCCCCGAGCTGACCGGCGACCTCCAGGTGGCCTTCCGGGCGTATCGCGAGGGGCTCGTTCACTCATGGTCGCAGACACTGTCGGTGCTCGGGTTCTCGCTCAACGCGCTCTTCCTCCTGCTCGACGTCGTGATCGTCCCGTCCGAGCTGCTCGGGCGCTTCGCCACGTACCGCGCGCTCGTGACCGGCGCGATGCTCGTGCAGTACTTCATCCTGCGCAGGACGCGTCCCGGGCGCTGGTCGATCCTGCCCGGCTACGTCGCGAGCGCGCTCTTCGCCGTCATGATCTCGCAGATGACGGTGGACCTCGGCGGGTTCCAGTCGCACTACTACGCCGGGCTGAACCTCGTCATCGTCGGCGTCGACGTGCTCCTGCCCTGGAAGCCGATCCACTCGCTCGTGAACGGGCTCGCCGTCCTCGGCACCTACGTCTTCATGAACGCGGCGTTCGGCGGCGGGTTCGAGCCCGCCGCGATCGTGTCGAACCTCTACTTCATGGGCTCGACGGTGGTGATCTCGGTCGCCATCAGCCACGTCCGCCACCGCCTCATCGCGAGCGAGTTCGCCCTGCGCGCCGAGCTCGTGCAGGCGAACGCCGACCTCGACCGGTCGCGGGTCGAGCTCAAGAACGCCCGCGACGCGCTCTGGGGCGAGATGGAGGTCGCGAAGCGGATCCAGACCTCGCTGCTGCCGCAGAACCGCCACGTCGGCAGCTACGACGTCGCGGCGCGGATGCTCCCCGCCGCGGAGGTCGGCGGCGACTACTACGACATCATCGAGGCCGGCGAGGACCGTGACTGGATCGCGATCGGCGACGTGTCCGGCCACGGCGTCGAGTCGGGGCTCGTCATGATGATGACGCAGACGAGCATCATGTCGCTCGTCCACGAGAACCCGCGCCTGTCGCCCGCCGACGTCTTCCACGCCGTGAACGACGTGCTGCTCGAGAACATCTCGCGCCTGCGCGCCGCACGGTACATGACGCTCAACGTCGTGCGGCTCACCGATCACGGTCTCACCCTCGCGGGGAAGCACCAGGACGTGCTCGTCTGGCGCCGGGCGACGCGGCGGGTCGAGACGGTGGTGAACAACGGGTGCTGGATCGGCGTCGTGGACGACACGCGCGGCCATGTCGAGGACCAGGTCGTGCCGATGGAGGAGGGCGACGTCGCGCTCTTCTTCACCGATGGCGCGACCGAGGCGATGAACGCCGCGGGCGAGATGTTCGGCGAGGAGCGGCTCGCCGCCGCGCTCGCCGAGGTCGCCGAGCGGCCGCTCGACGAGGCGCTCGGGGTGCTCTTCGCCGCCGTGGCGGCGTTCCGCTCGACGCAGGACGACGACGTCACGATGATGCTCGTGCGCCGCGCGCCGGACGCCGCCGCGGTGCGCCAGGACCACGCGGCCGTGCTCGCCGGGACGACCGGGAGCTAGCTCGCCACGAACCGCACCGTCGGCCCCGATCCGGGTGCCGCGAGCGGGCGCAGCGCCCGCCGGAGCGCGTCGAACGACAGCGCCTGCCAGCGCTGCCGGGCGTCGTAGACGATCTCGAGCGCGACCCCCGCCTCCTGGGCGCTGCGCACGAACCGGACGAGCGCGGCCATGGTCGAGGAGTTGAAGTACCGGAGCGGCTCGAAGTGGAGCGCGAGGCTCCCGCCGTCCGCCCGCGCGAGCTCGAGGGCCCGGTCGAAGACCGGGGCGAGCACCTTCCCCGCGTCGTGGTTCGCGCTCCGGCCCGAGAAGACGAGGTCGATCCTCCCGGGGGCGACCCGCTCGAGTCGCGCGGTGAGATCGTCGAGAACGAGCTCCTCCATCGGTCCGACCTCCGGGTCCGGGGGAAGCATAACCGCGTGTCATCCGAGGTGCGCATTTCCCGCCCTCCGGTTAGACTCGGCGCACCTCCGGAGGACCCGAATGCGGAAGCTCCTTCTCACCTCCCTCGTGCTCGCGCTCGCCGCCACCGCCCGCGCCGAGGGTGCCGCCGCCGAGCCCGCGCCGGCTGCGAAGCCCGCGCCGGCTGCGACGCCGGCGCAGGGCGCGAAGGCGAAGAAGCCGAAGAAGGCGGAGCAGGTCGCGAAGCCCTCCGTCCGCCCCCCCGAGGACGCCGCCGCGAAGCCCGCGGACGCGAAGCCCGCGGATCCGAAGCCCGAGAAGCCGTGCGAGCCGGTGAAGCCCTGCCCGATCGATTGATGATCCGATGACCCGGCGCCCCGCCTTGCTCGCCGCCGCGGCGTTCGCCGCGGTCGGGTTCGTCCTCGCCGTCGTGCTCGCGCGCCAGCACGCGCAGGCGCACGCCGGCCTCGTGAGCTTCTGCTCGATCAACGAGTACGTGAACTGCGACCGGGTGGCGACGAGTCGCTTCTCGGTCGTGCTCGGGCTGCCGGTCGCCGTCTGGGGCATGCTCGGCTACGGCCTCGCGCTCCTGCTCGCGCTCGCCGGGCTGAAGCCGGGTCGCCGCCGCGAGGCCTGGCCCGCCGGGCTCCTCGTCCTGGTCGCCGGCGCCGCCACCGCCGCCGCGATCGCGCTCGCGCTCATCTCGGAGGTCGCGATCGGGGCGCTCTGCCTGCTCTGCGCCGCCTCCTGGCTCACCTCCTTCGCGCTCCTCGTCGCGGCGTGGCGCGCCTGCCGTCCGGAGGGCGTCGCGCGCGCGGTGCGCGGCGACGTCGCGGTCCTGCGCGACCGGCCGCTCCACACGGCGGGGCTCGCGGTCGCCGGCCTCGCGGTCGTCCTGCTCGTCGCGGCCGTCTTCCCGCACTACTGGGCGCGGCCGGGGGGATCGGGCGGCGCGGCGTCCGGCGCCGTGACGCCAGGGGGCGCGGAGCCGACCGCCGCGACCTCCGCCGGCGCGGTCTCGCGGGGGCCGATCGTGGTCGTCGAGTTCAGCGACTACGAGTGCCCGTTCTGCGCGCTCGCGCACGAGCAGACGAAGGCGACCCTCGCGAAGCGTCCCGACGTCCAGCTCGTCCGGCGGCAGTTCCCGCTCGACTCGGACTGCAACCCGGCCGTGAAACGCCGGATGCATCCGCAGGCGTGCGCGCTCGCCCGCGCCGGGATCTGCGCGGAGGCGCAGGGCAAGCTCGAGCCGATGGACGACGCACTCTTCAGGAACCAGAAGGCGGGGCGCCCCGTCGAGGAGCTCGCGAACGCGGTCGGCCTCGACCTCACGCGGTTCCGCGCCTGCCTCGTCTCGCCGGACACCGAGAGCCGGCTCCGCTCCGACATCGAGGCGGGGGTGCGGGTCGGGCTGCAGGCGACCCCGACCTACGTCGTCGGGGGGCGGGCGCACGCGGGCCAGCTCACGTCCGACGTGCTCCCGCCGCCGCGCGCGCGCGGGATCGCCGGGCAGTAGGTCACGTCTCCCCGCGCAGCTTCCGCCACAGCGTCGTCCGCCCGATCCCGAGCCGCCGCGCCGCCTCGATCTGGCTCCCGCCGCAGTCGGCCACGACGCGGAGCACGTGCGCGCGCTCGTCGGCGCGACGCATCCCGCGCAGCCCCTCGCCCTCCGTGCCCCGGCGCGGGCGCTTCGCGAAGAGCTCCGGGACGACGGCCCGCAGCTCGTCCTCGTCCGGCCCTTCGTCGCCGGCGGCCCCGAAGAGGACCGCGATGCGCTCGAGGACGTTCTCGAGCTCGCGCACGTTGCCCGGCCAGGCGTGCGCGGCGAGGCGCGGCGCGATCGCCGCGAGCGCGCGGCCGTGGGCGCGGTCGCCCGAGGCGCCGTGGCGCGCGAGCGCGGCGGAGAGGAGGTGGGCGGCGAGCTTCGGGACGTCGTCGCGGCGATCGGCGAGCGCCGGGAGGTGGAGGCGCAGGATCGCGAGCCTGTAGTAGAGGTCCTCGCGGAACGCCCCCTGGGCGACGCGCGACTCGAGGTCCCGGTTCGTCGCGGCGACGACGCGCACGTCCACCGGCGTCGGGTCGTTGCCGCCGAGCCGCAGCACCTCGCGCTGCTGCAGGACGCGCAGGAGCCGCGTCTGGAGGGGGGAGGGCATGTCGCCGACCTCGTCGAGGAAGATCGTGCCGGTGTGCGCCGCCTCGAACAGACCCGGCTTGCCGCCCCGGCGCGAGCCGGTGAACGCGCCCTCCTCGTAGCCGAAGAGCTCCGACTCGAGCAGGCTCTCGGGCAGCGCCGCGCAGTTCACCGCGACGAACGGGCGGTCGCGCCGCGAGCTCGCGAGGTGGATCCCCTGCGCGAAGAGCTCCTTGCCGGTGCCGCTCGCGCCGGTGACGAGCACGGTCGCGTCGGTGCGCGCGAAGCGGGCGGCGAGATCGCGGGCGCGCCGGATCGTGGGCGAGTCGCCGACGACGTCGCCGAGCGCGTGCGTCGCGACGAAGCGGCGCGGCCGGTACTGCGAGCGCAGCGACCGGTCCACGCGCTCGATGGCGGTCGCGTCGGTGGCGGTGACGACCGCGCCCGTGGGGACCCCCTGCGCCCGGAGCGGGATCCGGTTCGTGACGAGGGTGCGCGCGCCGACCCGCGCGATCTGCTCGAGCTCCGCGAGGCCGGTCTCGAGGACGCGCGCGAGGCGGAGCGCCGGCGCCACCTCCGAGAGGCGCCGGCCGATCGCCTTCTCCGGGGTCGTCCCGAGGAGCCGCGCCATCGCCGGGTTGATCGACTCGACCCGCTCCTCGAGGTCCACCGCGGCGACGCCCTCGTCGAGGTGGGAGAGGATCGCGTCGAGCCGCGCGCGGCGCGCCTCCTCCGCGCGCGCGACCCGCGCGATCTCGACGGCGCGCCCGAGCGCCTCGCGCACGGCGCTCTGCGAGTGGAGGAACACGCCGCGCAGCCCGGCCCGCTCGCCGATGTCGGTCACGGCCGACGGGCCGACGACCACCTCGATCCCGCGCGCGGCGAGATCCTTCACCGCCCCCTCCGCGTCGGCGAGCGTCTCGTACGCGCGCGCCTCGATGTGCAGGCCGTAGAGCTCCTTGAACTGCGCGAGCTCGTGCGGGACCTGCCCGAAGGTGACGATGCCGACGCGCTCCGAGAGCCTGCGCGCCATGGCGAGCGCGCGGAGCACGTCGAAGCCGGTGGGGGTGATGAGCGCGACCGGCACCGGCGCGTGCTTGCGGAGATAGGTGCCGTTCGCGCCGGCGGAGACGAAGACGTCCACCTCCTCCCCCGCGCGCATGAGCTCTCGCGCGGTCTCGACCGCCTCGTCGAACCCCTTGTCGAACACGCGGATCTCGGCGACCGCCGCGAACTCCGGCACGACGCTCTCGAGGAGCCCGTTCAGCCGGGACATGCTGAACGCCCACACGATGGGCTTGCGGTCGCGGGGTCCGGTCACGGTTCCAGCATCGAAACAGGTTCGTTCCAGGAATGGAAGGGCGCGGTGCCTCTCCGCAGGATTCCCGAATGGTTCCGCGGTGGCCCGCCCCTTGCTCTGGGGCCCGGGCGTGCTGACGACGACCCTCGCCCCGCCGCCCGCCCGCGTGCTGCGGCGCTACGCGAACCGGAAGATCTACGACCCGGAGCAGTCACGCTACGTGAATCACGCCGAGATCGCCGCGCTCGTGCGCGCCGGCGCGAACGTGCGGGTGCTCGACCGGCGCACCGCCCGCGACGTCACCGGGTTCGCCCTCGCCCGGATCCTCTCGCTCGAGGAAGGCGGGAGCGCCGCCGCGCGCGAGGCGACGCTCTTCCAACTTCTGCGCGCCGCCTCGGGGGAGGCGCCGCCGCCGGCCGTTGAGCGCGGCGAGCGGCGGGCGCCCCCCGAGGCGGCGGCGCGGATCCTGGACGGGCTCCTGTCGAACGGGCAGCGCGGCGCGTTCGTCGCGCGAGGGTGGCTCGCGGGGCAGGTGGCCGCGTTCGGGCGCCTCGAGGAGCGGGCCCGCGCGCGCGGCGAGGCGGCGGCGTCGGCGGTGGGAGCATTGCTTTCGGTGAAGGGCCAGCTCGAGCGGATCGCGCGCCGCCTCGACGCGGTGGAGGAGCGGCTGCGCGAGGTGGAGGGACGATGAAGATCCATGAGTACCAGGCGAAGGAGCTGCTGCGCGGGTTCGGGGCGGCGGTGCCTCGCGGCCATCTCGCGCTCACGCCCGTGGAGGCCGAGGCCGCCTACCGTGAGCTCGGCGGCGCCATCGCCGTCGTGAAGGCGCAGATCCACGCCGGCGGCCGCGGCAAGGGCGGCGGCGTGAAGCTCGCCCGCTCCCACGAGGAGGCGCACGAGCACGCGGCGGCGATGCTGGGCATGAGGCTTTGCACGCCGCAGACCGGGCCGGACGGGCAGGAGGTCCGCAAGGTCTACGTCGAGGAGGGCTGCCGGATCGCCCAGGAGCTCTACCTCGCCGTGACCCTCGACCGCGAGAGCGGGCGCGTGACCCTCATCGCCTCCGCCGACGGCGGGATGGAGATCGAGGAGGTGGCGGCGCGCTCGCCCGAGCGGATCCTGAAGGTCGCGGTCGATCCCGTCACGGGCTTCCAGCCGCACCAGGCGCGCCGGCTCGCGTTCGCGCTCGGGCTCGGCAGCGACGTGGTCCCCGGCTTCGCCCGCTTCGCGAGCGCGCTCCACGCCGCCTTCGTGGGGACCGACGCCTCGCTCGTCGAGGTGAACCCGCTCGCGGTGACGGTCGACGGCCACGTGGTCGCCCTCGACGCGAAGATGACGTTCGACGACAACGCGCTCCACCGCCGCCGCGAGATCGCGGCGCTGCGGGATCCGGACGAGGAGGATCCGCGAGAGGCGAGCGCGAAGGAGCACGACCTCTCGTACATCGCGCTCGACGGCGACATCGGCTGCATGGTGAACGGGGCCGGGCTCGCGATGGCGACGATGGACATCATCCGGCTCGCCGGCGGTCGCCCGGCGAACTTCCTCGACGTGGGCGGCGGCGCGGACGAGGAGAAGGTCGCCGCGGCGTTCAAGCTGCTCCTCGCCGACGCGAGCGTGAAGGCGGTGCTCGTGAACATCTTCGGCGGGATCATGCGGTGCGACGTCATCGCGAAGGGGATCCTCGCCGCGGCCGAGCAGGTCGGGCTGCGCATCCCGCTCGTCGTCCGGCTCCAGGGGACGAACGTCGAGCTCGGCAAGGAGATCCTCGCCCGCAGCGACGTCCCCATCATCCCCGCCGACGACCTCGGCGACGCCGCGCACAAGGTGGTCCGCGCCGCGCGCGCGTGACAGGAGAAACCATGTCCATCTTCGTCGATCGCTCCACCCGGGTGCTCGTGCAGGGGATCACCGGCGCCGCCGGGACGTTCCACGCGGAGCAGATGCTCGAGTACGGAACGCACGTCGTCGCGGGCGTGACGCCCGGCCGCGGCGGGACCCGCTTCGCGAACCGCGTCCCGGTCTTCCACACCGTCGAGCGGGCGGTGAGCGAGACCGGCGCGAACGCGTCGGTCGTGTTCGTGCCGCCCGCGTTCGCCGCGGACGCGATCCTCGAGGCCGCGGAAGCGGGGCTCCCGCTCGTCGTCTGCATCACCGAGGGGATCCCGGTGCTCGACATGGTGCGGGTGCGGCGGGCGCTCGAGGTGCGCGGCGGGACCCGGCTCCTCGGCCCGAACTGCCCGGGGCTCATCACGCCGGGCCAGTGCAAGATCGGGATCATGCCCGGCCACATCCACCGGCCCGGGCGCATCGGCATCGTCTCGCGCTCGGGCACCCTCACCTACGAGGCGGTCGAGCAGCTCACGAGCCTCGGCCTCGGGCAGTCCACCGCCGTCGGCATCGGCGGCGACCCGGTGCACGGCACCGACTTCATCGACTGCCTGAAGCGCTTCGAGGCGGACCCCGACACCGACGCCGTCGTCCTCATCGGCGAGATCGGCGGGGCCGAGGAGGAGGCCGCGGCGGCGTTCGTCGCGCAGAGCGTGACGAAGCCGGTGGTGGGCTTCATCGCGGGCCGGACCGCGCCCCCCGGCAAGCGGATGGGCCACGCGGGGGCCGTGATCTCGGGCGGCAGCGGGACCGCGGAGGCGAAGCTCGAGGCGCTGCGCGCCGCCGGCATCGCGGTGTGCGAGGGGCCGCACCTGCTCGGCCGCACGATGAAGGACCTCCTCGACTCGCGGCGGCGACGGCCGCACGCGGCGGAGCACGGGGCGGGGCGCGGTCGGGGCCCGGTCGCGAAGGCGGCACGGGCGGAGGAGGCGTGAGGGTCGCGCCCCCGCTCGACGCCGGCGCGCCCGACCTCGCGGCGCTCGCGCGCCTGCTCGACGAGCGGCTCGCGCCCGCGGCGCTGACGCCCCGCGAGCTCGCGGAGGCGCTCTGCATCGCCCTCGGCGTCGACGCGGCGCTGTCCGCCGCGGCGGGGGGCGGCTCCCCCGCGACCGTCCGTGCGCGGCGGCGGCGGCTTCGGCTCAAGCTCGAGCGGGCCCTCGCCCCGTAGGGCGCGCCGCGGGCCCTCGCGCTCCTGGCGGAGCGCCCCTCGCGCCTGCCGCGGGGCGCCGCCCATTTACCCTGCGTGAAAGTACGTCACGGCTGGTGCGTGACGGCGCTCGCCCGCCTGCCTGCCTATCTTCTCGGGGCACTACCGGGCATGAGGGGGTCGCCGCATCGCTAAGGGGCAGCCCGTGTGCACGGGCGGGGAGCGACCGACAATGAGACAGGGCAGCGATGTCGCGACGTTCGGCACGGCGAGCGGGTTGCCGGGGGCAGCAGAGCGCAGGGTCATCATCGCCTCGTCCGTCGGAACGGTCTTCGAGTGGTACGACTTCTACCTGTACGCGATCCTGGCGCCGTTCTTCGCCGGGCTGTTCTTCCCGCCGGGGAACCAGACCGCGGCGCTGCTCGGCGCGTTCGGCGCGTACGCCGCGGGCTTCCTCGTCCGCCCGTTCGGCGCCCTCATCTTCGGGCGGGTCGGCGACCTCGTCGGCCGCAAGTACACCTTCCTCGTCACCATCGTCGTGATGGGGCTCTCGACGGTCTGCGTCGGCTTCCTGCCGACGTACAGCACCATCGGCTTCGCCGCGCCGCTCATCCTCGTCGCCCTGCGGCTCGCGCAGGGGCTCGCGCTCGGCGGCGAGTACGGCGGCGCCGCCACCTACGTGGCCGAGCACGCGCCCGACCCGCGCCGCGGCTACGCCACGAGCTGGATCCAGACGACGGCGACGGTGGGCATGCTGCTCGCGCTCATCATCATCGGCGTCACCCGGGTCAGCATGCCGGCGGCGACCTTCGGGACGTGGGGCTGGCGCATCGCCTTCTGGTTCTCGATCCCGCTGCTCGCCATCTCCATCTACATCCGGCTGAAGCTGCAGGAGTCGCCGATCTTCGCGCGCATGAAGGCGCTAGGGAAGCGC
>WNGF01003657.1_pt1 | contig 22746 bp, 19 predicted proteins | sample 5400641 | NCBI WGS metagenome assembly WNGF01 (sample SAMN13153371, study PRJNA577476) | soil metagenome | isolation source: 80 cm soil or saprolite under grassland replicate 2 | place: USA:California | collected 2016-06-15 | reverse complement strand
ACGATGTCATCGCGGCGGCCGAGCGTGGCATCCAACGGATCCGTCGCACCCCACATCTGCCGTTCTCGTTCCTGCGCTACTGCGGCCTGTCCCTATGGTGAGCAACAAACCATGTCACTGGAATGAGCGAACCTCTTTAGAGGGTGTCTGAAAAGGCGGGTATGCTGGGGTGTTGTTCTCGATCCCCTGTCCTGCAAGGAGTGCAGAGTGGCTCCGCCGCGTCGCCGCTATCCGACCGACCTGACCGATGCGCAGTGGGCGCTGCTGGCCCCGCTGATCCCCCCGCCCAAGCCGGGTGGCGGCTGCTGCCCCACGACTTCCCGCCGTGGCGCACGGTCTACCACTACTGGCGCGTGTGGCGGCGGCAGGGCCTGTGGGAGCGGGTGCTTTCCAGGCTGCGCCAGCAGGAGCGCCGCCGCCAAGGGCGCGCGCCGACCCCCAGCGCGGTGATCCTGGACAGCCAAAGTGTGCGGACCACCGAAAGGGGGGGCCGCACGGCTACGATGGCGCCAAGCGGCTCAACGGCCGCAAACGGCACCTGCTGGTCGACACCTTGGGGCTGATCGGCAAGGTCCACGTCACCCCGGCCGATGTCGGCGATCGCGACGGCGCCGCCGAGCTGCTTGGGCGGCTGGACCGCCGCCGGTTCCCGCGGCTGCGGCATGGCTGGGTGGACCAGGGCTACCGTGGGCCGTTCCTGGAGTGGGTGCAGGCCACGATGGGGATCACCTTGGAGGTGGCGCAGCGGGCTGATGGTGGCCGGCGGCGGCGCTGGCTGCCGGCCGGGGCCGAGCCGCCGGAGGTCCCCGCCTTTGCGGTGGTGCCCCGCAGGTGGGTCGTGGAGCGCACCTTCGGCTGGCTGGGCCGGTTTCGTCGCCTCAGCAAGGACTACGAGTTCCTGCCGGCGACCTCCGAGGCGGTGATCTACCTGGCCATGACCCAGATCCTGACGCGCCGCCTCGCTGGCAGGTAATCCCTTTTCAGACACCCTCTAAGCTCGTCGTTCTCGATCGCCGGGTTGTTCGGAACGGCAGCGGACGTAACCGTCGGCGCGAGCGTGACCGTGCCCAGGCCGAGGAGGTCAAAGACGAGCTTCGACAGGGCGACGCGGAGCTGCGGGAGGATCGCTAGCTTGAGCAGCAGCTCGAGGTAGCACTCAAGGCTGCTTTCGAGCCCGTCCGGCGTGATGTCGACGATCTCAAGGCCGTCCAGCTTCGCCGCCAGCTCATCGCCCTCGACCTCGACGTGACCGACGATGAAGACCTCGAGGCAGAAGCAGTCGAGCTTCCGCGTGGGCAAAGGCGTCACTGGCTCCTGCGGCCGATCGTGGTTCCCAGGCCGGGGCCGTGCGGGCGGAAGACGGTCGACGATCTCCTTCGGCGGGCAGCCGATGCCACCGCAAACCTCCGCGTGCGCCGCGAAGTGCTGGGCGTTGAGCGGCGGGCTCAACTGCGACGGCAGCGTGACGACGTTTCCGGGATGGAAGTCGATCTCCGCTTTTGTGATCTGGAACGAGTAGTTGACGCCGTACCCCGTATCCGCCAGAGGGAGCGGCGGCACGACGGTCATGATCGGGTCGTTGAAGTTCAGGACGTCAGGTTGACGCCGTCCTCGTGGATCGAGCCAAACAGGTCGCAGTCATCCGTCAGTGCCACGGGTCAGTTCCTCCGCGAGCGCACGCTACCCCCGGTTGTGGCCAAACATCGACAACTCTCAGCAACTCTGGCCTCCTAGAGCGGACAACGGGAGCTGCAGAACCCAACCGTAACACCCGCCACGAATCTGAATCAATCAGTGTGTGGCTCACACCAGCCGAACTGGCCAAAATCCGTGGACGCCCGGCAATCTTCGCCGACGACATGGCCGTCAGCCGATGCCATCGCCGCTGGTCAGCGTGCCTGCGAGTGTCGGATCAGCGGCAGTCTGATGGCCGGCCGCCGGGTGGTGCTTGGCCGGTCGGCTAACGGTCGCAAGGAATGGAAGGACAGCCTCGGCCTGCTGCTCGGCGCGCTGGGCGCGCTGGGTTCTGCCAGCCCGATGGCACCTTCGTTGCCACCCTCCAAGACCTGCGCGAGCTGTTTGGGGAGATGGCAGCATGCTTGCGGTCTGGGCTGGCGTCCCACTTGAGGTCTGACGCTCTTGTCAATCGAATACCTGCTGGCCATGATGGCAGGCGATTGGGACTTCATTCGTGCCGGGAGGTTCGAAAGAGTAGCTCCGGGCCAAGTTCTGCCCCAAGCGACGTTTCTGGGGAGGCGGCGTGTTCGTATTGAGGATGCATCGCATCGTTCTGGGTCTCGTCACGGCGGTTGTCCTTGCGCTCGGAATGCTGCCAGCCGGCGCGGCTTCCCCGGCTCGCGGCACGATCGACGCCCTACCCATGAGCGACCCGTCCGGTGGGCTGCCGCTCGGTCCCTCCAGCCTGCCGCAGAGCCAGACCATGACGCAGGTCGCGCCCGGGGTAACGTACACGCGGATCGAGCGCGGCTATATGTCCCCCTCCGATTTCTGGACGGTGGAGGTGGACGTGGTCGGCACGAACGCCGAGGCCGATGCGCTGGTGGCGCGGCTGAAGGCCGACGGCTTCGACGCCTACGTACACCCGTTCCCGACCGCGCCCGATGACCCGACCTCGGGGGCGAAGGACTACGTCGTGCGCAGCGGGCACTTTTCGTCGCAGGCTCAGGCCGACTCCCGCAGGCAGCGGTTGTTGGTCGCCGGCTATTCCCATGCCAGAACCGACTACACGAGCCTGGACGGCTCGACGACCACCGGGCCGTGGATTCTGCACGTTATGACGATCGACCCTTCGAGCTTCCAGGGGAGGCTCGAGCCGCATCTCGCCACCGACATCGTGCCAGGCAAGGAGCAGCTCACGAGCATCGCGGCGCGCACCGGCGCGATCGCGGCGATCAACGCAGGCTACTTTGTCGTGGGGCCGGAGGATGGCACGCCGGGCGACCTCGCGGGCCTGTCTGTGATCGACGGACAGCTGATAAGCGAGGCGGTGAATGGCCGCACGGACTTCGTCGTGGCCGATGGGCCCACTGTGTCGGCGCGCGTGGCTCGGCTCAGCACGATCGACGCGATTGCTTCCTCGGACGGTGCGGAAAGGGAACTGGACGGGCTCAATCGGGTGCCGGGACTGATCCGCTCGTGCGGTGGCGTGGGCGGTGACGAGCCGACGCAGAACCCACTGCACGACTTCACGTGCATGGATTCGAGCGAGGTGATCCTCTACACGCCCGACTTCGGAACGACGACTCCGAGCGGGGACGGCTACGAGGTGACGCTGGACTCCTCGGGCGTGGTGGTCGACGCGCACGAGGAGCGGGGAACGTCTGTTCCTTCTGGTGGATCGGTGTTGGCGGGCACGGACTCGGGCGCGCAGTGGCTTCGGGACCACGCGCAGGTGGGCGACCAGATTACGGTGAATGAGCAGTTGTTGTCCGGAGGCCAGCCGTTGTGCGCGGCGGGCTTCGGGTGCGATGTCTTCCAGCCGACGGCCCAGACGGGGGTCGTGAACGGGGGGCCGCGTCTGCTGGGCGACGGGGCCGCGGACATCACGGCCTACGCCGAGGGCTTCGTGCACCCCGGCGACCCGAGCTTCTACTACCACTTCGGCGAGCACCGGAACCCGCGGACGCTGGCGGGTGTGAGGCCGGATGGGACGATCGTGTTGGTGGTGGCCGATGGGCGCTACCCGGACATCAGCGTGGGGCTGTCGTTCGGGGAGGAGGCAGGGATCATGCAAGCCTTCGGGATGCGCGACGCGGTGAACCTGGACGGTGGGGGTTCGAGCACCATGACGATCGGGAGCACCCTGGTGAACCACCCCTCCGACACGACGGGCGAACGCCCAATCGGCGATGCCTTACTCCTGCTGCCCTAACGACGCTAGGTGGCGTGCGCTGCGCCGGCCCTGCCCTCAGGCGTGTGATGTGGGTTTACCCTCACCGGCGGGACTTCCACCATGCCGCAAGGAGGCGCATGCGGATGCCGGACACCACCGGGCACGGCGTCCCGACACCGCCGCTGCGTGTTGGCATGATCGGCCTTGGCGACATCGCGCAGAAGGCCTACCTGCCCGTCCTCAGCGCCCGGCCCGATCTGGAGCTGCACCTGCTCACTCGTGATCGCGCCAAGCTCGACCGCATCGGCGACGCCTACCGCATCCCCCACCGCTACACCCAGCTCGACGCCCTCCTCGATGCCGGCGTCGTGGCAGCGTTCCTCCACGCGGCAACCAGCGCGCACCTGCCGCTGGTGGAACGGCTCCTCGATGCCGGCCGGCACGTCTATGTCGACAAGCCACTGGTCACCTGCTACGCCGATGCCGAAAGGCTCGTCCGGCTGGCGCAACGGCACAAGTGCTCGCTGATGGTCGGCTTCAACCGCCGCTACGCCCCCGCCTATGCGGAGCTGCGCGCGCTGCCCCGCGACCTCATCGTCATGGAGAAGCACCGCGCAAACCTGCCCGCCGTCCCCCGATCGGTGGTCTTCGACGACTTCATCCACGTCGTCGACACGCTGCGCTTCCTGGCTCCCGGCCCCATCGAGCACACCCACGTCCGAGTGCGCGTCCACGACGGCCTGCTCCACCACGTCACGCTCGAGCTGTCCGGAGATGGGTTCACCGCCCTTGGAATCATGCATCGGGTGAGTGGGGCGGCTGAGGAGCACCTCCAGGTCATGGGCGACGGCGGCAGATGCCGGGTCATCGACCTCGCCCAGGTCGTCCGCTACGGGGACGGACACGGGGATGGCATCACCATCACCCGGCGCGGCGACTGGACTCCGGTAGCCCGCCAACGTGGGATCGAGCAGATCTGCGCGGCCTTCCTGGACGCCGTCCGCTGCGGCAGCCCGCTCTCCGCCGAGGACGCCCTCGCCACCCACGCCATCTGCGAGCAGATCGTCACCAACGCCCATGGCTGAACCGGCCTGTCATGCCATCATGCCTGCTTGCACCGGTCTGGGGGCAAGCGCGGGTCAGGGGCTGCTCCAGACGAACAGCAGGTCGCCGGTGGCCACCTCGCCCTGCTCGACGACGGCGCTGAGCGCAGACCAAGGCGCGTCGAGCGCGACCACGGGGCAGACGGGGGAGCGGCCCGACGCGGCCACCGCGGCCGCGTCCCAGCGCACCAGCGGCTGGCCGGCGGCGACCGGCTCGCCCTCCTTGGCGAGCAGCTCGAAGCCGGCGCCGCGCAGCTGGACCGTGTCGATGCCAAGGTGGACCAGCACGCCGCGACCGCCCTCGGCGACCACCACGAAGGCATGCGGGTGGAGCTTGGCCAGCAGCCCGCTGACCGGGGCAAGTGCATCATCCGGCGCTGGCTTCGGGTCGATGGCGGTGCCTGGGCCGACCAGCCCTTGCGCGAACACCTCGTCGGGCACGTCGGCCAGCCGCACTGCGCGGCCGGCGACCGGCGCACGGACCTGGAGGGTCATGGCATCAGGTCCTCGATGTCGCTGGCGAGGGTGTCGGCCTCCGTGCCCACCACCACCTGGACCGCGCGGCCGCTGCGCATGACGCCGTGGGCGCCGGCGGCCTTGAGTGCGGTGTCGTCGACCAGCGAAGGATCGCGCACCTCCGTGCGCAGCCGGGTGATGCAGGCTTCGATGTCGAGGATGTTGTCGGGGCCGCCGAGCCCGTCGATGATCTGCTGTGCTTTGTCCATGGCGGACCTCCTGGTGGGACCTGTCAGTCGGGGCGGACGCGGTCCGAGCCGTCGGGCGAGCGCGGGGCGCGCCCACCCAGCGCCATGCGCCGCCAGGTGTGTCGTCGGCCCCGGATCGCGACCGAGTAGTGGTAGACGAGCTCTGGGTCGGGGCCGCCCCCGAGCCCGGCGTCGCCCAAGTGGTGGATGTCGATGCCGATCTCCTTGGCGACCAGGGCCAGCGGTACCGCCACGCTCGTGTGGGCGCCCTCTTGGCTGGTGCCCACCGTGCCTATGGCCAGCCCGCCAGCGGCGTGCACCGCCTCGACGATCGCTGCCGCGGTCTCGCGGCGCATTCCCGGCACGGTGCCCGGCAGGGGTACCAGGGCGCCGTCGGCGCCGGCGGTCGCCAAGGCGGCGATCCCCTCGGGCGTGAGCGGCTCGCTGGCGCCGGCCTGGTGCATCTTGCCGGCCCAGATGACCGGCTGTTGACCCAGGGCGGCCCGCACCGCCGCGGTTGCCTCGGTCAGTTGGGCCAGGCTGGTGCCGGTGCCCGGGTTGGCGGTCAGGCAGAGGAACGCCGCACCCGCGTCCACTAGCCGCTTGGCCGCCTCGGGGGTGGCACGGCGGGGGGCGGGCACGTCGCCCGGCTCGAGGTTGGCGCCGATGGGGTGGCCCACCCGACGGGCCAGGTCGGCCAGGTCGTTGCTGCGCCCGATCGCCGGGAACGCCCAGCCGTCGCTGGCCAGCGCCTCCTCGACCCGGTTGAGGAGCACCAGGTCGGCGCCCATGGCCGCGGCGACCTCGAGGTTGTGGACCCCGTCGACCAGCGGGGCGGCCCCGGCGATCACCTCGACCGCCAGGGTGCGCCCCTCGGCCGCCGCGATCACGTCGAGCAGCTCGCGGCCGGCCAGCCCGCCCAGCGCGTCGCGGTCCAGGTCGAGCAGCCGCGCAGGCAAGCTCATCGTCCGCGGTCCTTGCCAGGCGCTGCACGGACCGCGCCGCTGGTCTGGGTCACCTTGGACAGGCCGACCGGGCGGTCGGGATCGAAGCCAAGGTCGCGGGCGAGCGCCTCGACCAGCAGCTGGCCGGGGACGATCAGCGCCAGCGGGGCGAGCGCCTCCGGCAGGTCCGGGCCGGGCAAGGTGGCCGTGCAGGCGGCGGCGAAGGCCGCGTCGCCGCCGATGCCGTAGGCGCGACTGCCGCGAGCGGCGACCGTGCGCGCCAGCGCGGCCATGCCGGCCAGCACCGGGCCGTCCCCGGGGGCGACCAGCAGGGCCGGGACGGCCTCGCCGACCACCGCGATCGGCCCGTGCTCCAGGTCGGCGTGGGACATGCCGATGGCCGCGATCGCGCAGGTCTCCTTCACCTTCAGCGCCAGCTCCAGCGCGGTCGAGTAGGCGAGGCCGCGGCCGGACACCACCATGCTGTGGATCGCCATCTTGGCGAGCTGACCGGCCACTGCGGCCGCGTCCGCGGCGGTGGCCAGCATCGCCTCGATCTCCGCTGGCGCCGCCGCCAGGGCCGCGTCGAAGGCGGGGTCGTGCGGGCCGAGCGCGGCGCCCAGCTCGGCGAGCGCGGCGAGCTGGCTGGTGTAGGTCTTGGTCGCCGGCACCGCCCGCTCCGGCCCGGCCTGGGTGACCAGCGCCAGGTCGGCGGCACTGGCAAGGGTGCTGGCGCCGTCGTTGGTGATGCCCACCGTCCGGGCGCCGCGGGCGGCAGCCCAACGCAGCGTCTCGACGATCTCGCCGGTCTCGCCGGACTGGGACAGCGCCACCGCCAGGGTCCCGCCAAGGTCGACCTTGGCGTGGTAGTGGGTGGCGACCGAGGGCGCCGCCAGGCTCGCCGGCCGGCCGGCGTGGACCTCGCACAGGTAGCGGCCGTAGGCGGCGGCGTTGTCGGAGGAGCCGCGGGCGATGAAGGTCACCAGCCGGGTGCCGGCGGCCAGGCGTCGCAGGTCGCCGCGGAGCGGCCGTAGCGCCTCCAGGGTGTGAGCCACGGCGGCTGGCTGCTCGGCGATCTCTGCCGCCATCGTGCTGGTGGGCGCCATCGCGTGCCTCCCTGTTTCTTCGAGCGACGGGTCAGGCGCTCGGGTCATGCCACACCTCGGCGCCGTCGATCCAGGTCGCCAGCGCTTTCCAGGCGTCGGAGAGCCACACGAGGTCGGCGCGGGTGCCCGGCTCGAGCCGGCCCAGGTCGGACCGGCCAAGCAGGTCGGCGGGGACCCTGGTGGCCGCCTCGACCGCCTCCACCGGCTCGATGCCCAGGCCGACCAGGTTGCCGATCGCCTGGTCCAGCCGCAGCATCGAGCCGGCGATGGTGCCGTCGGCGCGCAGCGGCGGGCTGTCCCCGCTCAGCTCGAGCGGCTCGCCGCCCAGCTCATAGCGGCCGGGTGGCATGCCAGTAGCGGCGACCGCGTCGGTGACCAGCGCGACCCGGCCCCGGGCGGCGCGCATCACGATCCAGCAGACCGCCGGGTGGACGTGGTGCAGGTCGGCGATCAGCCCGATCACCAGGCGCGGGTCGGCCAGCGCCTGGCCGGCCACGCCCGGCTCGCGGTGGTGCAGGCCACGCTGGGCGTTGAAGACGTGGGTGACCATACGGGCGCCGGCCGCCGCGGCCGCGGCCACCTGCTCGGCACGTGCGTCCGAGTGACCCACCGAGACGACGACCCCCGCCCCGGCGAGCCGCTTGATCGCCTGGAGGCCGCCTTGCCGCTCCGGCGCCAGGGTCACGAGCCGAAGCAGGCCGGCGCCGCTCTCGAGCAGCCACTCGACCCGCTCGGGAGTCGGGTCGACCAGGTGGGCCGGGTCGTGAGCGCCGCGCCGGCGCTCCGACAGGAACGGCCCTTCCAGGTGCACGCCAAGGATGCGGGCGCGCGGCGCGCCCACCGTCGCAGCCCGGGCTGCGGCCGCCCGGCCCATGGCGGCCACCAGCGCCTCCAGCGGGGCGCTGATGAAGGTGGGCAGGAAGCTGGTCACGCCGGTGGCGGGAAGGCCCTGCACGACCCGCTCCCAGCCGGCCGGGTCGGCATCCGCCAAGTCGATGCCGAAGCAGCCGTTGACCTGCAGGTCCACCAGGCCGGGCACGAGCACGCCGCGGTCCAGCGCCAGGTGGTCGGGTGCAGGGCCGGGGCGGGCGTCGAGCACCGCGGCGATGCGGCCGCGCTCCACGACCACGGCGCCCGGGGCGAAGACCCTTCCCCCGGCGACCACCCGAGGAGCGGAGACAACAGTCATGACCACCAGCCTAGGGAAACAGCAGCTCAAGCCGACTCGACAAATCCGGCATTGACCGCGCGACAAATCCGGCATTGACCGCGCGAGGCCTTCGATCTAGTGTGGCCTAGACCAGCCGCCGTGTCGAGCCTGGGGGTGGGTCCCATCGCTCCGCCGATCCATCCGCGCAGCCCGGTACCGAAGTACTCCCAGCTCCGGGAAGTCCTGCTCGAGCTGATCGAGTCCGAGCTGGCGCCGGACGCGCCCATCCCCTCCGAGCGCGAGCTGGCTCAGCGTCACGGCCTGCACCGCATGACCGTCCGCCAGGCCGTCGACCAGCTCGTCAGCCAGGGCCGCCTGTACCGGGTGCCCGGGCGCGGCACTTTCGTGGCCCGCCCGAAGATCCAGTTGCGCCTGACGCTCACCTCGTTCACGCAGGACATGCGCCGCCTGGGGCTCCAGCCCGGGGCGGTGACGCTGGCGGCCGCGCGCATCCCGGCCGGCGAGGAGGTCGGCCCCCACTTGGGGCTGTCGCACACCGCCGAGGTGCACATGCTCGAGCGGCTGCGTACCGCCGACGGCGTGCCCATGGCGATCGAGCGCACCCACCTGCCGGCCGACCTCACACCTGGGCTGCTCGAGGCCGACCTGGCCAACCAGTCCCTGTACGCGCTCCTCGCCGAGCGCTACGAGATGGTGCTCGACCATGGCGAGCAGACCATCCAGGGCGGCAGCGCCGACTCGAGCGACGGCCGCCTGCTGGGCCTGCCGGTCGGCGCGCCGGTCCTCAAGTTCCAGCGGACCTCGTTCGCGGGGGAGCAGCCCGCCGAGTTCGTCGTCTCGACCTACCGAGGCGACCGCTACCAGTTCCGCGTCGCCCTCGACGCGCCCACACGGGCACATCCCCAAGGAGGGATCGCATGAGTGCATCCGTCACCGAGGGCCTGCCAGCCGCGCCGACCCCGCGGTCGTCGGTGCTCGCCGTCCTGCAGCGCATCGGGCGCAGCCTGATGATGCCGATCGCGGTGCTGCCGGCCGCGGCCCTGCTGCTGCGGCTCGGCCAGCCGGACCTGCTGGGCAAGTACCACTTCGTGAACTTCGCGGTCATGGCCCAGGCCGGCGGCATCCTGCTCGACAACCTGCCGCTCCTGTTCGCCATCGGAGTCGCCATCGGCTTCGCCAGACGGTCGGACGGATCCACCGCGCTGGCCGCGGCCGTCGGGTACCTGGTGTTCAACGCCGTCACGATGACGATGTTCGCCGGGTCGTCGCTCAAGAGCCAGGTGCTCACCACCGCTGCGGACTTCACCGCGCCGAAGGGGCCGAAGTCGCTGTTCGAGCAGCCGCTGCCCAACCCCACCTGGGTGATCGGCGGCATCGTCATGGGCGTCACCGCCGCCCTGCTCTACCAACGCTTCTACCGCGTGAAGCTGGTGAGCTGGCTGGCCTTCTTCGGCGGCCGCCGCTTCGTGCCGATCATCACTGCGTTCGCCGGGCTGGTCCTCGGGATCATCTTCGGCTTCATCTGGCCGCCCATCGGTACCGGCATCAACAACCTCGGCGACCTGATAACCTCCCACGGCGCGATCGGCGCCGGCATCTACGGCGCGTTCAACCGCCTGCTGCTCCCGTTCGGGCTGCACCACATCATCAACTCGATCGTCTGGTTCGTGTTCGGCACCTTCACGCCACCGGGCGGCTCGGCCGTCCACGGCGACCTGAACCGCTTCCTCAACGGCGACCCGAGCGCCGGGACCTTCATGGCCGGGTTCTTCCCGGTGATGATGTTCGGCCTGCCGGCCGCCTGCCTGGCGATGTGGCGCCACGCCCGTCCCGACCAGCGCAAGGTCGTCGGCGGCTTCCTGTTCTCGGCCGCGCTGACCTCGCTGATCACCGGCGTCACCGAGCCGATCGAGTTCTCCTTCCTGTTCGTGGCCCCGCTGCTGTACGGCATCCACGTCGTGCTCACCGGGGTGTCGCTGTGGCTGGCCGCGGCGCTCGGCATCCATGACGGCTTCGGCTTCTCCGCGGGCCTGATCGACTACATCCTCAACTACACCAAGTCCAACACGGCCAAGCCGCTGCTGTTGCTCCTGCTCGGGGCGATCTACGCGGTCGTCTACTACGGGGTGTTCAGCTTCCTGATCAAGCGGCTGAACATCGCCACGCCCGGCCGGGAGCCGGAGGAGGCGGCCGCCGAGGAGGTCACCCCACGCGAGCCTGTGCGGGCCGAGGCCGCGCCCAGACCCGAGCCCGGCGATAGGGGGACCCAACCCAGCTGAGCCCGCCGGCAAGGGGCGAGCCGCCCGGCGGTGGCTCGCCCCGCCCTGGGCCTGGCAGTACTGACAGCCTGGCCGCTCCGGGCAGGAAGGGGACTGCGAGGTGCCTCGCCCCATCCACTACTTCACCGCCGCGCCAACCTACCTAGCCACCTACGGCTTCAACCCGGTGTCGCTGCGGGCGCTGGTCAGGGTGCTGTTCCCCTACGGTTTCGGGCTGAGCTACGACCGCTGAGAGGAGCGAGGCAACTGTGCTCTCGTCGGTGAAGGAACAGATCACATCGCCCATCTTCCGCATACTTGCTGCAGCCGTGCTGGCCTCGACGTTCGTTCTCACGTCACCGCTCCCGAGCGCGGGCGCCCAGCCTGCCTCCTGCCATCCTGACCCGAGCAACCTGTTCATCACCTATCAGCCGGTCGATCACAGCGACAGCGGACAGTCCTACCGTGCGCAACTGGTTCTGGCGAACCGCGACACCGCCTGTGAGCTGGGCAGCAGCGGCTGGAGGCTCTACTTCAACTTCGTGCGCCAGCCACTGGCCGTCTATCCGCCGGGCGAGCTTGGCGATGCGGCGCGCCAAGAGCTGGCCGACCAGGGCCTGTCCCTGACGCGCGCCGACGACGCCCAGAGCGGCGATTACTACGTCCTTGCGCCGACCGGCGAGTTCCATCCGCTGGCGGCGGGGGAGCGGCGCAGGATCTCGCTGAACGTTGAGCTCTGGGCGATCCTGAAGAGCGACGCGCCGGCCGGCTGGCACATCGTCTTCGACGGTGAGCCCGCCCGGTGGGTGCCCGCCAAGGCACTGCTCGACCCTACCGATCCGAACCAGACCACCGCCTTTGCGGGCGACAACAATCAAGTGCAGACCGCGGGCACCCGCTATGTGGAGAACACCGCCCCGCTGCTGCGCCTGAGCCTCCAGGACAGGATCCTCCCGCGGCCGCTCAGTGTCACCACACAACCCGGTGTCGTGACGATCGACGGTCGGGAGGCCAGGATCCAGTACTCGCCCAACCTGCGGAATGAGGCGGAGTACCTGGAGTCGGCGCTCGAGGACGTGCTCAGGGGCGACGTCATCCTGGTCGAGGGCGGGCACGCCAGCGGGCCGGAGATCATCGACCTCAGCCTCGACCCGAACCTGGATGTGAACGGCGACGGTCGGGCCGACAGCGAGGGCTACGTCCTGGGCGTTTCCAGCAATGGCACCCGCATCGTCGGAACGGACAGCGCGGGGCTGCTCTACGGCATCCAGACGCTGCGCCAGCTCATACCGCTCTCGGCGTACCGGTCAGCCGCTGGAGGCGCAAAGCGGTCCACCGTGCCGGTCCCCCTTGCCACGATCGCTGACGCCCCGCTCTTTGGCTATCGCGGCATGGCAATCGACGTGGCCCGCCACTTCCAGACCAAGGAAACGATCGAGAAGTTCCTGGATCTGATGTCCTTCCTAAAGCTCAACCGGCTGCACTTCCACCTGACCGACGACGAGGGCTGGCGCCTTGAGATCCCGGGCATCCCGGAGCTCACCAGCTACGGCGCAAAGCGCGGCTTCGATCTCGCCGAGGACACGATGCTGCACCAGGCTCTGGGGTCGGGGAACGACCTGCAGCCCGGCGACAACATCGCCGCCAAACCGGCCGACGAGACGGCGGCCAACCTCGGCCGCGCTCCCGCCTACCAGGGCTTCGAGCAGGCGACGCTGAACTTCGTCGGCAAGGGCAGCGGGTACTACACAACCCAAGACTTCGAGAACATCCTCGCCTATGCCAAGAACCGCCACATCCAGGTCATCCCGGAGTTCGACTTCCCCGCCCACGCCCGCGCCGCCGTCCAGGCGATGGAGTACCGCTACGACCACTACAAGGACAGCGATCCGGTCGAGGCCAACAAGTACCGGCTGCTGGACCCAAACGACACCTCGGAGCACCGCAGCGTCCAGAACTATACCGACAACCTGGTCAACCCGTGCATCGCGAGCACCTACGCGTTCCTGACCAAGGTCGTGCACGAGGTGAAGGCGATGTACGACGCCGCCGGAGCGGATCTGCCGATATTCAACCTTGGTGGGGATGAGGCACCGGGCCCCAACCGCTGGCAGAACTCGCCACTGTGCCAAAGCAACCCGGTCACCGCCGGCATGAGCGACAAGCAGCTCATCGACTACTTCTTTGCTCGCTGGCACGAGATTGCGCTGGGGGTCGCCCCACGCACCGCCGGCTGGGAGGACGTGCTGCTGGCCGGCACCGGCGACCTCAGGCTCAAGAACTTCGTAGCGCTCCCGTGGCAAAACGTCTGGGGCTGGGGCCGTGAGCAGATCGCCTACCAGTTCGCCAATGCTGGCATCCCGGTCATCCTGGCGCACGCCACGAACCTGTACATGGACCTTGCGTACAACAAGGATCCGGACGAACCAGGCTACTACTGGGCCAACTTCGTGGACGAGCAGAAGACCTTCACCTACCAGCCGTTCAACGTCTACGCCAACGCCACGCACGACCGGTGGGGCAACCCCTTCACCCCCGACCCCAACTGGGAGCAGCTCACCGAGGAAGGCAAGCACAACATCCTCGGGATGGAGGCCCAGCTTTGGGGCGAGAACGGCAAGTCCCCTAAGCTCCGCGAATACCAGGCATTCCCCAAGCTGCTCGGTGTCGCAGAGCGCGCGTGGAACCGGGACACGCCCACCCCGGAGGAGATGCCGGCGGCCTGGGATGTATTCGTCAACACGCTCGGCCAGGTCACCTTCCCGTTGCTGTCGTACTACCAGCCGGTCGGCCTGCCGGGTGTAGGCGTCAACTACCGCATCCCGCTGCCCGGCGGCAAGATCGACGGCGGCGTCCTGAGCGCGAACGTGCGGAACCCGGGCATGGCCATCGAGTACTCGGTCGATGGTGCGCGCTGGTCGACCTACACCGGCCCGGTGAGCGTCGGCGCGTCGGCGCTGCTCCGCACCCGTGCCGCCGACGGCCGCACCAGCCGCATCGCGCCGGTCAACGTGCCCCATTGGACGACGGGAGCCCAGTACGCGGTTGGGGCGCTGGTGAACTATCAGGGCGAGATCTACAGCGCCACCCAGGCGCACACGTCACAACCCGGATCCACGCCCGATCTGACCCCGGCGCTGTGGACCCTCATCCAGTAATCACGCGGGAGGCGCATGCAGGACAAGTCAGTGCGGCCGAGGAGCCAAGCTCCTCGGCCGCACCGCCGAGGCGGCGTCGCGCCACCGCGCCTGCCTGGCCCTGATCGAGTGTCGCCAAGAGAGCCGGACGGGTATCCGGATCGGGTAGGTTTGCCGCTTGCAGCGGCCACCGTCGGCGACTTCCGAGGCCTTGCCGCGTGGGTGGTGGTCCTTTGCCGCGCCGGTTGTGGTGCGCTGCCGCGCCAGTGCAGCTCTGCCGCGCAGATCGCTCCACCAACCCCCCAAACCAGGCGCCCGAGCGACACCCTGCGCGGCAAAGCCGCACCCACGCGGCAGCGCACGACCATGCGCGCGGCAGAGGTCGCTGGGACCACACCACCCGGGCAAGCTGGTTGTGTGTGGCTGCGTCAGCACCGCAAGCCGCCTGAACCGGATACCCGTCCGGCTCTCTAGACAACGGTCTCGACCGGCGTCCAAGTTTCGGTCAGGAAGGCGGTCAGCGTCTCAATCGGCAGCGAGAAGATGGACAACGGGCAAGGACCGCGACAAGCAGCCCGCGCCAAGCCGGCGGGCCTCGGTCGCTGGCAATACGACTCGGGCGACCGGTCACCAGCGACTGCGAGGGTCGGCGAATGGCGAGACACCGACAACCGCTTGAAGCGGCGATCAGCGAGCTGGCCGGCTTGGACGTGTGGCTCGCTCCCGACCTCGGCGGCGTGCAGAATGCGTCCTACGGCGCGGTACATGGCACGCTGCACGACGTTCGGAGCGCATTGCAGCGCGCTCTTGACCACCCTCACGGCGACGCGGCCGACGCCGAGGTCGCATCGAGGCAACTCCAGACCTTGATGGCGCTCCGCGCGATGCTGCCGGACCTGGACCCGCAACCGGCCGCGCTGTTCGACCTCGAGGACCGGCTCGGTTGCGTCTGCGGCCAGCTGGTTCGCGCCGGCGGCAGGGCGGATCCACGCTGACTTTTCAGGTGCCAATGGCTTGAGGGTGAGTGGCGGGCAGCGCGGCTCGCCGGTGGTAAACCGGCCGACCGGCTGGTCGAGTTGGATGATCACGCTCTGCCCAGCCCACCCGGTGACCGTCCCGAGCTGGCCGTCCAGGTGGTTGAGCTTGGCATGGTGGTTGCTGCGGACCGGTCGCCGATCCTGAGGCTGGCCAAGGTCCCTGCGGTGAGGCGCACGACCTTGGGTTGCATCTCTGGGTGGTTGCGTGCCGCCGGAGCAAACCTGCGACCTCTTCGATCCCAGAACCGGCAGCCAGCCCGCTATCAGACCGTTGTCAGAATCCAGTCAGGGTCTCCCCAATGAGGGCGACAACGCCCATGGGTCGCCTGACAGCGCACTCCAGCGGCACGATGGCCAGGCGATCTTCGCGCTTGCTGCGGCGCACGCGCCGCGAGCGTCGTGGTCGGCCGTGGGCCGGCCACCACGGCTGGTGACCGCTCCGGGAGACGGGTCGGGGCCTTCAAAGCCTGCCAACCGATCCGCTGTTGTGGACAAGGTCGTCGATGTCGTCGGGCTCTTCCACAACCCGCCCGAGCGTGCGGTGGTGCTGTGCGTGGACGAGAGCCCCAGATCCAGGCGCCGGACCGCTCGCAGTCGTGCTGCCGATGCTGCCCGGGATGCCCGAGCGCCGCACCCATGACTATGCGCGCAACGAGGAGCTGGGTGTCCATCAACCAGATCGAGCGGTGGTTCGGGTTGCTGACCGACCAGATGCTCCGGCGTGGGGTCCACGAGTGGAGCCCGGGCGGGCCGCCTCGGCGGCCGGCGTCAGGCATGTGACGGTCCGCTCAGGCGGTGGCTTGAGGGTGAGCAGGGCGATCACCCCGCAGAGCAGGTACAGGGCGGCCTGGCCGTTGAGGACCGGCACCACCCCGATGGGGTCCGCGAGCAGGCCGCCGAGCAGCATGCCGAGGGCCTGCAAGCTGTTGGAGGTGGTCACGAAGGTTGCGAAGACGCGGCCGAGGTAGAGGTCACTGACGCCAGTCTGGATCAGGGTCGTGAGGCCGGCGAGCATGGAGATGGCGGGGATCCCGGCGGCGATGAAGGCGCCGAGGTAGAGCGGCTCGGCGATGCTAAGAGCGGGCGCGTTCCATGCCAGCTCCTCTTCCGCCTCCGCGGCCTTGGGGGCCCACACTTCCATCTCAAAGGTTGCTGGCGTTGACAGTTCCGGGTTGCACGCCCTAGAACGCGGGGACAAGAGAGTCAAGCGTGGGGAGAGGCTGATGGGTGCCTATGAGGATGCCGTCCGTACCCTCGATGTAGAGCTTGGCGGGGTGGAGCAGGCCTTCCGCGACCTGACCGATGCGGAGTGGCAGACGTCGACGAAGCTGCAGCCGCTCGACGAGACCCAACCTCATTGGACGCTGTTTGAGTTGGCCGGGCACTTCGACATCTCGATCGGTCTCACCCTCATGCTCATGGCCGAGCCCCAATCGGGTCAGGTCGGTCGCGACCGCACCAGCTTCTTCATCTTTCCCCGCTCCGAGGTCGCCCCGGTCGTCTACAACTACGCGTACACGATGGTTGAGGGGAAGCGGCCGCAGGACATGCCCGACGTCCTCCACGAGACCTTCACCAAGACGATCGAGGGCGCGCGGGCGATGGCGCCCGACACGGTCGGGCCGGGCTACTACGCGCTGATGCGGCTGGACGAGTTCGTCCCCAGCCGGGTCGTGGAGGCGGTGGTGCATGGCCTGGACCTTACCGACGCGGTCGGCCGTGAGTCGATCGCCACCCCGGAGGGGATGGCGTTGACCGCGAGGATCCTGGACGACCTGTTGGCGCGCAAGACGGTCGCCGGACGCCCGGCGGACCTGGCGGACGACGTGGCTTGGGTGCGGGCTGCGTCAGGAAGGGCCGAGCACGCCGACCCCCGCCTGCCGCTCATCGGATGATCTGAACGCTCTCCGGGTTCCATCTCGTTGAGGCTGAGCAAGGGCCGAGCACATGGATGGTCACTGTCGTGGAGGCGGCGCTGCTGGCGGTCGACGGGGCAGACCGAAGCCCGCCCGCCAACTTTGTGTGGTGGGCTGTTCGATCCCGTTCAGGGGTGAGTGGTTGCGGGGTGGAGCAGGCCGGTGGTCAGCTGACGGGCGCGGGCGGCTCCGTGGCGGTCGCCGACCTGCTCGAACATGACCAGGGACTGCTCCAGGTGCTGGCGGGCCTGCTCGTCGGCCCCCTGGGCCTGGGCGGTCAACCCCAAGTAGAGCAGCCCGTAGGCCTCCCAGCGCGGGTCGCCAAGCGTCCGGGCGAACCTCAGCGCCTGCTGGAGATGGTCGGCGGCCAGCTGGTACTCGCCGCGCTCGTGGCGCACGATGCCCAACATCAGATCGCTGTAGCCGACATAGCCGGGGCTGCCCAGCGACCCGAACACCTCCCGGCAGCCGCTCAGCAACGCCACGGCGTCCTCCAAGCGGCCCTGCTGGCGGCGTACCTTGGCAAAAAACAGCATCGCCTTGGCGCCACGGTCACGGTCGCCCAGTCCCCCGCACAGCTGCAGGCACTGCTGGAAACAGCCAGCCGCGTCGGCCAGCCGGCCCTGACGCCGGTAGGCACGCGCCAGCCCGATCAGGCTGTCGACCTCACCGGCGACGTCGTGCAACTGGCAGAAGATGGCATGGCTGTGGGTACACAACGCCACCGCCTCCGCCAGCCGGTCCTGGAGGCGACGCAGATCACCCAGGCCACCCAGCAGCGACGCCTCGGCATGCCGGTCGCCGGCCCGTTGCGCGGCCCGCAGCGCCACCTGGTGGGTACGCTCCCAATCGTCCCAGCATCCCGACACCTCGAAGAAGTCGGCGAGCAGCCGCGTGACCTTGGGCCAAGGGCGCTGGCATCCCTCCCGCCACGCCTGCTCCAGGCTCACCACCAGGCCCGTGTGCTCGGCGGCCAACCACCGGTAGGACCGCGCCAGCGTCGCCGCGACATCACCCGGAACCGCCGCGGTGGCCTGCCCCCCCAGATCCGCAGCCCGCAACCGCAGTCCACCCACCCACTGCTGCGCGGTGGAAAAATAGGTCTGCAGCGTCCGCTCCAGCGCCGCACGCCGCGTCGCCAGGGTGTCCTCCTGGGCCAGCCGCTCCCTGGCATACAAGCGCAACAGGTCATGGAACCGGTAGCGCAACTGCCCAGCAGCGTCCTCACCGACGCTGTCCAGCAACTGCGCATCGGCCAGACACTCCACCACCTCCTCAGCCGCCGCAACCGGAGCGTCCAGCAGCGCCGCCAGCATCCAGGCCGCGAAATCGGGCACCTCCAACAAGCCCAACAGCCGAAACGCGCGCCGCTGGGTCGCCGCCAACCCCTGGTAGCTCAACGCCACACTGGCACGCACCTCCAGATCACCGCTGGCCAGCTCATCCAGCCGCCGCTGCTGGCTGCCCAGCCGCTCAGCCAACCGCCCCAGCCGCCAGTGCGGCCTGGCCGCCAGCCTCGCCCCCACGATCCGCAACGCCAACGGCAAATACCCACACAACGCCGCGATCGTCTGCGCCGCCTGGGGCTCGCCGGCAACCCGATCGGCACCCACGATCTTGCCCAGCAACTCCACCGCCTCCCCCGATGGCAGCACATCCAGGTCGATCACCTCAGCCACGGCAAGCCCAGCCAGCCTGGAGCGGCTGGTGATCACCACCACGTTGCCAGCACCGCCCGGCAGCAGCGGACGGACCTGGGCCGCATCGGCGGCGTTGTCCAACACCACCAGCACCCCACGATCGGCCAGCAGCGAACGGTACAAGCGGGCCCGCTCGTCCAGGTCATCGGGGACCGCGCGGCCCTCCACCCCCAGCGCCCGCAGGAACCCGCCAAGCACCCCAGCCGGGTCCAGCGCCTGGGCCTCCACCCCGCGCAGGCTGACATACAGCTGCCCATCAGGAAACAAGCAGCGCAGCTGATGGGCGGCATGCACCGCCAGGGTCGTCTTGCCCACCCCGGCCTTGCCCACCGCCGCCGTGATCACCAGCGCCGTCGACCCGCTCCCACCAGACCGCACCCGAGCGTGTAACCGCTCCAGGGCACCATCACGGCCGGTAAAATCGGCAATATCGGGTGGTAGCTGCCGCGGCACCACCACAGCGCCTGCCCGGTCGGCGCCTGCCCGGCCTGGCGGCAACGCCACCTCACCACGCAGGATCTGACGCTGCAACTGCTGCACCGGCCCGCTGGGCTCAATCCCCAACTCCTCAACCAGCCGCCCCCGCAGCTGCTGGTAGGCAGCCAACGCCTCAGCCTGGCGGCCCGACCGCGACAACGCCAGCATCCACTGCCCCCACAGCCGCTCCCGCAACGGCTCCACCGCCACCAGCCGGCGCAGCTCCGGTACCAGCTCACCGTGGCGTCCCAGCGCCAGACACGCCTCCGCCCACCCCTCCACCAGCAGCAGCCGCCGCTCCTGCAGACGGGCAAGCTCCCCCTCCAACCCCCCATCCAGCCGCACATCCTCAAACGCCCGACCCCGCCACAACCCCAGCGCCTGCCCCAGCCGCGCCGCCGCCACCGCCATCTCCCCAGCCGCCAACGCCCGCAACCCCGCATCGGCACACCCTTCAAACACCAGGAGATCCAACTCCTCCCCAGCCACCGAAAGCTGATAGCCGCCCGGCAACGCCACAATCCGCGGCCCACCCACCCCCCCACCCATCCCCAACACCCGACGCAACCCCGACACATAGGTCCGCAGCCCAGCCACCGCCGAACCCGGCGGCTGCCCACCCCACAGCGCCTCCACCAGCGCATCCACACCCACTACCCGGTTGGCAGACAACAGCAGCACCGCCAGCAGCACCCGCTGCTTGGGCGCGCCTACAGCCACCAGCCGCCCCCGACCATCACGAAGCTCAAGCGGCCCCAAAACCCGAAACCGCACCAGCGATCGCCTCCATCACCGACCAGCACCCAACCCCCACCACCCCGCACAAAGGCTAACGCACCAAACCCACAGGCATTCCGAGCCGGGGCATGGCGACGCGGTGGCCCATGGGGTCCAGAAACCGGGCCGCGTGCGCTGAGCGGCGAGGATCCCGGGTCGGGAGAATCGACCAATGGCCCTGTCCTTCCGCTACCTCACGGCGCGCCGGCTCGTCGGCATGCTCCCCGGAAGCCTCCGCAGCCAGCACGCCAAAGATGCGGCTGGCCCGCGAGAACCCCCGCCTGGAGCCAGGCGGGGCTCTTCTGGCCGGCCCGGCCGGGTAGTCGGATACCGGATCCGCCGTGCGGGGGTTCTTGCGGGGAAGCGTCTCGGGCGAGAAAGTAGCCGGTATGGATCGTCGTCATGTCGCCACCACGGCCGGTCACGGCCACGGCGCCGCGGTCGCCGGCGGACGGCCGCGGTGAACGAGGGCAGCACCCGGGCGATCCTGGCCGCGTTCCTGGCCAATCTCGGTATCGCGATCGTCAAGTTCGTCGCGTTCCTGTTCACTGGCGCGGCCTCGATGCTGGCCGAGTCGATCCATTCGGTGGCCGACACCGGCAACCAGGCGCTGCTCGCCCTCGGCGGCCGGTCAGGGCGTCGGGCGCCCACCGCCGAGCACCCTTTTGGCTTCGGGCGCGAGCGCTACTTCTGGGCGTTCCTGGTCGCGGTCGTGCTGTTCACCCTCGGCGCGCTGTTCGCGCTGTTCGAAGGCTACGAGAAGCTGCGGCACCCCCAGCAGGTCGAGTCGCCCGCCTGGGCGTTCGGAGCGCTGCTGGTGGCGATCGCGCTGGAGAGCTGGTCGCTGCGGACCGCCGTGCGCGAGGCCGACAAGGTGCGGGTCGGGCAGTCGTGGTGGACGTTCATCCGCCGCTCCAAGAGCCCGGAGCTCCCGGTCGTGCTGTTGGAAGACGTGGGGGCGCTGCTCGGGCTGTCATGTGCGCTGGTCGGAGTGAGCCTTGCGGCCGTCACCGGCGAGTCCCGTTTCGACGCGGTGGGCAGCATCGCGATCGGCCTGCTACTGGGGGTCATCGCGGTGACGCTGGGGACCGAGATGCGCAGCCTGCTCATCGGCGAGGCGGCGAGCCAAGCCGAAGTGGCCGCCATCCGGGCGGCGCTCAGCGACGGCCCTGTGGTCCGCCGGCTGATCCACTTGCGTACCTTGCAGCTTGGTCCCGACGAGCTGCTGGTCGGCGCGAAGGTCGAGCTGGACCCGGCGCTTTCGTTTGCCGAGGTCGCCCAGGCGATCGACGAGGCCGAGCGGCGCGTGCGGGCCAGGGTGCCGGCCGCGCGGGTCATCTACCTGGAGCCGGACTGCCACCGGGCCGAAGCGCAGCTCGGGCGGGCCTCAGCCCCGGACGCCTGACCCGAGCCCAGCCGAGATCCTCCCGTTCGGCTCCTTTGCCGTCCCCGTCGTAGGCTGTCGACGGTAGTGGGTGGTGTCCCAGGGCCGCCGGTGGGCACGGCGGCGGCGTGCCGGAGCAGGATCCTCGGCCTTGGCGTCGACCGCAGGCAGGGCGTTGGCGAGTGGGCCGACCAGCGTGGCCTGGTCGAGGCGGAGCCGGTCACCGGTCATCGACTGGAGTTCGGTGAGGGCGGTGACCAGGGTCGCGTGGGCGGCCATGGCCCGGGCGGCCACACCCGGGGCGACGGTCGCGTATCCAGGCGCGAAGGCGAAGCCGCAGAACAGGCAGCGGAAGCCTTGGCTGGGCTGGACCAACTGCACCAGCAGCAGCTCCCGGTCGCACGACCCGCAGCGGACACCGATGGTCACCGGGCTGCCTCCATGGTGGTTGTGGCCGGTTGCCCGTCGAGCGTCGGCCGGCGGGGCGCGTGGTGGGCCCGCTGCAGCCCGTGGACCAGCGCGTCGAGGCCGGCAGTGAAGCGCTCGTCACGGTTGTCGACCCAGACGTGCTCGCCGAGGGCGACCAGGGCGGGGAAGCGGTCGGCGGGCGGAAGAACTGGTGGAGCTGGCGTCTGGTGGTGTGATCGCGGACGCGCTGCTCGTTGATGGAGATGGGTGGGCTGCCGGCCGCAAAGCCGGTGGTGTAGTCGACGACCAGGAAGAAGGCCAGGCCGGCCCGGTGCGCGTCGAACCCGGCGGCCTGCAGCGGTGCCAGGAACGCCTCGGCCACGGCCAGCGAGTGCGGCCCGAGCGGGTCGCGGAGCTGCAACAGCCCGGCGATGCCGGGGTGGGCCTCCAGCACCTCGCGTAGCCGGTGCGCCAGCACGGTGAGCTGCTGGGTCCAGGGGAGGGAGGCTTGGAGGTCGCAGTCGACCTCGGCGAGGACGCCGTCGAGGAGCAGGTCGTGGAGTTGCTCTTTGTTGCGCACGTGGCGGTAGAGCGCGCCGGGGACCACGCCAAGGCGCTTGGCGAGGGTGCGCATGGTGAGCACCCCAACGCCGTCCTGGGCGATGACGGTGAGTGCCTCGGCGACCACGCGCTGGCGGGTGAGTGGGGGGCGGCGGTCCCCCTCGTCGGCGGTGGGCGGGGTGAACCACAGCGTGTGCGGCTCCCGATGGT
>WNGF01012926.1_pt1 | contig 22751 bp, 25 predicted proteins | sample 5400641 | NCBI WGS metagenome assembly WNGF01 (sample SAMN13153371, study PRJNA577476) | soil metagenome | isolation source: 80 cm soil or saprolite under grassland replicate 2 | place: USA:California | collected 2016-06-15 | reverse complement strand
ACGGGCCGCTATCAGGGAGCACGCGCTACGGCTGTTCCGCGAACAGGGCTACGCGGCGACGACCGTCGAGCAGATCGCTGAGGCCGCGGAGGTGTCGGAGAGCACGTTCTTTCGTTACTTCCCGACCAAGGAAGACGTCGTGCTGCAGGACGACTTCGATCGGCTCGCGATCGAGGCATTGGAGCAGCAGCCACCCGAGCTCAGACCGATAGCGGCACTTCGCGGCGCGACGCGCGCAGCCTTCGCGCGGCTGTCTGCCGAGGAGCTCGAGCAGCTTCGGCAGGCGAGCACGCTGGCATGGAGCGTCCCCGAACTGCGGGCGCGAATCCTCGGCGAATTCGCGCGGACGGTCCAGGTGACAGCCGAAGCGCTGGCGAAACGGGTCGCTCGCCCGCCGAACGACCTCGTGGTCCGCACGGTCGCTGGGGCGGTGCTCGGGGTCGGGCTCGCCGCATGGTTCGCCGCCGACGACGACATGGAGGAATACCTGAAGCTCTTCGACGCAGGGCTGGCTCACCTGGAGGCTGGCCTGCCGCTATAAGCCGGTTCCATCAACCGCGCCGCGTAGAGCCCTGCTTGAGCACCCGGTCCGGCTCGTGTCGCGCCGGGCGGCACGAAGAGCTGCGCAGCGAACCGGGTCTCGAGCAGGCTCAGACCACAGCCGCGTGGGCGGACTCTGGCCACCGCAGCATCCGGGCCAAATCCGCGTCGCTCACGAGGCAATTTTCACCGAATGCAGGCCCAGAATTCATGACGTGATGTGATGGTCGAGCCACAGCCGGGCGGCATGCCTCCTCGGGCGGAACGGGTGTTGACATCGAGGCGAGGGGCGGTAAGTTGCTGCCCAGTCCAGCACCGGGCTTACTGGCCGGGCTCGCTGTCCCGGCTACTTTGCGCGCTGCACCGGGACGGGGGGTTCCTACCTGCACCGTCCTTGCGCCAGGTGTGGCACGGGGAGCGGTCGGGCCGCAAGTCGGCTGGGCGGGGGGTTGGACCCGGAAAGGGCCCGGGCACCCAGTAGACAACGGAATGCGAGCTTGTTGCCGATGAGACGTGTTCCGGTCCGAAGGGATGTCCGGGTCCTTTTCCGTGGACGTGGCTCACCGCCGCGATTGGCGGCCCAGTTTGGCGGCGGTGTTTGACGGGCCAGTTCGACGGGCCAGTTCGACGGCCCACGCCGACGGGCCAGTTTGGCGGCTCGGTTTGACGGGCCAGTGGAGCGCGACGCCACGGGCGGCAATCACAGCATCGCAAAACCGCACCCCAGCGTGTCACCATGTGGCCCGCGAAACGGGTAGCGTTCCTGCGTGGAAGCGAGATCGCGGCCGGAGGTACCAGGGACTCATCCCCCCGGGCCTCTCCGCCAACCGGGTGCTTGCGACCATGGGGTGCCGCCAGGAGAAGCGCCGGGTCCCCTGGGGCGAGCGCCACAGTCGGCCGTGCCCGATGCCCGCTCCGGACCGGACGCCGGCCGGGCACCACGCCGTGCTGTTGTCGCGGCATCCCGGTCGGCAGCCCTCGATGAGCTGCGTGCGCCTGACCGTGACATAAGGTCAGGGCTGCTCAGCGCGTGGCCCTGGGTAGGGGCCATCGGCAGCGGCCTTCTTCTCACCCTCGCATTTCCCCCCACTGGGTGGTGGCCGGCCGCGCCAATCGCGGTTGCCCTGATCACAACCGCCATCTGGCAAACCGCTGTGACGAGACCGCTTCGCAGGGGCGCCGCTCTCGGCTTGTTGTGCGGGGGCGCGTTCTTCGGCGTGCTGCTCTTCTGGCTGCATGTGATCGGCCCGGACGCCTGGCTCGTGCTGGCGCCGGTCGAAGCGCTCTATTTCGCGCCACTCGGCGCCGCCGTCGCCGCCGTCGGTCGACTGCGGGCGGCGCCGGTATGGGTCGCCTGTCTGTGGGTGGCCGAGGAGGCAGTCCGAAGCCGGCTACCGCTTGGTGGGTTTACCTGGGGGCGGCTCGCCTTCAGCCAGTCGGCCTCGCCGTTCACGAGGTATGCAGCGGTCGGCGGGGCGCCGCTATTGACCTTTGCCGTCGCGCTGGCGGGCGCCCTGCTCGCCACGCTGGCCGTCGGCATCGGCGCGGGCCGCATGCGGTCCGCAGCGGTACCTGTCGCGGCCGCGGGCGGCGTCATCGGGCTCGCCGTGATCGGCCTAGCCATCCCGCTACCTCAGGCCAATGGACGCACCGCCACAGTCGCAGTCGTCCAGGGAAATGTGCCTCGCCTCGGGCTTGACTTCCTCGGGCAGCGGGCGGCCGTTCTGCACAACCACGTCCGTGCCGTGCACAGGCTGGCCGCCCTGGTTCGGGCAGGTCGGCTGCCCCGCCCCGACGTGGTCATCCTCCCCGAGAATTCAAGCGACATCGATCCGTACCAGGACCCTGCGGCCTACGCGCTCATCAATTCCGCCGTTCGCGACGTGGGGGCACCGACACTTGTGGGCGCGATGACCTTCACCAGTGACGGAAAGCATCTGGAGAACCGCGGCATCGTCTGGTCGCCGCAGACGGGCGCGGGCGCCTCATACGTCAAGCGCCACCCGGTGCCCCTCGGCGAGTACGTCCCGCTGCGCCCACTATTGACCAAGTTCATCACGCGATTCGATCTTGTTCCCTATGACCAGGTGGCCGGGCATCGACCGGGCGTGCTGCGCCTTGGGCCGGTAACGATCGGTGACGTCATCTGCTTCGAGGTGTCCTACGACGCGATTGTCGCAGACGCGGTAACCAATGGCGGCCGCGCGATTGTGGTGCAGACCAACAACGCCGACTTCGGCCGCACCGACCAGCCCGCGCAGCAGCTTGCGATTGCTCGCCTGCGCGCGGTTGAGCACGCACGGCCGGTGCTCGTCGCGGCGACAAGCGGTATCAGCGCCATCATCACCCCAGATGGTCGCGCGCTCACCCGGTCGAGGAACTTCACGCAGGCGATCCTGGTCCACCAGGTCCGTACCTCAGCCGCGCTGACTCTCGCGGACCGGCTCGGTGAGGTACCAGAGTGGATTCTCAGCGTGACGGGAACCGGCGCCGCCGGCTTGGCGATACTGTGGCTCGCGCGCGACCACAGCAGCCGAAGGAAGGAATCGTGACAGGAGTAGGCGCGTTCACGGGCCGCGTTGCCGTGATCATCCCGACCTATAACGAGCGGGACAACCTGGGTCCGATCGCGGCGCGGGTGCGGTCGGCGGTGCCCAGCGCCGATGTGCTCATCGTGGACGACAACAGCCCGGACGGAACCGGCGAGATCGCCGACGAACTGGCGGCCGCGGACAGCCACATCCACGCCCTGCACCGCGAGACCAAGGCCGGTTTGGGCGCAGCGTACATCGGTGGTTTCGGGTGGGCGCTCGAGAACGGTTATGACGCCATCGTCGAGATGGACGCGGACGGTTCACACCAGCCGGAGGAGCTGCACCGGCTGCTCAGCGGACTGACCGAGGCCGATTTGGTCCTCGGCTCGCGATGGGTGCCGGGCGGCAAGGTGCTGAACTGGCCAAAATCACGGCAGATCCTCTCCCGCGGCGGCAACACCTATGCGCGCATACTGTTGCGTATCCCGCTGCATGACGCGACCGGAGGGTTCCGCGCCTACCGGGCCAGCACGTTGCGCAAGATCGGTCTCGACAACGTGGAATCCCAAGGCTATTGCTTCCAGATCGACCTGGCCCTGCGGGCGATCCAAGCGGGGCTGACGGTGGCGGAGGTCCCGATCACCTTCGTCGAGCGCACCCGGGGGAGCAGCAAAATGAGTAAGGCGATCGTGCGCGAGGCGCTGTGGCGGGTAACCCAGTGGGGAATCACTGGCAGAGTGCGTAACCAGCGCCGCGGCTGACCGATGATGGAAGCATGGCCCGCGCGTCACTGCTAGCCCTGATCTTTCTTGGCGCCGTCGAGATCTACGTCACCGTGCTGGTGGCCCACCTGATCGGCGTGCCCCTGACGCTGGCCGCGCTCTTCGCGTCCACAGTGGCCGGCCTGTGGCTTGTGCGTATCCAGGGCCGCCGGGCCTTCGATGCGCTCCGCAGGGCAGTGGAGAGCGGTGTTCCGCCCGACCGGGAAGTAAGCGATGCGGCACTGATTTTTGCCGGCGGGGCGCTGATCGCCATCCCAGGATTTGTCACCGACGTCCTTGGGTTGTGCGCCGTGACACCGCTGACACGCCCGGCGCTGCGCCGCGTCCTGGGCACCTACATTCGTCGCAGGACGGCCGCCACCGCCGCGCGGGTCCAGCGCCCAGGCCCGCGTGGGCCAGAAGAACCACCGGGGAAGATAATTCGCGGCGAGGTAATCAGGAATGACAGCGCCCGCGCTGATACGAGTGCACAGCACCAGGAAAACGAAAGACCATCGTAGGTCGCGATTCCGCGGTGGCGGTCCCAGTAGCTGCGAGGTGGAAGGCTTAGCAGCGCCTGTTACGCGCTTTTGAGCCGCTCGGCCTTGCGCCGCTCCCGGCCCGGTGTTCCTGAACTCTGCCGGTCACCGCGACCGGCCCGGATAACGGCCAGGCGCTCAGCCAAGACTTCCTCGAGGTCCTCGATGGATCGCCGCTCCAGCAGCATGTCCCAGTGGGTGCGTGGAGCCTTAGCCTTCTTCGGCGCGGGCAGCTCACCGGTTACCGTGATGGCCGTCGCCCCGCACACGCGGCATTCCCACGTGGTTGGTATCTCCGCCTCGGCGGCGAACGGAACGGCAAATTGGTGCCCGTTCGGGCAGTCGAACGTGACCTCCTGGCGCGGCGCAAGGTCGGTATTACGATCGTTCTCGTAGCTCGTCGCTCCGAGACGGGTCCCGCGAAGTGCGCGCTCGGCCATAAGTTATTGCCTCCCAGGCGCGTAGCCGTCACTTGTTGCAACGTCGGGGTACCCGGACAAGATTCCCGCTCTACCGCGATTCCAACCGCGAACTGCGGTCTTTGCCGACGGAGGCTGACCGGGCCGGTGAGGGTTGAGCCGGTTGGTATGACCACTTTCGCCCGGTGCGGCTACCGAGGGAGAAGGCGCTCGGCCCAGTCGGCTGGCTATGTTGGCCCGCCGGCCGCGGGCGGCTTGGTGGGAAGTCAGCGGCCCTGCCCGTTGCCGCGCCACTCGGCCCGATCGCTCAGCACGTCACGCAGCGCCACCGTCTCATCGGTCATGATGCCGTCGACTCCCAGGTCGAGAATCCGCCGCATCATGGCGGGTTCGTTAACTGTCCACACGTGGATCTGCACGCCGACCCCACGCAGGAGAGCAAGGAACGGCGGGGTGGCGAGGCGGACGGGAATCTGCGCGCAGCCCACGCCGACCCGCGCCAGCCGGGCGGCGAGCGCCCCGGTCCAGGCTCCGGACCGCACAGCGGCCAGGCCAATCGGCGACAGGGCGGTGCAGACCTGCCGGTCGACGCCACGCCGGAACGCGGCGAGACGCCGGGGAGAGAACGAGGTCACGCACACCCGGTCCCATGCCCCTGCGCGCCGCAGTACCTGGATAAGGGGCGCGATGGCGGGCTCGTCCTTGATATCGAGGTTGAACCGCGCCTGCGGCCAGGCGGCAAGGAGGTCCTCGACCCGCGGGATCGGCTCCGTTCCACCGATCCGGGCGGCGGCCACCTCCCGGTAGGGCATGCGCGCTACACGCCCGGTCCGGTCGGTCACCCGGTCCAGCGTGCGGTCATGGAAGGCGATCAGAATGCCGTCCGATGTCGCCTGCACGTCGGTCTCGAGGTAGCGGTACCCGAGGCCGACCGCGCCCTCGAACGCCGGCCAGGAGTTCTCCGGCGCATGAGCCGCGCCGCCCCGGTGCGCGAACGCGAGGGGGCCAGCCTGGTCGAGGAAGCCGCTTGGCATGTCGTCGAGTATGCCCTGACCATGCGAATCTCGCCTGGTCAGACGGCGAGGTCCCGGCGTGCTCACGCGCGTTCACCTGCCGCGCGCGGGTCGGCTGCTGCTCGGGAGGCGGCCCATTCGCGGCGCCGCGCCTCGGCAAGAGCCACCGCGGCCGCCGCCGCCACGTTCAGCGAGCCCACCCGGCCGACCTGCGGGACGTAGACGACGGCAGCGGCCGCGGCCAGCAGGGCAGGCGAACAGCCGTGGTCCTCATTTCCCAGTGCGAGGCAGACGTCTGGCTCCAGCGCTGCTTCGTGCAGCGCTGTCGCTCCGTCCGCAAGCTCGACCGCTACCACGTGGAAGCCGGCCCCGGCCGCAGCCTTGGCGGCGGCGGCAGCGGAATGTTCCCGTTCGAAGGTGACGAGCCGCTCGGTGCCAAGGCTCGTCTTGCGCGCCAACGGGTGCTCCGGCGGCGCGGTGTTGCCCGCGAGCCATATCCGCTCGACCCCGAATGCCGCAGCTGACCGGATGATGGACCCGAGGTTGAACGGCTGAGTCACGGAATCGAGCAGCAGGGCGAGCCGGCCATGGGTTTGACGTCGCCACTGCCGGTTGAGCCTCTTCACGTCGGTCGGACGCAACTGGCGTCGGCCCTCGGCCGGCATGGGCCTGTTCATCGCGTCACCGTTCATGAGGGGCGCCATCACGCGCCAGCCGTTCGGGATCATCTATTCGCAGTACGCGGTAGCCAGCCCGTGAGGTAACCCGCGCGACCCGCCAGCCCTCGCCAGCTAGCCAGCGGTGCAGCGAGTCCGCGCCCAGGTGCCGCTGCGCGACAAGGTGGGCGGCACCATCCGGCCGCATACGGGTCAGCCAGCGGGTAAGCACCTCGTGCAGCGCGGCCTTGCCGACCCGGATCGGCGGATTCGACCAGATCGCGGCGAACCTGATCTCCGCTGGGACCTCGTCCGGAGTGGCCACGCGGATGTTGCGGCGGCCTGCCCGCTGCGCGTTCTGCTCGCAGAGGCCGAGCGCACGCGTGTTCACGTCCACAGCCCACACCGTCGCGGCGGGGGAGCGGGCCGCCATCGTGAGCGCGATAGGGCCGTACCCGCAGCCCAGGTCCAGGAGGTCACCCGCCGCCGGCGGCGCGGGAACCGTATCGAGCAGCACCCGGGTGCCCGCGTCGAGGCGGCCTGGCGAAAACATCCCGCTGTCGGTGTCGAGCCGCAGGTAAATGTCTGGCAGTACGACATGGACCTTCCCGGGGCGGTGTGCCGCTGCGGGCTGGTCGGTGAAGTAGTGCTCACGCACAGCCGCGATCAGGCCCCCTGCGCCGCCCCGGTCGGGTCCTGGGCGCTGCTCGGTTCGCCAGCGTCGCCTTGGCCGGCGGGGGAGACGAACCGCCTGGTTACCCACCGCTCCACCACGAAGGTCAGCACAGGAATGGTGCCAGCGAGCAAGACGATCAGCGTGTGGGGCGCGGTCATCCTCAGCCGCCGCGTCAGCATAAAGGCAGCAACCAGGTACACCACGTAGATGAAGCCGTGCGCGGTCCAGCCGGCGGACACCCAGTGCTGGTCGGCAAGGTACTCCAGCGGGAGACCAATGAAGACGAGCGCGTTGAACAACACGCCGACGATGTAGGCCATGACGCGATAGCGGGTCACGGCTGCATTCAACGGTCAAACCTCCCTGTGTGATGAATCGCGGGGCACGGAACCCGGCTCGGGCTCGTGGCCGGTGACGCGTGGGTGTGCGTGGCCGGTCATGGGCTGCAGGCTGCCGCCGCCCGCCTTCTTGGCCCGGCGAGGCGGGCTGGCCGACGTGGCCGCGCGGCGCCGTGTACCGCGCGCGGCGACCCAGCCAGCGGACCTGCTCACCTCTTCGTTCAGCCGACTGAGATAGGCGTTGTAGGCGGCAAGCTCCTCGTCCTCTTGTTCATCATCGGGATAACCCTGTTCCGCACTGCGGGCGGCGCCTATCCCGGTCGGCAGCGCCACGGGCGGCGCCTCACCGGACCCTTCGTGCCTGCCTGCCTCCACTTCGCGCAGCTCGTCGCGCATCACCTTGAGCCAGAAGACCACGACGAACCCGGCGAATAGCGGCCATTCGAACGTGTAGCCCCAGCTCAGCGCGTTGCCGCCTTCAGCACGCCGCAGCTGCCACCAGCCAAGAACGAGGAAGCCGGCCGCGATGATCACCACTGCCGCGTGAAGACCCAGCCACCGGGGGGACAGGAAGCGGCGCATACCACGAGCTTAGTGGCTCCTTGCCGGGCGAGCCGCCTCGCAGTGCGCCCTTCAGGGCCCGGCCAGCGCGGGCTACATGACCGTGGCCGGGATGGGCGTGAGATGTGTGGTCTGTCACCATAACTGTTGCGCCACCGCCCGATGCAGGACGGCCAGAGATCACATACAGACGACTCCTGCTACATCTTGACAGTAACTATCTTTTAAGAGCTACAGTGTATTAACGGTAACTACTCAAAGGCAGGGGCCGTCATGATCTCGGAGGCAACCCGCCGTTGGTGGGCGCTCATCGCTATTGCCGCAAGTGTGCTGGTGGTGGGGCTCGACCTGACGGTGCTCAACCTGGCATTGCCTACCCTCGCCCGTGACCTGCACGCGTCCACGGGGGATCTGCAGTGGTTCTCCAGCGCCTACAGCCTGGTGCTTGCTGCGGCGCTGTTGCCGGCGGGCCTGCTCGGCGACCGGTTCGGCCGCAAGAAGGTACTGCTTATTGCGCTCGCGGTGTTCGGCGTCAGCTCGGCGCTGTGCGCGTACGCGGGTTCGTCCGGCGAACTGATCGCCGCTCGCGCAGTTCTCGGGCTTGGCGCCGCCGCCATCTTCCCTCTGTCGCTTTCCATCCTGCCGGTGTTTTTCAGCGAGGAGGAGCGGCCGAGGGCGATCGCCGTGGTCATGGCCGCGACCTTCATCGGCTACCCCGTCGGCCCGCTGCTTGGCGGCTGGCTGCTCGACAACTTCTGGTGGGGCTCGGTGTTCCTGATCAACGTGCCGGTAGTGGTGATTGCCTTGATCGCCGTCGCGACGCTCATGCCGGAGTCCCGTGCCGCGCAGCGTCCCAGACTCGACATCGTCGGAGTTCTTGTCTCAAGCGTTGGGCTGACCGGGCTGACCTACGGCTTTATCAAGGCCGGCCAGGGCGGCTGGAGCGGCCGCGGTGCTGGTCGGCTTCGTGGCATGGGAGCGGCGGGTCGGGCAGCGCGCGGCCGTGCAACCGCTCGTCGAGCTGCGCCTATTCCGGTCGGCGGGTTTCACGTGGGGCACTATGCTGACGACCCTGGTGTCGTTCGCGCTGTTCGGGATTTTGTTCGCCATGCCCCAGTACTTCCAGGATGTCCGTGGGCTCGATGCGCTCGGCAGCGGGCTGCGCCTGCTGCCGCTGATTGGCGGAATGGTCGTGGGCATGCTCGTCGGCACCCGGCTGCAGGCCCCTCGCAAGGACCCGGCGGGCCTACCCGGCAGCACGCCGCTGGCCAGCGCGAAGGCCCTTGTCACGCTGGGGTTCGGGGTGATGGCCGCGGCGCTTGCCGTCGGCGCCTTCACCCGGGTGAGCAGCGGAACCGGTTTCGGTGCCGCCTGGTTCACAGCGGTCGGTGCCGGGCTCGGCTTGGCGATGCCCGCCGCGATGAACGCCGCCCTCGGCGCTCTGTCCGCCGAACGCAGCGGTTCGGGCTCGGCGCTCATTACGATGCGCAAGAGCCTTGCGGGTGGGATCGCGGTCGCGCACGAGGCCGGTTCCAAGGCGCAGCTTGACGATGTGCGCATCGCATTCGCGCACGCCTTGGATGTCATGCTGTGGGTGTGCGGCGGCATAGCGCTGGCGGCCACCGTGCTTGCGCTCGCCTTCCTCCCACGCTGGCGGGGCGCGGCGGGCCGGGGGACCGAAAGGGTGAGAGCCGCGGATGAGATCGGCGTCTGAGCAGTCATCGGCTGCTGCTGAGCCCGTGCCGGGCGCGCAGCAGGAGCCGGGCGGGCAGCAGGAGCCGGGCGGGCAGCAGGAGCCGGGCGGGCAGCAGCAGCCGGGCGGGCAGCAGGAGCCTGCACGAGCCGGGCCGGCCCCGCGCGCCGCGGACAAGGAGCCCCACAAGTGCGGGCTGAGGGAGCGCAAGAAGGCGAGGACGCGTGCTGCCATCCGACAGCACGCGCTCCACCTTTTCCATGAGCAGGGCTACCGCGCCACCACTGTTGATCAGATCGCCGAGGCAGCGGAGGTTTCGCCGAGCACGTTCTTCCGCTACTTCCCGACAAAGGAAGACGTGGTGCTGCAGGACGACTTCGACCTGCTCACCCTTGAGGCGTTCGAGGCGCAGCCACCCGGGCTCAGCCCAATCTCGGCCTTGCGGTCCGCCTGGCGTGAGACCTTCGCCCGGCTTCCCGCCCAGGCGCTGGAGCAGTTCCGTCAGGCCGCGGCTCTGTCCCTCGCTGAGCAGGAGATCCGGGCGCGCGCGCTTGACGAACTCGCTCACTCGATACAGCTGATCGCCGAAGCAACGGCCAAACGGGTCGGCCGCGATCCAGATGACTTCGCCGTGCGCAACCTGGCCGGCGCGGTCGTCGGCGTGGTGGTGGCCGCCACGATGGCAGCCGCCGTGGACCCGGCCGCCGACATGCTCGAATCCATCGACGCCGCGCTGGCCAACCTGGAGGCCGGCCTGCCCCTCTAGACCGCAGCGCCCACCGGAGACCCGGCCTGCCCCATTCAGATGGGCCAGCTGCTTACAAGACGTGGCTGAGCAGCCGCAGGCCGACCGCGACCAAGGCCGCGACCACGAGTACCACGATGAACGGGGCGCGTTTGAGCAGCGCTGCCGCGGCAGCGAGAAGCCCGGCGATGCGTGCCCCGTCGAACGTGACCGAACGCCCGCTGGCGAGCGCCTGCACCGCGCACAGCGCAGCAAGCACGGCGATCGGCACCAGCTCGGCGCACCTGCGCAGCTGGGGGCGGTCGAGGAGCCGCTGCGGAATCGTGAGCCCGGCCAGCTTGAGCATGTAACAGCCGGCCGAGGTGGCGAGCACCGCCAGCCAGGTCATCACCGCCGCAGCCCCGCCAGCACCGCGACCGCCGCCAGCATCACCGGGATCCCTGGTGGCAGGAACGGGGTGGCCGCGAGCGCGATCCCGGCGCCGAGCAGGGCCACCCGCCGTTCGGCACGCCCGGCGGCCAGCCGGGGCCACAGCAGCGCGAGGAAGGCGGCCGGGCCGACCACGTCCAGGCCGAACGCGCCAGGGCTGCCGACCCGGCCCGCACCGACCGCGCCGACCAGGGTCGTGGCGTTCCATACCGCGTACAGCGTCGCGAACGTTGCGGCGAAACCAGCTTGAGCCGCCGCGCGGCCAGATTGTGCCAGGGCCATAGCAGTGGTCTCATCGATGACCGCCTGCGCGGCTAGCACCCGGCGCAGACCGCGTACCCCGAGCACGTCCGCCAGCCGAAGCCCGTACAGCGCGTTGCGGGTGCCAAGCAGCAGGGCCCCGCAGGTCCCGGCGACGAGACTGCCGCCACCGGCGACCGCCGCGGCGAGCGCGTACTGCGACGCGCCGGTGAACGCGAGCAGGCTGAGCACACAGGCCTGGGTGACGCTCAGCCCGGCGGTAACGGCCGCGGCGCCGAACGCGAGACCGGACAGGCCGACGGCGAGCCCCAGGCCCATGCCGTCCCTGCGGGCGCGCCGCTCGGCCATCGCATCGCGCGGCGGGGCATCGGAGGCCGGCGCTGCTGGGGCCGGCGCACCGGGCGCGGACGCTGGAAGCGCCGGCGCGGCTGTCCTCGAACGAACGCTGGACCGGCGTGCTCGGTGCATGCCACCGAGGCTAGACAGCCCGGCCAGCACGGTCTTGAACGTTCTTGCGCCCGCGCTGGTACGCGGCGGGCGGCACACCCACGATCCGCTTGAAGTGCCTGGTCAGGTGGGCCTGGTCGGCGAAGCCAACGTGCGCCGCGGCGTCGGCTGGCGGCACGCCCAGGCCGAGCAGCTCACGGGCCCGGCGCACCCGGTGCTGATTCAGGTACGCGTGTGGCGGCAGGCCAGTCTCCGCCCGAAACGCCCGGACCAGCGAATACGGGCTGACACCCACCGCGCTGGCGAGCGCCGCCAGCCGTGGTGGATCCGCAAAACGGCAGTCCAGTATCTCCCGTGCCATCCGCACGGCGCGGTGTGGTGCGCGCCGCGGGAGCCGTTCGGAAGCATGTTCGGCATGACGTCGCAGCAGTGCCGCCACCGCGCCGTACAGGAGACTGGAGGCGGCCAGCTGGTCGCTGCCCTCGGCCGCACGGTGCGCCGCGGCCAGCACCCGGCGGCTGACCGGGTCGCTGACAACCGGCTGCGGGAAGAACGGAGTGCCCCGGCGGGTGCCGAGCTCCGTGGCAGCACTGGCCACCACCTCGGCCGCCGGGTAGAGCACGCGGTATGCCCATCCCTCCGGCACCCCGGCGTGGCCCGTGTGAACGGTGTCCGGGTTGACCAGGATGATCTCGCCAGGCCCGGCCCGCAACGTCGCGCCCTGGTGGTCGAATTCCTCCACGCCCCGGTCGATGAGGGCTATCACGTACGTCTCGTGGGTGTGCCTGCTGTAACGCTGCCGCACGAACCGCGCGCGCAGCAGGTCGACGCCGGGCAGGCCGGGGTGTTGCCAGTACCGCGCGACCTCACGGCTCATGTGGCCGATGGTAGCCCCGCACTAGGTCCCGGCCAGGTGGCGCTCGCATAGCACCCTGTCCCGCCCCGGGCCGTCATAGCCGGTCACCGGGCCGGTCACGGTGAAGCCGAGCGAGGTGTGAAAAGCGATCGAGGCGGTGTTGCCCGGCGAGGTGATCGCGCGGACCGTGTGCCTGCCGCCCGCCCAGGCGAGCGCGAAGAATTCGCCATACAGCCGGCTCGCGAGGCCCGTACGGCGGAACAGGGGCGCGACGCCGGCGTAGTGGATGTAGGCCTCACCGGGCCGCGACTGGGACAAGAACCCGGCCAGGAACCCGGCCAGGAACCCGGCCAGCTCCAGCGGGCGCGCGCCGGCTTCCGCCACCAGGCTGGTGCCGGTGAAATGATCAAGGAAGAGCCGCTGCAGCCCGGCCGCGACCGGCCGCCCCCACCAGTCGTCCATCACCGCGACAATGCGGTCGTAGTCGGTCGGCTCGGCGTGGCGGATGGCCGGGAACTCTGCCATAACGGTGCAGAATACGGTAATCCTTAACGGCTGCGCGCTTCGTGGCGCACCCCTGGTGCGGGCATCCCGTGGGTCAGTGCGGCAGGGGGCCACCCGCGAGCGCCACGATCGTTCCCGCCAGCGCCGCGCACGCCACCGTGAGCACCACCCCGCGCCGCAGCACAAGCAGCAGGACGGCGGCTCCGCCGAGGACGGCGTACTGCCAGGGCTGTGTGATCGCCCTCGCCAACGGGATCGCCGACCCGAAGATGGCGCCGATGGCGGCGGGCCCGGCGCCGCCGAGGAACGCGGCCGCCCGCGCGTCGGTGCGCAGGCGGGTGAAGTGACGCCCGCCGATGAGGATGAACGCGAACGACGGCGCGAAAGCGATCGTGGCGGCGAGAATCCCCCCGCCGATCCCGGCTGCCGCGTAGCCGACCGCAGCGACGGTCTGGACGACCGGGCCAGGGGTGATCTGCCCGAGCGCGACGGCATTGAGGAACTCGCCACCGCTCATCCAGTGGTAGTGGCCGACCGCGTCCGCCTGCATCAGCGGAACGATCACGAAACCACCGCCATAGGAGAGCGCGCCGACCTTGACCGCGACCCAGGCCAGCGAGAGCAGGACACCCGCGCCGAATCCCGCCGCCACGCGCATGGGGATCAGCGCGGCCGCGCCGGCGCCCGCGCCCGTTGATCCCTTCGATCCCTTCGGTCCTGTCCGATGTGTTCGCTCCAGCCCAAGTTCGGCAGCGCCGCAGGCGAACAGGACCAGGACCAGCCATGGCCCGAGGAGCGCGGCCGCAGCCGCGCCCGACGCAGCGTAGACCGGCCAGCGCAAGCTCTTGGCGTCCCGCGCGCGGTGCCAGCTGGTCGGCACGAGGAGCGCCCCGGCATGGACCGCGACCGCGGCGATCGCCGCGCCGGCCCCTGCGCCCGCGCCTTTCGCCCAGGACGGCGGTGAGCCGCCCAGAAACAGCGCGGCCAGTGCCAGGATCAGGACGAGGCCGGGAACGATGAACGCCGCACCGCCGGCCAGAGCCGCGAATCGGCCGCGGACACGCCAGGCGCAGAAGATCGCCAGCTGGGTGGAGGCGGGACCGGGCAGCAGGTTGCACACGGATGTGTGTCGGCGGCCCGCCGAAACCGATGCAGCCGATCCGACCCCACTCACGCAGCACGGTGAGCAGCCTTGGCCGTTCGATGTGCCGCGCCGCCTCGTCAACGTGGCGCCCCGGCTGGTCAACGTGGCGCCCTGCCTCGTCAACGTGGTGCTCCGGCCCATTCGCCGCTTGCGCCAGCGCCTCTCGAGTTTCCGCCGCCTCTCGAGTTTCGCGCGCTTCTTCTGTTTCCCACGCCCCTCTTGTTTCCGGCGTCTCTGGCGTGCCCTTTGTCACGGGGGCATCCTCGCTCAGCTCAGTTCCCGGGGGTTCGGCTCCTGCCCGATGAGGCAGATTGATCAAGTCCGTCTGATCAATCTAACCGGGTGTGTTCTCCCGTGGCGCCTGCGTCCATTCGCTCGTGCCGGGCCGGGGCACCGGGTTCGCCGTCGCTGGCCTGCCGATCACCCGCCCCGCGGTCATCTGGCCCGCGGTCGCCCGCAGGGGCAGGGACCTGCGGCCGGTGGCGGTGCGCAAGGACGGGTATCGTCACCCACCCGCCGACGAGGATCAGCCAGAAGTTGATCAATCGGTAGGTGAGGACGGCGGCCAGCGCGCTCGCCGCACCGAGCCCGGCGGCCGTGAGGGTCGCCGTCAACGTGACCTCTACCACAGCGAATCCGCCCGGGGTGACACCGGTGCTGCCCACGGCCGCGCCCGCGCCGTACACAAGAAGCAGGGAGTGCCAAGGAACCGGATTCCCGGTGGCAAGAATCGCGCAGGCCAGGCAGCCGCAGTCGGCGAGCCAGTTGAGGACGGCAAGCGAGAACACCTCGGCGTAGCGGGGCCACGGGACCTTGATGCTCGCGACCCGGTCAAGAAACTCCCGCAGCGCGAGCAACACCGCGAGCGCTGGCACGGTGAACACGGCGGCGCCGGCGAACCCGGCCGCGGTCGCGGTCGCGGCGCCACCCGCGACGGCCCCGATGACGAGCACCAGCGCGAGTGCCGACGTGGACAGGATCGCGGACACGGCCAGCGCCCATCCGGTGACGGCCGGGCCGACGCCGTGCCGCCGGAAGTGCCGGTAGGTGTAGACAACGGCCAGCTGCGTGCCGGCGAAGGGAACCGACATCGACAGCGCGTTGCCCGCATAGGTAATCGCCATCACCGAGCCGAACCTGGCCTGGTCGCCTTCGGCGCGGAGCAGGCGGCGGCGGCTGAGCCCGAACGCGGCCAGCGACACCGCCTCGAAGACCAGCGCGAGCAGGAACCATGTCCAGTTGAGGTGCCCGAGCGTCTGCAGTGACTCGGCGAGCGTATGGCGGCTGAGGATGACGATGACGATCAGGACCGCCGCGACCACGAACGTCAGCACGATCCGACGCGCGCGGTGGGCCCTGACCTTCCTCGCGTGGTCGCCGTCGCTGCCTGGCACAGCGTGCCGCCTCCCGTCTCGTGCACCGGCTACGCGGTTACCCGGCGCCGGGGACTCCACCGTCCAGGATGCTGCGGCTGCGCCGGGATTTAGCGGCAATACCCCGGCTGCGCCGGGATATTGCCGCGATAACGGCATGACGCCGGGCGGAGTTCATACGTGCAGTATGCGCCTGTGGAGGCCAGTGACCCGCCGCCCACCACCCATCGACCGCCTCGAGCAGGCGCTCGTACTCGGTCGCGGCCACCGCCATCGCCACACCTGCGGCCACTATTACGGCCGCAGGGATGTACGACCGGGACGTCATACTTGCCCCGTATGCGCCAGCGGCATCACTCCGGTGTGGCAGGCGTCGCCGCGGCATGCAGCCGTGGTTCGCCGACAGAACACCGGCTGGTCCCGGTTGAAACTGCTGGCCCGTCCCGCTTTATAACAATGCGTCCACAGAATCTGGCAACCGCGTTGTGGCCTGGTCCGGCCCGGTCCCAAAATGACGCGCGTGTCACAACCTCCACACGATCAGCCCTCTTTCGGCATGCCGCCACAGCAGCCCCGTCAGCCGCTGGGGCCTCCGGCACATCCGTACGGGACCCGCCCCATTCCACAGGCCGGCTGGGACCAGCAGGCCTATCCCGGTGACCCTGCCTATCCGGGCTACAGCGATCCTGGGGAATACGCCGGCCCGGCCAGGTACCCGCCCGCACCCTCTGGTGGCGGGGGCGGTCGGCGCGGCCTAGCGCTGGCGCTGGGAGTCTTCCTGGCTTTGGCCCTGGCTGGCGGGGGAGTTGCAGCGTACATACTGCTCGGCCGCCACACCACGAGCCGGCCGGCCGCCCATGGCAGCCCGTCCAGCAGCCCCACGGCCACCAGCCGGGCCGTCACGCACAGCCGCGACCTGCGCACGTACCTGATCGGCAGGCCGAGCGGGTCGAACCCGTGGCCGACCCCGCTGGGCACCCACCGCCGACTGTCGCTTATCCAGGCAGCTGGGCTCAACGGAGGAACTCGCGAGATTCTCACCCGGTATCACTTCACCCATGGCGCCGTACGGTGCTGGCTGGGGGCGCACGGTTCCTCCATCGTTGACGTACGGCTCTTCGCGTTCGACTCGGCCCAGGATGCGCAGGGCCTTTTCCGTGACGCGAAGAAAGCGCAGGGCTTTTTCTGGGACGACGTCGACACAGGCTCGACACCGGGGCGCCATGCCTCAGCCAAATCAGCCGGAATTGCTGGCGTGCCGGGCGCCAGGGCCTACTTCGACGCGAAACCGGACCATTACGGCTACGTGCACGTGATCGCCCTCGGCATCAAGGCGGACGTGGTGTTCGTCGTGTCCGCCGGGGAGCCGGACACGGTCGACCTGGGCTTGCCGGCGAAGCTGATGCGGCGCCAGTACCACAAGCTGTGACCGGGCACGAGCGCTCGCCGCACGCCTCCAACCTGCATCGGCCGCCGCACGGAGCCAAGCCTCCAACCTGCATCGGCCGCCGCACTGGGTCAAACCGCCGCACGGAGCCAAGACCAAGACCTCCGACCTGCGTCGGCATTTTGGCCGATAACTAACATTATGTTAAGTTAGGCCAGAACCTGCCCAGCCAACCACCGCGGCCGCCCAGCACTCCACACCGGAGCGGGTCTGCCGCAAGCTTGATCCCATACGGCGGAGACTATTCAGCACATTCGGCTGAAAAATCTCCGCCGTAGCGGATCATGGTCGTTCACGTCGACGGTTGGCCGGGGCGGACGCGGAATCCGCCACCGTTCACGTCGACCCTGACGGGCATGCTCAGCGGGCCGGCGCGCGGGCCAGCGCGGCTTCGGCCGCAGCGACGAGCGCGGCGAGGATCAGGCCCGTCGTGAGGACGGGCTGTCCGGTGAAGGCGGCCGCGATCACCGCCGCGACAGCGACGGCGAAACACAGGTCAAAGAGCAGTTCCAGCGGCGTTGATACGCGGTGTTCTTCGGCGGTGCTGCGGGCCGTCATGCGACGGCGCCAACCCGGCCGCTCGTTCAACCGTGCATGCTCATGACGAATCGCTTCCTGCGGTTGCGCGATCTACCCGGCGTCCGGGAGCGCGCGTGATCTGGCCGCTCCGCCCTCAGCTGCCGTGCATACGATCACCCTGCCAGGCCATACCGGAAGGGAGCAGGCGAGATGAGCCAGCGCCAGCCCGACGCGCCGACCGCGGCAAGCGCCACAGCCTCGTACCGGCAGCCCGGCATTGTGCTGACCGACCACACCTTCACCGTCCCGCTGGACCACCACGACCCGCGCGGCGAGCAGATCACCCTCTATGCGCGAGAAATCTCGGCCCCAGGAAAGCCGGCGGCGAGGCTGCCGTGGCTGCTGTTTCTCCAGGGTGGCCCCGGTCATGCGGCACCACGGCCGATCGGCCGTGAGAGCTGGCTTGACCACGCCCTGGATGAGTATCGCGTTCTGCTCCTGGATCAGCGCGGGACCGGCCGTTCGGCACCCGCGAACCGGCAGACACTCAGCCGGCTTCCTGACGCCGCCGCGCAGGCCAGCTACCTCACTCACTTCCGCGCTGACTCGATCGTGGCCGACGCGGAGCTTGTGCGGCACGCTCTGATCGGCGAGGAGCCATGGACACTGCTCGGCCAGAGCTTTGGCGGCTTCTGCGTGGTCAGCTACCTTTCCGCCGCCCCAGAGGGCGTACGCGAGGCTTTCATCACCGGCGGGCTTCCCGGCCTCGACGTCAGCCCGGACGATGTCTACCGCGCCGCCTACCGCCGCGTATGCGCGAAGAACAACGCGCACTATGCCAGGTATCCCGGCGACGTCGCGCAGGCAAGGCTTGTTGCCGCGCACCTGCAAGGCCATCCGGAGCGGCTGCTCGGAGGCGGGCTCCTCACCGTGGAGGGATTCCAGGCGCTCGGGAAGATGCTCGGCATGAGTGCCGGCAGCCACCGCCTGCACTACCTGCTCGAGGACGCCTTCCTCGATGGCGAGCGACGCGGATCGGATCCTGGCCGAGTTTCCGGAATTCGATGCCGGCGCGGCGCTGGCCGACGGCTCCCCGGTGTTTTTCACCGGCGAGATGATCTATCCATGGATGTTCCGCACCGACCCTGCCCTTGAGCCGCTTCGGGAGGCTGCCGACTTGCTCGCCGCGCGCGGCACCTGGCCGGATCTCTATGACACCGTCCGGCTGCGGGCCAATGAGGTGCCCACCGCAGCCATCGTCTACCACGGCGACATGTACGTCGACCGCGAGCACTCGCTGCGCACCGCGCACCAGATCCGAGGTCTGAAGACCTGGGTAACCAGCGAATATGAGCACGACGGCCTGCGCACAAACGGGCCGGAGGTCCTTGGCCGGCTGCGCGCGATGGTCCGCGAGGACATCTGATCTCGCCGAGGCGAACACCAGTTGCCTACGAAGAGTAAGATTCTTCTAACACATAGTTGCGAACGGGTGACGCCTCACCCGAGCCGCGACCTCGCGACCACGGAGGGCTGGCTCCGCGGCTAGCCTCGCCGGAACGTCCGTTGGGGGGCCGGATGGCCACGGTACTGCTGGCCGAGGATGACGCCGACATCCGCTACCTCGTGACCTTCAAGCTCCAGCAGGCTGGTCACGAGATCAGGGCGTTCGGGGACGGCCTGTCCGCACTCGCCGATGCGCGTGAAAACCCGCCGGATCTGGCCGTGCTTGACGTCATGATGCCCGGCATGTCAGGCCTCGACATGTGCCGTGAGCTAAGAAAGGCGCCGGTCACCGCCGAGGTCCCCGTGATCATCCTCACCGCCCGTGCGCAAGAAGCCGACGTCGCGGCCGGTTTCGCGGCGGGAGCGGACGACTACATCGTCAAGCCGTTCAGCCCACGGGAACTCGCTATCCGCGTCCAGGCGGTGCTGGCCAGAGTCCAGGCATGAGGTCGGCGATGGTGGCCTTCTCCCCACCCACCGCGGCAGCGCTCGCCGCCGCCGGTCTCGCCGCCGTCACCGCAGGGGCCATCGGCACAAGTGGCATCGGGGGTCGGCCGTTATGATCTCAGGCTCCCCGATCGCGCGCCAACTGCGCCACGGCATGCTCCTGATTGTCGTGTTGCTCGGCGCCGCAGCCGCTGCTGCCGCCGCAGGAGCATTGCATCAGTACCGCGCGGTCGATCAGCTCACCGGCGAAGTCCAGCCGGTGCAACGCGCGAATGTTGAGGCCCGCGAGGACTTCGCCAGCACCCAGGCGGGGATCTCCGGGTACCTGCTCGGCCGCCGGGCGTACTACCTGAGGTTCTACCGCACCCAGCACAGGCAGTTCGGCTATTGGATCACCCGGCTGGGGCGCCTGGGCGGCCGGGCTATCGCCGGGAATCTCCGCACGCAGGAGGCCGCGGCCGCCGCTTGGTACCGGCTTACCGATCGCACGTTCGGGCTCCCCGAGGGCGATCCTGCGATCGGAAGGCTGATAGATGCGGCGGTGCCGAGCTCCACCGCGTTCTACACCGCGAATGAGTCGCTGGGGGAACGCCTGGACGTGCGAAGCCGGGCGCTCACCAGCGAAAGCCGGCGGGCGCTGGCCACCGGCCTGGCGTGGGGCGGTGTGTTGCTCTTCCTCACGATCGGCCTCGCAGTGACGGCTTCGGTGCGGACGATCCGCGGTATCACGGGCCCACTGAGCAGCCTGTCAGCGACGCTGCGGCGGCTTGCGGTCGGCGACCACGCCGCGCGGGCCGAGGTGAGCGGGCCTGCCGAGGTGCGCGAGGTGGCGCGGTCGGTCAACACGCTGGCCGACGAGAGCGAGCGGCTGCGGCGTGTGGAGCAGGAGCACGCCAAGCTGCGTGCGGTGGCCCGCGACGCCGGCAACCGGATCCGCGAGCATCTCCTGCCCGAGGACGTCATCCGTGCGGCACACACCGCGATCGAGCAGGAGCTGGACTGTGACTTCGTGCTCGTGCAACTGATCAGGGACGGCCAGCTGGGCAGTCCGGAGAGCTACCGCCGCGACTCACCGCTGCCGCCGGGGTTCCTCACCGAACTCCCGGAGCACGCCATGGACTGGCTCATGAAGCTGTACAACCGCAGTGCGAGCATGGTGATCCAGGACCTGCGAGGCCCCGAGGGCGACGCGGTGCCTGCGGTGATTCGTGAGCCCATGCTTCGGGTGGGCATCGTGTCTCACCTGGCCACGCCCTTCGGCATTGGTTCAGAGGTTCTTGGGCTCCTCGCCGGGGAGCGCACCCGCGCCGGCCACCCGTGGACCGCAGCCGAGATCGACGCGTTCCAGTCAATAGCGGCCGACGTCGGCCGCGGGCTCAACCATGCCCGGCTCTACGAGGCGGAGAACCGCCTCGTAGAGGACCTGAAATCCCTCGACCGCGCGAAGACGGACTTTCTCGCGACGGTTTCGCACGAGCTTCGCACGCCGCTGACCAGCATCTCCGGCTACGTAGAGCTGCTGCGCGACCGGGAAGCCGGGCCGGTCACTCCCGGCCAGGACCTCATGCTCGAGACGATCCACCGCAACGCGGCTCTGCTGCGCAACCTGATCGAAAATGTGCTCACGATCTCCAAGATCGATCTTGGCGTATCGAAGACCGAGACGCGGCCGGTGAAGCTGTCGGAGGTCGTGTGCGCCGCGGTCACAGCCATGGATCCGGTCGCGGAGGCCGGCGGGGTAACGCTTGAGTCCGATTCCGCCGCGGAGCCGCTCATGGTCAGCGGCGACACCAGCCAGCTCGATCGGGTCCTGATGAACCTGCTGTCCAACGCGGTGAAGTTCACCCCAAAAGGCGGCAAAGTGAGGGTAACCGCCACCAAAGACGACAGCGAGGCGGTGGTGCGCGTATCAGACACCGGGATCGGCATTCCCGACAAGGACAAGAAGGACCTGTTCACCAGGTTCTTCCGTGCCTCCAACGTTGTCATGCGCGCGGTGCCAGGCACCGGCCTCGGCCTGTCGGTGTCGCACACGATCGTGGCTGACCACGGCGGTGAGCTGACCGTGCAATCGCGGGAAGGCGTGGGCACCACGGTCACCGTGCGGCTGCCGCTGCTTGATCCGCACGCTGCCGCCTGCCAGGAGGCGGTGCACAGCGAGCGGTCCTGACGCGGCGCTCGATCCCGCCAACCCCCGCTCACCCGGTAACCTTGCTGCGTGCCGCGTTACGAGTACCGATGCCGCACGTGCGGCGACACGTTTGAGCGCAGCCGCCCGATGAGCGAGGCGTCCGCGCCATGCCTGTGCCCGCAGGGGCATGACGACACAGTGAAGCTGCTGTCCACGGTGTCCGTCGGCGGAATGGCGGCAACACGAGCGGCCACGCAAGCGGCCGGGCCGGGTGCCTCGCCAGCGCCAGGTGCGAGGCGCCCCGGCGGCTGTTGCGGCGGTGCGTGCGGCTGCCGCTGACGTGCGATGAACCGCTGGCTGGCCCGGACGAGAGCGTTGCTGGCCGTGGCTGCCGCCGTACTGGTCGCCGCGCCCGTCATGGGTGCTGCCCGGCCGGCCGCCGCGGTGGCGCGGCCGCACCGGCCCGCGACCGCGGCGCCCGGATCAGATGCCGGGATGCGGCCAGGTCAGGCGCCGGATGTGGTGCTCGTCGGTATCCCTGGACTGCGATGGACCGACGTTTCGCCGCGGGCGACCCCGAACCTGTGGCGGCTGGCGGCGAGCGGGTCGGTCGGCACGCTGGTGGTGCGGACGGTGCTGCCGCGGACATGTCCCGTCGATGGCTGGCTCACGCTCAACGCGGGCGCACGTGCCATGGCCCGGCACACGGTAAAGGGCCAGTGCCCACCGATCACCGCACCGTCGTCGCTTCCCGCGATCGCCGCCTATAACCGGCGGTTCCACTACAACGCCGACTGGGGGGCGCTCGCGTCGGCGGCCGGCCGCGGCGGCTGCACCACCGCACTCGGCCCAGGCGCCGTGCTTGCCCTGGCACGCCTGCCCAGTCAGCAGGACCGGCAGAACATCCGGCCGAACATAGCGCCGCGTTACCTGCCGGGCGCGGGCAGCGTGAGCCGTTCGGGACTCGTGCGATGCCCACTGACGGTCGCGGATCTCGGCACCGTCCCGGCGGGATCACGGCGCGCCGCCGCGGTGCGCGCCGACGACGCGGCGCTGGGCAGCATCGTGGCCGGGATGCCGCGGGGGGGTATCCTCATGGTGGCGGGCACCGCCGATGGCACCGCGCCGCACCTGCGCCTGCTTGTCGTCAGCGGTAGCGGGTACCGGGCAGGCCTTCTCGCCACCGCATCCACCCGGCAGCCGGGGCTGGTG
>WNGF01003127.1_pt1 | contig 22755 bp, 26 predicted proteins | sample 5400641 | NCBI WGS metagenome assembly WNGF01 (sample SAMN13153371, study PRJNA577476) | soil metagenome | isolation source: 80 cm soil or saprolite under grassland replicate 2 | place: USA:California | collected 2016-06-15 | reverse complement strand
GGCTGCCGCGTCCTGCTTGAACCAGCCGAAGACCCGGCCGATGATTCCCGGCCGCGGCGCGGCGGCAGGCCGCTCGGTCGTGCGCGAGGCTTCCCATCGCGAGGGCTGCGCCGATACCGGCGCGGGCCGCTCCGGCGTGACGCCGTGCACTGCAGCCTGTTGGCGCTGCGGCTTTGTTTCCTGTGCCGGCTGCGCCTGCGCCTCTTCTTCGGCCGGCGCGGTGGCAAGGTTGTAGCTCGCAGGCAGCGCTTCGGCCTGGTTGAGGTCGTCGTGCCGCAGGCGCTCCACCTTGTAATTCGGCGTTTCCAGGTGGATGTTCGGAATCAGCACGACGTTGACCTTGAGCCGTGCCTCGATGGAATGAATGTCGGCGCGTTTCTCGTTCAACAGGAACGTAGCGACATCCACCGGCACCTGGGCGTGCACCGCCGCGCTGTTCTCCTTCATCGCCTCTTCCTGGATGATGCGCAGGATATGGAGCGCCGTGGACTCCGTACCGCGGATATGGCCGGTGCCGTTGCAGCGCGGGCAGGTGATGTTGCTGCCTTCGCCGAGCGAGGGACGCAGCCGCTGGCGCGAAAGCTCCATCAGCCCGAAGCGCGAGATCTTGCCCATCTGCACCCGCGCCCGGTCGAAGCGCAGCGCTTCGCGCAGGCGGTTCTCCACCTCGCGCTGGTTGCGCTGGTTCTCCATGTCGATGAAGTCGATGACGATGAGCCCCCCCAGGTCGCGAAGCCTGAGCTGGCGCGCGATTTCCTCGGCCGCTTCGGCGTTGGTTTGGAAGGCGGTCTGCTCGATGTCGTGGCCGCGCGTGGCGCGCGCCGAGTTGACGTCGATGGAGACGAGCGCCTCGGTATGGTCGATCACGACCGCTCCGCCCGAAGGCAGCGACACCTGGCGGGAATAAGCGGTCTCGATCTGGTGCTCGATCTGGAAGCGCGAGAACAGCGGCACGTCGTCGCGATAGCGCTTCACCCGCCCGACGTTGTCGGGCATGACGTTGCTCATGAACGCCATCGTCTGCTCGAAGATCGGATCGGTGTCGATCAGGATCTCGCCGATGTCGGGCTGAAAATAATCGCGGATGGCGCGGATGACGAGGCTGCCTTCCTGGTAGATCAGGAAGGGCGCCGGGTTGAGAAGTTTCCCGTCGGGGTCGCGCGCGGGCTCGGTGGCCTCGACGATCTTGCTCCACAGCTTGAGCAGATAGCTCAAATCCCATTGCAGCTCTTCGTAGGAGCGGCTGATGCCGGCGGTGCGGCCGATGATGCTCATCCCCGCGGGCACGTCGAGCCTGTCCATGATCTCGCGCAGCTCGTCCCGGTCCTCGCCTTCGACGCGGCGCGATACGCCGCCGCCGCGCGGGTTGTTCGGCATCAGCACGAGGTAGCGCCCGGCGAGGCTGACGAAGGTGGTGAGCGCGGCGCCCTTGTTGCCGCGCTCGTCCTTCTCGACCTGGACGATCAGTTCCTGGCCTTCATGGAGAGCGTCCTGGATCCGCGCGCGGCCGACGTCGACGCCGGGCTTGAAATACTGGCGCGCGACTTCCTTGAAGGGAAGAAATCCGTGCCTCTCGGTGCCGTAGTCCACGAACGCGGCTTCGAGGCTGGGCTCGACCCGGGTGATGAGACCCTTGTAGATGTTGCTTTTTCTTTGTTCTTTTGCGGCCGATTCTATGTCGAGGTCTATGAGTTTCTGGCCTTCGACAATAGCGACACGGAGTTCCTCGGCCTGTGTCGCATTAAAGAGCATGCGCTTCACTGTTTTGTTCTCCCGCGCGCGCGGGCAGGACAAACCAAGAGCCTGGTTTCAATAGGCTAATTTCGCTTCATTGATCTTGGGATCATAAGAACGCGGTAATTTGGCTTGTCGGGTTGGGGCGCTGCATTGCAGGCCCCGTCAATTTCTGCCGAGTTGCTGTTGGCGCGCTTTTCAATTGCTATCATTGGTTGGATAACCAACCGCCTTTGCGCTTCGGGTTCGTGCGCTCGCAAATCCGGATTGAGCCTTGCGGAACCGGGGACAGGGTAGCCAGTCTTGCCTGGGGGCGAAAATTCGCACCGTCTCATGCACAAGCAGCCGTCCCGCATCGGAAGCAGCAGGCGGATCATAAACAAAATGAAGGATTTAAGCAACGCCTTTGCGGTCGAGGTCGATAGCGGAAGCGAAGGCCAGCGCGTGGACAACTTCCTGCTGCGCATTTGCAAGGGGGTGCCGCGCAGCCATATCTACCGCATCTTGCGCAGCGGCGAGGTCAGGGTCAACAGCGCTCGCGTGGAGGCAAGCTACAGGCTGCAGGTCGGCGATCGGGTGCGCGTTCCACCGATGCGCCCGGCCGAGCGCTCGCGCAAGCCCGCGCCGCGGCCCGTCGAGCTGCCGGTAGTGTTTGAGGATGAAGCTTTGCTGGTGGTGGACAAGCCCTCAGGGACCGCCGTGCACGGCGGCAGCGGCGTGAGCTACGGCGTGATCGAGAGCCTGCGTGCGGCGCGGCCGCAATCGAAATTCCTCGAGCTTGCGCATCGTCTGGACCGCGAGACTTCCGGATTGCTGGTGCTCGCCAAGAAACGCTCGGCGCTGACCGCATTGCACGCCGCATTGCGCGAAGGCAGGGTGCGCAAATGCTATCTTGCGCTGGTCAAAGGCCGGTGGCGGGACGACAAGCGCCGCGTGGACCTGCCGCTCAAGAAATATCTGACGAAGTCCGGGGAGCGGCGGGTCAGCGTGGATCGCGAAGGCCGCGAATCGCAAACGGTGTTCCGACGAGAGCGGGCCTTTCGCGATTGCACGCTGCTGTCGGCGGAATTGCTTACCGGACGCACCCATCAAATCCGCGTGCATCTCGCCCATCTCGGATTTCCCGTCGCCGGCGACGACAAGTACGGCGATTTCGAACTCAACCGCGATCTCGCCAGGCGCGGCCTGAAGCGCATGTTCCTGCATGCGGCTGAACTGGAATTCGGCCATCCTCTGTCCGGGGAAACGATGACGCTTCGCTCGCCGCTGCCCGAGCCGCTCGGGCGTTTCCTGGAGTCCCTGCCTGCCTGATGCGCGACGAATTGCTAGTATTCGAGCTCGCATGGAAAGTATCGACGAGTTGACCCGATGGCTGCTAGAGAACTCGTAATTTGCTCGAGCGCGGATCTGGCGGACCTGGGTGACGGGGTGCGCTTCGAAGTCGATGTGGGCGGCAAGCCCGAGCCGGCGTTCGCCGTGCGCTACCGGGGGCGGGTCTATGCCTACCTCAACCGCTGCGCGCACATGCCCATGGAACTGGACTGGAAGCCCGGAAAGTTTTTTGATGTCTGGGGCCTGCATTTGATATGCTCGACGCACGGTGCGACCTACGCACCGGACACCGGCCGGTGTCTGCGCGGTCCGTGCTTCGAGGAGGGTCTCATTTCGATCCCCGTGGAAGAGCGCGACGGCCGCGTCATCGTGAAGGGCGATCTGCATGACCGAGGGTAACTGGGAACGCGAGGTGATCGAGAAGCTGGCGCTCGCCGCGTTGAAGGAGCAGCGCCGCTCGCGCCGCTGGGGCATTTTCTTCAAGCTGCTCGGATTCGCCTACCTCACCGTGCTCCTGCTGATCGCGCTCGATTGGCGCGCGCAGGACGGCTTCACCGCGGGCAAGCACACCGCGCTCGTCGATATCGTGGGGGTGATCGATCCGAAAGGCGACGCGAGCGCCGACCGGGTGACCGCTGCGCTGCAGGGCGCCTTCAAGGACAAGAACACGCAGGGGGTGGTCCTGCGCATCAACTCTCCCGGCGGGAGCCCCGTTCAGGCGGGGATCATTTACGACGAGATCCGCCGCCTGCGCGGCGTCTATCCCAACGTTCCCATGTACGCCGTGGTCGAGGACATCTGCGCTTCGGGCGGCTACTACATCGCCGCCGCCGCCGACAAGATCTACGTGGACAAGGCGAGCATCGTCGGCTCGATCGGCGTGATCATGGACGGCTGGGGTTTTACCGGCACCATGGAAAAGCTCGGCGTGCAGCGGCGCGTGCTCGTTTCGGGCGAAAACAAGGCGTTCCTCGATCCGTTTTCGCCGGTCGACGGAAAACAGAAGAAGCACGCCCAGTCGATGCTCGACGACATCCACAAGCAGTTCATCGACGTCGTCAGGAAAGGGCGCGGCAAGCGGTTGAAGGAGAGTTCCGACCTCTTCTCGGGGCTGCTGTGGACCGGGGCGAGGAGCATCGAGCTGGGGCTCTCCGACGGCTTCGGCAGCGTCGATTTCGTCGCGCGCGAAGTGATCAAGGCCGAGGACATCGTCGATTTCACGCAGAAGGAGAATTTGGCCGAGCGGTTCGCCAAGCGCTTCGGCGCGGCGATGGCCGGCGTGCTCGTCAAGGTGCTGGCGCAGGGGCAGCTCAGCGTGCGTTGAAACTCAGGCCAGAAACAGGAATACCGTCGGCCGTCCCCTGAGCTGCGGCGTTTCTTTCTGCCACGCCGCAATCGATCGCGTTTTCACCGTTTCCGATTCCAGTGTCAGGTCCGCAGCGACGCACACGAGCGTAGCCGGGGCGAGAGCGCGCAGCATCGTTGCTAGAGTGCGGTCGTTGCGGTAGGGCGTTTCGATGAATATCTGAGTCTGCTTGAGCTTCCGCGACTGGCGTTCGCATTCCTTCAATGTGGATACGAGTTCGGTTTCTGCGATCGGAAGATAGCCGTGAAACACGAAGCGCTGCCCGTCGAGGCCGGAGGCCGCAAGCGCGAGCACAATGGAGGAGGGGCCGCTCAGAGGCACGACGCGTACGTTGCGCTCGTGCGCGAGCCGCACCAGGCCCGCGCCCGGATCGGCAACCGCGGGCAACCCGGCCTCGGAGAGCAGGCCCGCGTCGCGGCCGGCGAGCACCGGCTCGAGCAACGAGGCGATGTCGGCCGCCGGCGTGTTGTGGTCGAGGCGCTCGACGCGAATGCTCTGCAGCGCCCGCGTCGATCCGATGCGTTTCAGAAAAGCGCGGGCCGTTTTCGGGTCTTCCGCAATGAGGTAATCGAGCGATCGGGCGCGATTCAGCGCGGCCGCGGGTATTACGGCCTCGGGTGCGGCCTCGCCCAAGGTGTTGGGCAGGAGATAAAGCGAACCCCTCGGGTCAGACGACATCGAGCCCTTGCTCGTGCAACAGATCGATCAGCGCGATCAGCGGCAAGCCGACGAGGGCGTTCGGATCTTCGCCTTCCATTTTCTCCATCAGCGCGATGCCCAGGCCCTCCGACCTTGCGCTACCCGCGCAGTCGTAGGGCTGTTCGCGCTCGAGATAACGCTCGATCGCCCCATCGTCGAGCATGCGAAACGCAACCCTGCACGGAACCACTCGGGTCTTCGCGACGCCGCTCGCGGTGTTGTGCACGCAGACGGCAGTGTGGAAAACCGCTTCCTGACCCGACAAGGCGCGAAGCTGGCGCACTGCGTTCTCGTGGTTGCCGGGCTTGCCGAAAACTTCACCGTTTCCCACCGCAACTTGGTCGCAGCCTATTATCAGCGCTTCACGAAAGCGATGCGCGACTGCGCGCGCTTTGGTCTCAGCGAGACGCCGCGCGGTATGCTCCGGCGCTTCGCCTGGATGGGGCTCTTCGGGAATCCCGGGGTCCGCGACGACAAACGGCATCCCGAGGCGTTCCAGCAAAGCGCGTCGGTAGCGCGAGGTCGAGGCAAGAACCAGCTGCATTGAAAAAAGAGACGCGCGACGGCGCGCCTAGCCTTTGCATTGCTCCGCGACTATTTTTTGCTGCCGCGCAATTGCGCCGTAGTGTTCTGCGGTGGGCTGCGGACTTTGCTTCAGGCGCGCCAGCAGTTCCCGCTGCTGGCGGCACTGCTCCTCGCGCCGCGCGGTTTCCTGCCTTTGCTCGGCCGCAGCGTCGGTCCGAGGGGCGCTCCCTTGCGGTGCGGCATCCGGTTGAGCCGGGCTTCCCCCGGCGGGGGACCCGAGCTTGTTCGGCACTTCACTCGCGTTGCGACCTTGCGGCGGCCGCTCGCCATAGTGCGTCACGCCTCTTTCGTCGACCCATTTATATACCTGGGCGAGGGCCGGTGCGACCGTCGCCATGAGAACAAGAAAATGCAGTAACGCTCTGAACAACTTGGAATTTCTTTTGACACTCGATGGCAAACATAATATCATGCGGCCCTTATGTCGCAAGCGGGGGTGCTCGGCGGCCTCCAATTTGCCCGTGCCGCGCTGCAAGCGTGCGCCGTACGCGGATCGGTGGCTAAAGTTTGAAGGAGCTCCCATATGGCAGTCCAGCAGAACAAGAAATCGCCCTCGAAGCGCGGCATGCACCGCGCCCACGATTTCCTCACCCCCCCTGCGCTCGCGGTCGAGCCGACGACGGGCGAAGCGCATCTGCGCCACCACATCAGCCCGAGCGGCTACTACCGCGGCAAGAAGGTCGTCAAGACCAGGAGCGAGTAGGGCATCGCCCGGCTCGAGCGACCCGCGGCGCCGGGATCGATCCGAACTGAAGCGCAGCAGCAGACACGCTTCGCGCCGCGCCACATGGACATCACGGTAGCCATTGACTGCATGGGCGGCGACCACGGCCCGCACGTGACGGTGCCTGCGGCGCTCAATTTCCTGAAATCCAATTCGAACGTCGATATCGTCCTGGTGGGCTTGCGCGACGCCATCGAGGCGGAGCTGCGGGCGGGCGGCGCCCGGTCGAGCCCGCGTCTGCGCGTGCATCCGGCGAGCGAGGTGGTGCTGATGGACGAATCGCCGGCGCTCGCGCTGCGCAACAAGAAGGACTCCTCGATGCGCGTCGCGGTCGATTTGGTCAAGAACGGCGAAGCGCAGGCCTGCGTCAGCGCCGGCAACACCGGCGCGCTGATGGCCGTCTCGCGCTTCGTGCTCAAGACGCTTCCCGGGATCGACCGTCCCGCGATCATCGCGGCGCTGCCCAGCACGCAGGGCAGCACCTATGTCCTCGATCTCGGCGCCAACGTCGATTGCGGGCCGGAGCACCTGCTGCAGTTCGCCATCATGGGGGCGACCCTGGTGGCGGCGGTGGAGCACAAGGACCGGCCGAGCGTCGGCCTGCTCAATATCGGCGAGGAGGACATCAAGGGCAACGAAGTGGTGAAGCGCGCGGCCGAGCTGCTGCGCCAAAGCGGCCTCAATTTCATCGGCAACATCGAGGGCGACGGGATCTACCGGGGTGAGGCCGACGTCGTCGTATGCGACGGCTTCGTCGGCAACGTCATGCTCAAGGCCTCCGAAGGAATGGTGCAGATGGTGCGCAGCTACATTCGCGAGGAGTTCATGCGCAGCGTTCTTGCGAGGTTCGCCGGCGTGATCGTGATGCCGGCGCTGTACGCGTTCCGCAGGCGGCTCGATCCGCGGCGCTTCAACGGGGCGACCTTGCTCGGATTGAGGGGGATCGTGGTGAAGAGCCACGGCTCGGCCGATGTCTTCGGCTTCGAGCGCGCCATCGAGCGGGCGACGGAGGAGGTGCGCAACGAAGTTCTGCATCGCCTGATGCGGCGGTTCGGTCAGTTCGAGCAGGGAAAGTCGGAGGCGGTGGAGACGTGATCTGGTCTCGCATTGTCGGCACCGGCAGCGGTCTGCCCGCGAAGATCGTGACCAACCACGATCTGGCCAAGCGCATGGACACCTCGGACGAATGGATCCGCACGCGCACCGGGATCCGCCAGCGCCACATCGCCGAGCCCTCGCAGACTTCGAGCGATCTCGGCGTCGATGCCAGCCGCGCGGCTCTCGCCGCGGCGCGTGTCTCCCCGCAGGAAATCGATCTCATCATCGTCGCCACGGCGACTCCCGATTACATCTTTCCGAGCACGGCGTGCATCATGCAGGCAAAGCTCGGGATCAAGGGCTGCACGGCCTTCGACGTGCAGGCCGTGTGCAGCGGATTCGTCTACGCGCTGGCGATCGCGGACAAGTTCATCCGCTCGGGCCAGAATCGCTGCGCGCTGGTCGTCGGCACCGAAGTGTATTCGCGGATTCTCGACTGGAACGACCGCGGGACGGCGGTGCTGTTCGGCGACGGGGCCGGGGCGGTGGTCCTCAAGGCCGGCTCGAGGCCCGGCATCCTGGGAAGCGTGCTGCACGCCGACGGCTCCTACGCCGACATCCTCTCGGTGCCCGGCAACGTCTGCGGCGGGAAGATCGTGGGTTCTCCGTTCCTGCAGATGGAGGGGCAGGCGGTGTTCAAGTTCGCGGTAAAAGTGCTGGACGAGGTCGCGCGCGAAACTCTGGCGCTGTGCGGATTGGCCGCGGCGGACATCGACTGGCTCATCCCGCACCAGGCCAACTTGCGTATACTCGAAGCGACCGTAAAAAAGCTCGGAATCGAACCCTCGAAGCTCATCGTCACGGTAGACCGCCACGGCAACACGTCTGCGGCGTCGGTGCCGCTCGCGCTCGATCTCGCCGTTCGCGACGGTCGCATCGAGCCGGGGCACAAGGTCATGCTCCAGGCAGTCGGCGGCGGCTTTACCTGGGGCGCGTCATTGGTGGAGATGTAGTCGAGGTGAAGCTCGCCATGGTTTTTCCCGGACAGGGATCGCAGTCGGTGGGCATGCTCGCCGCCTACGGGGATATGCCGGTGATTCGCGCGACGCTCGCCGAAGCGTCCGATATCCTGAAGGAGGACATCGCCAAGCTGATCGCCGAAGGGCCGGCGGAGGAGCTGAACAGCACCGTCAACACCCAGCCTGCCATGGTAGCCGCCGGAATTTGCGCCTGGCGGGCATGGCTGGAAATGGGCGGCGCGCAACCGGCGCTCCTCGCCGGCCACAGCCTCGGCGAATACCCCGCGCTCGTCGCGGCGGGCGCGATTTCATTTGCCGATTGCCTCCCTCTGGTTCGCTTGCGCGGCCGGGCGATGCAGGAAGCGGTGCCGCAGGGAAAGGGCGCAATGGCTGCGATCCTGGGTCTGGACGACGAGGCGGTCAGCGCGGTGTGCGCGGAAGCCGCGCGGGGCGAGGTCTGCGAGGCGGTAAACTTCAATGCCCCGGGGCAGGTCGTCATCGCCGGCCACGCGGGCGCGGTGCAAAGGGCGGTCGAGTCCGCGAAGGCGCGCGGCGCGAAGCGGGCAATCGCGCTGCCGGTGAGCGCTCCATTCCACTCTTCGCTGATGGCTCCGGCGGCGGAGCGGCTGCGCGAAGCGCTCGCGGGAATCGCGGTCAACCCGCCGCGCATCCCGGTCATTCACAACGTCGACGCCAAAGGGCACGCCGACGCCGAGGGCGTCAAGAAGGCGCTGACGACGCAGGCGGATCATCCGGTGCGCTGGGTCGAGTGCGTCAGAGAAATGGCGGCGAGGGGCGCGACGCACATGTTCGAATGCGGTCCCGGAAAGGTGCTCGCGCCGCTCGCCCGGCGCATTGTCGAGGGAATGCAGGGCCTCGCGCTCGCCGACCGCGCCGGACTGGAGCAGGGCGTGCAACTGTCGAGGAGCCCATGATGGAGCTCGCGGGCCAAGTCGCGCTCGTGACCGGCGCATCGCGCGGAATCGGCAAGGCCATCGCCTTGACGCTCGGCGGCCGGGGCGCGACCGTGGTCGGCACGGCCACCACCGAGGCCGGCGCCCGGTCGATCACCTCGCACTTCGCCGAGGCGCGAGTTCAAGGAAAGGGGGCGCGGCTCGACGTCACCGACGCCGCGAGCATCGAACCTCTCGTCGCCGAGATCGAGCGGGCGTACGGGAGCATATCCGTCCTCGTCAACAATGCCGGCATCGCCAGGGACAATCTTGCCATGCGCATGAAGGAGACCGAGTGGGACGCGGTGATCGACACCAACCTCGGATCCGTGTTCCGGCTCTGCAAGGCGGTGTTGCGCGGCATGATGAAGGCGCGCTCGGGTCGGATCATCAACATCACCTCGGTGGTGGGTTCGAGCGGAAACGCCGGGCAGGTCAATTATTCGGCGGCGAAAGCCGGCGTCGCCGGCATGACGCGCTCGCTCGCGCGGGAAATCGGCGGCCGGGGCATCACCGTCAACTGCGTCGCGCCGGGTTTCATCGACACGGACATGACCCGCGCGCTCGGCGAGGCGCACCGCGAGACGCTGCTCCAGCAGATTCCGCTGGGGCGTTTCGGAACACCCGAGGATATCGCGGCCGCAGTGGCGTTTCTCGCTTCGCCGCAGGCGGCCTACATCACCGGCGCGACGCTGCACGTGAACGGCGGCATGTACATGAGCTGACCGGGTTGCCGCGGAGAGAGGCGATTCTGCTACAATTCGCACCTCCCGAATTTCGACTGCAGCAAAGGGAAGGAGCCCGCAATGGAAAATGTTGAACAGCGCGTCAAGAAAATCGTCGCGGAGCAGCTCGGCGTCAACGAAGCGGAGATCAAGAACGCATCCTCGTTTGTCGACGACCTCGGCGCCGATTCGCTCGACACGGTCGAGCTGGTGATGGCTCTCGAAGAGGAGTTCGAGACGGAAATCCCGGATGAGGAAGCGGAAAAGATCACCACGGTCCAGCAGGCCATCGACTACGTCAACGCCCGCGCAAAGAAAGCCTGATTTCTCCCCACGGCCGGAGCGCATTTGAGCCGCCGTCGTGTCGTCGTCACCGGATTAGGAATCGTCTGCCCGATCGGCAACGCCGTTGCAGAGGCCTGGTCGAGCGTCCTCGCCGGAAAGTCGGGCATCAGCCGCATCACGCGTTTCGACGCGGCTGCGCTCTCCAGCCAGATCGCGGGCGAAGTAAAGAACTTCGACGTCGCCGCCTACCTGTCGCCGAAAGAGGCGCGACGCATGGATCGTTTCATCCATCTCGGCCTCGCGGCCGGGGTCCAGGCCATCAAGGATTCGGGGATTCAAGTCACAGAAGCCAACGCCGTTCGCATCGGCGTGAACATCGGCTCGGGCATCGGCGGACTGCCGATGATCGAGGACACGCACAACGACGTGCTGAAGGGTGGTCCGCGCAAGATTTCGCCGTTCTTCATTCCCAGCACGATCATCAACATGATCTCGGGCAATCTGTCGATCATGTTCGGTCTCAAAGGACCGAACCTCGCGATGGTGACGGCCTGCACCACCTCGACGCACTGCATCGGTGAAGCGGGGCGTCTTATCGAATACGAGGACTGCGATGTGATGGTCGCCGGCGGCGCGGAAGCGACCATCACCCTGCTCGCTGTGGGCGGCTTCGCGGCCGCGCGCGCGCTATCGACGCGCAACGACGATCCCGCCACGGCGAGCCGCCCCTGGGACAAGGACCGCGACGGCTTTGTTCTCGGCGAAGGGGCCGGAGTGCTGGTGCTCGAGGAGCTGGAGCACGCAAAGAAGCGCGGGGCCACGATCTACGCCGAGCTCGCCGGTTACGGCATGAGCGGTGACGCTTACCACATGACCGCGCCCCAGGAGGACGGCGAGGGGGCGGCGCGCTGCATGGAGAACGCCTTGCGCAACGCGCGGCTCAACCGCGAAGACATCGACTACATCAACGCTCACGGGACTTCGACTCCGCTCGGCGACCTCGCCGAAACCGTGGCGGTCAAGCGCTGCTTCGGCGAGCACGCAAAAAGGCTCGCCATCAGCTCGACCAAGTCAATGACGGGGCACTTGCTCGGCGCCGCCGGAGGGGTGGAGGCGATTTTCTCCGCGTTGGCGGTTCACCATCAGGTCGCGCCTCCGACCGCGAACCTGTTCAACCAGGACCCGGCCTGCGATCTCGATTATGTGCCGAACACCGCGCGGCGCATGCCGATGCGCACGGCGCTTTCGAATTCCTTCGGATTCGGCGGCACCAACGGCACGCTGATCTTCAAGCGCGTTTGACCTGGCTTAACCTCTCCCATCGGCGCATAGAGACGCGTTTCCGCGCGCCGGACAAAGGCTTATGCCAGCCGCGGCTACACTGCAGATCGACCTCAGGCCTTCGCTCCAGCTTGCGGCCGTGCTCGCTGTCGCTCATGTCCTCGCGCTTGCCGTCGCTTGGGTGAGCCTCGCCGATTGGCCGCGGTTTCTGGTCGGCTCCGGCGTGCTCCTCTCGGGAGCCGCGTGCCTCGTAGAAACCCTGCACCGCTCCTCCACGGCGGCGGTGTCGCTCGAATTGCACTCCGACGGGCGCGCGTCCTGGCGCGATCGCAACGGAACATGGCATGAAGGCAGGCTCGGAGCCGACCACTTTGTTTCGACCGCACTCGTGGTGATGGGGCTCGAGCAAGTGGGGCGAGGCCGCAAATGGGTCGTGCTTATGGCCGACTCTGCGTCGACCGAGGAGCTGCGGCGGCTTCGAATCTGGCTGCGTTGGCGCCGTGCGGCGGGCTCCGCAGGAAGCGTGGATCCGACGCCGCCCGAATAACCCTACGAGTTTCTGAACTATTTTGAGGGCGCGGGGTCTGTAGCTGCAGGGCACGCCGGGGTTGCGCGGACACTGCGGTATACTGGCCGCCGCCTGTGGATAACTTCAAACAGAAGCGTAAACCCGCTTCGTCAGGGATGGCGGCGGATGGATGAGCGGGATCTCGACCGGCAGCTGGTCGAGCGGGCGCAGCGGGGCGACAAGCATGCTTTCGAGCTGCTCGTGTCGAAGTACCAGCGCAAGCTGGCGCGCTTGCTGGCTCGGTTTATTCGGAACCCCTCCGAGGTCGAGGATGTCGCACAGGAGGCATTCATCAAGGCATACCGCGCGCTGCCGTCGTTCCGGGGCGAGAGCGCCTTCTACACGTGGTTGTACCGGATCGGCATCAATACGGCCAAAAACTATCTGGTGGCGATGGGGCGGCGCGCCCCGACGGCGACCGAGTTCAATTCCGAGGATGCCGAAGGTTTCGAGGACGGCGAGCAGCTGCGCGATGTCAATACGCCCGAGAGCGTAATGATGTCCAAGGAGATTGCGCGCACCGTGAGCGACACGATGGATCAATTGCCAGAAGAATTGCGCGACGCCATCACGCTGCGCGAAATCGAAGGCTTGAGTTACGAGGACATAGCGACGATCATGAATTGCCCGATCGGCACCGTCCGGTCGAGGATATTCCGCGCGCGCGAGGCGATTGCCGAGCGACTGCGGCCGCTGCTTGAGACGCGCAAGGACAGAAGGTGGTGAGCCATGAAGGAAAAACTCTCGGCGCTGATTGACGGGGAGCTTCAAAGCAGCGATTGCCAGGCACACCTTGGCCGGCTCAGAACCGACACCGAGTTGCGCCGTGCGTGGGATGCCTACCACCTGATCGGCGATGCGCTCAGGGGCCATATCGGCGCCGATCTCACCGGTCGCGTCGTGGCCCGCCTCCAAGAGGAACCCACCGTTCTCGCTCCGCAGCGGAAGATGACCGCGGCCGGGCGGCTGGCTTGGTACGCGACGTCGGCCGCTGCAAGCGTCGCCGCGGTGATTTTGGTCGTTTTGACCGCATCCTCCGGCTGGCGCGCCGAGCCGCAGTTCGCCGCGGGCACCGGAACCGGCGTCTCCGGACCGGTGATCCCCGTGGCGGCCGACCAGCCCGCGATCGACGCAACGCCGCGCCTGATCGGGGCCGAAGTCGAGAATTATCTGCTCGCACACCAGCCGTATTCCCACACGAGTGCCATGCAGGGCATCGTGCCCTACGCGCGCACCGTGGCCTACGAGCGCGGGATCGGGCGGAAATGACGTTGCCGCTTGCGTCGCGGTTGTTCGGACCGATCAGGGTTCTGCCGTTCCTGCTCCCGGTATCCGCGGCGATAGCGCAGACCGAACCTTCGGCGCTGCAATGGCTGCAGCGCATTTACGCCGCCACGCAGAAACTCAGCTACACCGGCACTTTCGTATACCAGCAGGGCCAGCAGGTCGAAACTTCCCGCATCATCCACATCGTCGAGGCCTCCGGACCGCGCGAGCGGCTGGAAACCCTGGACGGCATTCCGCGCGAGATCGTCCGCACCGGCGACGAAGTCGTGTGCTACCTGCCGGGGAGCATGACGGTCAAGATCGACAAGCAGCCGGGTCGGCGCGCGTTTCCCGAGGTTCTTTCGGAGCGGCTCAAGGACTTGTCCGAAAACTACAGCCTCAAGAAAGGCGAGGTGGAGCGCGTCGGGGGCTACAGTTGTCAGGTCATCGCGCTGGAGCCCAAGGACCGGATGCGGTACGGTCACCGCCTCTGGGCGGATCTCAATACCGGCATGCTCTTGAAGGCGAAGACCTTCGATGAGAACAAGGAAGTGCTGGAGCAGTTCGCGTTCACGCAGCTGAGAATCGGCGGCAAGATCGGACGCGATCAGCTGAAGCCGCGTTATTTCCGCGAGAGCCGGGACTGGCGGGTCGAGGATTCGGGCACCACGCGCGCCAATCTGGCGGAAGCGGGCTGGACGATCCGCTCCAGGCCTGCGGGCTTTCGCACGGTGACCGAGTTGATGCGCACCATGGGAGGCACGAGCGGCATCGGCCATATCGTGCTCTCCGACGGGCTCGCCGCGATCTCGGTTTTTATCCAGCCTGCGGCGAGCAAGCAGCCGGCGCCGCAGCCGGGCCTCGCGCGCCAGGGCGCGATCAATGTCTATGTGCGCCCGGTTGGAAGCTACTGGGTCACCGTGGTCGGCGAAGCGCCCCCAGAGAGCGTAAAATACATCGCCAACGCGGTGGAATACCACAGGTAGAAGCACGAGACCCCCACGCCTGCGTCACGGCTCATGATTGAAGAGCCGGGGTTTCCCGCGCGGATTCCACCGAAAACCAAGGACGTCACGATGACGAGAGCGCTGCTTTTCTACCTGCTGCTGTGGACGCCCTCCGCGCTGCTCGCGCAGGGGCGCGAGCTCCCGGATTTCACCGAGCTCGCGGAGAGGCAAGGTCCCACGGTCGTCAATATCAGCACCACTCAGGCGCGCGAGCGCCGCGCCGGACCGCAGATTCCGAACATCGAGGAAGACGATCCCCTCTACGATTTCTTCAGGCGCTTCGTCCCGCGCCCGCCGGGTCCCGGACAAGGCCCGCGCGAGTTCGAAAGCCGCTCGCTCGGATCGGGCTTCATCATCAGCACCGACGGCTACATTCTCACCAACGCGCACGTGGTCGACTCGGCCGATGAGGTCACCGTCCGCCTTACCGACAAGCGCGACTTCAAGGCGCGCGTGATCGGGGCGGACCGGCGCACCGATCTCGCGCTGATCAAGATCGAGGCGACCGGGCTGCCGGCGGTGCGTATGGGCGATCCGAACCGGCTCAGGGTGGGTGAATGGGTGGTCGCAATCGGCTCGCCGTTCGGCTTCGACAACACGGTCACTGCGGGCATCGTCAGCGCCAAAGGCCGCAGCCTGCCGCAGGAGAACTTCGTCCCGTTCATCCAGACCGACGTCGCGATCAATCCGGGCAATTCAGGCGGGCCGCTGTTCAACATGCGGGGCGAAGTCGTGGGCATCAATTCGCAGATCTACAGCCGCACCGGGGGATTTATGGGGCTTTCCTTCGCGATCCCGATCGATGTTGCGATGGATGTGCAAGGCCAGCTGCGCCAGTTCGGCCGGGTGAACCGCGGACGGATCGGCGTCGTGATCCAGGAAGTCTCCAAAGAGCTTGCCGAGTCGTTCGGCCTTGCGAGACCCGCGGGGGCGCTCGTCAATGCCGTCGAGAAAGGCGGTCCCGCCGAAAAGGGCGGAGTGGAAACGGGCGACATCATTCTCAAGTTCGACGGCAAGCCGGTATCGACCTCGAGCGAGCTGCCGCGGATCGTCGGCAACACCAAGCCCGGCAGCAAAGCGAGCATCGAAGTGTGGCGCAAGGGGGTGACCCGGGAGATCACCGTCACCGTCGGCGAGCTGCCCGAAGACCGCGTCGCGAGCCGCAGCGAGCGCCGGGGAAAGCCGCCGGAGCAGGCGGCCAATCGTCTCGGGTTCGCGGTCGTCGATCTCACCGCGGAGCAGAAGCGCGACCTGAAGTTGAGAGGCGGGGTGATCGTGGAGGAAGTCCGCAACAATCGGCGCGCAGACGTGCGCTCGGGCGACGTGATCACGGCGGTCACCAGCAGGGGCCAGACCACCGAGGTGAGATCCGCCGAGCAGTTCAACAAGCTGCTCGCGCAGCTGGAGCGCAACGCCACTCTCACGCTCCACGTGCGACGCGGCGAGAGCAATCTGTTCGTCACAGTCAAGGGCGAGGCGGTACCTGGGTAAAGGGCTTGGCGCCGGATGGTTCATCCGCCCCCGGCCCATTGCGATTCTGCAAAGACCGCTGCATACCCCTCTGAAATACGCTAAAATTCAAAGTCTTGGGGCCGATAAAGGGTGCTGAATGGCGCCCTTTTTTGTACGCCGCGATGCAGCACATCCGCAACTTTTCGATCATCGCTCACATCGACCACGGAAAGTCGACGCTCGCGGACCGCTTCATCCAGCGCTGCGGCGGACTGCCCGAGCGCGAAATGTCGGAGCAGGTGCTCGACACGATGGATCTGGAGCGCGAACGCGGAATCACCATCAAGGCGCAGACCGCGGCGCTCGATTACACCGCGCGCGACGGGCGGACCTACAACCTCAATCTCATCGATACGCCGGGCCATGTCGATTTTTCCTACGAAGTGTCGCGCTCCCTCGCTGCATGCGAGGGCGCTTTGCTGGTCGTGGACGCGAGCCAGGGCGTCGAGGCGCAGACGGTGGCCAACTGCTACACCGCGCTCGAGCAGGGCGTGGAGGTCGTCCCCGTGCTCAACAAGATCGACCTGCCTTCGGCCAATCCGGAGCGCGCCATCCAGGAGATCGAGGACGTCATCGGCATCGCGGCGAAAGACGCGGTGCGCGCGAGCGCCAAGACGGGCGAGGGCGTGGACGATATTCTGGAGGCCGTGATCCATCGTATTCCGCCTCCCAAGGGGGATCCCGGTGCGCCGCTGAAGGCATTGATCATCGATTCGTGGTTCGACAACTACGTCGGCGTGATCATGCTGGTGCGCCTGGTGGACGGGATCATCCGGCCCAAGGACAAGCTGCTGCTGATGTCCACGCAGGCGGTTCACTTGTGCGAGCAGGTCGGAGTGTTCACCCCCAAATCACGAGGCCGCGAGCGGCTTTCGGCCGGAGAGGTGGGGTTCGTCACGGCCGGAGTGAGAGAGCTCCAGCACGCGCGCGTCGGCGACACCATAACCTCGGTGAATCGTCCCGCGGCCATGCCGCTGCCGGGCTTCAAGGAGATCAAGCCGCAGGTGTTCGCCGGACTCTATCCGGTCGAGGCGAGCGAGTACGAAGCGCTGCGCGACGCACTGGAGAAGCTCAAGCTCAACGACGCATCGCTGCACTACGAGCCGGAAACCTCCCAGGCGCTCGGGTTCGGGTTTCGCTGCGGGTTTCTGGGCCTGCTGCACATGGATATCGTGCAGGAACGCCTCGAGCGGGAATACGACATGGCGCTGGTCACCACCGCTCCCACCGTGGTGTACGAGATTCGGTTGCACGACGGCACGGTCGCGCGCATCGAGAACCCCGCCAAGATGCCCGAGCCGACGAAGATCGAAGAGATCCGGGAACCGATCATCGAGACGACCATCTTCGTGCCGCAGGAGTATGTCGGCGCGATCATCACGCTGTGCACACAGAAGCGCGGCGTGCAGCGCAACATGCAATACCACGGGCGCCAGGTGATGCTGACCTACGAGATGCCGCTCAACGAGGTGGTGATGGATTTTTTCGACAAGCTCAAATCCGCGAGCCGCGGCTACGCCTCGCTCGACTACGAATTCAAGGAGTACCGCGCCGCCGACATGGTGAAGCTGGACATCCTCATCAACGGCGAGCGGGTCGATGCGCTTTCGCTTATGGTGCACAGGGAGAACGCCCAGTACCGCGGCCGGGAACTCGTTTCGCGGATGCGCGAGCTGATCCCGAGGCAGATGTTCGACGTGGCGGTGCAGGCGGCGATCGGCTCGCATATCATCGCGCGCGAGACCGTCAAGGCGCTGCGCAAGAACGTGCTCGCCAAATGCTACGGAGGAGACGTGACGCGCAAGAGGAAGCTGCTCGAGAAGCAAAAGGCGGGGAAGAAGCGCATGAAGCAGGTCGGGACGGTGGAAATACCCCAGGAGGCGTTCCTGGCGATACTCCAGGTGGAGAGCAAATGAATTTCGCCCTGATACTGTTCGTGCTGCTGCTCTTCACGGGGGCGTTTGCCCTCGCCGACGCCGTCTATTTCCGCAAACAGCGCCGCGGGGACGACAAGGAACCCTGGTGGATCGAATATCCGAAGAGCTTTTTTCCCGTCATCCTCATCGTGTTCCTGCTGCGCTCGTTCCTGGTCGAACCGTTCAAGATACCCTCCGGCTCGATGGTGCCGACCCTCGTCGTGGGAGATTTCATCCTGGTCAACAAGTTCGCCTACGGCATCCGGATTCCGCTCATCAACAAGAAAATCATCAATGTCGGTGAGCCGAGGCGCGGCGACGTGATGGTGTTCCGCTTCCCCGAGGATCCCTCGCTCGATTATATCAAGCGGGTGATCGGCGTCCCCGGGGACAAGATCGTTTACGCGAACAAGCGGCTCTTCATCAACGGCGTGGAACAGCCGCACCGGCAGACTTCCGATTACCTGCATCGCGAGCGGATCCATTACTCCAGACAGCTGCTCGAGAAGGTGGGCGGCGTCGAGCACGCGATCCTCATAGAGGACGAGGCTCCGTCGGCGGTCCCCTTCATGCGAGCGTTCCCGTTCCGGGAAAATTGCAACTACAATAGCGAAGGCGTGGCCTGCGCCGTGCCTCCCGGGCACTATTTCATGATGGGCGACAACCGCGACAACTCCGCCGACAGCCGCGTGTGGGGCTTCGTGCCGGACGAGAACATCGTCGGCAAGGCGTTCTTCATCTGGTTCAATTTCAGCGAGCTGCGGCGCTTCGGGGGATTTCACTGATGGGGGATCTATGAGGAATCAGCGAGGCATTACCGTGCTCGGAATGCTGGTGATCGGCATCATCATCGTCTTTGTCGCGATAGGAGGCCTCAAGATCGCGCCCGCCTACATCGAGTACTTCACGGTGAAAAAAGCGATCGTTGGAGTTGCGCAGACCACCGGCAAGGGCACCGTGGGCGAAGTGCGCCAGGCATTCGACCGGCGCGCGCAGATCGACGACATCGACGTGATCTCGGGCAAGGACCTGGAGATCACCAAGGAGGGCAACGACATCGTGATCTCGTTCGCCTATCCGAAGCGGATCCCCCTGTTCGGCAACGTCAGTGTCGTGATCGAGTTTGCGGCGAGCAGCAACAATTAGCCGCGCATTCCCGTCGGGTTCCGCCGAGCAGTCATCCCACGCCCCGACGGGATCCGTGGACCGGGAGCGGCTTCAACAAGGTATCAGGTACCGCTTTTCCCGGCCCGAGCTCCTCGCACAAGCCCTCACGCACCGCAGCCACGGCACGCCCCACAACGAGCGCCTCGAGTTTCTGGGCGACAGCGTCTTGAACTGCGTGGTCGCGGCGGAGCTGTTCGAGCGTTTCGGCGCACTGCCCGAGGGAGACCTGTCGCGGCTGCGTGCGCACCTCGTGCGCCAGGAGGCCCTGCACCAGGTCGCGCAAACGCTGGGCCTGGGCGATCACCTGCGGCTGGGCGAGGGCGAGCTGAAAAGCGGCGGGTTCGCGCGGCCTTCGATTCTCGCCGATGCGCTCGAGGCGCTGATCGGCGCGATTTTTCTCGACGGCGGGTTCGCGGCGGCCCAGGGGACCATAGCGCGGCTGTACCAGCCGCTCCTCGCCGGCCTGGATCCCAAAACGCTCGAAAAGGACCCGAAGACCCTTTTGCAGGAATTGCTTCAGGCGAGGAAGGTCGCACTGCCGCAATATTCCGTGGTCGCGACCCGCGGGGCGGCGCACAGCCAGAATTTCGAGGTCGAGTGCCTGATCCCGGAGCTCTCCGTGCGGACCACCGGCAGCGGGAGCAGCCGCCGGGCCGCGGAGCAGGAGGCGGCATTGCGCGCCTTCGAGCAGATTCGCCGCTAAAGTGGCGGCATTGCGATGATCCCGGAGCCGTTCCGCTGCGGTTCAATCGCGCTGATCGGGCGCCCTAACGTCGGAAAATCCACGCTGCTCAATGCCCTGCTCGGACAAAAGCTCAGCATCACCTCGCGCAAGCCGCAGACCACCCGGCACTGCCTTCGCGGCGTCCGCACTACCGGGAGCGCCCAGTTTATTTTCGTCGACACCCCGGGTTTCCAGACGCGGCACGGCAACGCGCTCAACCGCGCGATGAATCGGGCGGTTCGCGGGGCCTTCGATGAAATCGATGTCGTGCTGCTGGTGGTCGAAGCGGAACGCTTCGGCGCCGAAGATCGGGCGCTCCTCAAACTCGTGCCGGCGGAATTGCCGCTCGTTCTCGTCGTGAACAAGATCGACGCGAGCGAACCGGAACGTCTGCTGCCGTTTCTCGAGAAGACCGCCAAGGAGGCCGAATTCGCCGAAGTCGTCCCGGTCAGCGCGCGGAGGCGCAAAGGGCTCGACGAGCTGATGCGCGTGATCGAGCGTTACTTGCCGGAGCAACCGGCGGTGCATGGCGAGGACGACCTCACCGACCGGAACGAGCGCTTTCTGGCGGCGGAGCTGATCCGCGAAAAGCTGTTCCGCCTGCTCGGCGAGGAGCTCCCCTACGGCTGCGCCGTGGAGGTCGAGAAGTTCGAGGAGGAGGGGCAGCTGCGGCGCATCCACGCCTCGATCGTGGTAGAAAAGGAAGGACACAAGGCGATCATCATCGGATCGGGCGGCGGGAAGCTGAAGAGCATCGCGACCGCGGCCCGCCTCGACATGGAAAAGCTTTTCGGCGGCAAGGTCTATCTGGAAGTGTGGGTCAAGGTGCGCCGCGGCTGGACCGACGACGAGGCCAGCGTAAAACGGCTCGGCTATGGCTGAGCGGACCAGGCAGGAGAGCCGGGAGGCGTTCATCCTTCACGGCTACGCCTATCGTGAGACGAGCTTGCTCGTCGAGGTCTTCACCCGCGGCTTCGGCCGGATCTCCATGGTCGCGCGGGGAGCGCGCGGCGCCCGATCGGCGCTGCGCGGCGTGTTGCTCGCTTTCCAGCCCCTGGCGCTCTCCTGGTTCGGCAAGGGCGAAGTGCGCACGCTCGCCCGCGCCGAGTGGACCGGCGGGCTGCCGCTGCTGCGCGGCGAGGCCCTATTGTGCGGCTTTTATCTGAACGAGCTGCTGCTGCGCCTCCTGCCGCGCGAAGACCCGCATGACGCCCTGTTTCTGCGCTACCAGGAGGCGCTTGCGCGGCTCGCGTCCGAGGCCGATTCGGCGCCGGCGCTGCGCTCCTTCGAGAAAGCGCTGCTCAAGGAGCTCGGCTACGCCATGAGCTTCGAGCGCGACAGCGCCAACGGCAGCGCGGTCGATCCTGCAAGGACCTACACCTACGATCCCGAGCGCGGACCGATCGAGGTCAAGGGCGCGGCGGTCGAGCCGCTCGTGTCCGGCCGCACGCTTCTCGATATGGCGCGCGACGACTATGCCGATCCCCAGACGCAGCAGCAGGCGAAGGCGCTCATGCGCGCTCTCATCAACCATCGCCTGGAATACCAGCCGCTCAGGAGCCGGCAGGTCTTCAGGGATTTGCTCGCGCTCTAGGGAAACCGAATGACGCTGCTGAGCGCCAATCTCAACAAAGTCGCGCTGCTGCGCAATACCCGCGCGATCGGAATTCCGAGCGTGGAGCGGGCGGCGCACCTCGTGCTGGGCGCGGGTGCGCACGGCATCACCGTGCACCCGCGCCCCGACGGGCGGCACGTGCGTGCGAACGACGTGCGCGAGCTCGCGGCGATCCTGCGCGAGCGGCCCGGCACCGAATTCAATATCGAAGGCAACCCGTTCCACGGCCTGCTCGAGTTCGTGCGCGACGTGCGCCCGCAGCAGTGCACGCTCGTGCCCGATGAGACCGGAGCTTTCACCTCCGATCACGGCTGGGACCTTTCCGCGGACCGCGCAAGGCTCGAGCCCATCGTGGCGGAGCTGAAGTCGCTCGGTGCGCGCGTGAGCCTCTTCATGGACCCGGTTCCGGAGGCGATGGCGGCGGCGCGGGATCTCGGCGCCGACCGCGTGGAGCTGTATACGGAGCCGTACGCCCGCGCTTTCTGCACGAAGGATCGGGCGGCGATGCTCGGCCGCTACGCGGAGGCCGCCCTCGCGGCGCAGCGTGCCGGCTTGGGGGTCAACGCCGGCCATGATCTCAACCGCGACAATCTGCCGGTGTTCCTGCGCGCCGTGCCCGGCGTGCTGGAGGTCTCGATAGGGCACGCGCTGATCGCCGATGCGCTGGAGCTCGGCCTGGCCGAGGCCGTGCGGCAATATCTGGACGCCATCCGGCGCGGCGCGGAGGGAAAAGCAAAGTGATCTTGGGCATCGGCACGGATCTGTGCGACATCGCCCGGATCGAGCGCGCGCTCGAGCGTTTCGGCGAGCGCTTCGCCGAGCGGATCCTGGTGGCATCCGAGCTCGATCGCTTTCGCCGGCACCGCAAACCCGCCGCCTATCTGGCGAAACGCTTTGCCGCAAAGGAGGCGTTCTCCAAGGCGCTCGGGACTGGAATCCACTTTCCGGTGAGCTGGCACAACGTCTGGGTCGAGAATGCCCGTTCGGGCAAGCCCTCGCTCAAGTTCTCCAAGCCGCTCGCCGCGCTTCTCAAGCGGCGCGGCATCGCGGACGTCCACGTGTCGCTCACCGACGAAATCGGCACGGCCTGCGCGTTTGTCGTGGTCGAGGGAGCCGCTCCGAAGGCCCGGAGGAAAAGATGACGCTCGGCCCGGTGATGCTGGATGTGACCGGGCTGCGGGTTACGCCGGAGGAGAAGGAGGTCCTCCGTCACCCCTCAGTGGGCGGCGTGATCCTGTT
>WNGF01004421.1_pt1 | contig 22757 bp, 23 predicted proteins | sample 5400641 | NCBI WGS metagenome assembly WNGF01 (sample SAMN13153371, study PRJNA577476) | soil metagenome | isolation source: 80 cm soil or saprolite under grassland replicate 2 | place: USA:California | collected 2016-06-15 | reverse complement strand
TCGGCATGGCCGTCCACCGCGAGGGCCACGAGGATTTCAGCCTCTTCCTGGCCGAGCCGAAAATCCGCGAGTTGCTCGACGGCCTCTACGAGGAGCCCGAGTTGACGGTGATCGCCTCCGAGGTGCTCGGCGCAATCACGAGCCACCGCGACTACGGGGAGCCGCTGACGCTGGAGGCGGGGATCATCCGCGTCGCAGACGCCCTCGACATGGCCAAGGGGCGCTCACGGATCCCCTTCGAGCGAGGCCGGGTCTCCATCCACTCCCTCTCGGCTGCGGCGATCGAGGACGTGGCGATCGAGGACGGGGACGACCGGCCGATCAAGATCGAGATCACGATGAACAACTCGTCCGGGATCTACCAGGTGGACGGCCTGCTCAAGGCAAAGTTGCGCGGTTCCGGCCTGGAGCCCCACGTCGAGGTGATCGCGCACATCGACACCGAGGCCGAGAAGCGGCTCGTGCCGATTTACCGGCTCGAAACGTAGCGCGGATACAATGCGGGCCCCGTTGCGGGGTCGTCTAATGGCAGGACGCCTGGCTCTGGACCAGGTAGTCTAGGTTCGAATCCTAGCCCCGCAGCCTCTCAAAAGCCCCGCTCAGGCGGGGTTTTTCGCCTCCCTACAGCGGTGCGACCAGCGGGCGCGCGACGCCGCGCGACTCGATCTCCGGCAGGGACTGCGTGCGAGTGAGGACCTCGACCCCGTCCGGCGAGACGAGGGCGGTGTCCTCGGATTTCGCTCCGCCCGCGATGGACGGGTTCCAGGCGACCGCACAGAGCTCCGGCAACGGCGTCGGCTCACCGGGCGTGGCGAACACCTCCCGGCCGTGCACCTCGCCCGTCGTCACACCGGGCCGCGAGGCGTTAAGCATCGCCGCATCGACCTCTGCTGCTGCGCGCACGAGCTCGGCCAGCCCGGCAGGCGGCTCACCGAAAGAGACGAGCCGTGTCAGCGACACGTGGAGGCCCTCGCGCTCCGCGGTCACCGCGAGCAAGGCGTGCCGGCCGAGCGGCCTGCCCGTTGGCAAAGGATGACGGTGGAGCGGCTGGCGCTCCTCCCCGGCGACGAGCACGACGAACGGGCTCAGGCCGCGGACGAAAACGCGGGCGGAGAGCTCCCCCGCCGCGTCCAGCTCGCTCATGTGTGGCTCGAGCTGCTCGATCGCCTCGACACTCGTGGCCGGGAAGGGAATCACAAAGTCGCTCCTCGGTACCACGGGGCGCGCAAACGGAGCACGGCAGGTCACGTACGCGGGGCGGCCGCTCTACTACTGCGTCGGTGATCGCCGGGCCGGGCAGATCCTGTGCCAGAACGTGCGGGAGTTCGGCGGGCTCTGGCTGGTCGTGCACCCGAGCGGCGCTTTCGTCCGCTAGAGGCTTGATGTGATTTAGCGGCCGTCGTAGGCCACCAGGCTGCGCGCTGGCGTCCGAGCAGGGTGTTGAGCAGCATCCCGAGCGTGAGCGCGAGGAGGCGCTGCGCGATCCGGAGGGCGAGGCCGGCCGGTGTCCTCGCGAGGTGCTGCTCGAGCCGCATCTGGCCCTTGAGGTTGGAGAAGACGCTCTCGATCGCGAGTCGTACGGAGGCGAGGCGACGCTCGCCTGCCTCGTTCGCGGGCGTCCGCTCCTTGGCCGGGGTCAGGAGCTCGACGCCCTGTGCGGCAAGACGAGCGCGATAGGCACGACCCCACAGGCCCTTGTCCGCGATCACCGTCTGCGCGGGAACGCCGGAGAGCAGGTCGGCGAGGGGGTCGTACTCCTTCTCGCCCGCGGGGACGAGCGTGTAGCCGAGGGGCAGCCCCTGCGGGTCGGTGACGAGGACGAGCCGCACGCCCCAGAGGAAGCGGTGCTGCGACTTCTGATACCCGTAGCGGGCAAAGCCAGCGAACTCGCTCCGAGAGGCACAGCCGGGGTAGTGGGCGCAGCCGATCAGCGTCCCGTCGGCCAGGCGGAGCTCACCGCTGTCGAGCCAGCCTGCGACCCGCTGCTGGACTGCGGCGATCAGCTCGACGAGCGAACGCAGGCGGCGGTTGTACTGCGATTGCTCGGGAAGGTGCGGAAACCAGCCGGGCAGTATCCGCTCGACCAAGCCGAGGAACTGGCGGTCGGAGGAGATCCCCATCGCCGCCTGGCAGACGGCGAGCGCGACGAGCTCCGCGTCCGAGATCTTCGCCGGCCGCCCTGGCCGTGCAGGGACCGGGTACTCGTCGGCGAAGACGTAGGCTGCAACCACAAGGGCTTCCAGATCGGCCGTCATCTCGAGCTCCTATCTCGAGGGACACGTCTGGAAGCCCTCCTTCGTGCTCGAGCGGCGGGTCCCTGCGCGGAACCCGCCGTTTCACATCAAGCCTCTAGTAGAGGCTTGATGCGAAATCCTCGCGACGCCCGGCATCGCTTCCGGACGTCACGGTCGCTCCCGCCCTGCGCAGCCGCCGCGTGGCCGCGGCGGCCCCGCAGCGGGCGCTTGCTGCACCCGGTCCTGGCTCGCCAAGGCATGCCGGCCTTGCCTTCGCCAGGCCCGGGCGCCCGTGCCGCCCGGGAAGCGCGCCGGAGCGGGCGATCCCTTTCACATCAAGCCTCTAGCGGCGAGTGCCCGTCCAGCGGGTTGCATCGAAGCCGAAGAGATCGAGCGTTCCCCGCGGCCGGTCCGTGGTCGAGTCCTTCGAGTACGACCAGCTGACCTCGCGTTCATCCCCGCGCAGGACGACGACCTCGAGCTCGGACGGATCGCGCTCCTCGATCAGGTCGAAGGCTGCGTCGACGGCGGCTTCGAAGGTTGCACGCACCTCGAGCAGGATCGGCGCCCCGGCGTGGATCTCACGCACCTCGTAGATCGTCGTCGGCTCCTGCTCGGCCTCGGCCGGCTCGTCCTCCTCGTGGAGAACCGGAGCCTGCTCGCGGTGAATCGTGGTCCGGGCCGAGGGCGCCTCGGGGAGAGGGGCGGGGACGCTGAAGGTCACCGCCGGGGCCACGAAGCTCGCCCGTGGGGGAGCAGGGTCGGGCCGGGCGGGCATCGCCGTGAGCCTGGTCAGCCACTCGTCGATCTCCTTGCGCTCCGGGCCCAGGTCGCGCCCCGGCTCATCGACAGCGGGGTCGTGCCCTTCATGCCTACGGGCCAGGACGACGCACCCTCCTGCCACGAGCGGAAGGCCCAGTAGGAGCAGACCCTCCCCCCAGGCGACTGCGAACCATAGAATCGCGGCGGCAGAAAGGACCCCGGCCATCGCGATGCGCGAGACGTCTGACCGCTCGGCGAGGGTCTCGAGTCTGATTGCCAACTGTTCGGCGCGCTGCTCCATTCGGCGGATCTGCTCGTGCATGGACGGCCACCTCTCGTGGGACGGCGTGGCCGCATCGCCGACGTCCGTAGCTGTGCTTTGCACAGTCATCGTCTTGGTGGGTGGGGGACGGATCCCTGAGCCTGGTGAGGACCGTCGCTCGAACGAGTGATCTTCGATGGGGGCGGCGCAGGGTTTGCGGCCAGAGGGCGTCGTACCAGCGATCGGTCCCTGACGAAGGAGAAGACCAATGAGTCCCGGCGACATGCCCGAGCAGGCTCTGGCCAGGCTCGACTCGCTGGTGCAGAACGGAGCAGAGAGCTGCTCTCCGCTAGGCGTCGTACCCGCGAAGCCGCAGCGGCCGCGAGAGCGGTCGGCCTCGGAGGCCCATCCCGTCGTTCGGCTGAGCTCGCTCTTCTGGTGCCGCGGCCCCGACGAGGGTCCCGCGGCCGCGTGATTCGCTACGCGGCGGTGGACTCAGGGTGCGCCGAGCCGAAGCGACCGAGCGTGGACAGCGTGTCGAGCAGGTCGTCCCCCACTCGGGTCTGCGGTACGTAGGCCAGAGCCGCCGGCCTTGAGCGCTCCCATCGCCTCGTCTCCGGAGCGCCTTGGTTAGCGTGCCTGCTCGGGATCGAGGGTGGCGGGCGCCCAGGGCCTCGTAGCCCGCCACAGATCCAGGTCGGCGAGCAGCATCGTCGCGGCCTCGAAACCGCTTGGAGCCTCGGGGATGACGACCTCGAGCTCGGTGTCCCCGCGTCGAACCGTCAGGCAGCCTCGGTTCTCGAGGAACTCCGAGAGCTCGGGCAAGAGCTCCGGGATATCGACACGCACCCGCACGCAAGGCTCCCTGTTGACGGTCCCACGCGATCCTAGCGCTCCGAGCTCTCGTCCGGCCCGGCGGTCGAGCGGCTTTCCGTACGCTGGCGGCATGCCAGCCGAGGGCGTGGACGGAGAGCTCGACTTCGAGGAGTCGGTGGAGGCGGCGCTCGAGTCGCTTCCGCACGATCTCCGCGCCGCGATGTCCAACGTCGAGCTGGTGGTGGAGCTGGAGCCTCCTCCGGGAATGCCGCTACTGGGCCTCTACCAGGGCATCCCGCTCACGCGCCGGGGCAGCTTCTACGCAGGCGCCCTGCCCGACAAGATCACGATCTACCGCGGCCCGCTCGAGCGTCTCTATGGCTTGGACCCGGAACGGCTACGGCGCGAGATCCGCCGCGTGGTCCTGCACGAGATCGCACACCACTTCGGGATCTCGGACGAGCGCCTGCGCGAGCTCGACCGCTACTGAGTCGAGCGCTACGCGGACTCGGCCGCTGGCTCCGGAACGACGTCGCGAAGATCATCCCGCTTGAGCAGCACGAGCGTTGCCGCCAGCCCGACGAGCGCGAAGCCCACGCCGACCCAGAAGGCGAGGCTGAAGCTCTGCGTCAGCGCCGACGCCTTGGCGACGCCGTCGTCGAGCAAGTGGTTCTCGCGTGTGGTCGCGACCGTGGTCAGGATCGCGAGCCCGAGCGCGCCGCCGATCTGCTGGTTCGTGTTGATCAGACCCGACTGGAGGCCCGCTTCCTTGTCGGTCGCGCCGGCAAGCGCTGCAATGGAGACCGGCACGAAGGAGAAGCCAAGACCGATGCCGATCAGGATGAAGCCGATGAACAGGTCGCCGAAGTACGAGCCGTCGACGGAGATCTGCGTGAAGTAGGCGAGCCCGCCTGCTAGCAGGAACATGCCGACGGCGAGCACCGGCTTGACCCCGGCCCGGGTCACGAGTGCCTGGGCAACGCCGGACGCGACGACCGCAGTCAGCGCGACGGCCAGGTAGCCGACCCCGGTCTTCACCGCCGAGAAGCCGAGTACGTTCTGCATGTACAGCGAAAGCAGGAAGAACATTCCGAAGATGGTCACACCCAGCAGGAAGCCGATGACGTTGGAGCCGGTCAGCGTCCGCCGCTTGAAGATGGCGAGTGGGACGAGCGGCGAGTGCGAGCGGAGCTCGATCACGATGAACACAGCGGTCAGGATTGCCCAGCCCACGAATGCCCCGATCACTTCCGCAGAGGTCCAGCCCACGCTGGGAGCTCGGGTCAGTGCGTAGACGAACAGCATCAGACCTGTGGTGACGGAGACGGCGCCCCACGCATCGAAGTAACGCGCGAGGTCGGCCGCGCGGCTCTCCCTCACGTAAAGCGGCACAAGGGCGAGTGCGGCGACGCCGATGGGCACGTTGACGAAGAAGATCCATTCCCAGCCCGCGTATTCGGTCAGGACGCCCCCGAGCAGGACACCGATCGCGGCGCCTGAGCCGGCGATGGCTCCGAGGATGCCGAGTGCCTTGTTCCGCTCCGCGCCCTCCTCGAACGTGACCGAGGTGATCGAGAAGACGGACGGTGAGAGAACCGCCCCTGCCGCGCCCTGAAGGGCACGCATCGCAATCAGCATGCTCGAGGAGGTCGCGAGCCCGCAGAGAAGCGAGAAGAGCGCGAAGAGGGCGAGGCCGACCATGAAGATCCGCCGCCGGCCCAGGATGTCGCCCGCACGGCCACCGAGTAGAAGGAGGCCGCCAAACGTGAGCGCGTAGCCCGACACGACCCACTGCAGGTTCTCGGTCGAGGAGAAATCGAGATCCGACTGGATCGACGGCAGCGCGACGTTCACGATCGCGACGTCGAGGACGACCATCAGGTACGCCACGCCGAGGACGGCAAGAGCCTTCCAGCGCTTCGGGTCGGCTGCGTGTGCGTTCACGAGATCTCCTCTCTGCGTTTGGTCCACGACGGGGTCAACGCGTCCCATCTCCCTCGTATGCCCCACCTTAGCGAGGCCGGCGAGGTCGCTGGAACGGTTCCTCGCGCGGCCCGTAGGCTAGGTCTCGATGGACGCCGCGCCCCTGCTGGACGCGATCGACCGTGCCGCCCCGGAGGCGATGGAGCGCTTCGGGGTGCCGGGCGTGGCCGTGGGGATCTTTTGTCGCGGGGAGAGCGCCGAACGCGGATACGGCGTCGCAAGCCTCGACACGGGAGAGCCGGTCCGGCCCGAGACGCAGTTCCGGGTCGCGTCCATCACGAAGCCGATCGTCGCGACGCTCGCCATGCGCCTGGTCGAGAAGCGTCGGCTCGCGCTCGACCAGCCGGTCACCGGGTTTCGACTGCCCTGGAAAGGCATCACGCTTCGGCATCTGCTCTCGCATCAGAGTGGGCTCGCAGGCGACTGGCCAAGGCCTCTCGAGGAGTACGGCGACGGCGAGGACGCCTTCGAGCGGCTGGCGCAGGACGAGCCGCTCGCGGGCCCGGTGGGCCCCGGCGAGCTCTTCGCCTACGGCAATCCCGGGTACTGGCTCTTGGGGGCGATCGTCGAGCGGGCGGCCGAGATGTCCTTCGAGAAGGCTCTGCACCGCTTCGTCCTCGACCCGCTGGGCATGGAGCGAACCGGCTTCGTGGCGGAGGAGCCGGTCGCGGCGGGCCATCGTGCGGAGCCGGGCTCGCGCGAGCACCGCGTGTCCGCGCCGCTCCCGTACCCGCGCGCACGCCGCCCGTCGGGCGGCCTCTACTCCACCGTGGGCGATCTCCTGCGCTTCGCCGGGCACCACCTCGGCGCGCCCGGGCCTCTGAGCCCTGGGTCCCGCCGCGAGATGCACGCGCCGCAGGTCGAGCTCAACGCGGACAGCTCGCTCGGGCTGGGCTTCTGCGTCGAGACCGCGCGGGGGCCTACCACGCTCGAGCACGGCGGCTCGCTCCCGGGCTATCGCGCGCAGCTTCTACTCGTCCCCGAGGAAGAGGCGGCGCTCGCGCTGCTCACCAACTCCGGCCGCGGGAACTCCGTGATCGAGCAGGTGCTCGAGCCCCTAGCGCTCGCGCTGCAGCTGCCCCCCGAGGTCTCTGTACCCGGGGAGGAGCTCGCCGCTCTCGCCGGCACCTACCGCGAGACCATCGGAGCCAAGATCGCCGTGGCGGTCAGCAACGGGGGCCTCGACTTCGCCGTGGCTGAGACCGACCAGTTCTCGGGCGAGCGCGTGGAGCACCCGCCGATCCACCTGCGCCCAGCCGGAGACGGCCGCTTCGTGGTTCGCGAGGGGGAGGACAGGGGCGACTCCGCAGAGTTCCTCCGCGACGGCCGGCTGCTCCGCTACTCCTGGCTGTTCGAGCGCGTGTGGCCTGCGGCAACCGAGAGCGCCTAGTTCAGGCACATCGGTGTGCACCCGTCCGAAGAGAACCTTGATCCCCCGGCGGCATGGGAGGCGGTTACCGTGCAAATGTGACGCGGGGTCACGCGCTTGCCCTGGTCGTCGTAGCCGGCGCTGCAATCCAGGCCGCGGGAGCCGGTGCCGGGATTGGCGGGGTGCCCGCGGGCGCCGTATCCGGCAGGTGGGTCGGCGGCTTCCAGCTCGGATCGGTGCCGACTGGACTGCACGTGACGCTTTCTCAGCGTCATGGGCACCTCCGAGGCACGGCCGAGATCGGCCTCGCCGCTCCGCCGGTTGAGGAGCCGCTTCGGAGGGTGAGCGTGCATCGAGCGCGCGTCACGCTGATCCTGCCGGACGGGACGCTGCTCGAGGGTCGACGGCGCGGTAGCCTGATCGCGGGGATCGCGCGGGCCGGCAACAGTCGCGGTCGCTTCGAGCTCCGGTCCATCCGGCCGGTGGCTCTCCGCGAGCTCCGTCACGCTGTGGGGGCCTATCGTCTTGCGAACGGGAGCGTCATCTCGCTCTTCGTGGAACCGTTCGGCTCCCACCTCCGGATCGTCGACTATCAAAGCGGCGAGATGCGTCAGCTCTGGCCGGTTTCCCGGGACGCCTTCCTCGGCGGGCCGCGCCTCCTCGTGCCGTGGCCGATCCGGTTCCGCGTCGAGCTCGTTCGGGACGCCAGGGGGAAGGTGGTCGGCCTGCGGCGCAACGGGCAGAACGCCGACCGGATTCCGCTTGTGATCGAGTCCGCGGCGTTCCGCAATGGAGATGTTCGGCTCGTCGGCAAGCTGGTTCTCCCCCGGGGGCCAGGGCCCTTTCGGGCCGTCGTCCTCGTACCCGGCTCGGAGCGCGCCACGAGGGACACGCTCGATCTGTGGGGGATGTTCTTCGCCTCGCGCGGATTCGCCGTGCTCTCGCACGACAAGCGAGGCGTGGGCCAATCGACGGGTCGCTATGCGGCGCGCCCGAGCGAGGCGAACCTGCACAACCTCGCCCGCGATGCGCTCGCCGGAATGCATTGGCTGCGGACCCGGGAGGACATTGACGCCAAGAGAATCGGGCTGACTGGCGGAAGCCAGGCCGGCTGGACGATCGTGGTCGCGGCCGCACAATCGCGCCGCGTCGCCTTCGCCGCGATCCAGTCCGGGGCGGCAATGTCCGTTCGGCGGCAGCGGGCCTACAGTGCGTTGACCGGAAGCGGCTCCGTCGTCCCGCCGCCAAGTGATACCGGCATCCGCGCCGCCCTCGACGGAAGCCCCGACGGTGGCTTCGACCCTCGGCCTGCCCTCAGCTCGGTGCGGATTCCCCTCCTCTGGCAGCTCGGCGCCGTCGACAAGCGGCAATACACGCCCGAGAGCGTCCGCAACCTTCGTGCAATTGCCGCGCAGGGCGGGCACGATCTCACGGTGCGGATCTATCCCCGCGGCGCGCACTCCCTGCGCGAGACAAGACAAGGCCTCATCTCAGAGGAACTCCGCGCCTCGCGCTTCGTCGCTGGTCTCTTTCCCGACCTTGCCGGTTGGCTGGCCACACACGTGCGATGAGGGACCATGTGCACCTTCCGCCTGGCCGAGTACAATCGGCCGGAATCGAACCAGCGCACGCGGTTTAGGAACGGCGAGCAGAATTGCCAATTTGCAGATCGCTGATCGCGGTCGCTGGCGTCTCGGCGTTCCTGCTCGTCGGTTCGCTCCTTGCCTGGCGCTGGCGGCGGAGGATGCGTATGGAGATCATCAGTCCTCCGTCCATCCACCCTGTCGATCCCAACGATCCATACGGCTACCGCGGGCCGTACTGAAGGCGCCGGCGGACTTGCGCCGGCGCAGCAGGGTTTTTGGGGCGGCTCAGCTTCTTTCAGAGCAGCGACTCGCGCTGAACCCTCCCGTGGGCTGGTCGATCTCCGCGCAATCGTGGCCCGGACGCGCCCCCGCAACTGAGCCGGCGATGCTGCGGCTGCTATGGATTGGGTCGTGAAGATCACCGAACTCGTCGCGCTCGACATCCGCTTCCCGACGTCGCGGACGCTCGACGGATCGGACGCGATGAACCCCGACCCCGACTACTCGGCCGCCTACTGCGTCCTGCGCACGGATGAGGGACTCGAGGGGCACGGCTTCACCTTCACGATCGGACGTGGAAACGAGGTCTGCGTCGCAGCGATCGAGGCGCTCGCCCCGCTCGTCCGTGGCCGCGATGCCGAGGGGCTCTTCGACCGCATGGGCGCCTTCTGGGGCCACGTGACCGGCGACTCACAGCTCCGCTGGATCGGGCCCGAGAAGGGCGTAATCCACCTCGCCACCGCCGCGGTTGTGAACGCTGTCTGGGACCTCTACGCGAAGCGCGAGGGCAAGCCGCTCTGGAAGCTCCTCGTCGATATGACGCCCGAGCAGGTCGTCTCGTGCATCGACTTCCGCTACATCACCGACGCACTACGCCCGGAGGAGGCGCTCGAGATCCTCCGGGCGAACGCACCGACGAAAGCCGAGCGGGAGGAGGAGATGCGCCGCCGCGGCTTCCCCGCCTACACGACATCGGCCGGCTGGCTCGGCTACCCGGAAGAAAAGGTGCGACAGCTCGCGCGCGAGGCACGCGACGCCGGCTGGACGCACTTCAAGATGAAGGTCGGTCGCGACCTCGAGGCCGACGTGCGCCGGGCGCGGCTTCTGCGCGAGGAGATCTGCCCCGACGCGCACCTGATGATGGACGCGAACCAGGTCTGGGACGTCGGCGAGGCTATCGAGCGGATACGCGTCCTCGCCGAGTTCGACCCATGGTGGATTGAGGAACCGACGAGTCCCGACGATGTGCTCGGCTACGCGGCGATCGCTCGTGCGATCGCGCCGATCCGCGTCGCGACCGGAGAGCACGTCCACAACCGCGTCATGTTCAAGCAACTCCTGCAGGCCGAGGCGATTGGCTTCTGCCAAGTCGACGCGTGCCGGCTCGGCGGCGTTAACGAGGTGCTCGCCGTCATGCTCATGGCACGCAAGTTCGGCGTGCCCGTCTGCCCGCACGCCGGCGGCGTGGGCCTCTGCGAGTACGTTCAGCATCTCTCGCTCTTCGACTACGTCGCCGTCAGCGCCGACCTCACTGACCGGGTGATCGAGTACGTAGACCACCTGCACGAACACTTCCGCTGCCCCGTCATCGTGCAGGGCGGCTACTACATGCCGCCCGAGGAACCCGGCTATAGCGCCGAGATGATTCCCGAGAGTCTCGTCGCGTACTGCTTTCCGGACGGCGCCGCGTGGGCTTCGGCCCTCGCTTGACCGCGGCCGCGGGCGGGCGTAATGTTGCCCAGCGTCAGGCTCTTCGACGAGGGGGTTTTGACTATGCCCGGAGTCATCAAGGGCCGCCGAGGTGGTCGTGTGGCGCTCGCGATCGTCGTTCTAGCGGGAGTCACGGGGGCCTTCGTCGCAGCGGGCGCGTTCGGGAAGACCCAGGCGCCGCGCAGGACTGGCGCCGCGTCGTCGTTCGGCGACATGCCGCTGTCGAAGATGATCGCCGCCGCGAGAGGCTACCCGGTGCCGAAGAAGCTGCCCAATTTCCACGGGGCGAAGGTGACCGTCATGGGCGACGGCGGCCACAACATGAACGTGTTCGGCTTCTGGTGGCCTGAGTGGAAGAAGGCCGGCATCAAGTTGAACCCGGTCGAGGTGCCGTTCGCGGACCTTTACAGCAAGGAGAAGGCCGAGTTCATCGCCGGGACGAAGAACGTCGACCTTGTCGTCTTCTACCCGGCGTACATCGGCGATTTCGCGTCGAACGGATACCTGCGTCCGCTCAACGACTACATCAAGAAGTACAACCCGCACTTGAGCGACGTGATCACCGCGTTCCGGAAGCTCTACCTGTCGTGGGCAGGCAAGGTCTACGCACTGCCGGAGGACGGTGACGTTCACATCTACATCTACCGGAAGGACCTGCTCAACAAGCCGGCCGAGAAGACTGCCTTCCAGAAGCAGTACCATCGGACGCTGACCGTGCCGAAGACCTGGGACGAGTACCTCCAGGTCGGTAAGTTCTTCACGCGCAAGGCGGGGCAGACGCTTGGCGGGAAAAAACTGTCCCGGCCGTTCTACGGCTGCGGCGAGTACGGCCAGCGTGGTTTTTCGTGGGCCTGGTTCATGGATCGCTACGCGAGCGCCGGCGGCATCTATTTCGATCGGAATATGAAGCCGCTGATCGCCACGCCGGCGGCTATCAAGTCGCTCGAGAACATGGTCGCCGCGGTCAAGCAGTGCTCGCCACCCGACGTGCTCAACTTCGGCTACGACCAGCTGCGCGACTGCCTGTTGAAAAGCGAGTGCTTCCAGGTCGTCCAGTGGACGGACGTGCCGAAGAAGGGCGCCGACCCAACCCAGAGCGAGGTCGTCGGTAAGCTCGGCTACGCCCTGCTGCCCGGCACCCGTATCGGCGGGAAGATCAACACCCGCTCGATGATGCCGGTGGGGCGCGTGCTCGCGGTGACGAAGAACAGTAAATCTCCCGAGGCCGCCTACTGGGTGGCGAAGTTCATCAGCGACGACACGAGCAAGTTCAATGTCTCTACGCCCCTCGACGGCCTCGACCCGTACCGCTACAGCCAGCTCAAGCCGCAGTACTACAAGGTGTTCAGGAGCAAGGCCGATGCGAAGTCGTACCTCGCCACGGTACGGGGCGTCCTCGAGCACGGCTTCCCGGAGATCTTCATTCCTGGCGCCGCGCAATACGAGGATGCGCTGGACCTGGCCGTGAACAAGGCGATCTCGGGACAGCAGCCTCCCGCGACGGCACTGCAGGACGCGGCGAAGGCGTGGGAGCAGATCACCGACAAGCTGAACCGGAAGCACCAGATCCAGCTGTGGCGCAGGGCCCTAAAGACGTACCGCGAGCTCGGCCTGGTCAAGTAACCACGACGGGCGGGCGGCCTTGGGCCGCCCGCCCGTCTTTTTGCAAGAAAGATGATCCGGGTGCCGCAGGAAAGCACAGGTTTCGCGAACGCGCCGCGCCTGCGCCGGTTTCGAGGTCGTCGGCGCGTCCCGCTCTTCGGCTGGCTGATGGCGCTGCCGGCCATCGTCGTCCTGCTGGCGGTGACGGTCTATCCCCTCGTCTACTCACTACGGAAAAGCTTCTACCGGATCGAGCTCACCTTCTCGCCCGTGCCGGAGTACGTCGGCATCCGGAACTACGTCGACGCCATCCAACACGACCCGCGGTTCTGGCACGCGATGGAGCGGAGCTTGTATCTCGTAGGCGTCGGGGTGACGGTCGAGCTCGTGCTCGGGCTCGCGCTCGCGCACGTACTCAACCGCATCGGACGGGGCCGGAATATCGCCACAGCGCTTCTGCTCGTCCCGGCCATGATCGCGCCGGTGGCGGTGGCGATCCAGGGGGTTGTCATCTTCAACGACCGCTGGGGGCCGCTGAACTACGTCCTGAAGCAGTCCGGCGTCTCGCACCCTCCCGCCTGGCTCGCCGATAGGACCTTCGCGCTGAACACGATTCTCCTCGCCGACATCTGGCAGTGGACGCCGTTCGTCGCGGTGATCATGCTCGCCGGCCTCCGGACTCTGCCCGGCGACGTCTACGAGGCAGCCGCCGTCGACGGCGCGTCCCGCTGGCAGCTGTTCCGAACGCTGACCTTGCCCTTGCTTCAGCCGCTTATCATCATCACGGTCCTCATCCGCGCAATGGACGTCTTCAAGACCTTCGACACCGTCTACGTGATGACAGGCGGCGGGCCGGGCGACGCGACCGAGACGGCGAGCTTCTACACGTTTCTACAGGGACTCCGCTTCTTCAGCTTCGGCTACGCGGCCGCGATCAGCTACATCCAGCTGGCGATCATCTCGATCGTCGCCACGATCCTCATCCGGCGGATGCGGAAGGGGCTGGCGACGTGAGCGCGCGCGTCGTCCGCCTCGGCCTCGACTGGCTCGTCATCGTCGTCGCGCTGGCCTTCTTCCTGCTGCCTGTGATCTGGATCTTCCTGACTTCGTTCAAGGCGCAGATCGAGGTCTTCCACTACCCACCCGTCTTTTGGCCGAAGGCGTTCGGAAGCTTCACGCACTACTCGGAGATCTTGCATGGGACCGGCGGCGACGCGCTCGAGGCGAGCGCGATTGTCGCCTCGGCCAACACAGTCCTGTCGCTTCTCGTCGGCGTCCCGACCGCGTACAGCTTCAGTCGCTTCCGCGTCGGCGGGCAGCACCTGGCCTTCTGGGTGCTAAGCGTGCGCATGTTGCCGCCCGTCGTCTCAGCGATCCCGCTCTTCCTCCTCTTTCAGCAGTGGCACATGCTTGACACGTACTGGGCGCTGATCATCGCCTACCTGACATTCAACGTCCCGTTCGTGGTCTGGTTCGTGAAGGGCTTCTTCGACGACCTCCCGCGGGACCTCGAGGAGGCGGCGCTCGTCGACGGCGCAAACCGCTGGCAAGCCTTCACGGGGATCGCCCTGCGCCTCGCGGTGCCGGGGATCGTCACCGCGGCGCTGCTCGCGTTCATGTTTTCGTGGAATGAGTTCCTGCTCGCGCTCTTCCTCACGCGCTCACAGGTTCGTACGGTGCCTGTGGCGCTCGCGAACCTCATAGGCGGGCACGAGATCGTTTGGGGCCAGATCGGGGCGCTGACGATCCTCGCGATCATCCCGACGGTCGCTCTCGCGCTCGCGCTCCAGCGCTACGTCGTCCGCGGCCTGACGTTCGGGGCCGTCAAAGGCTAGGAGGGCGCATGTCGCAGCCCGTGAAGCTGATCGCCCTGCTCAAGGCGAATCCCGGTATGAGCCGCGAGGAGTTTGCCCGACGCTGGCTGGACGGGCACGCTCCGCTGACCCTGAAGTTCAGGAAGCTCAAGGGCTACCGGATCAATGTCGCGATCGACGAGTACCAGGAGACCGAGGAGGAGCTGCCTTTCGACGGTACCGCCGAGCTGTGGTGGGACTCGCTCGAGGAGATGCAGGAGGACTTCGCCTCGCCGGAGGCGGAGGCTGCCGTGGTCGATGCCGACACGTTTACGGCGATCCGGACCCACATCTACACCGAGGAGCACGTGATGAAGTGAGCCGCAGGCGGGTCTGCGTCGTCGGCGCAGCCAACATCGACCTGATCAGCTACGTCCCACGGCTGCCGCGCCTTGGGGAGACGCTGCACGGAACGCAGTTCCGGATGGGCTACGGCGGTAAGGGGGCGAACCAGGCGGTGATGACGGCCAAGCTCGGTGCCGGCGTCGCGATGGTCTGCAAGCTGGGGGAGGACGTCTTCGGCGAGGGGACGCTGGCCAACTTCCGGGAGTGGGGAGTGGACACCGAGCACGTCACCTTCACCGACGAGGCCTTCTCGGGCGTGGCGCCCATCGCTGTCGACCCCGACGGCAACAACGCAATCATCATCGTCACCGGCGCGAACGACCTGCTCTCGCCGGAGGACGTGGAGCGAGCGCGACCAGCGATTCGGGATTCGGTCGTCGTCGCATGCCAGCTCGAAGTCGAGCTCGAGACGACGATCGCGGCGCTGCGTGTCGCGCGCGAGGTGGGAGCGCGCACGATCTTCAATCCGGCGCCGGCCCGCGAGGCGCTGCCGGCAGAGATCTACCGGCTCTCGGACGTCCTCTGCCCGAACGAGTCCGAGACGGAGCTCCTGACGGGTATGCAAGCGGGCGACGAGGCAGCGCGCGAGCTTCTCCGGCGGGGGGCGAGCGCTGTCGTGCTCACGCTCGGCGAGCGCGGCTGCCTCGTGGTCGACCCCGACTCGGCGCGGCACGTGCCGGTCGAGCGCGTAGACGCGGTCGACACGACCGGCGCGGGCGACGCTTTCGTCGGAAGCCTCGCGTACTTCCTGGCCGCAGGGCGGTCGTTGGCCGACGCGGCCGACCGCGCGAACCGGATCGCCGCAATCAGCGTCCGCGGGCGGGGCACGCAGACGAGCTTCCCGACGGCCGCCGACCTTCCCGCCGGCCTGCTTGACTGATGGATCCCGCGGAGCGGTCCCAGCTCGGCAGCACCCGCCTCCAGGTGACGCGCGTCGGCCTCGGTACCGCGCCGCTCGGCGGGCTCTACGCGGCGGTCAGCGAGGAGCAGGCGGCCGAGACGGTGCGGCGCGCCCGCAACGCCGGCCTCTGCTTCTTCGATACGGCTCCGCTCTACGGCCATGGGCTCGCGGAGCGTCGCGTCGGCCTCGCGCTCCGCGACGCCCCGCGCGACGAGTTCGTGCTCGCGACCAAGGTCGGGCGCCTGCTGCGCGTGGACGTACCACCGGACGAGAGCCAGCTCTCCGGCGGCTTCGACCGCTGGCCCGCCGCTCCTCCGGTCAACCCCGTCTTCGACTTCTCCTACGACGGCGTCGTGCGCTCCTTCGAGGAGAGCCTCGCGCGGCTCGGGGTCGATCGCATCGACGTGCTCCACATCCACGACCCCGACGAGCACGAGGTCGAGGCGCTCGCCGGTGCCTACCGCGCGCTCGACCGCCTGCGCGCCGAGGGTGCGATCTCGGCGGTCGGCGCCGGGATGAACCAGGCCGAGATGCTTGTCCGGTTCGCGCGCGCCGCCGAATTCGACTGCTTCCTCGTCGCCGGCCGCTACACGCTGCTCGACCAGGTCGCGCTGCGCGAGCTGCTGCCGATCTGCCAGCAACGCGGCATCGCGGTGATCCTCGGCGGCGTCTACAACAGCGGCATCCTCGCCGACCCGCGCTTGGGGGCCACCTACGACTATGCCCCCGCGGCGCCGGAGCTCGTGGAGCAGGCCCAGAGGCTCGAGGTAGTCTGCCGGCGCCATGGCGCGTCGCTGAAGGCGGCGGCGCTGCAGTTTCCGCTCGCACACCCCGCGGTGACGTCGCTGCTCGTCGGCGCGCGCTCGCCGTCCGAGTTAGACGAGGATCTCACGCTGCTGCGGGCTCCGCTCCCGCCTGAGCTGTGGGACGACCTCCGCCGCGAGCGCCTGCTGCCCGAGGAGGCGCCGACGCCGTGAGAGTCGACGCCCACGTTCACGTTTGGGGACCGCGCGAGCTCGAGCGGTATACGTGGGTCACGCCCGAGATGGCGGCGATCCGGCGACCGTTCAACCTGGACGAGCTCGAGCCGCTGCTCGCCGGCCACGGGTTCGACCACGCCCTCATCGTCCAGACCTACTCGAACGTCGAGGAGACCCGCTCGTTCCTCGAACTGGCCGCCGCGAGCCCCTGCATCGCCGGCGTAGTCGGCTGGGTCGACCTCACCAGCCCGGACGTCGCCGAAACCCTGGCCGAGCTCAGGGCGCGGCCGGACGGCCGCTACCTCGCCGGCATCCGCCACCAGGTGCACGACGAGGCCGACCCGGACTGGCTGCTGCGCGACGACGTCCGGCGCGGCCTGCGCGCGCTGCGGGATGCCGGCCTCGTCTACGACCTACTGGTGCGGCCACGTGAGCTGCCGGCGGCCGTCAACACGGCGCGCGCGCTCCCGGAGCTTCGGGTCGTGGTCGACCACATCGCCAAGCCGCCGATCGCGACGGGCGAGCTCGAGCCCTGGGCAGGGCTGCTGTCGGAGCTCGCCCGGCTCGAGCACGTCTCGTGCAAGCTGTCGGGCCTCGTCACCGAGGCGGACTGGGCGCGCTGGCGGCCGGAGGATCTCGCGCCGTACGCCGACCGCGTTGTCGAGTGGTTCAGCGAGGACCGGCTGATTTTTGGCTCCGACTGGCCCGTCTGCACGCTCGCCGCGTCGTACGACCAGGTGGTGGCGGTTGCCGAGCAGGCCGTCGGCTGCTCCGCAAAGGTCTTCGGCCAGAATGCGGCCGCCCTCTACGGACTATCCTCTGCCGGCGATGGGTGAGATCGTGCTCGACGCCGTGACGAAGCTCTTCCCCGGCGACGTGACGGCGGTCGACAACGTCAGCCTCACGATTGAGGACGGCGAGTTCATGGTGCTCGTCGGCCCCTCGGGTTGCGGCAAGTCGACGCTGCTGCGCGCGATCGCGGGCCTCGAGGAGGTCACGTCGGGCTCGATCCGGATCGGCGAGCGCGACGTCACGCAGTTGGCCCCGCGCGACCGCGACGTGGCGATGATCTTCCAGAACTATGCCCTTTATCCGCACATCGACGTGCGTGACAACCTCGCTTACGGGTTGAAGATGCGGAAGACGTCGAAGCAGGAGATCGCGCGTCGTGTCGGCGAGGTTGCTCGCATGCTTGGACTCGAGGAGCTGCTCGACCGCCGGCCGGCGGCGCTGTCCGGTGGCCAGCGGCAGCGGGTCGCGATGGGCAGGGCGATTGTCCGCGAGCCGACTGCATTCTTGATGGACGAGCCGCTCTCGAACCTCGACGCGAAGCTGCGTGTGACCATGCGGGCCGAGCTCGCGCGCCTACACGAGCGGCTGGGAACGACGACCGTCTATGTCACGCACGACCAGGTCGAGGCGATGACGCTCGGCCAGCGCGTGGCCGTCATGCGCGACGGCCGCATCCCGCAGGTCGACGAGCCGCAGGTGCTGTACTTGCGGCCGGCGACCCTCTTCGTGGCGGCGTTCATCGGCTCGCCGTCGATGAACCTCGTGGAGGCAACGGTCGACGACGACGCGGTCGCGTTCTCCGACTTCCGAGTGCCTCTGGACCATCACCGGCGGCCGCAGGACCGGCGGGACGGCCGGGTGATCCTCGGCATCCGCCCCGAGAGCTTCGAGGACGCCGCGTTCGCCGAGCCGGGGATGCCTCGGATCGAGGTGGAGGTCGAGGTGCTCGAGGAGCTCGGCTCGGACGCACACGTCATCTTCCGCGTCGACGCGCCGCGGGTCGAGGCTGAGGAGTTGCGGGCCGCCTCCGAGGAGGAGGACGAGGCCCTGCTCGCCGACGAGCAGACCCGGATCACCTTGGCCGTCAACCCGCGGACGTTCCACTTCTTCGACCCGGACACCGGCGAAAGCCTGACCGGCTCGACATTGGCCGCCCTCGCCTGACGCCGCCTGGCGAGCGCTTCCTCTGCAGGGGCGCCGGCGCCTGGACCGTACGGACGCTCTGCGTCAGGCGCCATCGTGCAGAACACCTTGTGGCCGGTTACGATCCAGCCGGTCTCGATGCGCTTCGCCGTCGTCGTCGGGCGCGTGAGGTCCTGCCTCGGCTCGCTGCCGGCGGAAGCAAAGACAGTGCCGTCTTGCGCGACCTTCTCGAGCGTCTCACCGAACGCTCGAGCGCCTTCGACGGGCCGGCCCGCGCCCTCCGCTGCGCGTCGGCAATCGTCGCGTCTGTCCGTGATCTCGGCCTCGAGACCCGCGTCGGCGTCCATACCGGCGAGGTCGAGCAGACGAACACGGGCGTCCGCGGAATCGCAGTCCACATCGGAGCCCGAATCGCTGCGGCCGCCCGTCCCAGCGAGGTGCTCGTCTCGAGCACGGTGAAGGACATTGTGGCCGGCTCGGGCATTGTCTTCGAGGAGCGCGGCGAGCACGGGCTGGACGGCGCGCCCGGCACCTGGCGCCTGTTCGCTGCTTCCGCCTGATCCGCGGACTCGCGGGCGTCGCCCTCTCGCCCGAGCGCCGCGTTCAACGACCCCGCGGGCCGTGGACTCTAGCCGGTGCCGCCTCGGCGACGACCCCGGGAAGCCACGCTCGCACCGCCGCGGCCACGGCTTTGAGGTCAGCCTTGAGGCCGTGATCGCCCGGCACCTTTACCACCTGACGGGACGGGCCAGGCGGCGGGATTCCGAACGGATCGCGCTCCCCTTGGACGACCAGCATCGGCAATGTTACGGCGTCGAGTTCGGGCAGGCGGCTCTGCGGCGGCTTGCCGGCGCGCCGCGGCGGCTCGAGCGGGAACGCAAGGCAGAGCACCGCAATGGCCTTGGTGGCCTCGGCGGTGCGGCAGGCGACGCGCGCGCCGAGCGAGCGGCCGCCGACAATCAATGGCAGGTAGCCCAGCTCGTCCGCGCGCAGGCGTTCGACCACCGCGATCCAAGCAGCGTCGAGCTGCGGGGCACGGGCTGGAGAACGGCGGCCGGCGACGCGGTACGGCTGCTCGACCAGCGCGACGCTGATGCCCTCCGAGCCGGCCGCCTTCCTCGCCGCCACGAGGTCCGGTGCCTCTACCCCTCCGGCTGCCCCGTGGCCGAGTACGAGCGCTGCGCGGGGCTCTTTGGCGGCGTGCAGGTGGGCGCGTGCCAGTCCGTGCGGAGTGTCGATCTCGAGGACCGTCACGCGGATGATTCTGCCGATCGGCGTCACGTTCATCGCGACCGCCGGGACGGCGATCTTGTTCATCACCGCGGAGATCGCCGTCCACAATATCCCGGAAGGCCTGGCGATCAGCCTCGTCCTCGTCCCGCGCGGGACGCGACCGCTCACGGCCGCTGGTGGAGCACGCTAGCCCCGAATCAATCGTTCGAGCGAGGCGAGTCGACCGCCAGTGCGCTACAAGCCGTAGTCCCTCTCTCCAGGGAAGCGGCAAACCGCATGAAGGGGCGTACAGACATACGAGGCGGTCCGCGGGAATTAGACCGCCTCCTCGCCTTTCACTGCGACATGATCCGCGCCGCCAAGCGAGAGCTGCCAGAACTACTTTCCGATCTCGCGCACTACGAGAGCCAACTCAAGCGCGCGCAGGCGGAGCTGCGGCGGCAACACCAGCGGCTGCTCGAGCACACACGGGAGCTCGAGCAGAAGTCGGAAGCGCTACGAGAGGAGACGATCCGCGGCGATGCAGTCGAAGCCGCCCTGCACAGGCGCGCCCAGCAGCTCGCGAAGGCAGACACCGACGAACTCATCGCGCGCCGTCGTCAGGTGCACGCGCGCGGCCGCGCGGCGATCGCCGAGCTAGGACCGACCGGGAGCGACTGAGCGCTTGTCGTGCGCGAACCGGTTCCGCGCGTATCAGCGCAGGGGCTGTTCGCTTGGGTTGGCGGCAAGGGACGAGGCGCTCACCCCCGTCCACTGGGTTCGTCCGTTGAACCTGATCGCGGCTGGTTCTCACGCCTGTAGGAGGAACCGCGCCGGACGTCCCTTGTGCCAGAGGCGCGGCGCCTTCTCTGAATCGCCGCTCAGGTTCGGCGTGCTGTCAGCATGACGCCGCCACGCGGGCGGCCACGTGTACTTGGGGCGTTTTCGGCAGCGAAATGGCCTTTTCAGCCCCGAATGAACCGGCGAGCCGTCGCGTAATACGGGAAGGCGACGCGGCTGGGTGGCGCGTCAGCGTGTTCGGTTGCGTGTGTAGCGGTTGGTGGCCGGTACCAACGGCGGCCGCCTTGGACGGTGGGGATCTGGTCGGGTGTTGAGTCCGTTCGCGATCTGGGTCCGACTCTCGCCAGCTCCATGCACGCCGCCCGCAGTGTCAGTACGGTTACACGACTTCGACGGAAAGCCGCCCCGAGCGTTTAGGAAACATGAGTTTAGGAAATCCCGGCCGGCTCGAGCCGGGTCGAGAAAGGAGCAAAAACGCGATGGATAAAGGGATTGAAGGTGCCCCCGGCCGGAATCGAACCAGCGCACGTGGTTTAGGAAGCGGCGGGCAGAACTACTGATTTGCAGGAGAAACGGATTCGGAAGGGCGGCTGCGCGCCAGTGTCGCGAGAACAATGCGACAGACTTGGAGGAGGGTACTCGCCTTAGCCACACAACAACGCTCGAGCCAAGGCGCTGGGTTCGCCGTCGAATCAGCGCGAGGCGAGGTCGGGCGTGTGGACCCACGGGCCCGGCGGTGTAAGCAGGGACTCGGCCTGCAGGTAGGCGAGCCCGACGACCGGGAAATCGGACAGGCGCTCGATGCAGACGTAGCGCGGCCGCCACTCCGGGAAGAACTTGCGGTTGAAGTTGTGCAGGCGCTCGAGCTGGAACAGCCGGTCGAGCCTGAACAAGACGAGCCGAAGCGCCCGCCGTCGAAGCGGCGAGGAGCGGTCCGCGCGCAGCAGGTTGGCGAAGACGGAGAAGTTGAGCGAAAGCTCGGGAACGCCGCGCTCGCGGGCCCAGAGGATCGTCTCCACGATCAGATACTCCATCAGCCCATTCGGCGTCGCACGGCAGCGCCGCATCGTCGCCAGCGAGTAGCCGCCGCTGGCCGGCGTCGGCACGAGCTGGATGAAGCCGCCGATGCGGCCGTCGGGAGCCTCGGCCACGGCCAGCACCGTGTCCGGATACGCGAACAGACCGTCCATCGCCATCGTGAAGCCGCGCTCGGGCCAGTGGCCCCTCCACTCGGCGGAGACGCGCCGAAGCTCGCATCTCAGGCGCTCCTCGGCCTCGCCCGCCGCGAGCAGTCGCACGCGGTAGCCGGCCTTCTCGAGGCGGTGCACCGACTGGCGCACCTTCCTGATCGGGCGACCCTCGAGCGAGAAGGCGGCGGGATGGACGATCCCCTCGTCGCCCAAGTAGACCGGACGGAATCCAAGCGAGCGGTACGCCTCGATCCGCTCGGAGCTCGCACCGAGGATCGCCACGCGCCATCCTCGCGATTGGGCGACACGGCGGAACTCGGACAGGAGTTCTTCGCTCTCGCCCGGCTCGCCGATCGGATCGCCGCTGACGAGCGCGCATCCCGAGACGACGCGGTAGGCCAAGAACGAGCGGCCGCTGGGTGCGAAGAAGTAGCTCTTGTCGTGGCGGAGCGCGAAGTAGGCGAGGCCGTCTCCTCCGTGCTCACGGACGAGGCGCTCGGCGAGGGCACGCTCGCGCACGCTTTGATGCGCCTGCTCGACGACCGGGCGTAACCAGAGGTAGAGCGCCCGGATCGTGAGTCCGCCGGCGAGCACGCCGAGCGCGTCCTCGAGCCGATCCGGGAAGGCCAGGTGGGCGGAGGCGCGAAGCGCAAGGATCGCGCCGAGTGCGGCAAGCGGGAGCAGCGCTCGCCGGAGCGGTTGCAGCGCGGCCGGATCGCCCGGCGCGTCGAACGCTCGCCGCCAGCGCCACAGGGCGGCGAGCAGGACGAGGGTCGCGAGGGCCTCCTCGACGTCGAGGCCCTTGGCGAGGTGCGCCGCGGCCGACGCGAGAACGATTCCAACGGCAAGCTGCCAGGCGCGGCGCTTGCGGCGCGCGAGCGACCGGGAGATCCAGATCAGCGCGAGTCCGAGCGCGAGCGCGAGCACCCGCGCCGCCTCCGGTACACCTGGCGGCAAGACTCCTCGCACGAAGTCCGAGCGCGACGCGAGCTCGGGTGTGAGCGCCGAGACGACTCCGATCCCGCCCGCCACTGCTGCGGCGAGACCGAGCAGGGTCGGAGCGGAGGGGCGGCGCGCGGGCAACCGGCGAAGGGTAGCGCGACCGCCGGCACGATTTCGTCGTGTCTAGATGTAGTTCCCAGAAGCGTTGTTCGTCCGACCTGCCTTGGAGGCTGGGGGTTGTTGAGGTCACCCAGCGACTCCAAGGAGGTCGGTG
>WNGF01003123.1_pt1 | contig 22765 bp, 20 predicted proteins | sample 5400641 | NCBI WGS metagenome assembly WNGF01 (sample SAMN13153371, study PRJNA577476) | soil metagenome | isolation source: 80 cm soil or saprolite under grassland replicate 2 | place: USA:California | collected 2016-06-15 | reverse complement strand
ACCGGCCGGCCGTGGGCAGCGACGCGGCCGAGGCGGTGTAGTGGCCGGGACCCGCCTTGACCAGCGGGACCGGCAGCCGGTCGTACTGGCCGCCGGGCAGCCGGGCGAACGCCTCCGCGGCCCGGACGTCCCGGGTCCTCCGGTCCCGGTCCAGCACGTACAGGTCGATCCGGTTGGGGCCGGCCTTCGCCGGGGTGACGGTGACCTGGACCCGGTCACCCGAGGCGAGCGTGACCGTCGTGTCGGCCGGCTTGACGTACGTGGCCCGGGCCGGTGGCTCCGCGACGAGCACAGCGGTGAACGCGAGGACCACCGCCGCGATGCCCAGCTCGGCCAGCACCGACTTGCGCAGCGCTCCGATCCGGGCGTGCACCGGGTCGCGGCCGGACAACCCGCCGGATGACCCGCCGACCTGCTTGTCCGGCGGGTCGTCGGCCGACGGCTCGTCAGCCGGCAGGTCGTCAGCCGGCAGGTCGTCTGCCGATAGGTCGTCGGCCAGTGGGTCGTCGGCCGGCAGGTCGGCGGCCACCGGGCCGCCGGTACCCACCGGCACCAGCGGGCGCGCCGGACTGTCCACAGTGGAGGGTGTCAGCGGCGAGCCGGCAAGCCGCCGCACCCACAGCCGGCTGGCGTTGCCCAGCACCACCAGCAGCGACAGCAGCGCGATCTTCACGACCACGATCCGCCCGTACGTGGTGCCGAACAGCGCGTCCCAGCTCCCGATGTCCCGCCAGGAGCGGTACGTGCCGGTGACCACCAGCGCGGCCACGCAGCCCATCGCCAGCGGGGAGAACGACGGCAGCGCGGCGGCCAGCGCGCCGGCCCGGCGCAGCAGGCAGACCACGATCACCGTCAGCCCGCCCAGCCAGGTGGCCATCGCGGCCATGTGCACGGTGTCGGCGAACACCGCGAGCGGCGCCTGGGTGCCGGCCACGGCATGGCCCGCCCCGCCGAACGTGGCCAGCGTGCCGAGGCCGGCCAGCGCGGCCGTGTCCTCCAGCCACGGCGGGCTCTCCTCGCTGTCCAGCAGGTGGACCAGGACCACCGCGAGCACCGCCAGCAGCACCAGCCGGGCGGACAGCATCCGGCCGTACCCGGTCTGCAGGGTGGCCTCCAGGAGGGTGCCGTCGAACAGCTTCGACAGGCCGGTGCCGGCGCCGTACGGCCCTTCGAGCAGCACCCCCAGCGCGGCCGACCCGGCGACCAGCCCCCAGCCGGTCCACACCAGGCGGCGGGCGCGCCGGTCGCGGCGGCCGTCCCGCCAGCACACGGTCAGGAACACCACGCCGCCGAGCAGCGCCAGGCCGGCGAAGCCCAGCCACCGGATCACCGTGAACGCCCGGCCCACCGCGCCGTTCACCGCGCCGCTGTCCACCGCGCCGGTCGTGGTGAGAACCGACGCGTTGCCGACCGCGAAGGAGTACGCGCCGCCGATCGGGTGCGAGTCCGCGGACACCACCCGCCAGCTCACCAGGTACCCACCCTCGGGCAGGCCGGAGCGTACCGACACCGTCATCGCACGGCCGTCGCCGTCCGGATGCTGCGGGGTACCGCCGTCCACCCGCTTGCCGGCGGCGTCGAGCACCCGCAGGTACCCGGTGTCGATGGCCACCGGCTCGGAGAACCTCAGCGTCACCGAGGTCGGCGCCGTGGCCAGCCGCTGCCCGTCCGCGGGGCTGGCGCTGACCAGCTCGGCGTGCGCGCTGGCCGGCAGCGCAGTCGCCACACCGAGCACGCCGAGGCCGACCACGCCCAGGCCGACCAGCAGCGCGCCCAGCGCGACCGGTCGGCACACCGGCCCGGACCGGCTCCCACCGCGGTCCCGGCGCGACCGCATCACGCCACCGTCCCGGACACCGCGGTCGCGGCACGACCGCATCACGCCGCCCTCCCAGCGCGACCGCATCACGCCGCTCTCCCAGCGCGACCGGCTCCCGCCGCCCTCCCAGCGCGACCGGCTCCCGCCGCCGTCCCGGCGCGGGCGCATCACGCCGCCGTCCCGGCGCCACCGCATCACGCCGCCGTCGCGGCGCGGGCGCATCACGCCGCCGTCCCGGCGCGACCGGCGGCGGGCCGCGGGAACGCCCGGCCCGGCGGGTCCGCGGGCTCGGCGAGCTGCGCCGGCCCGCCCGCCACCGGCTGCTCCCCCGGCCGGACGCCGCCGCCGCGGCCGCCCAGCGACGGCCAGGGCGCGCGCCGTACCCAGATCAGCGCCGCGAGCAGCGCCACCGCGCACCAGACCAGCACGTGGGTGGACACCCGCTGGAGGTCGACCTGCCCGCCGCGCAGGTCGGCGACGGATGTCACGGTGAGCACCGCGCCGAACGCCGCCAGCAGCGGGAGCAGCCCGGCGGCGTGCCGCGGCCGGACCGCCGTCCACCCGACCGCGACCGCGAGCGCCGCGTTCCAGGCGCCGGTCTCGTGCGAGGAGTGCAGCGAGTGCGCCAGCGCGTCGTGGCCGGCCAGCGACGGCCAGGCCAGGATGAGCTGCGCCGCGGCCAGCAGCCCGAGCCCGACCCGTACCAGCAGCTCGCCGGGCCGGATCCGGCGGCGCAGCGGACCGACCGCGGCGAGCACCGCGGCGGACAGGTCCGGCACCGGCTCGGCCGGCGCGATCCGGGCCAGCCGGGTCACCCGCTGCGCGGCGGCGCACCACGCGGCGCAGGCCCGGCACCCGGCCAGGTGCGCGTCGAGGGCCGCGTTGGGCAGCCCCGGCTCCTCGCCGTCCAGCCGGGCCGACGCCGATTCGCGATACTGGTCGCACGTCATGCAGTGGTAGTCGAACCGCGGTGCCGTCCAGTTCCGTGATATTCGTTGGTACCGCTACGCGGTGCGGCGGGCGGGGACCGGTACGAGCCCCGGCCCGGAACGAGGAGGTCGCGGTGGACGCCGAGGCGGTGACCCGCGACGCGCTGGCGGCCCGGGACGGCGACCAGGCGGCGGCGGCCCGGTTCGTCCGGGCCACCCAGGCGGACGTGTGGCGGCTGGCCGCGCACCTCGGCGGCCCCGAGGTGGCCGAGGACCTGACCCAGGAGACGTACCTGCGTGCGTTCCGGGCGCTGCCCCGGTTCGCCGGGCGCTCCTCGGCGCGGACCTGGCTGCTGGTGATCGCCCGCCGCGCTTGCGCCGACCACGTGCGCGGCGCGGTACGGGACCGCCGGCTGCTGCCCGAGCCGCCGGGGGTGGCGCCGGACCTGAGCGACGGGGTGGCGCTGCGGGCGCTGCTGGCCGGGCTGGACGAGCCGCGCCGGGAGGCGTTCGTGCTGACCCAACTGGTCGGGCTGTCGTACGCGGAGGCGGCCGTGGTCTGCGGCTGCCCGGTCGGCACCGTGCGATCCCGGGTGGCCCGCGCGCGCGACGACCTGGTCCGGGCGATACAGCCGCCGGACGCCGGGCGCGCGGCGGGCCGGCCCACCCGGTGAGCCCGGCGAACCCGGTGAACCCGGTGAACCCGGCACGTGCCCGCACCGTGTGATCATGTAGGCCGCCGGAGAGGGGACGTCATGCTGGACACCGTCTTTGGGCTTCCCACCCACGCGCTGGTGGTGCACCTGGTGGTGGTGCTGCTGCCGGCCGCCGCCGCCGGGTCCGTCCTCGTCGCGCTCATCCCGCGGCTGCGCGGCGCGTACGGCTGGCTGGTGGTGGCCGCCGCCGCGATGAGCGCGATCTCGGTGCCGGTGGCCACCCACTCCGGGCAGCACCTGTTCGACCGCAAGTCGGCCACCTTCGGCCCGCAGCAGGCCGCGGAGGCCGCGCTGATGGAACGGCACCGCACGCTCGCCCACGAGCTCTGGCCGTGGGTGGTGCTGCTGCTGGTCGGCATCCTGGCGGTGATGCTGCTGAACCGGCGTGCCGCCTCGTGGGCCAGGCCGGCCGGTTACCTCGCGGTCGTGGTCACCGTGGTCGGTGCGGTGGCCACCGGGATCATGGTGGCCCGGATCGGGCACGCCGGCAGCCAGGCGGTGTGGGGCGGGCTGACCGGCTCCAGATAAACGCCCGGGACGCCGTAGCCGCAGCCCCGGACGACGCACCGGCCGCGCCTCGCTGCGGGCATCGAGCCGGACTCATATGATCCGGCCGGGACATGTCCACATCGGATGGGGTCACCGTGCGCCTGCGTCTCACGCCCAGCGACGACAGCTTCTACGGGATGTTCGTGTCCTCGGCGAACAACGTCGTGACGGCCGCGAACGTGCTCGCCGACCTGGTGCCGGACAGCGCGAACCGGCCGAAGCTGGCCGACCAGATGCGCGACCTCGAGCACGTCGGGGACACCATCACGCACCGGATCTTCCGCCAGCTCAACTCCAGCTTCGTCACGCCGTTCGACCGGGAGGACATCTACACCCTCGCCTCCAACCTGGACGACGTGATGGACGCGATGGACGCCGCGGCCGACCTGATCGTGCTCACCGGCCTCGGTGCGCTGCCGCGGGAGATGCTGCGCCAGGTCGAACTGCTGCAGAAAGCGGCCGCCGAGACCGCCGACGCGATGCCGCGGCTGAAGAGGATGGCCGGGCTGGAGGCGTACTGGATCGAGGCCAACCGGCTGGAGAACGAGGCCGACAAGGTCTACCGCAAGCTGGTCTCGCAGCTGTACGGGGGCGGGTTCGACGCGCTGACCGTGCTGAAGCTCAAGGAGGTCGCGGACAACCTGGAGGACGCGGCGGACGCGTTCGAGCACGTGGCCAACGTGGTGGAGACGATCGCGGTCAAGGAATCCTGAGGTGACCGCCGCCACCGTCGGCCTGATCGTCATCGTGGTCGTCGCGCTCGCCTTCGACTACACCAACGGCTTCCACGACGCGGCGAACGCGATCGCCACCTCGGTGTCCACCCGGGCGCTCACCCCGCGCGCCGCACTGGCGATGGCCGCGGTGATGAACGTGGTCGGCGCGCTCGTCTCGACCAAGGTCGCCACCACGGTGGGCTCCGGGATCATCGCGCCGCCGCAGGGCGGCCACGGGCTGGTGATCGTGTTCGCCGCGCTGACCGGGGCGATCACCTGGAACCTGGTCACCTGGTACCTGGGGCTGCCCTCCTCGTCCTCGCACGCGCTGATCGGCGGGCTCATCGGCGCCGCGCTGGCCGCCGCCCAGCAGGTCAAGTGGCACGGCGTGGTGCACAAGGTGCTCCTACCGATGGTCGTCTCGCCGCTGGTCGGGTTCGTCACCGGCTACCTGTTCATGCTGGCGGTGCTGTGGGCCTTCCGCCGGGCCAACGCGCACAAGGCCAACCGCGGGTTCCGCCGGGCGCAGATCGCCTCCGCCGCGGCGATGGCGTTCGGGCACGGCACCCAGGACGCGCAGAAGACGATGGGCGTGATCACGCTCGCGCTGTTCACCTCGGGCCACCTGTCCACCTTCCACGTACCGCTCTGGGTGATCGTCTCCGCGGCGCTGGCGATCAGCCTCGGCACGTACTCGGGGGGCTGGCGGATCATGCGCACCCTCGGCCGGCGGGTCATCCAGCTCAGCCCGGTCGGCGGGTTCTCGGCGCAGACGGTGGCGAGCGGGATCATGCTCACCACGGCGTACGTGTACGCGGCGCCGATCTCCACCACGCACGTGATCACGTCGTCGATTCTCGGCGTGGGCGCCACCCGCCGGTTCTCCGCCGTCCGCTGGGGCGTCGCCGGGAACATCGTGCTGGCCTGGGTGCTGACCCTGCCGGCCGCGGCCGCGGTCGCCGCCGGCGTCTACTACCTGGCGCACGCCGTCGTCGGCTGATCAGTCCGCGGGCGTGGTCGCCCGCCACTCCGGTGCTCCCACGACCGACGACGGTACGGGCGGTGCGCCCGTACCGTCGCGGCATTTGCGCCCACCCCCGGGCTACACGCCCAGTTCGCGCGCCTCCGACTCCAGTTCGGCGGCGGCCTCCTCGACCCCGCCCTCGTGCAGTTCGTGCGCCAGGTCCTCCAGCTCCGCCCCGCCGGCCATCAGCCGGGTCAGCTCCTCCCGGCTGATCTCGGACTTGGCGAAGTCACCCAGGCTGCGGCCCCGCTTCAGCACCAGGAACCGGTTGCCGATCGGGTACGCGTGGTGCGGGTTGTGGGTGATGAAGATGACGCCAAGCCCGCGGTCCCGCGCCTGCGCGATGTACCGCAGTACCACCCCGGCCTGCTTGACACCCAGCGCCGACGTCGGCTCGTCCAGGATGAGCAGCCGGGCGCCGAAGTGCACCGCCCGGGCGATGGCCACCGACTGCCGCTCCCCGCCGGACAGGGTGCCCACCGGCTGGTCGGGGTCGCGGATGTCGATGCCCATGTCGCCCATCTCCGACCGGGTGATCTTCTTCGCCTTCTCCACGTCGAACCGGCGCAGCGGACCCCACCCCTTCGTCGGCTCCGAGCCGAGGAAGAAGTTCCGCCAGATCGCCATCAGCGGGATCATCGCCAGGTCCTGGTAGACCGTGGCGATGCCCCGGTCCAGCGCGTCCCGCGGGCTGTCCAGCTTCAGCGGGGCGCCGTCCATGAGCAGTTCGCCCTCGTCCGGCTCATGCACGCCCGCAAGCGCCTTGATGAACGTGGACTTGCCCGCGCCGTTGTCACCCAGCACGCAGGTGACCTGGCCGGCGCGGACCACGGTGGAGACGTCCTTCAGCGAGATGACGCTGCCGAAGAACTTGGAGATGTTGCGGACCTCCAACAGAGGTGCCGTGGTCTTGGTCATGTGCTACCTCCGGCTGCGTTCGGCGTACCGACGCAGGTATGTGTTGGCGAGTACCGCGATGAGCAGCATGACGCCGAGGAACAGCTTGAACCAGTTGTTGTCCCAGTGCACGTAGACGATGCCCTGCGACACCATCCCGAAGATCAGGGCGCCCAGCGACGCGCCCACCACCGAGCCGTAGCCGCCGGTGAGCAGGCAGCCGCCGATGACCGCGGCGACGATGTAGATCAGCTCCTGCCCGATCCCCTGGCTGGCCTGCACTCCGTTGAACCGGAGCACGCCGATCGTGCCGACCAGCCACGCCGCCACGCTCACGCCCATGAACAGCTGAATCTTGGTGCGGTCGGCCGGCACGCCGACGTTGCGGGCGGCAAGGTCGTCCCCGCCGGAGGCGAAGATCCAGTTCCCGAACCGGGACCGCAGCAGCAGGTACGACGCCGCGATGGTGAGCAGGATCCACCACACGATCGACACGTGGAACAGGTGGCTGCCGAACTTGACCGAGGAGGCGAACAGGAAGTGCGCGCTGGTGAAGCCGCCCTCGTTCGCCAGCCCGCTGACCAGCACGGTGCCGGTCAGCGCCTTGGTCAGGCCCAGGTTGATGCCCTGCAGCCCGAGGAACGTGCCGAGGGTGATGATGAAGCTGGGCAGCTTCGTCCGGGTGACCACGATGCCGTTGAAGTAGCCGATCGCCAGCGCCAGCCCGAGCGCGATCAGGATCGCCAGCCACACGTTGACGTGGTACTTCGTGGACAGGATCGCCACGGTGAGCGCCGCGGTCCCGGTCTGCACGCCGGCGGACAGGTCGAACTCGCCGCCGATCATCAGCAGCCCGACCGCGACGGCCATGATGCCCAGCGTGGATGCCGGGTCGAGCCAGTTCGCGACGCCGTCCGCCGACCGGAACGTGTCGGACAGGATCGAGAAGAACACCAGCACCACGATGGCGCCGAACAGGGCGCCGATCTCCGGGCGGATCAGCAGCCGGCGGAGCCGACCGGTGGTGGCCACCCGCTCGTCCGCAGGCGGCTGCACGACGGTTGTTGTCATCGTTGGCTCCTCACCTGGTCCCGCCGGTGGCGAGGCTCGCGACTTGGGCGGCGTTGTCCTTGGTGACGTAGCCCGGCCCGGTCAGCACCGGCTGGCCGCCGCCGACGGTGTTCAGGTTCGTCGCGTACAGCTCCAGGAACTGGATCGGCAGGTAGCCCTGCAGGAACTGCTGCTGGTCCACCGCGAACAGCATCTTGCCCTGCTCGATCGCCTGGATCGCCTCCCCGGACAGGTCGAAGGTTGCGATCTTGGCCTGCGAGCCGGCTGCCTGCACCGCCTGGATGGCCGGCCCGGCGATGATCGGGCCCAGCACCAGGATGCCGTTGATGCTCTTGTCCGCCTGCAGCTTCGCCTGGATCGTCGACTCGACCTGCGCGGTGTTGGAGCCCTCAACCTGCAGGTTCTCGGTGCTGCCGCCGAGGCCGTCCTTGGCGCCCGCGCAGCGCTGCTCCAGGCCGACGTTGCCCGCCTCCTGGATCACACACAGCATCTTGGTGACGCCGGCCTCCTTGAGCTTCTCGCCGGCGCCCTTGCCGGCCACCACCTCGTCCTGCCCGATGTGCATGAGCGCGCCGAACTCGGCCGACTTGTCCTGCCCGGAGTTGATGGTGACCACCGGGATGCCGGCGTTGACCGCGCGCTCGATGGACGCCTTGAGCGCGTCCGGGTTGGCCATGGAGACCACCAGCCCGTCCACCTTCTGGTTCACGGCGGCGTCGATGAGCTGCGACTGCACGGCGGCGTCGCCGCCGCTGGCCTGGTAGCTCACTTTGACGCCGAGGTCCTTGCCGGCCTGCTCGGCCCCGTTCTTGACCACGGTCCAGAACGAGTCGCCGGGCGCACCGTGGCTGACCACGGCGAACGACAGGTCCTCTTTCTTCTTGAGCTGGACCTGCTGGTTCCCGGTGTTGGTCAGGCCGGTGTCCAGCTCGTTCGAACACCCGACCGCGGCCAGCAAAAGGACCGCGAGCAGGGCGAGCCAACACCTTCGTGGGCTCATGGTTCCTCCGGATCAGGCCGGCGCCGACGCACGGCCGGTGAGGGGTGCGGCGGTCAGGGATCAGGTGGCCGTCGGGAAGTGGTAGCTCGCCGCGACCGGGCGCTCGGTGTGCGGCCAGCGGCTGGTGATGACCTTCGCCCGGGTGTAGAACGACACGCCCTCCGGACCGTGGATGTGCTTGTCACCGAAGAGCGAGTCCTTCCAGCCGCCGAAGGAGTAGTAGGCCATCGGAACGGGGATCGGCACGTTGATCCCGATCATGCCGATCTGGACGCCGCGTTGGAAGCGACGCGCCGCCTCGCCGCTGGAGGTGAAGATGGCCGTGCCGTTCCCGTACGGGTTGGCGTTCACCAGCGCGATCGCCTCCTCCACCGAGTCGGCGTGCAGCACCGACAGCACCGGTCCGAAGATCTCGTCCCGGTACACCTCCATCTCGGGGGTGACCTCGTCCAGCACGGTCGGACCGACGAAGAAGCCCTGCTCGTGGCCCGGCACCACCAGGCCCCGCCCGTCCACCGCGACCCGGGCGCCGGCCCGCTCGCCGGAGTCGATGTAGCCGAGGATCCGCTCCTGGGCGGCGCGGGTGACCACCGGGCCCATCTCGCTGGCCGGGTCCCGACCGGGGCCGACCCGCACGCTGCGCGCCCTGTCGGAGACCGCCTCGACCAGTGCGCCGGCCGCCTCGCCCACCGCAACGGTGGCCGAGATGGCCATGCACCGCTCGCCGGCCGAGCCGAACGCCGCGGCCACCAGGTGGTCGGAGGTGAAGTCGAAGTCGGCGTCGGGCAGCACGACCGCGTGGTTCTTCGCGCCGCCGAGCGCCTGCACCCGCTTGCCCGCCGCGGTGCCGCGGCCGTGGATGTACCGCGCGATCGGGGTGGAGCCGACGAACGACACCGCGGCCACCTCGGGGTGGTCCAGCAGCGCGTCCACGGCCTCCTTGTCACCGTGCACCACGTTGAACACGCCGTCCGGCAGGCCCGCCTCGGCCCACAGTTGCGCGACCAGCATGGACGCGGACGGGTCCCGCTCGCTCGGCTTGAGCACGAACGTGTTGCCGCAGGCGATGGCCACCGGGTGCATCCACATCGGCACCATCACCGGGAAGTTGAACGGGGTGATGCCGGCGACCACGCCCAGCGGCTCGCGGAAGCTGAACACGTCCACCCCGGTGGAGACCTGGTCGGAGTACTCGCCCTTGAGCAGTTGCGGGATGCCGCAGGCGAACTCGACCACCTCCAGCCCGCGCTGCACCTCGCCGCGGGCGTCCGAGACCACCTTGCCGTGCTCGTCGGAGACGATCCCGGCCAGCTCGCCGACCCTTGCGTTCACCAGTTCGCGGAACGCGAAGAGGATCTTCGTCCGCCTGCTCAGCGAGGACTGCGACCACTCCCGGTACGCCGCGGCCGCGGTGCGCACCGCCTCGTCCACGTCCTGCCGGCCGGCCAGCAGCACCCGCGCCTGCTCGACGCCGGTGGCCGGGTTCCACACGGTCGCATGCCGGGTGGACGCGCCGGGTGTCGGCTTGCCCCCGATCCAGTGCTCGATGGTCTTCACGTACGTATGTCCTCTCCTCGTCACAGGTAAGGGCGCTGAGCGCGCTTGGCGGCCTGGTAGCCGGCACGGGCGGCGCGGGTGGACTCCAGCCCGGCCACCTCGGACACCGGCACGTCCCACCACGACTCCGAGGACGGAACGGGCGCCAGCGGGTCGGTCTCCACGTAGACCACCGTGGTCGCCTCGGACGCCCTCGCCTTCTCCAGCGCACCCCGGAACTCCTCCACGGTGCCGGCGCGCAGCACGTCGGCGCCCAGGCTGGCGGCGTTGGCGGCCAGGTCCACCGGCAGCACGTCGCCGTCCAGCAGCCCGGTCGCGGGGTTGCGGTAGCGGTAGCCGGTGCCGAACCGCTGCGAGCCCACCGACTCCGACAGCGCGCCGATCGAGGCGAAGCCGTGGTTGTTCACCAGCACCACGGTCAGCTTGATCCGCTCGGCGACCGCGGTCACCAACTCCTGCGCCATCATCAGGTACGAGCCGTCGCCGACCAGCACGAACACCTCGCGGCCCGGGTCGGCCAGCTTGACGCCGAGCCCGGCGGCGATCTCGTAGCCCATGCAGGAGTACCCGTACTCCACGTGGTACTGCTTCGGGTCGCGGGCGCGCCAGAGCATCTGCAGGTCACCGGGCATGCTGCCGGCCGCGTTGACCACCACGTCGCGCGGCCCGACCGTCTCGTTCAGCGTGCCGAGGATCTCGGTCTGCGCGGGCAGCGGCCGGTGGCCGAGGTGGTAGGCGCGGTCCACCACCGGGGTCCATTCGGCGACCAACCGGCGGGCGCGGTCGATGTGCGCCTGGTCCACCTGCCAGCCGTGCATCGCCTCGGTGAGCGCCTCCAGGCCGGCCCGCGCGTCGGCGACCAGCATGGTGGCCGACTGCTTCGCCGCGTCGAAGCGCGCGACGTTCAGGTTGACGAACCGCACGTCCGGGTTGGCGAAGGCGGTACGCGAGGCGGTGGTGAAGTCGCTGTAGCGGGTGCCGACGCCGACCACCACGTCAGCGTCCCGGGCCAGCGCGTTCGCGGCCGGCGTGCCGGTGGCGCCCACCCCGCCCACCGCGACCGGGTGGTCCCAGGGCAGCGCCCCCTTGCCCGCCTGGGTGTCCGCGACCGGGATGCCGGTGGCGTCGGCGAACCGGCGCAGGGCACCGGACGCCTCGGCGTAGATCACCCCGCCGCCGGCCACCAGCAGCGGCCGCCGCGCGCCGCGCAGCACCTCGGCCGCGCGGGCCAGCGCGGCCGGCTCCGGCACCGGGCGCGGCACGTGCCAGACACGCCTGCCGAACAACTCCTCCGGCCAGTCGTACGCCTCGGCCTGCACGTCCTGCGGCAGCGCCAGGGTGACCGCGCCGGTCTCCACCGGATCGGTGAGCACCCGCATCGCGGCCAGCAGCGCGGCCGGCAACTGCTCCGGCCGGTTGATCCGGTCCCAGTACCGGGAGACCGGGCGGAAGGCGTCGTTCACCGACACGTCGTAGGAGCGCGGGTCCTCCAACTCCTGCAGCACCGGGTTGGCCACCCGGGTGGCGAAGATGTCGCCGGGCAGCAGCAGCACCGGGATGCGGTTGATGGTGGCCAGCGCGGCCCCGGTCACCATGTTGGTGGCACCCGGCCCGATGGACGTGGTGCAGGCGAGCGTCTGCAGCCGGTTCGCCATCCGCGCGAACCCGACCGCGCTGTGCACCATCGCCTGCTCGTTGCGGGCCAGGTAGTACGGCAGGTCGGCGGCCCCGGTGGCGCCATCCTCCGACAGCGCCGCCTCCGACAGCGCCGCCTGCGACAGCGCCGCCTGCGACAGCGCCGCCTCCAGCAGCGCCTGCCCGACGCCGGCCACGTTGCCGTGCCCGAAGATGCCGAAGCAGCCGGCCACCAGCCGCCGCTGCTTGCCGTCGCGCTCGGACCACTGGTTCGCCAGGAACCGCACCAGCGCCTGGGCCACGGTCAGCCGGACGGAGTCTGTCCGGGGTCCCCGCGGGAACGCGGAGCCTGCGGAGCGTTCTCCTGGGGTGTCGCTCATTCGGACCTCCCGATCGGAAGTCGCGGGTCGACCGGCTGGTCCGCCCAGGTGTCGCGCACCCAGGCGTGCGCCGGGTCGTCGCAGATCAGCCAGGCGCGCTCCGCGGACGGGCCGGCCATCACGTTGAGGTAGTACAGGTCGTAGCCGGGCGCGGCCATCGACGGGCCGTGCCAGCCGTGCGGGATGAGCACCGCGTCGCCGGTGCGCACCTCGGCCAGCACGTCGATCGGCCGCTCCGCGGTGCCGTACACGCGCTGGTACGCCATGCCGCCGGCGGCCACCTCGTAGTAGTAGATCTCCTCCAGCGGCACCTCGCCGTCGCGCTCCTCGTCGTGCTTGTGCGGCGGGTAGGACGACCAGTTGCCGCCGGGTGTGAGCACCTCGCAGGCGATCAGCTTGGCCGCGTCCAGCGCGTCCGGGGTGCCGAAGTTGTTCACCTGCCGCGAGCACGCCCCGGCGCCGCGCAGCTCGACCGCGACGGCCGCGGCCGGCACGTGCCGGAACGGCAGCCGGCGGCCGGCCCGGGCGGTCGGCACCGCGAACCGGCCACCGTCCACAGAGGACAGCCGCACCGGGGCCCCGACCGGCAGGTAGACGAAGTCGGTCGGCCCGGCGAACACCGAGGGCCGGCCGGACAGGTCCGCCTGCTCCCCGTCGCACTCCACGCGGCACGATCCGACCAGTGGCAGCAGCAGCGCCTCGTCGGCCGGCAGGGTGAACTCCACCGACTCCCCGGCCGCCAGCTCGGCCACCCGCAGCCCGGCGTACCCCCAGCCGGCGCGCTCCGGGGTGATGTCCACCAGCCAGCGACCGTCCGCCGGCGCCGCGGGCACAAAGTTGGGCATAGCGGACCGTGTCATCGCGCTCACCGGACCAGGGACACGGCCGCGTCCACCGCGCCGGCCACGTCGTCGTCGGACGGGTACAGCAGGGCGCGGCCGACCACCAGGCCGCGCACCGAGGGCAGTTGCAGCGCGTCCTTCCAGGTGGCGAAGACCTCGTCCGGGTGGCCGGCCGGGTCGCCGCCGAGCAGCAGCGTGGGCAGCGTGGTCGCCTCCATGACCTGCTCCATGCCGGCCACCACCGGCAGCTTCAGCCAGGTGTACGCGCTGGTGGCGCCGAGGGCCTGAGCGACGTGGACGGAACGGATCACCGCGGCCGGCGACAGGTCGTTGCGGACCCGGCCGTCCGCGCGGTGCGACCAGAACGGCTCCACCATGGCCATCAGCCGGCGGCGGGCCAGCTCGGTGACCGCCCGCCCGCAGCTCTCCAGCGTGCCGGCCGTTCCGGGGTCGGACAGGTCGATCCGGCACAGCATCTTGCCGCCGTCGAGCCCGAGCGCCGCAATGGTCTCGGCGTCGTACGCGGTGAACCGGTCGTCCAGCTCGAACGCCGCGCCCTGCAGCCCGCCGCGGTTCATCGAGCCGATCACCACCTTGCCGTCCAGCGCCCCGCGCAGCAGCAGGTCCTCGACCAGGTCCGGGGTGGCCAGCACACCGTCCACCCCGGGCCGGGCCAGCGCGGTGCCGAGCCGGTCCAGCAGGTCCACCCGGCTGGCCATCGCCATCGCCTCGCCGCGCACCCCGAGCGCACCGCGGGCCGGGTGGTCGGCCGCCACGATCATCAGCCGGCCGCCGTCGGCCAGCAGCGGCCGGCGGGTGCGGGCGGCGGCCGCGGCGGCGATCGCCTCCGGGCGGCGGGCCCGGATCTCGGTCAGCTCCGCAACCGACAGCTCAGGCATGGCTGGTCTCCTCGATCCGTTCCTCGACCTCGGCGGTGGTGGGCATCGCGGAGGAGCACTCCAGCCGGGAGGCGACGATCGCGCCGGCGGCGTTGGCGAACCGCAGCACCCGCTCCAGCGGCCAGCCGGCGAGCAGCCCGTGGCACAGCGCGCCGCCGAACCCGTCGCCCGCGCCGAGCCCGTTCACCACCTCGACCGGGGCCGGCGGCACCTCGACCAGCTCCTCCCGGGTCCGGCCGAGCACGCCCTTCGGCCCCTGCTTCACCACCGCCAGCTCGACGCCGAGGTCGAGCAGCGCGTCCGCGGCCGCCTTCGGCTCCCGGGTGCCGACCGCGGTCTCGCACTCCTCCAGGTTGCCGACCGCGACGGTCACCTGGCCCAGCGCCCGCCGCACGATCGGGGGGGCCTGCTCCGGCGAGGCCCAGAGCATCGGACGCCAGTCCAGGTCCAGCACGGTGATCGGTCGGCGCCCCCTGGCCTGCCAGGCGGCGAAGTGCGCGGACCGGCTCGGCTCGGCGGACAGCCCGGTGACCGTCGCCCAGAACACCCCGGCGTCGCGGATCGCGGTCAGGTCCAGCTCCTCGGGGCGGATCACCAGGTCGGGCGCCTTCGGCCAGCGGTAGAAGTACAGCGGGAAGTCGTCCGGCGGGAAGATCTCGCAGAACGTCACCGGGGTCGGCAGTCCCTCGACGGCGCTGACGTGCCGGTCGTCCACCCCGAAGCCGCGCAGCGCCGCGTGCACGTAGTCCCCGAACGGGTCGGCACCGGTCCGGGTGATCACCGCGCTGCGCCGGCCGTGCCGGGCGGCCGCCACCGCGACGTTGGTGGCCGAGCCGCCGAGGTACTTGCCGAACGTCTCCACCTCGGCCAGCCCCACGCCCACCTGCAGCGGGTAGATGTCCACCCCGACCCGCCCCATGGTCAGCACCTCATACGCCATGGATCAGCACCTCATACGCCATGAGTCGCACGTCATACGCCATGGAACAGCCCCCGGAGGAAGGCGATCGAGGTGCGCACGTCGGCCAGCGGGTCGTCGTCCGGGCCGGCCAGGACGGTGTCCTGCTCCATCACGTACCAGCCCTGGTAGCCGGCCGCCTCCAGCGCGCGCACGATGCCGGCGATGTCCACGTCGCCGGCGCCGAGCGGGCGGTACATCCCGCCCCGCACCGCCTCGGCGTAGGCGAGCTCGCCGGCCCGCAGCCGGTCCGCGGTCGGGGCGTGCACGTCCTTCAGGTGGGTGTGCGCGATCCGGCCGGCGGCCTGGCGGGCCAGCTCGGCCGGGTCGGTGCCGCCGGCCAGCAGGTGCCCGGTGTCCAGGGTGAGCGGCACGCTCGACCCGTCCAGCACCCGCGCCACGTCGTCGTACCGCTCCACCACCGTGCCAACGTGTGGGTGCAGGCTGGCGGTCACCCCGCGCTCGGCGGCCCGGGAGGCCAGCCGGTCCAGGTTGCCCAGCAGGGTCTTCCACGCCGCGTCGTCCAGGTCCGGGCGGGTGTCGTACCCGTCCCGGCCGGTGGCCGCGGCGAGCACCAGCACACCGGCGCCGGCCGCCACGAAGCCGTCCAGCGCGCCGTCCACCTCCGGCAGCGGGTCGTGGCCGGCGTCGTGCAGCACCACCGGCACGAACCCGCCGACGGCGTGGAGCCCGTACCCGGCAAGGGTCTGCGCCCTGGCGCCCGGCTCGTCGGGCAGGAAGCCGGCCGGGCCGAACTCGGTCGCGGTCAGCCCCACCTCGCGCATCTCGCCGAGCACCCGCTCCGGGCTGAGCTGGTACCCCCAGCCGGGCACCTCGCAGACGCCCCACGAGATCGGCGCCCCCGCGATCCGCGCGCCGACGCCGGCACCCGTCACGGCTCCCGCGGCGTTTCCGGCCCCGGTTCCTGTCCCTGTCCCGGTCCTTGCCCCCGTTCCTGTTCCGCTCATCGGGCCACCTCCTCGACCCGGACCGGGCGGCGCTCGCGGCGGGACGCCTCGCAGGCCTCCGCCACCCGGAACGCGGCCAGCGCGTCGGCGACCGAGCACGGGCAGGCGGCCCGGCCGGCCACCACCTCGGCGAAGACGGCCAGCTCGCGCGCGTACGCGGAGCGGAAGCGCTCCATGAAGTTCGGGTACGCCGGGCCGGCCGGGAAGCTCACCCCGGGCTCGGCCGAGCGCAGCGGCAGCCGGTCGTCCAGGCCCACCGAGATGCTTTCCGCCGAGCCGAGCAACTCCAGCCGCACGTCGTACCCGGCGGCGTTGTACCGGGTGCCGGACACCTGCGCGAGGGTGCCGTCGTCGAGGGTGAGCAGCGCGGCGGCGGTGTCCACGTCGCCGGCCGCGGCGAAGTACGCGGCGCCGCGGTTGCCGCCGGCCGCGTACACCTCGACGACCTCCCGGCCGGTGACCCAGCGGATCGCGTCGAAGTCGTGCACCAGCATGTCCCGGAACAGCCCGCCGGACGCGGCCACGTACTCCTGCGGGGGCGGGGCCGGATCGAGGGTGCCGGCACGCACGGTGTGCAGCCAGCCGAGCCGGCCCGCCGCCAGCGCCTCCCGCGCCGCGGTGTACCCCGCGTCGAACCGCCGCTGGAAGCCGATCTGCACCGGCACGTCCGAGCCGGCCACCCGCTCCACCACCGCCAGCGTGCCGGCCAGGTCGTTGGCCACCGGCTTCTCGCAGAACACCGGCAGCCCGGCGTCAACCGCGGCCAGGATCAGCGGCGCGTGCGCGTCGGTGGCGGCGGCGATCACCAGCCCGTCCAGCCCGGCCCGGAGCAGCGCCTCGGCGTCCTCCACCGCGGACACGCCCAGCTTCTCGGCGACCTGCTGCGCCCGGGCCCGGTCGGCATCCGCGACGACCAGCGAGTCGACCTCGGCGAGCTGCCGCAGGGTGTCCGCGTGGAAGGCGCCGATCCGGCCGACGCCGGCAAGTCCGATCCGCATCGCGTGGGGTCCGATCGGGAGGAATGGGGGTTGGTCGCTCCGAGATTGCTGCAGGGGCAACGAGATGTCAATAGATTGTCTGTATGTCTTTACAAAGTCGGCCGCGTCGGCGTACCGTCCGAACGTGATGACGACTGCCCTGACCGTCGACCTGGACCGGTCCAGCCCGGTCCCGCTGTACTTCCAGGTCGCCCAGCAGCTCGAGCACGCGATCCGGACCGGCGAGCTGGCCCCGGGGTACCGGCTGGACAACGAGGTGCAGCTCGCCGAGCGGTTCAGGCTGTCCCGGCCCACCATGCGCCGGGCGATCCAGGAGCTGGTGGGCAAGGGCCTGCTGGTGCGTAAGCGCGGGGTTGGCACGCAGGTGGTGCACGGCCAGGTCAAGCGGTCGGTCGAGCTGTCCAGCCTGTACGACGATCTGCAGCGCGCCGGGCAACGGCCGTCCACCATGGTGCTCAGCCTCGGCCCGGCGCCGGCGCCGGAGCAGGTCGCCACCCAGCTCAACGTCCGCACCGGCGAGGAGGTGGTACGGCTCGTCCGGGTGCGGTCCGCCGCGGACGAGCCGCTGGCGATCATGCGCAACTGGCTGCCGGCCGACATCGCGGCGTTCGGCGAGCAGGAGCTGGCCGACCGCGGGCTGTACGCGCTGATGCGGGCCAGCGGGGTGCACCTGCGGATCGCCCAGCAGCGCATCGGGGCGCGCCCGGCGACCGCCGAGGAGGCCCGTCTGCTGCACGAGCGCAAGGGCGCGCCGCTGCTCACCATGGAGCGCACCACGTACGACGACTCCGGCCGCGCGGTGGAGTACGGCACGCACGTCTACCGTGCCGGCCGGTACTCCTTCGAGCTCACCCTCGTCGACCGCTGACTAGCACGGCGCGCCGACGCTGTCGAACGGCTGTCCACAGCCGGCACCGTTGTCCACAGCTTGCCCCCGGTACCTCCCATCGGGTCTTGACAAGCGGGACGATTGAAGTCCATCGCGACGAACCACCCTAAAGAGTGACCGGCCGGACGCCGCCCGCCGGCCGGCCGACCCCGGCACCCGGGAGCCGTTGACGCCGGAACGCTGACCCACAAGCCCCCAGCACGAACCGGTCCCACCCGCCCACCCCGGCCGACCGCCGGTTACGTACGCCGCGCCGTCGCGGGGTGGGCGGGGTGGTGTGCCTGCTCCATGCCTCGCACGGAGTCACCTCCTTTCCGGCCCGCACACCACCCCACCCAGGGAGTTCGGGCAGGGCGGGTCGCCCCCGGCGCGCCCGCGGGCCTCCTGCCCGACATGGCTTGAACTCAACGCACCACCAGCAGCCGAACCGGCACCGCGATGACGAGCGGCACGGCGCCGAAACAACGCAGCCACTCCGTGCCGCCCGGAGCGAGTCCCTGGACGTGGCAGCCGTTGTCTCGTTGGCCGCCGTCAGTCGCGCGGGTCCCGAGCCCACACCTCCGCGTCCCCACGGTGAGCGGCGCCGCTCCCGGCGTACCCAACGGCGGCGTCGGTGTAGGCCAGCCCCATGTACCCGCGTGGGATGCCAAGCCCATCGGCAACGCGGCTGAGCACGTCGTAAGCCATCACCCTGCGACCATGGATGACCGCCGAAACCTCGGGCTGGGACTGTCCGGTCAAGGCGGCGATGTGCTGCTGGCTGTACCCCGCCCGGTGCAGCAGCCGGTACACCCTGGTGACGTCCCGGGCGCCCAGCGCGACCCGCATCTGCGGCTGCTCCCACACCGCCGGTTCCGGCCGACATCGCGGGCGACGCGGACCCACTACGCCTCACCATCCCTCGACGGAAGGCAGCCCGCGGCGACCGGACTCAACGGTTGAACCAGGCCGCCGGCCGCCGCCACCTGGGCGCACATCCGACGCTGCCGCGCCAGATCACCGCTCAGGTGCACCAGAGCGGGCACCACCACCGTGGTCATCTCCGCCTGGCCACCCAGGTACGCCAGCAGCAACCTCCAGCCTTCCCAGTTCGGCGCCGCTCCGCCTGTCACCTCGGCGTCGGCGAACACGCACCGTAGGGCCAGCCCGCGAGCCACGCAGAACCCGGAGATCGCCCACGCCCAGAACTGCGGCCCCCGCGGGTCATGCCGCAGCACCCGCAGGTACCCCAACGCGGGCGGTCCTGACGCCAACGCAGGCAACACAGCACCCACCACACCCCTCCAGGCTTTCCAACCAGTCCGCGACCACCGCGGACGGCCGCACGCAGGTGATGCGCCGCCTGAACCGGCGCCTATGCCCGCCGACCACCACCACGCCGAGCCGCCGACGATCGCGGCCGAGCCTCACGGCCCCTGCCAGTAGCAGCAGCCCTGATCAGCGCCAGGCGTATGCACGGCCTGATGACGAGCTTGATGCCCGGCCGGGCGAGCCTTTCGCTGCCGTGCGGTGATCTCATGTAGGGACGTTATGCCGGCTCACGATGCCCGTCCGGGACGTTATGTACCCCCGGTCAGCCGCCACCCCGAACGTGCGACGACACCGCGGCGCGACGGACCGGGATACCGACCTGTTAGGCGAACAGCCCGACTTGACCGGCCAACTCCCGCGCTTCGTCGCGGACCGCGGAGCGGCGTTCGGACAGCTCCATCAGGGCCTGCCGGGCGAAGGTGTCGTACTTCACTCGCTCCGCGGACTCGCGGAACGCCCGGCCGATCATGTGCACCACGCCAACCGGTTCCGCACGCTGCCGATGCGCTTCGGCGATGTTCAACAGCCGGATGGCTCGCGTGGTCGGGCCGGGCTGCGCGCTCAGGTCAAGCCGGTGAGCGCGCCGCAGCGCCTGACCGGGCCGGAACAACCGGACCTCCAGCGCCAGCGCGTTGCCGTCCACGGTCGCTCTGCCGAACCGCAACCAAGGGTGGCTGTACTGCGCGCCGAGCGCGTCGGCCGCGTCGCTGGCCGCGTCCCAGAACCGCCACGCATCACCGGCCTGACCAGTCTGCCCATGCGCACGTGCCGCAAGGATCTGCAACAGTCCCCACCTGGCCCGGTGCTCGCTGCTGACCTCCGGGTCAAGCAACGCTCCCGCCTCCAGCGCCACCGACAACGCCCGCTCAGCTTGCCCAGCCGACAGGTAGACCTCACCGAAGTACCAGGCCGCCGCGGCCACGGCCAGCGGGTCATCGGCATCCTGGGCAGCCGTCATGGCCCCGTGGGCAGCCATCCACACCAACTCGGCACTCGGCTGCCAGGCCAAGAACGTCTGCGCCAGCGAATACACACGAGCAAGCTGAGCCAACGCCAGCCGCCGACCGGCGCCATCCAGCGCCCGCGCCGCGGCCCGTGCATCATCCAGCAGACCCGGCAGCACCACCGCAACCGCCGACTTGGCGTCCGACCGACTCACGTTCCGCTGCCACGCCTCATCGATACGAGCGGTCAACGCCGCCAGGTCCGGCTCCTCCCGCAGCGAAGGCACCGTGGCCGCCAGCATCGAGTCCGCCACCACCGACAACGCCTCGTGACTACCCTTCGTCACCGACTCCACCGGCAACCGATCCCCACCAGTCAAATCAGCCAGATCCGACACGCGCAGCACCTCAGCCATTCGGGTGAGCATCGGCAGTCGCGGCATCATCAACCGGCCACTCTCGACCGCCTTCACCCACTCACCCGACCGCCCAACCAGGCCCCCGAACACATCCCGAGACAGACCACGCCGCTCCCGCAGACGCCGCAACCGGACACCGAACGCAGTCTTCTCAGGCAACCCGTTCACCCCGCCAGAGACTCAGCCACCCCTGCCGACCGGCCCAGGAGCCAGTCCAAGACCGTCACACGACCCGGCAAGGCCACGCGACCCAGCCTATGCCCGCCAACCACCACCGAACAGCCGACCATCGCCGCCGAGCCTCCACAGCATCCGGCGCACACGCAGCCTCATGTTGCCGAGTTGCGCTTGTATCAGATCAAGGCCGCCGCCTCACGGCGGCGGCGCCGGCCTCGGCGTGGCGTCCCGCGGCCCCCGCCGGCCGGCCCGCACGTCCAGGGTGATCGTCGGCGTTCATGCTCACAACGAGCGCGGACCAACGTAGGTGCTGGCCGCGCACACAGACGGAGACAGTAGACCGGGCGTCCCATCGGGGTATGACCCTGGTATGACCCGCCGGCTTACCGCCGGGCGGTTCCGGCGGGAAGGGGTGGAGATCCGTGTCAGATCTGTGACTTGGAACGCTTGGGACGGATTCGCTTGTGTACCGTCGCGAGTGCATGGGCGGCGGTCGGCTACGACCTGCGGGACCGCTGCTCTACAGTGCCGGCATGAACACCTCCGCCGCCGATCACGCCTCACCATCTCAACCTGAAGCAGAGTGGTTGAGCCTGATCAGGTACCAGCTTGATGTTGGCTTGGAGCAGGTGCGGTCACCGGCGCCCCTGAATGCCCTTGCGATTAACACGCTACAAGACAGCGTCGAAGCCATGATTTGTCTGGTCGGTGAGCATCTTAACGCACCACTAAAGAACAAGGCGGACTTCGCTCAGATATTCGACGCGGTGGCCGCAACTATGACGGATCCCTCGAATCTTATGGGACACCGCGCTGCGATGGTAGCCCTAAATACAGCGCGGGTTAACTTCAAACACCACGGCAACGCGCCAACGGATGCCACTATCCGCCGTCATGCGGCCAATGCCCAGTCCTTCATAGAGCAGTTGTGCCAAGAGATATTCAGCACATCACTCGGCTCTATCAGCTTGTTGCTGTTCATCCCACAAGACGACGTGAGGGCCAGCCTTGAGCGATCGGGAAATCAGTGGGCGGCTGGCGAGCGATTCGACGCCTTGGTTTCGCTGCGTCTGGCGTTCGACTCACTCATTCGAAACTTCATCCAGCGAAAATCCTGGTACCCCGGGAAATCGCTGTTTAGTACCAAGCCTTCGTTCATGCCCGGGCGAGCAGCAGTGCAACGACTCGGCAGTCCATTCGACAAGATACTCGAATGGCTAGAGAGCCTTGATGATTGGGTTGGCAATATCGCCATCGGTATTGACATGCGGCGGTACGCCTTCTTCACGGCACATACGCCGACAGTGCACTATACGATGAGCGGCAACCATATAACACAGGGAAAGCGTGATGTACAAGCAACCGACGATGATTACGAACGCTGTTACAAGTTTGTCATTGATACCGCGCTATCTCTGAATGCAAATGACTACACCATCAAACCTTGGGACTCAACGCAGAGCTGACTAGCTCAAAGCGAAGATCTTAGGCAGCGCCGCCAACGCACGCGTTCGGACAGTGCTCGGCCGATGCGCTCGGCGAGGGGTGGCACGTCGGGGTCGCCTGGTTTGGCGTATTCCCATAGGTAGCGGCCCGGTTCGTCGTTGGGGTCGGGTAGGCCGTGGTCTGCGGGGCGTTGGTCGGTGTGTTGTTCGGCGAGGACGGCCAGGGCGAAGGCACGCCGGTCGGCGCGGTGGTCGGTGAGCGGTCTTGCCGGACCACCAGCGGGAGACCAGGACGCGGCGGCCACCGTAGCCGAGGTTGTGCGGCCGGTGCGCCGCTCCGCGGCAGGCGCCGGGTCGCAGGCCCGGCCGGGCGTTCTTGGGTTGGACGGCGTGCAGCAGCCAGTTGGCGCACCGCGGGGAGCACGGTTCCCAGCGCAGCGCTTCGACCAGCCGGGCGTGGTGCGCCCGCGCGGCGTCGGTGGCCGGCTCGTGGGACTCGCCCAAGGTCTTGGTCAGGTACTTCGTCAAGTACCCGACGAGCTTGTTCGCTTGGGGTTGGCCGGCGAGGACGCCTTGGATGTTCAGGCGGTTGCCGAACCGGGCCACGTGTGCCGGCCCGTCG
>WNGF01003258.1_pt1 | contig 22770 bp, 19 predicted proteins | sample 5400641 | NCBI WGS metagenome assembly WNGF01 (sample SAMN13153371, study PRJNA577476) | soil metagenome | isolation source: 80 cm soil or saprolite under grassland replicate 2 | place: USA:California | collected 2016-06-15 | reverse complement strand
AAAGGTCACGGCCGTCGACTCGATCGTCAACGAGGCGACGCGCAACGTCCAGGTCCAGGCCACGCTCGCCAACCCGGAGGGGAAGCTGAAGCCCGGCATGTTCGTCGAGGCGCAAGTCATTCTCGGCTCGAGCAATCTCGTCGTCGCGCTTCCGACCTCCGCGATCAACTATGCGCCCTACGGCGATTCGGTCTTCATCGTCGCGGACATGAAGAGTCCCAACGGCAAGACATACCGCGGTGTCCAACAGCAGTTCGTGAAGCTCGGTGGCGCGCGCGGCGATCAGATCGCCGTCACCTCCGGGGTCAAACCGGGGCAGGAAGTGGTGACCTCGGGTGTCTTCAAGCTCCGCAACGGCGCGGCCGTTCAGATCAACAACAAGGTTCAACCGGCCAACAACCCGGCTCCCAAGCCAGAGGACAGCTGATGAAATTCACCGACCTCTTCATCCGACGGCCCGTCCTGGCGATCGTCGTCAATCTGGTGGTCCTGATTGCGGGAGTGCAGGCGATCCGCTCGCTTTCCGTGCGGCAGTTCCCACGCACCGACATCGCCGTCGTGAAGGTGACGACCGCCTACGTGGGAGCCAACGCCGATCTGGTGCGTGGCTTCATCACGACGCCGCTCGAGCGCGTCATCGCGAGCGCCGACGGCATCGATTACCTGGAGTCTTCGAGCGCGCAGGGTGTCAGCACGATCACCGTCCACTTGAAGCTCAACTACGACACCAACGCCGCCTTGACCCAGGTCCAGGCCAAAGTGGCCCAGGTGCGCAACGACCTCCCTCCGGAGGCTGAGGCGCCGGTGATCGACCTCGAGACGGCGGACACGCAGTTCGCCGCGATGTACATCGGGTTCTCCTCCAACGATCTCGACCAGAACCAGATCACCGATTACCTGACACGCGTCGTCCAACCGAAGCTCTCCGCGATCAGCGGCGTGCAGCGAGCCGACATCCTGGGCAGCCGCACCTTCGCCATGCGCATCTGGCTGAAGTCCGAGAAAATGGCCGCCCTGGGCATCTCGCCGTCTCACGTGCGCGACGCCCTGGCGAACAACAACTATCTCGCCGCTCTGGGCAAGACCAAGGGCTCCATGGTGTCGGTGAATCTGGTGGCCAACACCAACCTCCAGACGGCCGAGGATTTCCGCCGGCTCGTGGTCAAGGAAGACAAAGGCGTCATCGTCCGGTTGGGCGAGATCGCCGATGTCGTGCTCGGCGCGGAGAACTACGAGTCGGATGTTCGTTTCAACGGTCAGAGCGCCACCTTCATGGGAATCTGGGTGCTGCCGACCGCCAACTCGCTCGACGTGATTCGTAAAGTGCGCGAGGCGATCCCCGACATCCGGGCGCAGCTTCCGGTCGGGATGAAAGTCGGGATTCCCTACGATGCGACGGCCTACATCCAGGACGCCATCAACGAGGTCTTGAAAACCCTATCGATCACTCTCCTGATCGTCATCGTGGTCATCTTCCTCTTCCTGGGCTCGTTTCGATCGGTGCTCATCCCGATCGTCGCGATTCCCGTCTCGCTGGTGGGAGCGGTCTTTCTCATGTTGCTGGCCGGGTTCACGATCAACCTGCTGACCCTCCTCGCCATCGTGCTGTCCGTCGGACTCGTCGTGGACGACGCCATCATCATCGTCGAGAACGTGGAGAGGCATATCCAGCTGGGTCAGCCTCCGTTCCAGGCGGCCATCGCCGCGGCGCGCGAGCTCGTCGGCCCCATCATCGCCATGACGATCACGTTGGCCGCCGTGTATGCGCCCATCGGCATCCAGGGAGGGCTCACCGGCGCGCTCTTTCGCGAGTTCGCGTTCACGCTCGCCGGCGCCGTGATCATCTCCGGGGTCGTGGCGCTCACTCTCTCCCCGATGATGAGCTCCAAACTCCTGCGCGCCGGTGTGTCCGATCGCGGCTTCGCCGGGATGATCAACCGGCACTTCGAAGTCGTCCGGAGTACGTACGCCCGCCTGCTGACGGGCACCCTGAACTATCGGCCGGTCGTCTTCACCCTGTGGGCGATCGTGGCCTTGCTGATCGTGCCCTTCTACATGTTCTCGCAGAAAGAGCTGGCGCCCAAGGAGGACCAGAGCGTGGTGTTCGGCGTCATCCAGGCCGCGCCCAACGCGACCATCGAACAGACCAGGCTCTTCTCGTCGCAGGTCCACGACGTCTACCAGTCGTTCCCCGAGGCCGATAGCATCTTCCAGATCACCACGCCGACGGGAGGATTCGGCGGGATGGTCACCAAGCCCTGGAGCCAACGCAAAAAGACCACCGAACAGCTTCAGGTGGAGTCGGCCATGGGGCTCTCGAAGATCCCCGGCGTGCGCGTGATCTCCCTCATCCCGCCCTCGCTGCCGGGCGGCGGAGACTTCCCGGTGGACTTCGTCATCGCGTCGACGGCCGAGCCGCAGCGGCTGACCGAGTTCGCCAACCAGCTGGTGGGAAAGGCGTTCGCCAGCGGCCTCTTCATGTTTGCCGATTCCGATCTGAAATTCGACCAGCCCCAGGCCGAGGTCGTGTTCGATCGCGACAAGGTCCGGTCCCAGGGCGTCGACTTGAGTGAGGCCGGCAAGGATCTCTCGACGATGCTCGGCGGGGACTATGTCAACCGCTTCAGCATTCAGGGACGCAGCTACAAGGTCATCCCCCAGGTCAAGCGGGCCGAGCGCCTGACTCCCCAGCAGCTCGAGCAGATCTACGTCAAGGGCGCCGAGGGCAAGCTCGTTTCGCTGTCGACCTTCGCGACCTTGAAGAACACGACGGAGCCTCGGGAGCTGAAGCGATTCCAGCAGTTGAATGCCGTGCGTATCCAGGGCGTCATTCCGCCCGGCGTCTCGCTCGACCGGGCGCTCAAATTTCTCGAGGACGAGGCCGCCCGCACGCTGCCGAAGGGCTTCACCGTCGACTACGCCGGCGAGTCGCGCCAGCTGCGGACCGAGGGGGGCAAGTTCCTCGGCACGTTCCTCCTGTCGGGCATCCTGATCTACCTCGTGCTGGCGGCCCAGTTCGAGAGCTTCCGGGACCCCTTCATCATCCTCGCGGGCTCCGTGCCGCTGGCTCTCTCCGGGTCGTTGCTCTTCTCGTTTCTCGGCCTGACGACCTTGAACATCTTCAGCCAGGTCGGCCTGATCACTCTGGTCGGACTCGTGTCGAAGAACGGGATCTTGATCGTGGAGTTCGCCAACAAGCTCCAGGAGAAAGGAACCGACAAGCTTCATGCCGTTATCGAGGCCGCGACCACCCGGCTCCGGCCGATCCTCATGACGACCGCGGCCACGGTCATGGGCCACACTCCGCTCATCTTCGCGACCGGCCCGGGGGCCGGAGCGCGCAACTCGATCGGCATGATGCTCGTCACCGGCATGATCATCGGCTCGGCCTTCACGCTCTTCGTCGTTCCGTCGATTTACGTGCTGGTGGCGCGGACGCACAAAGCAGAAGCTCCGGCCGGCGCCGGGGAAACGAAGCCCGAGGTCCCCGAGCTCGCGGAGGCCGCCAGCTGACGGAGCCGTACCTCCGCGACGGAGAAAACAAGAACAATGAGATCGCCATCCCCAAGAACTTCGATGCGCGCCAGCGAGGAAGCCGGCGCGACCCAGGGTCCTGGTCCGCTGCGGACCCGCGCTGGCAAGCTAAACGAACTCTTCGCACGCTTCATCACGAACACTGTCAGGGGCGCTGCAGTCGGCCAGTGGCTGAGTAGGACTATCGCGCTGCCGCAACTCAAGCGTCTGTCGAGCGGAGGGATTCCCTGGGCTCCGTTGCGAAAACCTATCTCCGACAGCACCGTCGTGTTGGTCTCCACGGGCGGCGTCCATCTGCGCAGCGACCGGCCGTTCAATCTCAACGGCGATTCGACCTACCGCGTCATCCCGAGGGATGCACACCGGGGCGACCTCGCCATTTCACACCAGGCCTACGACCGAACGGACGCGCTCCGCGACATCAACCTCGTCTTTCCGATCGAGCGCCTGCGGGAGCTCGAGGCGGAGGGAGCCATAGGGCGCCTGGCCGGGGACCACTACGGATTCGGCCTGATGGGCAGCGCGAAGCGGCTCCTGCCGGCGATGAAGGAGGTCGCGCGGCGCATAGGCCGGGCGGGGGTTGATCTGGCTCTTCTGGTGCCCGCCTGACCCATCTGCACGCGGTCCGTGGGACTGCTCGCCAGAGAAATAGAAGCCAGGGGCGTGACGACGGTCGGTTTGGCTCTCGTGAAAGAAGTCGCCGTTGCGGCTCGCGCGCCGCGGTTCCTGCATCTCCACTGGCCCTTCGGCCACGCCCTCGGTGAACCCGGCAATGTCGTCCAGCAGCGAACGGTGCTCCATGACATGCTCTCGATGGCGACGGAGGCGCCGCGGCCAGGGCTGGTCATCGAGCTCCCTTATCGCTGGCGAAGGGAAACGTACGCACCGGTGGTCGACTGGAAGGCGCCGAGCCGAACTGTCGTTTCAGCCTTGTCTTCGTGATCCGAGGCAGATCGCAGAGCCAGTTTCATGGGATATCGATAACCACGTTGCCCATGACCGTTCCGCTCTCGACCGCTTCGTGGGCTTCGACATCCGGTCGAGCGGGAAGCGCTGTCCGATCGTGTGGATGAGGCGGTTGCCTTCGAGCAGCTCAGCGATCTCGGCGATCGCGAGCCGCCGCCAGTCTTCGGGCGCGTCATAAACGATGAAGAACCGGTAGCTGATGCTGTTGACGATGCCGAAAACGGCAGGCACGGGAGCAACGGGCTCGTCGGAACCGTAGACGACGACCGTTCCAAAGGGCTTGAGCACGGAAGGAATCGTCGGCGCGTTCGCCGAGAGGTTCACTTCGATGATGCGGTCGACACCGGCGCCGCCGGTGATCTCCTGGACCCGGGTTCCGAGGTCCTCGGATCGGTAGTTGATGGTCTGGTCGGCCCCGGCGGCCCTTGCATCGCGGCCTTCTTGTCCGAGCTGACGGTTGCGATGACCCGAGCTCCTTTTTGCTTCGCGAGCTGGACGACGTAGTGTCCCACCGCCCCGGCGCCTCCGGCCACGAGAACGGTCTGGCCCGCGATCGGCCCATCCATCGCGAGCGCCCGATGCGCGGTCAGCAACGGAATGCCGAAGCACGCTGCCGCCGCGAAATCGGTGTTCGTCGCAACCATGAGCGCATGCGTGTCAACCTGACCGCCAGCGCGTGAGCAGTTTGAAGTGTTTTGCCGAAGGAGTTCTCGATGACACAACCCCTGATTGGACGCACCCGTCGACTCACCCTCAGTGGCCGCCAGGTGAGGTCGGCCAGACCGCCGTGGCATTCGGAAGGGTGGGCACCGTGAAAGGTCTCCTCCGGGGCGTTCTCCTTGCGGCTGTGTTCGTGGCTGCCGTCGATGCGGCCCCGGCACCCTACGGGCATCAAGTCGTTGCGCTCTTCTTTGCGTTGACGGCTTGTGTTTATCCAGGAGCTCTACTCAGTCAAAGCGCGTCGGGTTCCGTCATCGCAGAAGAGCTTGTCGTCGCCGCGCTCGTGTTCGGGACGGCGGCGCTCGGCCTCGGGGCATCCCCGCTCTGGCTCGTGGCCGGTCATGCCCTGCACGGAGCCTGGGACTGTCTTCATCATCCTCGCGCGGTCACGATCCGCATCGCGTCGTGGTTTCCACCCTTCTGTGCGGCCTTCGATTTCGTCGTGGCGTTTTTCCTCATCTTTATGGCGCCGTCGTCAAGTTAGAGTGGCGCTCGTTTGACCGGCAAGACGGTTCTCGTGACGGGGTCGACGGGAGGCATCGGTCTCGAGACGGCGCGCGCTTTGGCGGCAATGGGCGCCGAGGTCGTGATCGGCGCGCGAGACGCCGTCCGCGGACAAGCCGTGGTCGCCGAGCTCGCGCGCGCGGGGCGCCATGCTGAGCTCCTGCCGATCGATCTGGCTTCGTTCGCGTCGGTGCGGGAGGCCGTGGAGCGCTTCACGAAAACGCACTCGCGGCTCGACGTGCTCGTGAACAATGCTGGAGTCGTCACGCGGGATCGGCGGCTGACAGCCGACGGGCACGAGCTCATCTGGGCCACGAACTTCCTGGGAGCGTTTCTCTTGACGCGTCTCTTGCTTCCGGTCCTAAAGAACGCGCCGGCGCCGCGCGTCGTGAACGTCAGCTCGGTCGCCCACACGAGCGGCCGTCTCGACTGGGACGACCTCGAGCTTGCGAAGGGGTTTCGCGGCATCCGCGCCTATTCGAACTCGAAGCTCGCGCTGGTGCTCTTCACGCGAGAGCTCGCGCGGCACGAGCCGAAGATCGCGGTCAACGCCTTGCATCCGGGCGCCATCTGGACGGGCATCTGGCGCGCGGCGCCCGCCGTTGCGCGGTGGATCCTGGCGATCGTGCTGCCCCCGGCGGAAAGAGGCGCGCGACCGGTGGTCCGCCTCGCCGCGGATCCCGATCTGGACGGCGTGACGGGCCGCTACTTCGACCGTTTCCGTGAGGTCGAGCCCGCGCCCCGTGCCAGAAACGACGCCGACGCGTCTCGCCTCTGGGAGATCGCGGAGAAGGCAACGGCTTCCTATGGAGAATCCCAGCCCAGCGAGAGACGGCCCGTATAATCGCCGCTTTCCGAGGGGGATTCTCTGTGGCAACCGTGCGCCGTCTGCTTCTGCTCCTATGCCTCGGCGTCGGCGCGGCGGAGCTGGCGCCGGCTCAGCCCGTGGATCCGAGTCTCTTCGCCGGCATGCGCTGGCGTCTGGTGGGGCCCTTCCGCGGAGGGCGCACGGTGACGGCCACCGGCGTTCCGGGGCAGCCGAACCTCTTCTACTTCGGCGCCGTCGGAGGCGGAGTCTGGAAGAGCGAAAACGCCGGGCGCACCTGGGAGCCGATCTTCGATTCGCAGCCGATCGCTTCGATCGGGGCGATCGCGGTCGCCCCGTCGGACCCGAATGTGATCTACGTCGGCTCGGGCGAGGCGGACATGCGCTCGGACATCTCGTACGGAAACGGGATGTACAAGTCGGTCGACGGCGGGAAGACCTGGACGCGCATCGGCCTGACCGACACGCGCCAGATCGGCCAGGTCCTGGTCGATCCCCGCGATCCGAGCCTCGTCTTCGTGGCCGCGCTCGGGCACGCCTACGGCCCGAACAAAGAACGGGGCGTCTTCCGCTCGAAAGACGGAGGAAAGAGCTGGACAGCCGTGCTCTTCAAGGACGAGAACACGGGCGCGATCGACCTCGCCTTCGACCCGAGCAACAGCAGGACGATTCTGGCCGCTCTCTGGCAGACGCGCCGTCCGCCGTGGAACGTCTACCCCCCCTCCAACGGTCCCGGCAGCGGCCTCTATCGCTCGGAGGATGGCGGCGACACGTGGAAGCAGGTCACGAGCGGTTTTCCCTCGGAGAAGCTCGGCCGCATCCGCATCGCCTTTGCGCCCTCCGAGCCTCGCCGCGTCTACGCCATCGCGGACGCGAAGGAGGGCGGCCTCTACGTCTCCGAGGACCGAGGCGTGAGCTGGAAGCGGGCGAGCTCCGACCGGCGCATCTGGGACCGCGGCTGGTACTTCGCCGGCGTGACGGTCGACCCGAAGGACGCCGGCACCGTCTACGCCTGCAGCATCGCGCTCTACCGCTCGACCGACGGCGGCAAGACCTTCCTGCCGTTCAAGGGCGCCCCGGGCGGAGACGATTACCACCGTCTCTGGATCGATCCGGCCGACTCGCGCCGCATGATCGTCGCGAGCGACCAGGGCGCGGTCGTCACCGTCGACGGCGGCAAGACGTGGAGCTCCTGGTACAACCAGCCGACCGCTCAGTTCTACCACGTCGCGACCGACGGCCAGTTCCCGTACTGGATCTACGGCGCGCAGCAGGACAGCGGCGCGGCGGCAACGCCCTCACGGACGGACTACCGCTCGATCATGGAGCGCGACTGGAAAGAGATTGCCGCGGGCGGCGAGAGCGACTACCTCGCTCCCGATTCCGAGGATCCCAACGTCGTCTGGGGCGGAAGGGTCGGGCGCTTCGACCGGCGCACTCTCCAGGATCAGGACTTGGATCCCACGCTCGCGTACCCGGGCGCCTACCGGGCGGAATGGACCTTGCCCCTCGCCATCTCGCCGCGCGATCCGAAGGCGATCTATTTCTCGAATCAATTCCTCTTCAAGACGGTCGACGGAGGTCGGCACTGGGAGAAAGTGAGCCCAGACCTCACGCGCGAAAACCCCGGCGTGCCGGGCAATCTCGACCCCGTGACCGCGGCGGACTCTGCCGTGAAGGGCCCGCGCCGCGGAGTGATCTACGCGATCGCGCTCTCACCGCTCGTCGAGGGACTCATCTGGTGCGGCACGGACGACGGATTGATCTGGCTCTCGCGCGACGGCGGCAGGAACTGGAAGAACGTCACGCCGAAAGACCTCACGCCCTGGTCGAAGGTCGCGATCATCGAGGCTTCGCACTTCGAGGCCGAGACGGTCTACGCCGCGATCGACCGGCACCGGCTCGACGACCTCACCTCTTCCATCCTCCGCACGAACGACGGCGGAAAGACCTGGATGTCGATCGCTCGGGGGATTCCAGACGGCAGCTTCGTCAACGTCGTCCGCGAAGATCCGGTCCGGCGCGGCCTGCTCTACGCCGGCACGGAGACCGGCGTCTTCGTCTCCTTCGACGACGGCGACCACTGGCAGCCGCTCCAGATGAACCTGCCCAACTGCTCCATCCGCGACATCGACGTCCGGCACGGCGACCTCGTCGTCGCCACGCACGGCCGGTCGTTCTGGGTCTTGGACGATCTCTCGCCGCTGCGCCAGATCGACGCGAGCACCGCGGCGTCGGATGTCCTGCTCTTCGCGCCGCGGCCAGCCGTCCGCCTGCACCCGGCGCCCTTCCAGGGCACACCCGAGCCCAAGGACGAGCCGATGGGCGAGAACCCGCCCCGAGGCGCGATCCTGGACTACTTCCTGAAGGCGGCCGCTTCCGGGCCGCTTGCGCTCGAGATCCTGGACACGAAGGGCGCGATCGTGCGCCGCTACGCCAGCGACGACAAGACGCGGCCGGCCGACCTGCAGCGCATCCAGCTGACGGCCGACTGGGTGCCCGTGCTCGAGCCGCCGTCCGCGGCGGCCGGCATGCATCGCTTCGTCTGGGACCTTCACAACGCGCTGCCTGAAGAGCTCGTCCGTCCCACATCGACCCGAAGCGCCGGCCCCTGGGCTCCTCCCGGCCGGTATGTGGTCCGCCTGACCGTCGCCGGAAAGACCGCGACACAGCCACTCCTGGTCGCCAGAGACCCGCGGCTTCCGTCTTCCGTCACGGACCTCGATCTCGTCCGCCAGCACGAGCTCGCCCGCGACATCCAGGCCGAGCGCATCCGTGTCGCCGTCGGCCTGCGCCAGTCCGACGCCTTGCGCAAGCAGATTGCCGCCCTGCGCGGGCCGGCCGGCGGCAACGCGGCATCCGCGCTCGATGCTTTCCTCAAGGAGGTCAACCGCGCAGCCGGCCCTCCGATTCTTTTACCCGGCGAAGAGTTCTTCGACACCGAGGAGGTTGCTCCGGCAACCTTGCGCCGCCTCTCCTTCTCTCTCTCGGGCCTCCAGTCCGCCGTCGAGAGCGCCGATGCCGCTCCCACTCCCGACGCCGTCACCGGCTTCGCCGAACGCCGCAAGTTGGCCAACGAAGGCCTCGCCCGCTGGCAGGACCTCCTCGCGAGCGACCTTCCGAAGGCCAACAAGTCCCTCGAGGCCGCCGGGCTCTCGCCGCTGAAGACGGAGTGATCCAGATCTGAGTCGATGCCGATGATCTCTTTCGGCCTTATCCTTGCGTCGGCCTGCTCATTCGCCGTGGCTCATCCGACGACGGCTCCGCGCGCGATCGCTCTAGTCCCCCTCGGCGAAGCCCCTGCCGCCGAAGTCGGGGCCTTGAGCCCGATCCTCCGCGCGACCTTCGGCGCGGAAATCCTGGTCGCGCCGGCGATCCCCCTGCCGCAGGACTCCTACGACGCCTCTCGGCGGCAATATCGCTCGGCCGCGATCTTGAACGTCCTCTCGCGGGCCAGGCGCCCCGAGTGGGAACGCGCCCTCGGTGTGGCCGACGTCGACCTGTTCGTGCCGGACCTCAACTTCGTATTCGGAGAAGCCGATTCCCGCCGCGGCGTGGCCGTGTTCTCGCTCGCGCGGCTGCGAACTTCAGACGAGGCGCTTTTCGCGCGCCGCGCGGCCACCGAGGCGATTCACGAGCTCGGCCACACCTGGGGCCTGTCGCACTGCACGGATCCCCACTGCGTCATGTGGTTCTCCAACACCCTTTCCGAAAGCGACCGGAAGGGGACCCGCTTCTGCCCGCGACACGAAGAAGAGCTCGCGAGGGCACGAGGCCGTTGAGGCCGTCTCGCCGGCGCCGGCCGGAATTCTGAAACATACCTAGTAATACTACGTATACTGCAATGCAATGGCTAAGAACGTGGGCCCTGACCCCGCGGAAAACTGGGAAAAGCAGGTTCGCAAGGGCTGGCTGGAGCTGGCGATTCTGGCCAGCCTCTGGGAAGAGCAGCTCTACGGCCTGGACATCCTGCGTCGGCTCGAAGCCCATTCCGACCTGGTGCTCGCCGAAGGAACGATCTATCCGATCCTGAGCCGCTTGAAGCGTGACGGCCTCATCGAATCGAAATGGGTCGAATCGGAGGCCGGGCATCCGCGCAAGTACTACTGGCTGACGGCCGCGGGGCGCCGGCGCGCCGCTGTCATGGCCCGCTACGCCTCGACATTTCTGACCCGGATCCAAGCCCTGATCGCGCCTCTGCTTTGGAAGGAGGAGAGATGAATCACCCCGAAAGGCTGCAGACGAAGATCGACGCCTATCTGATGCAGCTGCGCCGATCTCTGGGCGAGCTGCCGCCCGAGGAAGTTGGCGAGATCCTGCAGGAGATTCGCGGGCACATCCTGGAGCGCGCGGAAGCCAGCGGGGAGCTGACCGAGGAGAGGCTCGTCGCGATCCTGAAGGCACTCGGCCGACCGGAAGAGATCGCCCCTCTCTACCAGGCGGAGTCGCTCGTGGCGAGGGCGCGCACGAGCTTCTCGCCGTCGCTCGTTCTGCGCGGCGCTCTGCGATGGGCGATGTTGAGCGTCTGGGGGTTCGCCCTTTTCATCGCCGGCCTGTTCGGGTACGGTCTGGCGCTCGGACTCTTGTTCAGCGGGCTCGGAAAGATCGTGGCTCCGCACGAGATCGGCGCCTGGCTCAGTCCCCATGGCTTGAGCATCGGAACGCAGAGCGATCCCGGAGCGCGGGAGGTTCTCGGCTGGTGGCTGATCCCCGTGGGCCTGGGCCTCGGGTCGGTCCTGCTCGTCGGCACGACCCGTTTTGTGCGCTGGGCCCTGCGGTTCGCGAAGATTCGAAGACCGACCGGACCACGAAGCCCGGTCAGTCCCCGGCCGTGACCGGCACCCGATCGCTCGCCAGCGCCTCACGGACCTTGCGCGCGAGGGAGTTGGCGGTGAAGGGCTTCTGCAGGAAGGTGCACCCTTCTTTGAGCATTCCGTGACGTATGACGACGTCGTCGGTGTAGCCCGACATGAAGAGCACACGCATCTCCGGCCGAATCTCCTGGATTTTCGCGGCAAGCTCGGAACCCGACATCTCCGGCATGACGACGTCGGTCAGGAGCAGGTCGATGTTCACCTCGCTGCGCGCGATCTCGAGGGCCTCAAAGGCGCTGGACGATTCCAGGACCGTGTATCCGCAGCTCGAAAGCATCTTCCGCGCGAGAACCCGCAGAGCTTCTTCGTCTTCCGTCAGGAGAATCGTCTCAGAGCCCCGGTCGAGAAAGGGCTCGACCGGCTTGTCGCGGGAGAGTCTCGCACCGGTCGCTTCGGGGAGATAGACCTTGAACGTCGTGCCATGCCCGGGCTCGCTGTAGACCCAAATCGTCCCCCCGCTTTGCTTCACGATTCCGTAGACCGTGGCGAGGCCGAGGCCGGTCCCTTTGCCCTGCTCCTTGGTCGTGAAGAACGGTTCGAAGAGCCGCGACTTTGTCTCGGCGTCCATTCCGGTCCCTGTGTCGGTGACGGCAACCATGACGTACCGGCCCGGCCGAACAGACAGATGTTCGCGGGCATAGACGTCGTCCAGCTCGACGCCGCGCGTCTCGATGGTGAGCTTGCCTCCCTTCGGCATCGCGTCGCGCGCGTTGACCGCGAGGTTCATGATCACCTGCTCGATCTGCCCTGAATCCGCCCGAATATTGCCCAGCTCCGGGTCGAAGTTCGTGGCCAGAGCCACGTCTTCTCCGATGACCCGCTGGAGCATCTTCTCCAGATTGCCGAGCAACGCGTTCAAGTTGATCGTTCGCCTCTCGAAGACCTGGCGCCGCGAGAAGGCAAGCAGCTGACGCGTCAACCCGGCGGCTCTCTCGGCGGCTTTGCGAATCTCGATCGCCTCCTCGGCCCGCGCCCGATCGTGCGCGAGCCCGGCCTCGAGGACATCTGTGTAACCGAGGATGATCGTCAGGAGGTTGTTGAAGTCGTGCGCGATGCCGCCGGCGAGCCTGCCGATCGCGTCCATTTTCTGTGACGTTCGGAGCTGCTCCTCGAGCATCTTGCGCTCCGTCACGTCGCGCACGTTGAGCACAGCGCAGGGCCCGTCCTCTTCTCCGTCCGGAATGACCCGGCCCGTCACTTCGAGCACGCGCCAGGAGCCGTCCTTGTGGCGGAACCGGCATTCGCTGCTTCGGAGGACGTTCGAGCCACCAAGGCCGAGCTCGAAGGCGTCGCGTTCGCGCTTCTGGTCCTCGGGATGGATGAAGTCGAAAACGCTTCGCCCCGTGAGCTCCTCCGTGCTGTACCCCAGGACGCGCTGCAGAGCCGGGCTCTGATACCGAAAGCAGCCATCGGCGCCCAGCACCGTAATGATGTCGAGAGCGGACTCGAGCAGACGGTGGAAGCGCCGTTCCGTCGCCTCGGCCGCCTGGTCGGCCAGCTTCCGACTGGCTTCGAGCTGAGCGATCACTTGTTGACTCAAGGCGGCCAGCGCTTCCTCCTGGTCGGGACGGAGCTCGCGGGGAATCCGGTCAATGACGCAGAGCGTCCCCAGGGCGTGGCCCTCGGGCGTGATGAGCGGCGCTCCCGCGTAGAAGCGGAGGCCTAACTCGCCCGTCACGAACGGGTTGTCGGCGAACCGCTCGTCCTCCCGGGCGTCCGGAACGACCATGACGTCTCGCTCGGAGATGGCGTGCCCGCAAAAGGACACGTCTCTCTGGGTCTCGCTCGCGTTCAGCCCGATTTCCGCTTTGAACCACTGGCGCTTCTCGTCGACAAACGAGAGGGCCGCGATGGGTGTCTGGCAGATCGTAGAGGCCAACCGGGCCACGGCGTTGAACACCTCCTCGGGCGCGGTGTCGAGGATTCGATAGCGGCGCAGAGCCTCGAGTCGAGTTGCGTCATCGGGGGGAATGGGAGCCAGTTTCAAGCGATCCTCCTTGCAAGGGCCGGGTTTTGGCTTTGCGGACAAGAGCCGCGCTTCTTAGGAAAACGGAGAACACAAGGGCAAGAGCCATGCCCGGTTGGGCGCAGGGTGAGGCGACCCTCGAGACGGGCCGCATCTCTCGTTCTCTCAGAGAGTTGATTCAGCGCGGGCGGGCAGTCCCTCCGGCGCGGCGTGGAGCCTGACACATGTCGCGACACTCTCGCGAGACACAGTGCCGACGTCACCAATACCTTAGAGTCGTGCAGTGCGCCGGCCACCGCTCTCCGTAGTCCGCTCCAACCCATAATCAGGGATCCACGATTGACCCAAGGACGCCCTCGCCCGACGTGGAAGACTCTGTTGGCCTTCGCGATCATCTACCTCGTCTGGGGATCGACGTTTCTCGCGATTCGCGTCGGCGTCCGCGACGTTCCTCCGTTCCTTCTCGCGGCGATGCGGTTTCTGGTCGCGGGACTCGTTCTCTATGGCTGGATGATCGCGCGGGGCGAGCGCTCGCCAAGCGGGCACCAATGGACGTCGGTGCTCCTTATCGCGGTGCTGATCTTCGTCATCGATTACGGACTGTTGTTCTGGGCCGAGCAGAGTGTGCCTTCGGGGATCGCCGCGGTCATGATGGCCACGATCCCGGCGTTCACGGCGCTCTCGGAGGTCACTCTCCTGCGAACGCAGCGGCTCACCTTTCGCCTCGCACTGGCGCTCCTGATCGGGATTGGGGGAGTGGCGGTGCTCATCAGTGACTCCTTGAACCTCGGCGGGGCTCCGATCGATCCGGCCGGTGCCGTGGCGCTCATCATCGCGTCGATGAGTTGGTCGGTGGCGTCGGCGCTTGCTCGCAAGCTGCCGCTTCCGCCATCCCAGGTCATGAGCTCGGGGGCCCAGATGCTCGCCGGAGGAGTGTTGCTGGCTCTGACGGCGGCCGCGCTGGGAGAATTCCGTCATTTTCACCCCGGGACCGTCTCACGCGGCGCCTGGCTCTCGCTTCTCTATCTGATTGTCGCGGGATCCATCATCGCGTTTACCGCCTACGTCTGGCTAATTCATCACGAATCGCCTACAAAAGTCGGGACCTACGCCTACGTGAACCCGGTTGTAGCCGTTCTGCTCGGGTATTTCCTGGGCGGCGAGGCGCTTGGCCTGCGGGCGATTCTAGGAACCCTGTGCGTTCTGATCAGCGTGGTCTTGATCACGACCACTCGGGCGACGAAACCAGCGGCGAAGCTCCTGGTGGAAGGTGAGGAAGCTCCCGACTGACCCATGCGACGCAGAACCAATAAGATCGGAGTCTATGGAACGTCGCGGTCTACGAGCTGAGGAGCATGGAACTGCCAGCGCCGCGAACGGGAGCGGACACGAAGGGCTCGGACCTGCGCGGAGGGTTGAGGGCATGAAGGGTGTTCGGTCTTCCGAGGGCCGCCGTTGAACGGCTCCAGCGCAGCGGTTGGGGGGCGCCCCCGAACTGCAGGCCGCGCGATTCTCTGGGGCGGCCTGATCTGCGGCGTGCTCGACATCACGTCCGCGGTCGTCATCTCGCTCGCGAACGGCGGCTCGCCGGTGCGCATGCTGCAGGGCATTGCCGGCGCATTGCTGGGGCCGGTGACCTTTCAGGGCGGGGCCGCCACGGCGGCGCTCGGCCTCGCGATGCATTTCGGCGTCGCGTTCGCCGCCACGGCGATCTTCTACTGGCTGAGCCGCCGGTTTCCGGCGATGGTCCAGTGGGCCGTGCCGAGCGGCATCGTCTTCGGCGTGGTCTGGCTTCTCGTCATGTACCGCGGCGTCATTCCCTTAACGGCCGCGCTTCGGACGCTCTATCTCTCCAACGTCAAGCGATCGCTGCCGGCCCTCTGGCCGTTGCCTCTGCTCGTCCACATGACCTGCGTCGGACTGCCCATCGCGCTGGCCGTCCGCCACTTCGGCCCGCCGCTGCAGGGCGCTCAGGAAATTCGAGACTAGTCCGGCCTGGATGACGAGACAGTTCCTGCTGCTCCTCTCCGCTCTCCTGGGCATCGCTCCCGCCGCGCAGCCCGACTACACCATTCAGGCCATTCGATATGGGTCTATCGCGAGCTTTCCCGTGGCATCCCTGGTGATGGGCGCGCCGAAGGACGAGAAGACCGACATCGCCATGGTCGTCTGGTTGATCCGCGGGGGAGGGCACAACGTCCTTTTCGACAGCGGCTTTCATCGCGACGTTTGGCTCAAGAATTTCCCCACCGCCGACTACCTGCGCCCCGACGAGGCCGTGAAGCTCGCGGGCCTCAAGCCCGAAGACGTGACCGACATCATCATCAGCCATGCCCATTGGGATCACATGGGCGGCATCGACCTCTTCCCGAAAGCGACGGTTTGGATTCAGAAGCAGGAGTTTGCCTATTACACCGGAGACGCCTGGCAGCCGGGCGGACGGCATGGAGGCATCGATCCCGACGACGTCAAGGGCCTGGTGCAACGGAACACCGAAGGCCGCCTGCGCCTGGTCGACGGCGACAACGTAGAGATCCTTCCCGGCATCCACGCCTATACCGGCGCGCGCCACACCTGGGCTTCGCAGTACATTCGCGTCGATGGTGATCCGCCCTTCGTCCTCGCGTCGGACAACTGCTATCTCTACCGCAACCTCGCCGAGCGCAAGGCCGGCGCCACCTTCAGCGAGGCCGATCAGCCCGCCAATATCAGGAATCAGGCGCGCATGATCGAGCTCGCCGGCTCCGTGGACCGTGTCATCCCAGGCCACGACCCCCGACAATTCGAGAGATTTCCCACGCAGGGCCGGATCGCCAAACTCCGCTAACAGTCGGTTGCCCGCGGTGCGCTACCGCCCTTTCTCCTTGAAGACGTACTCGTGCTGGGCGTCGCGGATGATCAGCGCGCGCTTGCCGTCCTTGCTGGCCACGACGAACTCGAACTCGCCGAGCGTCGGATCGATCGTGATGAAGGAGATCGTCCCGTCGTCGTTCTTGCGCGAAGCAACGGCGCTCTTCCACTCGCCGACGTCGAAGATCACGGCTTTGCCCTGTTTGCGCACGGTCAGCGCGCCGAGCTCCGTGCTCGCGTAGCGCCCGGCGAGCTTGGAGGCCTCGGCGGCGTCGGCCGGGACGACGAGGCGCTCGCGTTCCTTCGCGATCGCCGCTTTCCGTGCTGCCGCCGCGGCGGCCAATTGGGGGTCGGCTTCGGCGTTGCCGTCGAAGAGGAGCTCGGCGAGCTTGCGCAGGAAGGGCCCGCGCAGCAGAACGCCGGAGTCCGAGTTCGTGAGGATGACGCCTCCGACTCCGTGCTCGGGCAGCCAGAACATGTCGCTGTGGTAGCCGGCGAGGTCGCCGCCGTGGTGGATGACCGGGATGCCCCATCTCTTGTCGACGAAGAGGCCCATGCCGTATGTGATGTCCTCGCTCACGAGCACCTGGGGAGCGCGGCGCGCCAGCAGGCTCTCTTCCGAGACGAGCCGTTTGCCGTTGGGAGCGACTCCCTTCGCCAGCTCCATCATCACGTACTGACTCAAGTCGTGCGCGCTCGTCCAGACCCCGCCCGCGGGCCGCGCCGGCACGATCGACTTGTTCAAGTCCATCGGCGCCCTCGACAGCTTGCCGTCCACGTCCTGCCCGTGCGGCTGCGCGACGTCGCCCTTCAGGGCGCGCGCGAAATCGAACGTCGTGTGGGTCATCCCGAGCGGCGCGAACACCTTCGTCAACATCGCCTCATCGTAGGCGGTGCCCAGCTCCTTGCCCGGCACGGCGAGAGAGGCGCCGACGTAGCCGGCTGCGGCGGCCATCAGGTTGCTGTACTGGAAGACCTCGCCGAAGCCGCTCGTAGGCTGCATCGTGCCGAGCAGGGTCATCGATGACGACGGCGTCGCCTTGCTGTACTCGAAGAGCCACTCCAGGTCCTGCCGCGGCATGCCCGTGCAGGCGCACACGAGGTGCTTGACGAGCACCTGCCGCGTCGTCGCGGCGTCGCCGAGCTTGAAGGACGGATAGACCTCGGTCACGGGCTGGTCCCACCGCAGCTTCTTTTCGTCGACGAGCTCGGAGAGAAGCAGGGTCGTCAGCGCCTTCGTGTTCGACGCCGCGATGAAGAGCGTGTCCGCGCCGATGGGATCGGGTCTCCCGAGCTCCTTGACGCCGAGCCCGCCCTCGAAGACGATCTTGCCCCCGTCGATGAGGCTGAAGCCGACGCCGGGCGCGTCGACGAGCTTCATGCCGCCGGCGAGGAATTCCTTGAGCGCGTCGATCATCTTGGCGTCGATCGGATGCGCCTTCTTTCCCGCAAACGATTCGCGCTGGTAGCCCTTCGGGCGAAGGCTGTTGAGGACGAGCGAGGCCTGCGAGCTGCGCTTTTCGAACGTGGGATCGGAGGCCTCGACGATCGCGACCAGCCACGTCGTTCCGGCTCTCAAGGCAAGCGCGAAGACGGTCATCCGTTCGTTCGGCGACGTTTCATAGTTGTAGAAGCGCCGCTCCTCCCAGCCGTTCCGAGGCGCCTGGGAAGTGGCGAGCTTGAGCGGCCGCTTCGAATCGGGCCGGTAGGCCGCCCAGGCGGCGGCGACCGCGGCATCCGAGTCCTTCGCGTCCTTCGCGTCGACGTCCACGAGCGCGATGCGAGAGTCCGCCTCGGGCAGGTCGAGGAGGACGAGCGAGCCCTTCGTCGTCGCTCCCCAGCCCGTGGGCAGGGTGTAAGTGGTCCCTGCGGCGGTCGCCCTGGGCGTGTCCGCCGAGACCCGCTCCGCCACCGCCGCGGCGGGCTGAGCGAGGAGCGGCCGGCAGAGCGCGACAAGAAAGAGCGAGAGGGCGAGCGCGATTGGCTTCCAGCGGGTCATGAGGCCCCCTTTCGGTCCGGGAAGATTACATGCGTTTGCGCGACCGATCCTAAGGCTCACGAGGACTATCTCCCCTGCAGCCGTTGCGTCCTTTCCGCTGCGACCCGTCGCGCACAGGAAAAGACCCGAGCTGCCTTTTGACGGTTGGCTCGAGTTGTACGACACTGCGCCGGACGGAAGTGCCATGCTCCGACCGAGCTCCGCTGCCCTGCTTCTGCTGGCTGGCTCCCTCGCGGCCCCGCCGGTCGCGCCCGGCACCGCCGAGGGACAGTTCGAGACGAAAAAGCTCAAGGTCCCGATCCACGGCGCTTACAGCTACTGGGGCAAGTCGGGCGGCTTCGGCGACGACCAGGTCATCAAGGTCGCGGTTTCGAACGCGCACTTCCGAGCCGACCTCATGGACGAGCACTACGATCGCGGCCACGCCATCAACTCGCTGTTCGCCGATGACGAGACGAAAGTCATGACCTTCGAATTCGAGCCGGACGGCAAGTATCGCGGGCTCTCCTACTACTTCGGATCGGGCGACGGCTGCGGGTTCTGTTACGACAGCAAGGTCTCCTCGACCGTCCGAGCGGCCGGCGGGCGGCTTCAGGGGGAGCTCTCCTACAAGAGCGACGACCGGGAGTTTCGGTTCAAGCTCGACGTGCCGATCCCCACGAAGGTCTGGGGCGACCCTCTGCCCCGGGGGGGCGGCGAGCCGGCTCGCGTTTATCTCGCCTACCACGCGGCCCTCGAGAAGCGCGACAAGGCCGCGCTCTATGCCCTGCTGGATGCGGACGCGCTGGCGCGCTGCAAGAAGTACGAGAGCGAGGGCAAGCTCGACAGCTACCTCGCCTACCGCTGGGACGACATGCACATGAGGATGACGAGCGTGTCGGTCGAGGGCGGGTTCGTCCGTGGAGACCGCGCGGTGGTCCTCTTTACGGGCAGCAGCACTCTCTTCGACCACCTCTACGGCGAAGCGCTTCTCCGCAAGGAGGGCGGCAAGTGGCTCGTCCACTCCGACATGATCGATTTCGGCGCCCGGCCTCGGTAGGCGTGAGCGACCCTAATCGACTGCTCCGATCCCCATCTCCACCCAGTCGAGCTCCTCTTCCAGCCGGTGGAACGCACCGTCACCGATCTCGTCCTTCGCCCTCATGTCGAACAGGACTCGCCGGGCCGTGACGAGAGCTCGCCGGTGAAGCTCCTGGTGGGCGGAGAGTCGAGGGTCCGCGGCCCTCGCGCTCGCGTCCGCACGAGTCAGATGGGCTTCGAATTCATGGCGCACGGCCTCGGCCGCCGGCGAGTCGTCTCCGGCCAGGGTGGCGAGCGCGGCCTGCATGGCGCGCTCCCGTGCCGCGTCGACCTCTCGTCCGACCGGATCGTCATCCTTCAGGTCGAGCGCCCGCAGGAGAGGCCGCAGCGTCAGGCCCTGCACGACGAGAGTACCGAAGACGACCGCGAAAGCCGTCAGGACGATGAGGCCGCGGAACGGAAAGTCCGTTTCGCCTACACGCTCTGGAAGGGCCAGCGCCGCCGCCAGCGTGACGAGCCCGCGCATGCCGCTCCAGGAAATGGCCACTCCGCTGCCGAAGGTCGGACGGGATGTCGGCCGCCGCGGATGAAAGCCGAATCGGCGGATATGCCACCGGAGGATCGTGGAGTGGGTCATCACCCAGGCGATCCGCACCACGATCACGGTCAATACGACCACGGCCGCGACGAAGAGATAGCGCAGGCGTGTTTCGGGCTCGAGATTCGTCAGGATCGGACGAATCTGCAGGCCGATGAACACGAACGCGAGCACATTCAGCAGGAAGACCGCGGTATCCCACACCGCATAGGCCGGCAGGCGAAGCCGCGCCGGCGTCCGCTCCGGTGTCCGGCGCGCGACCGCGATGGCGAAGCTCACCATCGTGAGAACGCTCGAGAGGCCGAGGCGGTCGGCGAGGATCCAAACGGCGAACGTGGTGATGAACTGCAGAATGATGGAGGAGGGCACGTCCCGCACGTCCTTGATCAGCCACAGGAGGAGCCGGGCCAGTACGAGCCCGGCAACGATGCTGCCGACGACGACCAACAGAAGCGTCGGCGCCAGAGACCCGATCGAAAACGAGCTCATCGCGACCGCTCCGACGGCCAGCCGGTAGATCAGCAGGGCGCTCGCGTCGTTCAGAAGGCTCTCGCCTTCGAGGATCGTCAGGATGCGATGAGGTGGCCGGAGCTGCCGCAGGACCGCCGTCGCGGCGGCCGCATCGGGCGGCGACACGATCGCGCCGAGCGCAATCGCAGCGGCCCATGGCATCGCCGGCACGAGCGTACGCGCGACGGCGGCAACGGCAATTGTCGTCAGGACCACGCTGACGATCGCGAGACTCGCCACCGCCACCCAGTTGTCCCGCAGGTCCCGGGGCGACGAGTCGTACGCCGCGTCCAACAGCGCAGGCGCGACGAACAGGGCCAACGCCACCCCGGGGTCGATCGAAAACTTGGGCGCTCCCGGCAAGAAGGCGAGGACGGCTCCGCCGACCGCCAGAAAAGCCGGATACGGCGCGCCGATCCTGCGGGCCACGGCGGCAAGAAGGACCGCCACGAGCAACACGCCCAGAAGCGACTCGAACGCCGTCATGAGTTGCTAACGATGACACGAACGAACGAATCGGGATCCCGCGGTCGGTCGGTTCCAGCGGTTCAGAGACGGTGTTGATATGGTCCCCGGGCGATCCCATGGGAGGAAGAAGCAAGATGAACACCGCGCTTTGGGTAGTGCAGATCGTTCTGGCCGTCCTGTATGTCATGGCGGGCCTGTGGAAGGCCACGGGACAGGGGCTGATGCTCGAAAAAATGATGCCAGGTTTTTCGCTGGCCCTCATTCGCCTGGTCGGTCTCGGGGAGGCTTTAGTGGGAGCAGGCCTGGTGCTTCCGGCGGCCGCGCGCAGTTGGGCGGCAGTCGCGGGCTGGGCTGGCGCAATCCTGGCGGCCGAGGCGGCTGTTTTTGTGGTCTACCACCTTTGGCACAGGGCTTATATGCCCGCCGGAGCCTCGTTGATCTTGGGCCTCCTGGCCGCTTTTGTGGTCTGGGGAAGGCTCAGATAGTTCCGAGCTTTGCCCGACCTAAGGAGCGGGCCTATCCGAACGCCCCGCGATCATCGGTCAGCACCGAAATACATGGACACACGACTGACCCCGAGATTCACCCCGAGAGATTCCGACTTCCGAATCGAGCGCGTCGGCTGAGCTTCCGGGGAGATCTACGCCCTAACGGGCGCACCGGCGAGCGGCTCGGCCGGATGCAGCCTCGATCGCTCGCCTGATTTCCCCGCCGCACTCCGCCTCCCGCAGCGCGAGCCTCCTCCCTCGTGTTCGCTCGGGAGACTTCTCGCACTGCGAGCTGATGGGTCAGATCGGCTGGCGGTCTCGATCGCCCTGCTCGGCAACTCCAGTCAGGACTGAGCTAGCGTCCGATCGAGGGAGCGCAGGAAAGCGGAGGCCCTGATCTCGTAGACGAGACTTTCTCGGCCGCTCGAGTCCTGCCTCCACCCGGCGCGCAACCCGCCGATCTTCTCCATGGCTTTCTGCGACCGCAGATTCTGCGGACCAACGAGGAAGACGACCCTGTCCACGAACCGAAAGGCGTGCCGCAGCATCAAGTCCTTCATCTCGAGGTTATAGGCGCCGCCCCAGCAAGACCGGGCCAGAAACGTCCAGCCGATCTCGATCTCGCTCTTGCCCGCGTCGTAGCCATTGAATCGCGACGTGCCGATGACCCGGCCGTCCCTGGAGTGGGGTCCGACGCGACAGCGTAGAGGTCCTGAAAGTCGTCCTCGCGCAGCGGCCTGAGGCTGAGAAGTTCGCCCGTCAGAACGGGCTGGAGATCAAAGGGCACACTGCCACCGCCTTCCAGCGGTGAATCTAGCACTCGCCCTCGTCGGCGTCGCTTGCGGTGGGATCGGCTCGTGCGGATGCGCGCTCGACCGCTCGCCTGATGCCACCGCCGCGCTCCGCCTCCCGCAGCGCGAGGCTCCTCCGTCCGTCACTTCCGTTCGCTCGGGAGACCTGCGCCTTCGGCGCATGGGCGGGCGGCTCGGCGGATGCGGCCTCGGCCGCTCGGCAGGCCCCCTCGCTCTCTCTCTCGCTCGAGCAGCGTGAGGCTCCTCCCTCCCTCCGGTTGGGAGACTCCTTACGCCGTGAACCAGGGCAAGCTCGAATACCTTGGGAGACTCCTCGCGCTGCGAGCGGATGGATCGGGTTGGCTGGCGAATTGCGCGCCATCTGCCGTTTCCTCTGGGCATTGACAACAAAAGCCGTAATACACGGACACACGACTGACCCCTAGAACCGCCGCGATTATCGGTCAGCACCGAAATACACGGGCGCACGACTGACCCCGAGAGATTCTTATCGCTCGATGTTACCGAGGCTGAGCTCGACCCGCCCGGCCGCCGGTTCCGCCTCGGAACCGATCACCGTTGCGCTAGACGGAAAGGGCGGGGTCAGCCTGAACGGCCAGGCAATCGATCGCAAGCGTCTCGAGTCCCGGCTCGCC
>WNGF01005955.1_pt1 | contig 22771 bp, 19 predicted proteins | sample 5400641 | NCBI WGS metagenome assembly WNGF01 (sample SAMN13153371, study PRJNA577476) | soil metagenome | isolation source: 80 cm soil or saprolite under grassland replicate 2 | place: USA:California | collected 2016-06-15 | reverse complement strand
CAACTTCGTCCCGTCGGCGGAGGTGAGGACCATGTCGCCTTGGTCGGCGGCGGCTCCACTGATCGGAGGTAGGGGCGGGCGAGCATCATCTGAGTAGCACATGCCTCGATTCTCCATCAAGGATTAGATTGGTGGCGCGATGAAGATCGAGAGCCCGGCTTTCACGCAGGACGACGTCGACAGATTCGAGACCGACTTGCTGGAGCACGAACGTCTGGCGCTCGCAGAGCGGCTCGAGAAGGTCTCAGAGAGGCTGGCCGCCGTGGGCCCGCGCGTCATGCGCGGTGGCGGCGCCGAAGGCTGGAGCGATCACGAGGTCCTGGCTCACATCGCGGTGGTGTCCAAGTTCTACGGCGTGATCGTGCACAGGATCTCGAGCGGGCAGATGGCCGAGATCGACCTGCTCAGCTTCGTGAACCTTCGCGACGTTGTCGGCGAGCAGATGGCAGAGATGGATCCCGCGGAAATCTTGCCCGCGGCGTTGGCGGACCAACGGCGCACCGCAAAGCTGCTGCGCAGCATCGACGCGGCCTCGCTGAGGAGAGAGGCGCGGCTGAAGGATGGCGGCATGATCACGGCTGAGTTCGTCGCCCGTATCCCGCTGATCAATCACCTCGAGACCCACGTCGAGCAGCTGGAGCGATCCCTCGCTTAGCTGACAACCTCTGAGTAGCCCAGCCGGCGGAGCTCGGATCGAATCGTGTTCGCCGCGCGCTCCATCATGCCTTCGTCCGGGTTCGGGTCCTGGTTGCCGAAATCGAGGTCGCCCATGGTGCGGATCGGCACGACATGGAAGTGGACGTGAGGCACCTCGAGTCCTGCGAGCATCAAGCCGACGCGGGTAGGTTTGAAGCCCGCCATCTGCGCCTTCCCAATCGCCTGCGCGACCTCCGTGAGATGTGCGAGCAGGGCGGCGTCCAGGTCGAGCCAGTGATCCACCTCGAGCCGGGACACCACGAGCGTATGCCCCGGGCGGAGCGGGCGATTGGACAGGAACGCAACGCACCTGTCGTCCTTCCACACGAATCGCGCCGGCAGCTCGCCGGCGATGATCCGGCTGAAGACGGTAGTCATCCCAAAAGCCTAAGCGGCTAGCCTTGGCACGTGCGAGCACAGACTCCGGCCGTCGAGCTCGTCGAGGCGAAGAAGAAATACGGCGATGTCGAAGCGCTGAAAGGTGTCACCTTTCACATCGACTCCGGTGAGGTGGTGGCGATGCTGGGCCCCAATGGCGCGGGCAAGACCACCTCGATCAATCTGATGTTGGGCCTGAGGAAACCGACAGGCGGCAGGGTCCGTCTGTTCGGCCTTGACCCCGAGGACCTTCGGGCGCGCCGGCGTTGCGGCGTCATGCTGCAGGAATCGGGCGTACCGCAGGCGTTGAAGGTGCGCGAGCTGGTTCAGCTCTTCGCCTCCTACTATGCCTCGCCGTTGCCGCAGGCCCGAGCCATTCAGATGGCCGGCCTCGACGAGGTAGCCCACAAACAGGTCAAAGACCTCTCCGGCGGTCAGCGCCAGCGGCTGTACTTCGCCCTCGCTATCGCCGGCGACCCGGAGCTCCTTTTCCTCGACGAGCCGACCGCAGGCCTGGACGTCGAGGGCCGGCGCGGTTTCGTGCAGGCCATCCGGGACTTCGCCGCAAGTGGCAAAACCATACTCATGACGACCCACTATCTTGTCGAGGCCGACCAGCTGGCGGAGCGCGTCCTCGTCATCGACCGCGGCTTGATGATCGCGGACGCGCCACCGGCCGAGATCAAGGCACGGGTGCCCGGCAAGCGGGTTACCTTCACCAGTCGGAATCCGCCACCCACTGCCGAGCTCGAAGCGCTCGGCGCTCACAACGTGGTCCTGCTAGACCACCGGGTCCGGCTGCTGACCAACGAGCCCGAGGCCGTCCTGCGCGAGCTCTTCCGCCGAGAGATCGAGGTCGCCGACCTGGAAGTGGCCGGGGCCGACCTCGAAGAGGCGTTCGTCGCACTCACAACAAAGCCCAAACCGTGACTTCGCCCTCGCTGCTGCGAATGCTCAGGCTGCAGACCCGTGCCGAGTTCCTGAAGCTCTGGCGGGTCCCCGTCTTCAGTTTCTTCAGCCTTGTGTTCCCCGTCATGTTCTTCGCCCTGATCGGGCTTGGCCAGGCGCACGAGCTGATCCAGCCCGGCGTGACCTTCGGCGCCTACTTTGTCGCCTCCATGGGGGCTTACGCGGTCAGCAATGTGATGGTCTTCTCGTTCGGCGTCTCGGTAGCCAACGAGCGGGGCATGAAGATGGACCTGCTGATGCGAGCCACTCCCCTGCCGCCCGTGATCTATCTGCTGGCGAAAGTGATCACTGCGTTCGTCTTCGGCATCCTGTCCCTGGTCGTCCTGTTCGGGTTCGCGTCCTTAGTGGGCGCCGCCAGCCTGGACTTGGGCACCTGGCTGACGATGACCTGGCGCCTGGGGTTGGGGGCTCTTGTCTTCATCGCGATGGGCTTCGCCGTGGGGTATCTGGCCGGCCCCAACTCGGCGGTGGTCGTCGTCAACTTCATCTATCTGCCGATCGCCTTTGCATCAGGCCTGTTCTTCCCGCTCCAGCTGCTGCCGGAGTTCGTGCGCAACATCTCGCCCTACCTGCCGCTTCGCTACTACGGCCAGCTGGGCTGGAACGCGGTCGGCGTCAAGACCGACAACTCGGTCGCGCAGTGCTTCCTATACCTGGCGATCTACGGCATGGTTTTCTTCGCGATTGCGTTGTGGGCCTACCGGCAGGAAGAAGCGAGGAAGTTCAGCTGATCAGGAAGCGGTCCGGCAGCGACGTGCCGAACGCTTCGCGGTAGCGACCGGCGAACTCTTCGATTGTGTAGGTGTGCTCGATGGTGCCCACCTGCTCGATTGCATACGTCGCCGCCAGCGATGCCACGCGACCCGCCGAAAGAAGATCGAGGCCGCGCAGAAGCCCGGCGACAAGGCCCGAGCGGTAAGCGTCGCCTGCGCCGGTGGGATCCACCTCTCGGGTTGCCGGCGCCGCAGGAACATCGACCGTCTGCGACCGCGTCGCGATCCGCGAGCCGTGGCGCCCCAACGTGGTGACCACCATCTCTGACAGCTCGAGGAGGCCCACCACGTCGCGTCCTGTGCGCTGGCTGATCATCTCGAGCTCGTAATCGTTTCCGATCAGGATCCAGGCGCCCCGCGAGCTGCTGGTGAGGTCATCGCCAGACAGGTGCGGCAGCTGGTGCGCGGGATCGAACACGAATTTCAACGCACGGTCTCGCGCCTCACCCGCGAGCCGCGTCATCGCCGCCGGGTCGTTGGGCCCGATGATCACCGCCTCGGGGTTTGGCGGGCCGTCATCCAGGCCAAGCAGCGCCGCCTTGCGCATCGCCCCTCCGTAGTAGCCGGTCAGCTGGTTGTCGTCCATGTCGGTCGTGGTGAACCCGGTTGCCGTCATCTCGTCGTCGAGCAGCCGCAGCCCGCGGCAGTCGATGCCATGCCCCTCGAGCCAGGCGCGATACTCGGCCGCGTCGCTGCCGGCGGTCGCGAGCACGGCAGCCGGATACCCAAGGAGGTGGAGGTTGTACGCATAGTTGCCGGCGACGCCACCTCGTCGCTTTCGGAGGTCGTCGACCAGGAAGCTCAGGTTGAGGATGTGAGTCTTGTCGGGCAGGATGTGGTCTTTGAACCGGCCCTTGAAAGTCAGTATGTAGTCGTACGCGATCGAGCCGGCGCAGACCACGCTCACACTCGCGCAAGGCTAAACAAAAAAGGGGCGCCGCTGGAGGGCGCCCTTGATTTGTGGCCGGCTAGGCGGCTGCGCTTCTGCGGGATACCATGCGCCGCGTGGAGCGTCGGTTGCGCCTGGCCACGGGCCGCACCGGGAGCTCGCTCGCGCGCTCGAGTCGGTTGGCGACCCTGGCCACGGTCTTGAACGAGCTGTTGAACGCCTTCAGCGTGCGCTTGGCAACGTCACCGACCGCATCCTGGCGTCGGGCCTGAACCTTGACGAGGTGCAGCCCGCGAATCGCAATCCGCTCTGGGAGCAGATCACCGGCGACCTTCTCCGCGGCCTTGGCGGCATCGTTCAGCCGCGCGTTGAGGTCCTTGACGGCCTCCTTGGCGGGCGCCGTAGCGGCGTTCAACCTGGCCGTGAACCGGCGGTTGACCTTCCGCGCGGTCGGCGTGCCCTTGCGCTCGAGGCCTTTGACCTGCTTCCGCGCCGAACCGAACGGGTCCGCCGCCATCTCCGCTGCGGTCTTGGCGGCCCCGAATGCGACCTCTTCCACAGTCGAGGCCCTGTCCGCTATCTGGTTGGTATCCGTGCTCATCGTCTTCTCCTCCTTGGTGGTTTGACGCAGTGCATCATAACGCAATGCGTCAAGCCGTGTCAATGGTTGGTCGGGATGGGCTCAGGCGGTCGATGAGCTCCTGGGCGAAGGGCCCGAACACGTCGTAGTGCGCGACCTTGCGCCGCTTCTCCGGCTGGATCCATTCCCGCCGAAGACCGTGGAGCCGCCCCCACGCCTCCAGGCGAGGACGCAAACCGATCACGTGAAGGAACGGGCGCTCCCGCTTCAGGCCTCGGATGGTCGAGCCGTGGTAGTAGTCGAAGTTGCGGTGGATAGCGATCCCGCCCTCCTCGGCGAAAGCAATGGCTTCTTTGATCTGCCGGCGCTCGAAGTATCTCTCCCGGGGCGGTTCGTCGTTCACGAACGCGGGGATGCACTTCTTGCGTCTGGACAGATCGGCCGGTATGCGCACATTGCGCATGGGCGCTCGGCGTGCTCTGGGCCGAGGCGGAAGTCTCCGGATGCGATGCGCGCCGCCGCCTCCGCCACCCGACTCTCCACCGCCGCATCATCCGCAGCGACCTCGATCATCCGTGAGCGCCGAAGATCGAAGAGGACCAGCCGCGGATCGTCCCCACCCGGTAGGAGGCCGCGCCGCGCGGCCAACCCATAAAGTCGAAGCTGCGTCGAGTATGCCTCGATCAGCTTGGCGTCGAGGTTGGCGTTGGTCTTGTAGTCGAGCAGCACCGTCCGCCCGTCGAGGCGGCACACCCTGTCGACCAGCCCACGCAGCCTGGCGTCCCCCAGGTGCAGGTTGAACTCAACCTCCACCCCGAGCGTCGCGGCTGAGGCCAGCGGATGGGCGAGGTAGCCACGCAGCATGTCGAACCCGGCGGCGGGTCCGGCATAGATGGATAGAAGATCTCCTCCGCGCGAGTGCCACGCGGCCAGCGCCGAATGCACAGCCGCGCCAAGCTCGGTCGAGCTCGAGGCCCGCGCAAAGCGCGGCAAGAGATCGTCCGGCGGCGCCGGCACGCCCCACACCTGGCTGAACCTGTACCGCACCGGGCAGAGCTCGAAATCGTGCAGCTGAGAGAAGCTCAGCTCAACGCCGCGCGAGGGACCAGGCGAGCCTGATGACAGCTCTTGTGGGCGGATCACCTCCATGCGCTCCAAAACCGCCGCCACCGCCGCCGAGCCGTTGACGGTTTTCGCATCGGCGACTCGAGCCACCGGGAGCTCGAGCTGCTCGGCCTCCACCACAATCGCCGACTCGGGGTGCGCCAGCGCCCAGCTGAGGATCTGGGCAAAGTGGTCCTGGTCGTCGAGCCCGACTTCTGAAGCCGACTGCTCTTCGCGTGTCGCTGTGACGTATAGGGCATCCATCGTCCGGGTCAGGCCGACGTACACGATGCGCCGCCGTTCCCCGATCGCAAGCCTCACCGCCGGCTCGCCTGGCGACGTGTTCTGGTAGCGCGGATGCTTTTCACCCCGCCAGTTCTTCATGACGAAGCCGAGGCCGTCCGGATCGAAAAACAGCCGCTCCGTGTCCCGCGGGCGCGACGGCCGCAGGTTGACAAGGAACACGACCGGGAACTCCAGCCCCTTGGCGCCGTGAATCGTCAGCAGCGAGACCGCGTCCGCGGCCGTCGCTTCCTCCGCCGCCTCCCCAACCGGCAGCTTCGCATCGATCAGCTGGTCGAGGTGACGCACGAAGTCGCCGACCCCCGCTAGTGAGAGCTCCCGTTCGAAGCGCGCAGCAAGCTGCAAGACCTTGCGCAGGTTGAGCAGCGCCCGAGGGCTGCCATCGCGTTGAGCCCGCAGCTCAGCCCAACGCAGGTATCCAGTCTCTTCGAGCAGCCGGTTGAGGATGTCGGCGACGGTCAGCGCGTCGCGCATGCGGCCCAGGCGCTCAGTCAGCTCGAGCACCGCGACCGCATGGGCTGCCTCTTTGGCATCCATCTCAGGAAAGCCGTCTCGCTGAGATTCGTCGAAACAGTCGCGCAAGCGCATGCCTCGGCGCCCGAAACGCCTCGACGCCATCCTGTACAGGCCGCGGTCTGAGAGACGGACGATCGGTCCCTGCAGCACCCTGACCAGAGCTCCGTCATCCATCGGGTTCTCGGTGAGGCGCAGCATCGCCAGCACATCCTTGATCTCCTGGCGGTCGAAGAAGCCAGAGCCGCCGCTGGTCACATACGGGATTCCCTGCCGGCGCAGCTCGTCCTCGAAGTCGCGCGGGAGCATTCGTATGGAATGCGAAAGGACCGCGATCTCCGAGAATCGGCGCCCGCCTACGTGCAGCCTGCGGATGGTCTGCGCCACGGAACGCGCTTCGGTGCGCGAGTCGGGCGCCATCAGCACCGTCACCGGCCAGGTTCCCTTGCCGCGCGTCGCCACCAGCTCCGGCTCGGCCGCGAAATCGGGATCCCTCCGGATGAAGTCGGTGGCGAACTCGTCCACGAGCAGATACCGGAAGCGCTGCCGGCACAGGCGCTGGAAATCCGGGACGCGCTCCAGCGCATCGATCACCTCCAGGATCAAATCGTCGAAGTCGCGCAACCCGCCGGCCGCAAGCGCTTCTTCGTACGTGCGGTAGACAAGGAACAGGACCTCGATCGCCTCGAGCTCGGCTCGCGCGGCGGGTTGAAGCGTCACCCCTGACTGCTCTTGTCCGTTCCCGCCTTCCTGGACGCCCCAATGCGCTGCATGCAGCTCGATCGCACGTGCGTGGAACCGGTCCGGGCTGATGCCGCGGCCTTTGAGCTTGAGCAGGAAGCGCAGGCCCGAGCGCAGCAGATCATCGAGGTCATCGACCGAAAGCGCTGTGAACGCATCCGGGTCGAGCGGAGCGGCAGCGCCGCTCCGCAGCCGCGCAACCAGCTCCTGCTCAAAAAGCCGCTGGCCGGTCTCGTCGAGGACGCGAAGCTCCCTGGCTGCGCCCACGAGGTAGGCGAACTCGTCCAGCAGGCGTGCGCAGATGCCGTGGAAGGTCCCGATCCAGGCCCCATCCAGATCCTGCGCGCCGACCTGCGGTCTGCGCCGGGCGAGCTCTTGGGTGATCCGTTTTCGAAGCTCGTCAGCGGCGCGATCGCTGAACGTCACCGCGAGGATCTGGTCCGGCGGGACGCCTCTTTCGACCAGCCAGCAGAAGCGCTCGGTCGCGGTCGCGGTCTTCCCGGTGCCGGGGCAAGAGCCGAAGCGCGTGATGCAGGTGCCTGGTAGATCGCGTGGCGCCGACTCGAAGTGTCCGGCCTTGATCCCGTTGATGGCGTTGACCACGACCTCGCGGCTGCGTTCGAGGTCCTCCGCGGCCAGCGGCCTCTCGCGATATTCCTTGAGGCCCGCGGGCTTGCCCACGCTGAAGATGTCCTGGCGCATCGATCCCCACACCCAGTCTTTCGGGTACCACAGGGACAGGAATCTCGGCTGGAAGCCGAGCGGATTGCCTTCGTCGTCGAAACCGTACTTGCAGGCCAGGTAGTAGAGGGCAAGCTGGACGTCATACAGCGCAGGCCCAAAGTAAGTCTCGTATGCATACCTCATCGGCTTGCCCGACCCGGTCTTGTAGTCGACGACCTCCACCTCTCCGTCGCCGACGTCGTTGACACGGTCGATCTTGCCGACGATCTCGACACCATCCAGCTGGAGGTGGAATCGGCGCTCGAGCGCGAGCGTGCCCAGCCTCCGAATGGGCTGAAGGCCTGTGACGAAGCGGATGTAGTTTCCCAGCAGCGAGCGGACCTGGCCCTCTTCCCGCTTGCGATCGAGCATCCCCTCCATTCGCGACAGGTAGCCGTCAAGGTGTCGCTGCAGGGCCGATTCCAGCCACTCGCGCTGGCGTTCGGAATCGAGGGAACGCCATTCAGGCTCGTGGACATGAAAGTCCTCGAGCACCTCGTGCAGAAACCCGCCGCGCTCCATCGCGACCGACCGCGGCTCCCTGGCCAGGCCGGGGTGATGGTTGTACCAGTAGAGCCGGGGACACTTCAGGTAGTCGTTGAGGGTCGTCGGGCTGAAGTGATCGATCTCGACATGGTCCGGATTCCGGTCCCCTCCGTATGGCTCGAAGGGCTCAGCCGACTCGCGATCGAGGATGAAGCCGACGTCGAGGCCGACGGCCGCTGCGCGAGCGGCCAGGGCGTCGGTGACCATTTCGCGTTGTGCCGCGATGAGGACCTCGGCTTCACGAGCCAGGAGGATTTCATCCGGTGCCAGCCGCGCCGACATCCGCGTGAGGTCCCTGCGCTCGGCCTCGGGTGCGGCCAGATCGAGGAAGGCGGATGGGCCCGCCTGTCTGAGGTAGGCGTCGGCGTACGTGAGGTACAGGCGGCGCGACGCTCGGGTCATGGCGACGAACGCGAGACGTGCCTCCTCGGCGAGGTGGCCGTCGGGGTCCGATGGCCACGAGGGCATGAATCCGACCTTGAAGCCCTCCAGCCAGGCTCGGTCCTCGGCATCGAGCAGCGGATGTGGCCGCGCGTTCGATGGAAAGATCCCGTGCGCGAGGCCCGAGCAGAAGACATACGGGAACTCGAGGCCTTTGGCCTGGTGGATCGTCATCACCTGCACGGCGTCCGCGTGCGAGGCGGCTGCCTCTGTGTCGTCGGCAGCTCCCATGAGCAGGGCGTCGAGAGACCCGTCGAGGTCCGCCAGGAGAGGCCGCACTCCGTGCAGCCGCTCATGCACCTCCTCGAGCGCCTCGAGCCCTTCGATGGTGGACCTGAGGTCGGCCATCGCCTCGTCGCGTTCGCCTGCTGCGAGCTCGAGGTCGAGGAGCCTTCGCAGTGCGCCATCCTCGATGAGAACCGAGTAGGCGAGGGCGGCCAGTGGGAGATGCTTCGCGCGGCCCAGGAGGCGGTAGCGCGCGACCATCGCCGCGTGCAAAGCGTCGAGCTCGTGCTCGGTCAGGTACTCGACGTAGTCGGGGGTGGACGGCAGCTGCTCGGGGCCCCTTTCCTGGCCCTCCCCTCGAGGGGGGGAGGGTGTGCCCCACGGGAGCGGGTAGCGGGCGGGATCCTTCGCCTCCAGCACGTACATCAAGCGGCGCATCACGCGCGTCATCGGCCGGCTGTCCTCCGCGGCATGAGCGCGCAAGCGGCTCAACGTGCGTGTGCCGACACCGCCGAGGCTAGAGGCGAGTGCGCCTTCGAACGCCTCCGGATCGTCCGGTCGCCGCAGCGACTCGAGGTAACCGATCAGGAAGCGAACCACCTCGTTGCGGGCGGTGGCCCCCGAGCCGCGCACCTCGTAAGGAAGGCCCAGCGCCCGGAGGGCTTCCTCGAAAGGCGCACCCAGCGTCGTCGTGCTCCGCAGCAGGATGGCGAAGTCGCGATAGCGGAGCTCGGGTGACGAGGCGCGAAGCCGCTTGATCTCCCGTGCGCAGAAGAACGCCTCGTCGACCGGATCTGCTTCGTGCGCCACGACCACCGCGGGAGCCGGCGGCTCCTCCACCGAGCGCAGGCGCCGCCCGGCACGTCCCGGCTGGGTCGCCGCCAGCAGCCTCTCGCCAGCATCGAGGGCCGCCTGCGAACAGCGGCGACAGTCCTCAAGGCTCGCCGTGGCGGCACGGTAGACGGTGATGAGGTCCTGGCTGAGCAGGCGCGGGACGGTGCCGCGAAATCCGTATATGGATTGCTCTGGATCGCCGACGACGACCAGGTTCGGCCTCGATTCGGGCGGGGCGACGAGCTGCAGGAGCTCGAACTGCGCGGGGTCGACGTCCTGGAACTCGTCGATGAGGATCAGGCGGAACTGCGCCCGCAGCTGCGCGCGCAGAACATGGTTCGACTGCAAGAGCTCGATCGCGCCGATGATCAGATCGCGAAAATCCACCATGCCGCCGCGCTGCAGCAGGTCCTGGTAGGCATGGAGCACCGATGCGAGGATGCGAAGACGCTCGCTTCCGCTGGCTTCGGTCGCCAGGCGCAGCGCCGAGGGATGGACCAGGTTCTGCTTCATCAAAGTCACGAAGGCGACCAGGTCCCGCGCAAAGGCATCGGACGTGCGGACCGAAGCCAGCTCGCCCAGGAGGCTGGGGTCGATCTCGGCGAGGACCCGACGCATGACAATCCACTCCTGGAAGCCACTGAGGAGAAACCGGCGCGGATCGGGCGCGTGGTCCCTCAGCAGGCGCCAGCAGAAGCTGTGAAACGTGGAGATCCACGCCTCGCCGTAGTCATCGTTCAGCCGCGAATCGATGCGCCGCGCGATCTCATCTGCGGCGCTCGTGGAAAACGTGAGCACCAGGATCTGGTCGCGTCTGGCGACTGTCTCGCGTACGGCCTGCTCATACAGGTCGACCAGGGCGTGTGTCTTTCCGGTCCCAGGCCCGGCGAGAACCCGCAGCGGTCCGTCGATGTCGTGGATGTCGAGTGGCAAGAGTTCCCCCGATTGGGGCGGGCCGGATGATTATGCGGGCCCTTGCGCCCCCAAGTCAGCCTCGCCCGTTAAGGGTTGGCGACGTGGCGCACCCGAGCGCTTGGCGTTCAGCCAGACCCGCCATCCATTTACGAGCAGCGCGGCCAGTATTCCAAGCTCCACGAGCGTCCACCGACTCAGCGTAAGCGCCAGGCCGATCAAGGCTGTGATCGGGCTCGCGGCCACCCACGCGACTCCCAACGAGATCCGCCAGGCCGGCTTCGGCTGCTCCTCCCAGATGATCCACGCCGCCGCCACAAGCAGGCACAGATCGGCCGCGTGCAGATAAGGCGTCACCAGGAGAGAGCCGATCACGCCCGCAGCGATCACCAGGCCTGGCGAGTCGCGCCACCAGATCGCAGTCGCCAACACGCTCGCAGCGATGAGCACACGCAGGCCAAGAGCGATCGCGCCGCTCACCCCGAGCGCGCCCTCCAGGGTCAGCCACGCCGCGCCTGACGGCAGCTGACCCGTCAGCTGGCTGACGTAAGCCGCCGTGCCGTCGGGTCCGAGAGTCACCACGGCAACTCCGGTCAATCCGGCGGCGGCGGCGATCCAGGCGGTAAAGGTGCGGTAGCGCCCCGCCGCCAGCAGCGCGAACGGGACCATGAACGCGCTGTTGGGCTTCAGGAGGATGAGCGCAAGCACCAGCCCAGCGACGACCTTGCGCTCATCCCGTACGAGTCGCCATGCGACGACCACTGCGGCCGCAACCAGCGGCACGACCTGGCCGAGGTGGACCGCGTACAGGATCCAGATGGGGGCGACCGCGGCCGCGACTCCGATCCAGCGTGCGAAGCCTCTGCTCGTTGCCGACCAGGCGAGAGACCCGGCGTAGGCGGCAAGGCATATGGCCGCCCACAGGTAGTACGACCACCAGTACGGCAGCGGCGTCAGGACGGCCGCGGCCCAGGCCACGGTCGGCGGGCTGATGAAGGCCTGCGTGAGCTGGTCTGGGACCAGGCGTCGTTGCTGATCGGCGACGAGTGCCTGGTCGTAAATGCGAGCCCATCCTTGCTCGAGGCCCACCTTGGCCGCGGCTTCATAGGTGTGGAAATCGACCCCCGTCGGGACCGAGCTAGTCAAAACATCGATGGCGAGGGCGAGGACGATCAGGGCGAGAAACACCGGTGCGCCTGCGCGCCTGGCGGCGGTCACCTTTCGACGTTACAGCACCGATTGCGGCGCAAGCGCCGAGGCCCATGCCACCGACTCGCATATAGTCGGACGCCGTGGTCCCGTCTCTCTCGACTGCGGTCAGGTCCACCTATGGACCGGTCTGGGCCGTGATCGTTGGCGCGCTGGTGGTGGTCGGTCATGCACCGTCTTTCATCCACCGCCTGCAGGACAGCGACGAAGCCGTGTACGGATCCATCGCGGCGCTGATGAACGCGGGTGGCGACCTGTACACAGACGGGGGCGTAGACAACAAGCCACCAGGGATCTTCTGGGTCTACGCGACGACTTTCCGGCTTTTCGGCATGTACCAGATGACCGCGATCCATGCGGTCGCACTGCTGGCAGTCGGGGCCACATGCCTGCTCGTCTTCCTTGTCGGTCGCCAACTCGCAAGCCCCCGAGCCGGCGTCCTCGCGGCCATCTTCTACGCTGCTTCCACCGCCGCGGGCAACCCTCAGCTCCTTGGCACCAACACTGAGGTGTTGATGATGGTGCCGCTCACCGCCTCCGTCCTTCTTATGTTGCGCAGGCGGTGGCTGTGGTCGGGGGCGCTGCTGATCGCGGCGGTGGCTTTCAAACAGGTCGCGGCCGTCAACCTGCTGCTCTTTCCCGCCGCGATCGCTCTCCTCGAGTCCCGCGAGACCCGCCTGCGCGCCTCGGCGATGTTCGCCGGCGGCCTCGCAGCCGGTCTGGTCATCGGCGCGGCGATGCTTCAGTTGACGGGCTCGCTGGCGGGCTTCTGGCACTGGACCGTCGCCAGCCTGTACGGCTATGCCAGCGCGAACTGGGCTCCCGAAATGCTGTGGTATCGCGCTCAGTCCAGCCTGCCCCTGTTCATCGTCAGCACGGCAGTGATCTGGATCGCCGCGATCCCGCTGGCGTTACGCTGGAACCGGCTGAACGCTCCCAGGCGGGTCCTCGTGGCGTGGCTTGCCCTGTCGGTAGTGGGTTCGCTCGCCGGAGGCCATCTCTTCTGGCACTACTTCGTCCAGGTGATGGCGCCGCTGGCGCTGGTCGCCGCACTCGCGATCGACCGCGCGCTCGACAACCCGATCCGGCTGAACTTCGCCGCGCTCGCCGGCGCCGGTCTCGCCCTGCCGCTGGTCGCGTGGACTGCCTTCAATGTCGTCGCCGACCCCCTTACTTACGATGTCGCCACGCCAATCGAGCACCAGCTCGTGGCCGCATATGTGCGCGACCACACGAACCCGCGAGATCGTGTCTTCGTATGGGGCGACTGGCCGGCGCTGTACGTGGAGTCGGATCGCCTGATGGCGAGCCGATTTCCCGGTTTCTTGCGCGGATTCGCAAGAGGGTCCCCGCGGCCGCCTCGCAACTGGGACACGACGCCTGAGGTCTGGACCGCGCTGCAGTCGGACCTCGGCCGTCACCCACCCGAGCTGATCATCGACACCGCGGCCGCCGGCTGGAGCGACTTCAAGCGCTATCCGATGCGCAACTATCCCGTGCTCGCAAACCTCGTCGCAGCCAAATACCGCCAGGTGGCGGTGGTCGACCACGTGGTCATCTACAGGCGCAACGGACCTTAGATCGCGATCTTCGGGAGGGCCGGGAGCGGCGCTTTAGGTAGCGGCGGGACGGCGAGCTGGACCGGCAGGTCCACCTGGATGGGCCCGGCCGGGACAGTCGAGGTCACCTTGCTTGTTGTCGACGACACGTCGTCAACCGGCGATGATGCCGGCAGGCCAACGTCCACGGGTGCGGCGGGCATGTCCGCGCTTTGGACCAGGCCGCCCTGTGTCGCGGTGGCGGGCGCCCCAGCACCTCCTCGATCGACCTGTGTGAGCTGCGCCGGCGAGGCGGGATGCGACGCGATCACGGCCGCCGCCGTGGCCCCCGCGACGACCACCGCCGCGGCCCGCACGAGGTGATCTCCCAGCGGCACGGCAGAACGCTGTCCACCCTCGGCCAGCGACCGTCCCGCCAGCCAAAGGACAAACGCATAAGCGGCCCGTCTTCCGCGCTCGACGTATTCGCCGACCATCGCCAGGCCTTGCCGCAAGCGGCGCCGCACCCCACCGACGGTGAGCCCCAGCTGGGCGGCGATCTGGCGGTTGGTCATCCCGCCGAAATAGGCGAGCTTGACCACCTGGCGGTGCTCGGGAGAGAGGGAGTTCATCGCCTCGCCAATCGCCTGCCGGACCATGGCGCTCGAAAAGTCCTTCCACGGCTGCGGGTGCTTGCCGCTGTTCAAGCCTTCGATGAGCATCTTCTTCAGGCCCCGGTGCTCGCCTCGCACACGGCGGCGGTCGACCGGGGCGCGAGGCACGCCGGTCATGACCCATGCCCGCCAGGACTCGCTCGCAGACGGAGGCTGCGGAGCCTCCGCCCAGTCCGACGAGGATGACCCGTTGCCGTCAGTGCCGTCAGTGCCGGAGGGATGGGCCGGCTGTCGATGCGCGCCTGGCCGCTCTTCCATTATTTGCGCAGCACCCCTGCGTACGGGAAACTCCCGAAACCGCCTGGTTACCTGAGGTGACGCTCAGGCTGATGGCGGCTTCGCCGGGCGCTTGATCTCCAGGATTCGTGGCTCATCCGCGGCCACGGCGAGCAGGGTGTCGAACACGTGCAGAGCGTCGGCGCCCGTGGGTGCCTCTGAGAGCCGAACGTAGGCGATGGAGCCGTTTGGGAACACGAACGTGGGCGTGCCAAATACGCCATGGGTGGCGACGGCATGCTCATGATCGCTTGCAAGCGCATCGATGATCGACGAGCTCGCGATGTCTCTGCGAAAGCTTTCAAGATCCAGGCCGGAGTCGACCGCGACCTGCTCGACGACAGCCATGTCGTCGATGTCGAGGCGGTCCTGATGGAGGGCGTTCAAAAGAGCCGGGTGAAAGACTTCAAAACGGCTTTGCCTCCGGGCAGCTTCAGCGGCCTTGAATGCGAGGCGGCCCCGGACCCGCTCAGATTCCGGAGCTTCCCACACCGTCCAGCCGTGATCGCGGGAGTTGACCTGTGTCAGCGAGAAGTAGCGCCAGCGAACCACCACCGACCTCTGGCCGGTGTCGTGCACGCGGGCAAGCAGGATTGATGCGCGGTAGACGAATGGACAGTGGTAGTCGTAGTAGACCTCGAAATCCATGATCCCTTCGAAGACGTCAACGCGCGCCGTGTTGACGCGTATTCCAGACAGCTGGGCCTGGATTGCGCCAGACCTGCTGATCCGGCTGCTGCCATTCGCCGCGGCGGTCTTACTGGTCGAAGCAATCTGGAGGCCGGCCTGGCTTGGGATCGGGCCGGGGGACATCGGCGCGCAGCTGGTGTTCGCGGCGCTGGCTGCGCCGTCTCTGTTCGTCGCGGCCACGGCCGTGCAGCTTCGGCTGTCGCGGCGCCGCGGCGCCATCAGCGTGCCCGCGGGCGCTGACGACGCCTGGTTCCAGGCAGGCTTCTACGTGCTCAACGGCCCGATCGAGGAGGGCTTTTTCAGGGGGCTGGTCCAGGGTGGCCTGGGAGCGGCGGTCGCACCGCCGATCGGATTCATCGTGGGCACGGCCGCATATGTCCTCTATCACCGATTGGGCCGATGGACCTGGGCCGATACGCTGGCCACCGCACTCCTCGGCGTCCCGGTCGGCCTCGCGTTCTGGCTGCTGCCAGGTCCGCCGTCGCTGCTCGGCGTCTCGATCGCGCACATCGGCGCCACGTGCGGGTTCCTCGGGCCAGGGCCCTATCTGCTGAAGAAGCTTGGACTCGTCTAGCTCCTCGCCCCCTAGACCTTTATTAAGCGCCGAGTGGAGCCTAAGGCCGGATTTACTCCGGCCGTCACCTCGCGCGCAATTTCCAGGCGCCGCCTAGTCGTCGCACGGAGGGAGGGGGTCCCGCGGGGGAGGCCTGACTCCCCCGCGTCTTCACACCTGGCGGCGCCGGACGGCGATGTAGCCGATCAGGGCCAGGACTGCAACCACGAACGCCCACCAGACGATGTCGGCCATGCCGGATGCGCCTGGGATTCCCGCCATCATCTGGTCCACGCTGGGTCCTCCCTGCTCGCCGGCGCTGCCGAACAGTTCGAACTGAGCGCGCGCCAGCTGCCTCTGGGCGTCGCTCACGAGCTCGTGAGGGACGAGCCAGTACAGCACGTTGAGGCCGACCCGCAGGACTCCGTTGTCGCCGAGGAATCCGGCGACCATCTGCGCGTGCAGCAACACGACGACCCCCGCGACGCCGTTGTAGATGAAGCCCACCACGCCGGCGACGATGTTGTTCATCACTGTGCTCAGGGCCATGATGATCAGCATCAGCGTGACCGCATTTGCGACCTGGGCCACGGTTTCCGCCCAGAGCGTCTGCTGCAGGTCGGCGCCGCTGCCGAAGAGGAACATCAACAGCCTGGCCTCGACTCCGAGCACGCCGACGATGGCGATCATGGCGACGATCGCGGCGGCGAGCTTCCCGACCGTGAACGCGAGACGGGACACCGGTTTCGAGAAGATCGCTACCGCCGCTCCTGAGTCGAGGTCGTGGTAGATGACGGTCATCCCGATCGCGAAGGCGATCAGCAGCGCAAACAGGCCGAGGGCGCCGATGAGGTTGCTGACGAACATCAGCTCGAGAAAGCGGTTCAACTTCGCCGGGTCCTGGGGCGTCCCGGGCGGGCCGAAGGTGACATTGGTGGTGAAGGAGGCGCTGAAGAAATACAACCCAAAGCCGACCAGGGCGAGCCCCAGCGCGCCAAGAACAAAGAAGACGAGCAGGATCCGCCGTCGCGAGAGCTCGATGAGCGTGTAGCGCGCGACCGCGAGCGTGCCGTTCATCGCGGGTCCCGGTCGGTGATGAAAGACGGAAGGTGGTCTTTCACCGGGGTCGAGGCCTCGACGAGCTCGATGAACACGTCCTCCAGGCTGCGGCCTTCAGGCACCACCTCTGCCATCGTGCCCTCCTTCAGGACGCGGCCTTTGGCGAGGACCGCGACCGTGTCGCACACAAGCTCCACCTCGCTCAGAAGGTGGCTGTTGAGGAGGATCGCGACGTCACCCTCCTTGAGCCGCTCGATCAGGGCGCGCACGTCGCGGCGGCCGAGCGGGTCGAGGTCCGCGGTCGGCTCGTCGAAGATGAGGAGCTTGGGGCGGCCAAGTATGGCCTGGGCTATGCCCAGCCGCTGCTTCATGCCTTTGGAGTACCGCCGGATCTGGCGTTTCTCACCCTGCAGGCCGGCGAACTCGAGCGTTTCCGGGATGCGCCGCTTGCGGTCGTTGTCGTCCAGGCCGAGGAGGCTCGCGAAGTAGTCCAGCACCTCGGGCGCGCGAAGAAATTTCGGAAAGTCTGGGTCCTCGGGCGCAAAGCCGAGCTTCGCTCGCGCCGCGGGGTCTCCGGGGTTGGACCCGAACAGCGAGACCGATCCCCCGTCAGGACGCAGCAAGCCCGCGATCATCTTGACGACGCTCGTCTTGCCGGCGCCGTTAGGCCCGAGCAGCCCGAACGCCTGCCCGGGTTCGAGCTCGAACGTCACGCCGTCGACGGCCCATGGATCGCGCCTGCGGTACCGCTTCCGCAAGTCCTCGACCCGCACCACTGCAGCCATCGGCCACGCGACTATACAGGCCGTGAAAGAGCTCGACGCTCACCAGCGGCGGACGCTGGCTTGGGCCGGCCTCGCGGTCGTGCTCGCTGCCTTCGACGGGTCGGTTTTGGTGATCGCGCTGCCGGCGATCGCCTCTGACTTCCACGCCCCCGTCCCGGCGCTCACCAACCTTGGCTCCCTGCTCGCCCTTGGAGCGTTGGGCGCCTTGCCACTGGCCAGCCTTGCCGACCGCTTCGGACGCCGCCGGCTGATCGCGGCCGGCGTCGCCGGGTTCTCGATTGCCAACGTCTCGAGCGCATTCGCTCCGTCGATCGGCGCCCTGGCCGCGCTGCGGATGGTCGCCGTCTGCTTCGAGGTCCTGGTGCTCGGCGTGGCGACCGCGCTGATCGTCGAGGAGTCGCCCCCCGGTCGACGCGGCCAGGCCGTGAGCGTGCTCGCGCTGCTGACAGGGGCCGGGACCGCGATCACCGTCCTGAGTTATCCGCTCATCGCCCCGAACTGGCGGATCCTGTTCGTGGCCGGCGCGGTCGGCCTGGTGTCCGCCCCGGCGATCTGGATCGGGTTGCCGGAAAGCCGCGCCTGGCAGCGCGTGCTGCCGTCCGGCTCCTCGCTCCGCTTGATCCTCACGCCGCCGTGGAGGTTCCGGCTGGCGGTGATCGCGACCACGACGGCGCTCCTCGCCGTGCTCATGCAGCCGGCGGGCCTCCTCTTCACGATTTTCGCCAGCCAGACCCTTCGCATGAGTCCAGCGGCCATAAGCGCGCTCATCGCCGCCTCGGGCCTCGGGGGCGCCGCCTCATACGTTGCCGGTGGATTCGCCACCGACCGTCTTGGCCGCATGGTTCCCGCCGTCGCCCTGACCGTGATGACCGTGATCGCCACGACCCTCAGCTTTTCGACAGGGTGGCCTGGCTTCGTTATCGGCAACCTGCTGTGGAGCTGTCTGGCCAGCGCCGCCACCCCGGTCCTCGGCGCGTGGACCGCGGAGCTGTTTCCCACTCGAGCGCGAGCCACGGCTCAGGCCGTCGGGTCCATATTCGCGGCCGCCGGCGGCATCGCCGGCCTGCAGTTCGTAGGTCTCGCAACCCATTTCATGGAGCTCCGCACAGCGCTTGGGATCGCGTTCTTCTTTGCACTTGCCGGCGCCCTTCTGCTGTCTCGCCTCCCCGAGACCAAAGACGCTCCGCTGCCTGCCTGACACGGGGTTTGACGGCGCTCTGGCGCGGTGTTACGGTTCGCGCCGGTATATCGGCCGCATATCGGTCGGCATCCGCCGGGAGGGCGCTCAGGGGTGGCATCGGAGGTGCGCGTCGAGCGTAGGGCTGCTGAAAGCTCAAGCAGCTGGGCCCTGACCGAGGTGGAGGGCGCCGCCCGCTCGCAGAGCGAAGAGGCCTATCTCCGAATCAGAGATAGGATCGTCTGCCTCGACATGCGTCCTGGGTCGGTCGTGGAGGAGTCCCGCCTCCGTGACGAGCTCGACATCGGGCGAACACCGATCCGGGAGGCCTTGCAGCGGCTGGCGTGGGAGAACCTGGTCCGGAGCGTCCCCCACCGGGGGACCTTCGTCACCGATGTCAACATCACCGACCTGGCTCGAATCACCGAGGTGCGCGTCGTCCTCGAGGGACACGCGGCGCGGCTGGCAGCAGAGCGCTGCAGCGCGGCGGACCGAGCAGCGATCAGCGAGCTGCTCGAGCGGCTGGAACCGGCGACGGGGGCAGACCAGCGGGAGCTGATACGCCTTGACCGGAGGATCCACCGCCAGATCTACAAGGCGGCCCGGAACTCGTTTCTCGAGGGGACCCTGGAGCGCTACTTCAACCTGAGCCTCCGGCTGTGGTTCCTGGTCCTGGATCGCGGGGTGCATCTGCGTGAGGCGGTTGAAGAGCACATCGAGCTGCTCAAGGCGGTTCTGGCCGGGGACGGCGCGCGAGCCGAAGGATGCATGCATCGCCACGTCACCGGGTTCGAGCGAGAGATCAGAAAGGTTCTTGTGGAGCGTTAAGGGCGATGACCAAGATCTTCTTCGCGACCGACCTGCACGGCTCCGAGATGTGCTGGCGAAAGTTTCTCAACGCGGCCAAGTTCTATGACGCCGACGTGCTCATTTGCGGTGGTGACATGACCGGTAAGGCCATGATCCCAGTCGTCGAGGAGAATAGCCGGTTCACGGCGACGTTCGGCAGTGAGGTTCACAACGTCAGCGCGGACGAGGTGGAAGGAATAGAGAACCAGATCCGGCGCAAGGGCTATTACCCGCTTCGCGTGACGCCGGAACGCCTACACGAGCTGGATCGAGACACGGACAAGCGGAGAGAGACCTTCCAGCAGGTGATGCTGGACGGGGTCCAGCGCTGGATGGACATGGCCACCGAGAAGCTGCGCGGATCCGGCGTGCGCATCTTCGTCTGCCCCGGAAACGACGACGAGATGGAGGTGGATGACGTCGTCCGGGGCTCGAGCATGGTGGAGCTGGGCGAAGGGCGGGTGGTCGAGATCGACGGGTTCTCGATGATCTCCACGGGGTGGTCCAACCACACGCCGTGGAACACGCATAGGGAGGAGACGGAAGAGGAGCTTGGCAAGCGCATCGAGTCGATGGCGAAGCAGGTGAAGGATCCGGCCCACGCCATTTTCAACCTCCACTGCCCGCCATTCCGCTCCGGCCTCGACGAGGCGCCGGCCATCGACGCGGACCTCAAGCTTCTGCATGGCGGCCGCGCGCTCAGGGCGGTCGGATCGACCGCGGTGCGAGCCGCGATCGACAAGCACCAACCGCTGCTCTCGCTGCACGGGCATATCCACGAGAGCAAGGGGGCGGTGCGGCTTGGCAAAACCCTGGCCATCAACCCGGGCAGCTCGTATGAGGAAGGAGTGCTGATGGCGGCGGTCGTGAACCTGGACGCCAAGAAGGGCATCAAGAGCTATCAGCTTGTCAACGGCTGAAGCGGTAAGGGGAGAAGGAGTACCAAACATGGCTGACACGACGATGGGCGCGGCCGGCTCGCGGCCGACGCTCTTCCTTCGCAACGCGACCGGCCTGGTCAAGGCCTGGTCCACATTCGATGCGTTCATCTATTCATTCATGTCCGTGAACCTGGTCACCCTGGCGCTGTACTACGGAACCGCGTCGGGATGGTTCGTACCTGGGGGTCAGTTGCTCGCGGCCGTCCTGCTGACCGGCTTCTTCGTCTCGTTTGTCGTCGTCGTCTACGCGGGCCTTGTCACGGCAATGCCCCGCACCGGCGGCGACTACGCCTGGCAGAGCCGCATCCTGGGCGGAGGCGTCGCCTTCGTCCTGGCCGTGACCGGATGGTGGTTCATCCTGTGGTACTGGACTCCGATCTATGGCAGCATCTTGGTCGCCGAGTTCATCAACCCGCTCGCTGCCACGCTGGGCTGGAGCAACGTGACGAAGTTCTTCAGCACCGAATGGGGGATCTTCGTCGCCTGCCTGATCACGCTTGCGTACGTGAGCGTCGTCGTCACACTGGGCATGGAGACATACGCGCGCATCCAGAAGATCTCCTTCTGGGTCGGGCTGGCCGGGATCGCCGTCGTGTGCGTCATCCTCGCCGTGGCGAGCGCATCCGATTTTCAGAATGCATTCAACCGCGAGGCGCACAGCCTGTTCGGTGCGAGCGGCAACGCCTACCAAGCAACTCTCGCGGCCGGCCAGAAGGCGGGTGCGAGCCCCCAGGGCTTCCTCGACTTCTCCCTCCAACCCACGCTGCTGCTGATTCCGCTCCTTCTGTTCGCGCTGCTCTGGCCGAACTGGGGCGCGACCCTGTATGGCGAGGTGCGCGGCGCCAAGGAGTACCGCAAGCCCTTCTACAGTATGTTCTGGGGCCTCTGGGTGACGGTGGCGCTGGTCATTCTGCTCAGCGTGCTTTTCGCCAAGACAATGGGCTGGGACTTCTATTACGCGGCCAACGCTGCCTCCTTTGCCGGCACCGCGCCCGTCACCATCTGGCCGAACCCGATCATGTTCGCGGGTTGGCTGGTCGACAACCATCTCTTCCAGTTCGTCTTGCTGCTGGCCATGGGGGCCTGGTTCTTCGGCTGGGCGGGAACGCTTTTCCTGTCGTCGACGCGGGTCATCTTCGCCGCGGCCTTCGATCGCATACTGCCGGCCTGGGCCGCCAACATCTCCGCCGGTCGCCGCGTCCCCTACGGCGCCCTGATCCTGATGGTCGTGCCATCGATCGTCGTCAGCGCGCTCTACGCCTGGAACTTCTTCGGGTTCAAGACTTTCATCCTTGACGCCGCGCTTGTCATCGCTGTCACATTCATGGGCACAGTTGTGGCGGCTGCGATCCTGCCCTGGAGGCGGAAGGACATCTACGGCTCGTCGGCGATCGCCAAATACGCGGTCGGTGGCATTCCGGCCCTGACGATCGCGGCAGTCGTGTCCGGCGCCTTCCTGCTCTTCACGCTCTGGGAGTGGTTTTCCAACAGCACCTACGGCGTCAACAATCAGACCTCGCTGGTTTTCATGGGCGTGATGTACCTGCTTGCGGTCGTCATCTATGTCGCCGCCTTCCTCTACCGCAGGAGTCAGGGCATCGACCTGAACAAGATCCACGAAGCGATTCCGGTTGAATAGGAGCTCAACGGCCGCCTGGCCTCTGCCAGGCGGCCACCCTTCGTAACCCATGCTGGAACACACACTTCGCACCTACCAGAGCCCGACCCGCCTCGTTCAGCGGTTGGGGGCCATCCGGGAGCTTGGCAACGAGGCCTCGCTGCTCGGAATCCGCCGCCCACTGCTCGTCACCGACCCAGGCGTGAAAGCCGCCGGCCTCCTCGACACGGCGCTCGAGGCGCTGCGCGGATCCGACTGCGAACCGGTCGTGTTCGATCGTGTGAGAGCAAACCCGGGCGTCGAGCTGGTCGACGCCGGCGCGGCCGAGTATCGCTCTCAAGGGTGCGATGGGCTCGTGGCGGTCGGCGGCGGCAGCTCGATGGATACGGCGAAGGGCATCGGCGTCGTCGCAGCCCACGATGGCAGCATCCTCGCGTACGAGTGGGGGCACAGCCCGATCAGCGCCCGCATCCCCCCGATGATCGCCGTGCCCACGACTGCGGGCACCGGCAGCGAGGTCACGCTGTGGGCCGTCATCACCGATCCCAAACGCAAGCTCAAGTTCAACGTCGGCGGAACGCCCAACATCGCCGCATGGGTGGCGGTCATCGACCCCGAGCTCACCGTGGCCCTGCCCGCAGCTGTCACGGCGGGCACGGGCATGGACGCGCTCGCGCACGCGGTCGAGTGCTTCACGATGTCGTACCACCAGCCGTTCACCGACGCCGTCTCACTGCTGGCCATGGAGTACGTCGCGCGCTACCTGCGGGTCGCT
>WNGF01003457.1_pt1 | contig 22778 bp, 16 predicted proteins | sample 5400641 | NCBI WGS metagenome assembly WNGF01 (sample SAMN13153371, study PRJNA577476) | soil metagenome | isolation source: 80 cm soil or saprolite under grassland replicate 2 | place: USA:California | collected 2016-06-15 | reverse complement strand
GGGAGCTCGCGCGCGCGCGAGTCGCGGTCGGCGCGGACGGCGGTCAGCTCCGTCTCGACCGCCTCGAGCTTCTTTCGCACGACGGCCTCGTCCTGGCGGGCCTGCTCCTCGCGCGCCTTCAGGCGCGCCTCTCCCTCGCGGATGTCAGCGGCGACGCGCTCCTGAAGCTCCATCAGGCCGAGGATCTCCTCCTCGCCATGCGCCTTCTCTTGCTTGATGGTCTCGATCTCGGAAAGGACCGCGGAGTACTCGGTGTTGTTCTTGACCTCCCACAAACGCGCCTCGGCCTTGGAGCGCTTGGCGGTGACGACGTCGAGGTCCTTCTCCTTGCTCCGGAGCTCCTTCCGAGTCGTGTCGGCCTTCAGCTTGAGCGCGTCCAGCGACTTCTTGGCTTCGGCGAGGGCGGCGTGGATGGCTTCGATCTGCTTGGGAAGGCGGGCGGCTTCGGCTTCGAGCGCGGCGAGCCGCGTATCGAAGCCCTGTAAATCGATCAAGGTCAGCAGCTGAGAATCCAAGCCTTCTCCCATTGTATGCGAAGCGGAGCCCGGACGGGAGTCCCGGATTGTCCGCGGATCGGAGCCCCGCGTGGTCCGCGGACCGGTGCCACGCGCTGTCTGCGGACCGGAATCCCGGATTGTCCGCGGATCGGAGCCACAGGCACCTGTATCAGGCCACCCTCGATGTGATCCGGCCTCAAGGCACCCGCTACAGTAGTGGGCCCACCTGGACTCGAACCAAGACCTAACCGGTTATGAGCCGGCTGCTCTGCCATTGAGCTATGGGCCCGCAGGATCATCATGTCCGGCCGTGATCTCGCGTCGGCGGTCAGGATTCCAGGAAGCTCCGGAGCTTCTTGGAGCGCGAGGGGTGCCGGAGCTTGCGCAGGGCCTTGGCCTCGATCTGGCGGATGCGCTCCCGGGTGACCGCAAAGTCCTGCCCGACCTCCTCGAGCGTGTGCTCGCAGCCATCCGAGAGCCCGAAGCGGAGGCGCAGCACCTTCTCCTCGCGGGGCGTGAGCGTGTTGAGGACTTTGTTCGTCTGCTCGCGCAGGGAGAGGCCGATGATCGACTCCACGGGCGACACGACCTGCTTGTCCTCGATGAAGTCGCCGAGGTGGCTGTCTTCTTCTTCGCCAATCGGTGTTTCCAGGGAGATCGGCTCTTGCGCGATCTTCAGAACCTTCCGCACCTTGTCGACCGGCACGTCCATCTTGGCGGCGATCTCCTCCGGGGTCGGCTCGCGGCCCAGCTCCTGCACGAGCTGGCGTGAGGTCCGGATGAGCTTGTTGATGGTCTCGATCATGTGCACCGGGATACGAATCGTGCGCGCCTGGTCGGCGATGGCTCGAGTAATCGCCTGACGGATCCACCAGGTCGCGTAGGTCGAGAACTTGTAGCCGCGCCGGTACTCGAACTTGTCGACGGCCTTCATGAGGCCGATATTGCCTTCCTGGATAAGGTCCAGGAACTGCAAACCGCGATTCGTGTACTTTTTCGCGATCGAGATGACCAGGCGGAGGTTCGCCTCGACCATCTCCTTTTTCGCCTGCGCCGCCTTGACCTGGCCCGACTTGATGATGGTCATGACGCGCTTGATCTCGTCGGCCTTGGCGTTGGCGCGTGTTTCCGCGACCTTGATCTCCTGCTGGGCGACCCACACTTGTTGCTGCTTCGGGGACGGGAACTTCTTGGCGGCCTTGAGGTGGAGGTCGCCGGCGCCGCCGCTCACCCCGTTGGTGCCCGGGTCGCGGAACGAGACGTAGATGAGGTTCTGGACCTCGTCCGCCGACGGCCGGCGGCCGTTGGTCCAGAGCCGGATCACGCGCTCGGCGCGCTCGATATCGTCGAGCAGATCGCGCAGGCGTTGCACGAGGCCCCGGCGACCGAGATCCGCGTCTTCCCGGTCGATGATCTGATTGCCGATGTTGAGCGCGCGGAGCTTCTCGAGCACCCGCGTCTGGCGCTGTTGCGCCTGCGCCTCGAACCGTTTCCACGCCGGCTCCTTGCCCTTCCTCGACCGCCGCCGGCCGGGTGCCTTCAGCCGGAGCTTCCGGGCGTGGACGACGAGCTTGTCGCGCTCGCGGAGCAGCCGGTCAACCGTCGCGAACGCCGCGGTCACCTGCCGGGTGAGCTCGGTCTCTTTCTCTTCCGTGAACTCTTCCTCGTTGACGTCCACGACTTCCTTGACCGAGATGTCGTGCCGGCGGAGCTGCTCCCGCAGCTCGCGGAATCGCTCGAGGGCCAGGTTGGTGCTGAGGATGGCCGAGGTGACCTGATTCTTGCCCTCCTCGATCCGTTTGGCGAGGGCGATTTCCCCCTCGCGCGTGAGCAACGCGACCCGCCCCATCTCGCGCAGATAGAGCCGCACGGGGTCCTCGGTGCGCCCGACGGGGCCGGGCGTGAGGTCGATCGGCTCGGGCGGGCCGTCGTCGTCGTTATCGTCGGGCTCCGGGGCCTTGCGCTCGCGGACCTCGGAGGGAAGCCGGCCGGCCTTGGCCGAGTCCACGACCTCGATGTCCATCGCGCCGAACATCATCATGATGTCATCGAGCTGGTCGAGGGAGACGAGGTCCGAAGGGAGGGCGTCATTGACTTCGTCGTAGGTGAGGAAGCCCTTCTGCTTCCCCATCGAGATCAGTCGGTCGAGCTCCTCCAGCTTTGGCTCTTCGCTCATTCGTCTGAACTCCTTGGGGACCCCGTGGTCCCGTGATCTAACGACTGGGCGACACCACCCGTGAACCCGTACACGCCGGCGCTCTCCTGATGCAAGGTCCGCAACTCCGCGTGCATCGGCGCCGTGACCCCGGTCTTGGCCTGGGTTTCGGCGATCGACTGGCTCACCACGCGCGCCCGCCGCAGCCGCTGGCTGCGCTCGAGCCGTCGCTGGAACTGTTCGATGCTAACCCGGGCGTCAATGCTTTCGCGATCTTCCACGAGCAGAGAGGAGAGGACGGAGCGCGCCTCGTCGGTCTCGAGGTCGGTCATCAGGCTCTCCGCGGAAGCGTCCGGGCGGCTCTTGAGCGCGCGTACGATCGAGCGGAGCGAGGCGTGACCGAGGTCGTCCGACTCGTCGAGCAGCGCCAGGAGGAGCGTGCGGGCCTCCGTGGAGTGGAGCAAGAGCGTCACGAGATCGCGCTCGACTGGCGGCGTGGACGTCGGTGGGCTCGACTGAGAGTGCGCCGGCGGCGTGCGCAGAGAGGATTGCAGCCGTTGCGCCTCGATCCAGAGCTGAGTCGCATCAACCCCGAGCTTGGCCGCGGCCTCGCGCGAGAGCGCCGTCGCCTCCTCCGCGTCGGCGACCTTCGCAAGCATCAACGACACCCGGGCGAACGCACTGGTCCGCGCCCGCGGGCCGGTCGCCCCGTCGGGGTCGACGATCGCGCGGTCGAGCGCGTAGGCGAGGAGGCTCCGAGCGGCGGTGATCCGCTCCTCGAAGGCCTCTCCGCCTGCCGTTCGGAGGAAGGTGTCGGGGTCGTGGCCCGCCGGGAGCAGGGCGACCTTCACCCGGAAGGCGCCCCCGCCCGCGAACGCACCGGAGCGATTCACCGCCCATGCCATGCCCCCGTCGGTGGGCTCGAGCAACTCTTCGGCCCGTGCCGCCGCCTTCTGGCCGGCCGCATCGGCGTCGAAGAAGGTGACCACCTCGTCACAGTAGCGTCGCAGGAGGGCGAGCTGGGCCGGCGTGAAGGCGGTGCCGAGCGCGGCGACGGTCGCCGTGAACCCGTACTGGTGGCACATGAGGCAATCGACGTAGCCCTCGACGAGGAACGCGCGGTTTTGCGTCTGGATCGTCGGACGGGCGAGGTCGGCGGCGTAGAGCAGATTTCCCTTGGTGTAGAGGGGGGTCTCTGGGGAGTTGAGGTACTTCGGCTGCTCGTCCCCGAACGCACGCCCCCCGAAGGCGACGACCCGGCCCTGGAGGTCGCGGATCGGGAAGAGGAGGCGTCCGCGGAAGCGGTCGTACGCGCCGGTACGATTCTCACGCGGGATCGCGAGGCCGGCAGTGACCAGTGCGTCCTCGGTGACCGTCTCCGACCGCATGAAGCCGAGGAGCGCGTCCCAGCCCTCCGGGGCATAACCGAGGCCGAAGCGTTGTGCGATCCCGGTGTCGATGCCCCGTTGCTCGAGATAGGCGCGCGCCCGCTCGCCGGCCGGCTTCCAGAGCGCGTGCTGGTAGAAGCGCGCCGCGAGGTCCATCACCCGGAGGAGCTCCTCCCGGCCCGAATCGCCACCCTTGCCGCGTTCCTCGGGCAGCGCGATCCCCGCCGTCTTGGCGAGTGCCCGGACGGCCTCGGGGAAGGAGAGGCGGTCCTGGCGCATGAGGAAGCCGAATGCGTCGCCGCCCACCCCGCAGCCGAAGCAGTGGAAGATTCCCTTGCGCGGATTGACCGTGAACGACGGCGTCTTCTCCGCGTGGAAAGGGCAGAGACCCTTCCAGCCGGTACCGGCCTTGCGGAGGTTCACGAACCGGCTGACGAGATCGACGATGTCGATGGCCGCGCGGATGTCGTCGAGGAGCGTCTGCGGGTACTGCATCATCCGACCTTCAGCGCGGCCACGGTCGCGCCCGTGCCGCCTTCGGACGGCTCGCCGTCCCGGAACGACTCGACCAGGGGGTGGCCGGCAAGGAGGTTGCGGACGGTCTTGCGAAGGGCGCCGGTGCCCTTCCCGTGAACCAATCGTACGCTCGCAAGGCCTGCGAGAAACGCGGCGTCCAGGTATTGCTCGACACGGTCGCGCGCCTCGTCTGTCGTCTGCCCGAGCAGCAGGATTTCGGCGGCCACAGGGCGGGGGGAGCCGGGAAAGGATCCGGGGCTTCGGAACCCCACTCGCCCGGGACCGTTGCCGGGCTCCCCCCGCCCCGTCGCCGCAGGGTTCATAGGCGCGGGACGGAGGGCGGAGACCGGGACGCGGACGGTCACCGAGCCGGATCGGACGGTCGCAGAGCTTCCGGCGATCTCGAGCAGCTCGCCACGGATGCCCAGGTGCTCGGCCGCGACGGTCACGCCGGGTGCAAGGGCCGTCGGCTCGGCCACGGCCGCTTGCGGCGCGACGGCCTCGACCTTCACCGCCGCCTCCCGCACGCGCCGCCGGCTCTCGTCCAGCGAGCGTCGCGAGCGCTCCGAGCGTTTGAGCTTGTCCCACTCGGCGGTGAGCGCGCGGCGGATGTCGGCGACGAGCGCCGTGGCCTCGGCGCGTGCCCGCGCGACGATGGCCTGGGCCCGGCTCTCGGCCGCTGCCTCCGTCTGACGGGCCTTCGCCAGGCGCGCCGCGGTCTCGGCGCCGATCCGTTCGATCTCGCGCGCCCGCTCGGCGTCCGAGCGGGCATGGGCGTCGAGCGTCGCCAGAAGGTCGGAGAGCCGCGCGGCGTGCTCCGAGCGGTGGGCACTGGCCCGCGCGATGAGCTCGGCGTCGAGGCCGAGCCGGGCCGCGATCGTCAGCGCGTAGCTCTGGCCCGGCTGGTCGTAGCGCAGACGGAAGCTCGGCGCGAGCGTCGCAGTGTCGAACTCGACCGACGCGTTGCGGGCGCGAGGGTGAGTGGACGCGAACGCCTTCAGCGGCTCGAGGTGAGTCGTGGCGATCACCAGCGCGCCGCGCTCGGCCAGCTCCTCGAGGATCGCCTGGGCGAGGGCCGCGCCCTCGTCGGGATCTGTGCCCGCTCCGAGCTCGTCCAGGAGCACGAGCGAGCGCGCGTCGGCCGCGTCGAGGATCTCGCGCACCTGCTTGACGAAGGCCGAGAAGGTCGAGAGGTTCTCCGCGACGGACTGGTCGTCGCCGATGATCGCGAAGACGTCGTCGAACACCGGCAGGCGCGAGCCCTCTTCCGCCGGCAGGTGGCAGCCCACCTGGGCCATCAGCGCGTGCATCGCGAGCGTCTTGAGCGCGATCGTCTTGCCGCCCGCGTTCGGTCCCGTGATGACGAGCAGCGGGCGGTCGGGCCCGAGCTCGAGATCCATCGGGACCACCGTCCGGCTTGCGTCGCTCCAGCCCTGGGCGAGCAGGAGAGGATGGCGCGCTCCGCGAAGCGCCACGCTCCGTGCGGTATCGATCACCGGCGCCGTCGCGGCCATACGCTCGGCGGCCTGCGCGCGAGCGAAGGTCCAGTCGAGCTCGCCGACGGCGCTCACCAGACTCTCCAGGTCGTCGAGTCGCGCTCGCACACCGGCGGTCAACTCGCCAAGAATGCGCGCGATCTCGTGCTCCTCCTCGCGGGTCGCCTGGACGAGGTCGTTGTTGACGTCGACGACGTGCTCGGGCTCGATGAAGAGCGTTTGACCGCTCTGCGAGCGGTCGTGGACGATGCCGCGCACGCGGCTCCGCGCCTCGGCCCGCACGGGCAGGACGTATCGGCCGTGCCGGAGCGTGACGTACCGGTCGGCGAAGAGCCGATCGGCGTCGCTCCCCTGGAAGGCGCGCTCGAGCTCGGCGGCAAGCTGTCGGCGGCGGTCGCGGATCTCGCGGCGGAGGCGTTTGAGGGTTGGACTCGCGTCATCGGTCATCGTGCCGCTCGCGTCGAGCGCCCGGAGGAGGCGGTCGGCGAGCTCGGGAAATCGTGGCAGGGACTCGGTGATCACCGCCAGGCCGGGACTCGTTTCACGCGCCGCTCGGCCGTAGGCTCGGAGCTTCGGGCTCGCTTCGAGGACAGGAATGATCTGAATCAACTCGAGACCATCGAGGACACTGCCGTCGGCGCGACAGCGCGTGAGCACGGGCCGGATATCGGGAAGGGCTTCCAGCGGGAGCGACCCGGCAGTGGCGAGGGCCAGCCGGGCCTCGCGCGTCATGTCGATCGCCGCTTGGACCTCGGAGACATCGGTGAGCGGCTCTGCCGTCGTCGCGCGCTCGCGGCCCATCCCGGTCAACGCTTCGTGCGCCAGGAGCGCCCGCACCGCATTCCATTCGGTGCCGGGCTCCCAGGTTCGGCCTGCCTCCACCCTGCGCCTCATTCGCCCCCGGCCCGGATCACGGGAGAGTCGGCGTGCATCCAGGGGTGCTCCGGCTAATCGGATATCCGTTCGCGCCGCTTAGCCTTTTTACGGGCGGCGAGGGCCTTTCGCTTCCGTCGAACGCTGGGTTTTTCGTAGTGCTGGCGCTTTTTGAACTCGGACAGGAGCCCAGCCTTCTCGCACTGTTTCTTGAAGCGCTTGAGCGCGCTTTCGAAGGACTCGTCGGGCTCGACGATGACCTTGGTCACTCCGCTCCCCTCCAGGTAGCGACGCCCTGGATGAACAACCACTATATACCATGCGATCTGCCACCGGGCAATCGAGAGAGGCTCTCTGGTAGACTGACGCCCTTGATCACGCCGGCCGGCGCGCTACCCGTCTACACTGTCGTGCCCTTCGTCGCCATGCTTCTGGCGATCGCCATCTGCCCCCTCTGGGTGCCTCGCTGGTGGGAGTCGAATCGGAACAAGATGATCGTCGCCGCCGCCCTCGGCCTGCCGATTCTTGTCCTCTACATGATCCGCCGACCGGGAGCGCTCGGCGCCATGGCCGAGGAGTACGTCTCCTTCATCGTACTCCTCGCCGGACTCTACGTGATCGCGGGCGGGATCCTCCTGCGCGGCGACCTTCAGGCGACCCCTCTCACCAATACCGCCTTTCTGGCGCTCGGGGCGGTGCTGGCGTCGTTCATCGGCACCACCGGGGCCTCGATGCTCCTGATCCGCCCGCTTCTCCAGACTAACCGCGAGCGCACCCACGTCCGACACACCGTCATCTTCTTCATCTTTCTCGTGTCCAATATCGGTGGCATGCTGACGCCGCTCGGCGATCCGCCGCTCTTTCTCGGTTACCTGCAGGGTGTGCCGTTCACCTGGACCTTCCGCCTCTGGCCGCACTGGGCGCTCCAGGTGGTCGTGCTGCTGGCGCTCCATTTCGTCTGGGACACGCGGCAATACACGCGTGAGCCGATCGCCGCGCTGCGCCGCGACCGGACGCAGATCGAACCACTGCGCCTGCGGGGTGCGCTCAACGTCCTCTGCCTCGGTCTCGTGGTCCTCGCGGTCGCGTTCCTGCGTGAGCCCTGGCGCGAGGCCGGCATCGTAGTGTTGGCCGCCGTTTCCCTTTGGCGGACTCCGCGCGCTGTACGCCGGGGCAACGGCTTCACGGCCTATCCCATCGTTGAAGTCGCTGTCCTGTTCTTCGGGATCTTTCTCACGATGATCCCGGCGCTCGAGCTCCTGCGCCACCGGGGCGGGGAGCTCGGCGTGCGCGAGCCTGCGCAATTTTTCTGGGCGAGCGGAATCCTTTCGTCGTTCCTCGACAATGCGCCGACCTACCTGGTCTTCCTGGCGCTGGGCCAGGGCCTCGGCCTGGGCCGCGAGGTGGTGGATGTCCCGCACGCGATCCTGGCCGCGATCAGCGTGGGGTCCGTGTCCATGGGGGCCAACAGCTACATCGGCAACGCACCCAACTTCATGGTGAAGTCGATCGCCGAGGAGCAGGGTGTGCAGATGCCGAGCTTCTTCGGCTACATGCTCTACAGCGGCGCAGTGCTCATACCACTCTTCGCGATCGTCACCGTGGTGTTTTTCAGATGAGCGTCGGGGGGAGCGCCGCCGCTCCCCCCGACACCCCCCACCGGTCACCCGAGTCTGACGTGTGCCGGATCGATTGCGCCGGCAAGCCGGCGCTCGAAAAGTCGGTTGCGAACGCTTCTAGCTGAGCAGAGCAAACACCTTTTCTGCTGCCTCCGCGACGGCGGCGTCGACCGCCGGCAACTCGTCACGCTCGAATGATGTGAGCACGTGGTCGGGGACGTCGTCCTTCTGGTCAGGACGGCCGATGCCCACCTTTACCCGCTTGATCTCCTGGGTGCCGAGCGCCTCGATGACCGACCGGACACCGTTGTGGCCACCGTGGCTGCCCTTCATGCGGAGGCGCACGGTCCCGAGTGGCAAGTCGATATCGTCGTACACGAGGATCAGGTCGGCGGGACCGGCTTCGACGCGGCGCAGTGCCTTAGCGACGACAGGGCCGCTCTCGTTCATGAAGGAGATCGGCTTGATCAGGCGGACGGGCTCGCCCCTCCATTGTCCTCGAGCAACCGCCGCCGCGCCGTCGCGCCGCCAGGACGCTCGGAGACTCTTGGCGAGGAGGTCGAGGACACGCTGGCCCACGTTGTGGCGGGTATCCCGGTACTCCGGTCCCGGGTTCCCCAGCCCGACGACCACTCGGCCGTGGGCCAAGCGCGTCCCGCTCCGCTACTTTTCCGCCTTTTCGGGCCGCTCGGGTCTCTTCGGCCGCTTGCCCTCCTCGGCCGCCGCCTCCTCGCCTTCCTTCGGCTTGCGCTCCGTGAGAACTTCCGGCTCGGTGACCGCCGCCGCTGTCGGCGCCACTACCGGGGCCACTTCCTCGGCCATCGGCGGCGCCACCGTCGCGACCGCCTGCCCGGGATCGTTCAGGATCCGTACACCCGCGGGCGCGCGAAGATCGGCGACCGTCAACACGTCGCCGATCATGAGCGCGCTGACGTCGGCGTCGATCCGCTGGGGGATGGCGGTCGGCAGGCACGACACCGACAGCTCGTGAAGCACGAGGTTCAGGATGCCCTTCTGCTCTCTCACCCCCGCCGCCTCGCCCACGGGGCGTACGCTGACCTGGACCGTGATGGCGCGGTCCACGGCCACCTCTTGCAGGTCGACGTGGAGCAGCTGCTCGGTGACGGGATCGAACTGCAGCTCGCGGATGATCGCGAGCCTGGCGCCGTTGCCCGGCTCTCCGTCGAACTTGAGGGTGAGCAGCTGGGTCGTGCCCTCGTGACCGTGGATCATCCGTAGCACGGCCTTCGGATCCACCGTGACGGTCTCGGCCTTCCGCCCGTCGTAGAGGATCGCCGGCACGACGCCCGCTCGGCGCAGGCGTTTCGCGACCTCTTTGCCAGTCACGTCGCGTCGCTTGATCATCAGCTCTTGCATCGCCATGCGTTGCTCCTTGAGAGTCGAATTACGCGAACAGCGTCGAGACGGATTCCTCGTCGTGGATGCGCCGGATGGCCTCGCCCAAGAGCGGGGCGACCGTGAGCACCGTGATGCGCGAAGCGCTGCGCTTGTCGTCGGTCACCGGAATCGAGTTGGTGACGACGACCTCCTCGATCGGAGAGGACTTGATGCGCTCGATCGCCGGCCCGGACAGCACCGCGTGGACACCGCAGGCCAGGATGCGCCGGGCGCCCTCGCGCTCCACGGCGGTCACCGCCTGCAGCAATGTGCCGGCCGTGTCGATGATGTCGTCGATGACGATGGCATCGCGTCCCTTGACGTCGCCGATGAGGTGCATGGCGACCGCCGAGTTCGGCCCCTCGCGCCGCTTGTCGATGATAGCCAGACCGGCGTCGAACCGCTTGGCCATCGCGCGGGCCCGTTCCACGCCTCCAGCATCCGGAGCGACGATCACCGGCTCGTGCAGATCCTTCTTGCGAAGGTAGTCGATCATCACGACCGGGCCGGCGAAGAGATGGTCCACCGGGACGCTGAAGAAGCCCTGGATCTGGCCGGCGTGCAGGTCGAGCGCCAGCAGCCGGTCGATACCCGCCGCCTCCAGCAGGTCGGCCACGAGCTTGGCCGAGATCGGCACGCGGGGTTGCACTTTACGGTCCTGGCGCGCGTAGCCGTAGTAGGGCAGCACCGCCGTGATCCGACGGGCCGATGCGCGCTTCATCGAATCGACCATGATCAAGAGTTCCATGAGGGTGTCGTTCGCAGGAGGGCAGGTCGGCTGGACGAGGAACACGTCGGCGCCGCGCACGTTCTCGTTGACCTGCACGTACACCTCGCCGTCCGAGAAGCGCGTCACCTCGGCGTCGGACACCGGGACGTGCAGGTATTGCGCAATCTCCTCGGCGAGGGGGCGGTTCGCGCTGCCCGTGAACAGCTTCAGCTCGTACGCCATCGGCTCCTCGTTCCTAAAGTGTGGTTGGGGCGGGAGGATTCGAACCTCCGAATACGGGATCCAAAGTCCCGCGCCTTAGCCGCTTGGCCACGCCCCAGCGTGTGTCCTTTTGGAGAAGGGGGCTCCGCCCCCCCTTCTCGACTCCCCTGCGAACCTGCGGGGCGTCGCCGCCCCCTCTCGACTCCCTGGGCCGCGACGTCCGGCGGCTTACTCTACCGTATCCGTATGGCGGGCCCACGCAAGGCCCGGACTGCCCAGCACGCCCAGCGAGCCTGCGCGACCCGGGCTCGGATCTGCCGGGCATGGTCGTACGAGCGCGCCACGCCGAACACCGTGAGCCCACTGCCCGACATCGCCGCACCCAGCGCGCCCGCCGCCAGAAGGGCGGCCTCCATCTGCTCCACTTCCCGGTAACGGAACGTCGCGACGCGCTCGAGGGTGTTGTCGAGCGTCGCCGCAACCCGGCTCGGCTGCCGGCTCCGGAGAGCTGCCGCCATGCTTCGGACCCGGCCACCGTCAGAATACATCGCGGGCACGACCCCGTCGTAGATCTCGGCGGTGCTCGCCGCGACGCGCGGATTTACGAGCACGAGTGCCAGTGCGCAACTCGGCAGCGACTCGAGCTGCTCACCCCGTCCGGTCCCCAACGCGGCGCCGCCGCGAAGGAAGAACGGCACGTCCATCCCCAGCGTCACCGCCACCTCGGCGAGTCGTGTGCCCGGCCACCGGAGTCCCCACAGCCGGTTCAGTCCGACGAGCACCGCCGCGGCGTCAGTCGATCCACCGCCGAGGCCAGCGGCCACGGGAATCCGCTTCTCCAGCGTGATCCGCGTGCCGCGGCTCGACCCCGCCGCCTCCTGCAGAGTCGACGCCGCTTTGAACGCTAGATTGGTCCCGTCCGTCGGAACATCGGGCGCGGTGGTGCGGAGCTCCAAGACATCCGCGTCCTCGAGCACCAACCGATCAGAAAGATCCACGGCCTGCATGACCGTGGCGATTTCGTGGTAACCGTCGTCCCGCCGCCCCAGAACCTCCAGCGCCAGGTTGACCTTGGCCGCAGCGCTGAGCACGAGGCGACGGGTCTTCCCCGACCGCTTCGACACGACACCGAACCATAGCACGGGCCTGAGGCCCTTTCAACGGATGCTCTGTGTTTTCGCCCCTTTCGGGACCGCCACCGTGAAGCGTTCCTCGTCGATTCCGCCACCCTCGACAAGATTCTGGTAGGTGATGGATCCCGTCACGTACGACTGCGCCGCCTCGAGATCGAACCCGGCAAGGACACCCGCCCCGTCTCGCCGGTACTTGATGAGAGCGTTGAACGGGCTCCCAAAAATCTCCAGCTGTCGGACCGCGCCCGTCTCGAGGTCGAGCCATACGCGCTGCCGACCGCCGCCGCTCACGAGACTCAGGGACGGCCCCGCATCGTCAGGGGGCAAGAGCTCGGCGGACCTCAAGTCGGGCGGCGGCGCGACGCGTCCGGTGAGCGCTGCGACGAGATCTTCAGGGTTGAGAGGCAGACCGAGAACCTTTGCGACAGTCTCGGCGTTGGCCGGCCCGACATGAGCCTCGTTCTTCACGGCGTTGTACGCAGTCACCCGGCCTTCGTGAATGGCGACGAGCAGCATCGGCGGACCGAATGGCGCGAGCGCTTCGAAACGGATCGAGCTCGGCGCCTTGACGAGAAGAACGCCGCGGAGACGCTGGCGCTCGCGGCCCCTTGTCAGGGCGATGTCGGCGAGAGCGCGTAGGTCGGTGAATTCGCTCGAACGATCGGCGAGGAGCGTGAGTGCTCGGCGAGCGGCCGCGCCGACGGGCTCCTGGGGCGGCACCGTCGCGCATGCGGCGCCGAGCGCAAGCAGCAAGAGGAGGAGGAGACTACTGAGAGGCCTTTGGGCCACCCTTGACCCGGCGTTGGCGGTCCTTGAGGTCGTCGACCTTCTTCTTGACCCCGTCGGCGGCCGGATCGAGCTGCAGGGCTTTCTCCCACGCGGCGAGGGCGTCGTCGTCGAGACCGTTCTTGACGAACGCATCTCCAAGGTGCTCGTAGATCACTGGATCCGGCTCCTTGGTTTTCGCCACCGCGCGTTTGAGCTCCTTCAGAGCCTCGGGATATCGTCCCTGCTGGTAGTACGCCCAGCCGAGACTGTCGATGAAGTAGCCGTTCTCGGGCTCCAGATCGAGGGCCTTGGTGATGAGCTGGACCGCCTCGTCGAGGTTCTGGCCGCGCTCGGCATACATGTAGCCGACGTAGTTGTAGGCCTCGGCGTGCCTGGGATCGAGCGAGATCACGCGCCGGAAGGCCCCGACCGCGTCATCGAACCGCGCCTGCTTCTCGTAGACGACGCCGAGCTGGAAGTGGAGGTCCTTCTGTTTGTCGTCGAGCCCCAGGCCCTCCCGGAGCGTTTCGCCCGCTCGCTCGTACTGCTTGGCGCGGTAGTACGCCGTCCCGAGGTAGAGGAATAGCTCCGGCCGCTTGGGCTCGAGGTTGACGGCCTCGCGCAGCGTCGAGATGGCCTCGTCGAATCGCTTGGCCCGGCCGTAGAGGAATCCGAGCTGAACGCGCGCATCGATGGACCGCGGGTCGGCGCGCAGGATCCGCTCGAGCTCGGACTTCGCCTCCGCGTCGCGACCGCCGTCCATATAGGTGGTGGCGAGGAAGTAGCGGGCACGGAGGTTGGACGGCTCGAGCGCCACGACGCGCCGGAACGCGTCGGTGGCGCGCTCCCACATCTTCTGCTCGTAGTACACGGCTCCGAGCTTCATCCAGACGCGCGGATTCTGCGGTGTGGCCTCGGCGAGCCCCTCGAGCTCGGTCTGGGCTTCGGAGAGCCGCCCCAGCCGGATCAAGAGGTCTGCCAGCTTCTCGGCGAACGCCGGATTGTCTGGGTTCGCCTTGACGGCTCGCCGGTACACTGCGATCGCCTCGTCGCTCTTATGGAGCGCCTCTGCGTAGACGGCGCCGAGCGCGCTCCAAGCGCCATCGTGGTCGGGGTCGAGATTGACGGCGGCGGTGAGGCGGGTGATCGCCTCGTCCCACGACTCGGTCTCGATCGCGAGGCGCCCGAGGAGGAACTGCGCCTGGGCCAGACCCGGGTTTCGCTCGACGAGGCGGAGCAGCACGCTCCGCGCTCGGTCGTACGCCTTCTGCTCCACCTGGATGCGCGCCAGCATCAGATAGGGCTCTTCGGAGTTCGGGCTGAGCTGGATCGCGTGCTCGAGTTCGGCCTCGGCCTCCGCGTACTTGCGTTGGGCCCGCAGGAGCTCGGCGAGCGTCAAGCGCGTCGCCATCTGGTCCGGGGCCAATTCCACGGCGCGCCTGGCCGCACTCACGGCCTCGTCCAGGTTGTCCGCTCGCACGAGCAGCTGGGCAAACTGGGTCCAGAGAGCGGCCGAGCTCGGGTCACGCTTGAGGGCGCTCCGCATGAGCGGGACCGCCTCCTTGAAGCGGCCTGCCTGGACGTGCATCTGGGCAACGGAGTAGGCGTAGTATGCATCGGCGCGGGGGTCGGCGGCGGCCGAACGGCGCGGGACCTGCTCGTCGCGGGCGAGCGACGGGCCCCCGGCAGCAGCACAGCCGGCCAGCGCGGTCACGACGACGATCGCCGGCAATCCGCGCCAGGCCTTCGTCAGGAGGCGTCGCGCCGCAGCCGCGACAGTCGGGTCGGGGATGGCGCCTGTTGCCTCGTCGATTTCGCGCAGGGCCCGGGCGTCGAGCGGCGCCGGCTGCCCGCCGCCCGTGCGAGCGACCGGCTCGGCCTCGATTCTTCCCGAGACGAATCGGAGTGAGCGGACAGCGTTGAACCGTTCGCTGAGACGCCGGGTCAACTCCTCGCCGCGTAGAGTCAGCTCGTGAAGCCAGGGCGAGTTGTCCACGGCCACGGTAAGGCAGCCGTCGGCGAAGGTGCGGGGCTGGGCTCGGCGGGCAGCGTCAGGGCCGACGACCTCCGGCCAGGCCCGACGAATTCGATAATCCAGGAGCCGGTCTCGCAGGTCGGGCACCGCGGTCAGCAACAGATCGGCGACGGCGCGCGGCGGCCGAATGTCCATGCTCTCGTATCATACATCCATCATCCACCCCGGGACGCAGGCCCCGCGAGAGCAGCTGGGAACCCTGATATAGTGGCGTGAATCATGGCAAAACCGAGGCGCGGCGATGTCCTCGATCTGACGATTGACGACCTCGCCTTCGGCGGCGAGGGCGTGGGCCGGGTTGAGGGGTACGTCATCTTCGTGCGCGGCGTGGTCCCCGGCGACCGGGTACGCGTGAGGGTGGTCGAGGCGCGCTCGCGATTCGGGCGGGCGGTAATCGAGTCCCTGGAGATGTCCTCGCCCGATCGGGTGGAGGCGCCGTGCGCCTACTTCGGTCGCTGCGGCGGTTGTCGGCTCCAGCACGTCTCGTACACCGCGCAGCTCGCCTTCAAGGAAAAGCAGGTGCGTGACTGTCTCGAGCGCATCGGCGGGCTCGGCGCGTTCGAGCTCCGGCCCATCCTGGCGGCGCCCGACGCCTACGGGTACCGGAACAAGATGGAGTTCACCGTCGTGCGGAGCGGCGACGGCGGGTCCCCGGCGATCGGCCTTCACCAGGCGGACCGGTACGACGTGGTTCTGGACATCGAGCGCTGCCTCCTGCAGTCGGAGACGATGAACGTGCTGCTCGATGAGTTGCGGGCGCAAGCGCGCGCGCGGGAGCTCTCCGTTTACGATCAGGATTCGGGCGAGGGGCTGCTGCGCTTCGCGACCCTGCGCGAGGGCCGCCGCACCGGCGAGGCGATGGTCAACATCGTTGCCGCCGCGCCCGACCTGGTGGCGCTCGGCCCGGTTGCGGAGCGACTGCGCGCGCGGGTCCCGTCGGTGGCCAGCGTGGTCCTGAACGTGAACGCGAAGAAGGCCTCCGTCGCGGTCGGCTCGGAGGAGCATCTGTTGCTCGGGCGTGATCACATCCGGGAATCGCTGGGCGGGCTCACGTTCCAGGTGTCGGCGAACTCCTTCTTCCAGACCAACACCGTGCAGGCCGAGCGGCTCTTCGCCGTGGTCGAGGCGGCGTGCGGGCTCGCCGGCGGTGAGACGGTCATGGATCTCTATTCAGGGACCGGCGCGATCAGCCTCCTGCTCGCGCGCCGCAGCCGGTGGGTGTACGGCATTGAAGTGTCGGCGGCTGCCGTGACCGATGCGATCCGCAACGCGCGGGAGAACGGGATCGAGAACTGCACGTTCCTCCCGGGCGAGGTACGCCACGTTCTCCCGACACTGATGCGCGACGGCGTACGGGCGGAGGTCGTGGTCGCCGATCCACCCCGAGCCGGCTTCCATCCCAAAGCGCTCCATGCGCTCGCCGTGCTCGGGCCGGAGCGGCTCGTGTACGTGTCATGCAACCCCTCCACGCTCGCGCGCGACGTCGGGGACCTCGTCCGCCAGGGCTACACGCTCGAGTGGGTCCAGCCCGTCGACATGTTTCCGCAAACGCCGCACATCGAAGCGGTCGCCCGTTTGCGACGGGCGCCGTGAAAATCTATCTGGCCCGCCGGCTTGCGCAGTCGCTCCTCGTCTTGCTGGGGGTGTCCTTCATCGTCTTCTTCATCCTCTATCTGACCGGTGACCCGGCGCTCGTGCTGCTGCCTCCTGACGCCTCCGCGGAGGACGTGCAGAAATTCCGCGCGGCGATGGGGTTCAACGATCCGTTCATCGTCCAGTACGGACGCTTCTTCCTGGGCGCGCTCCGCGGGGACTTCGGGCAATCCGTGCGCCACGGCGAGCCCGCCTTCAATCTCGTCATCGAACGCATGCCGGCCACCTTCGAGCTCTCCGGCGCCGCGCTGCTGGTCGCGCTCTGTCTGGCGATCCCCGCGGGGATCGTCTCGGCCGTGCGGCGCAACACCGTGATCGACTACATCTCGACGGTCGTCGCGCTGCTCGGGCAGTCGATGCCGACCTTCTGGCTGGGGATCATGCTGATCCTCGTTTTCTCCGTGCAGTTCAATCTGCTGCCCTCCTCCGGACGGGGCACGCTCGAGCACCTCGTCCTGCCGGCGATCACCCTTGGGCTCTTCACGACCGCGCGCATCACGCGGTTGACGCGCTCGGGCATGCTCGAGGTGCTGAGCCAGGACTACATCCGGACGGCGCGGGCCAAGGGCGTGAGCGATCCGCCCGTCGTCTGGAAGCACGCCCTCAAGAACGCCGCGATCCCGATCGTGACCATCGTCGGGATCGAGCTGGGCACGTTGCTCGGAGGCTCGGTCATCACCGAGACGATCTTCGCCTGGCCGGGCGTCGGCCGCCTGTCGGTCCAGGCCATCTACAACCGCGACTACCCGGTGGTGCAGGCGGCGGTCTTCCTCCTCTCGTCCACCTTCGTGCTCGTCAATCTGGTCGTTGACGTGCTCTACACCTACCTCGACCCGCGGATTCGGCTTCGATGACGGACCCCAGGATCCCGCGCGAACGGATCCGAAAGGATTGTCCGCAGGACTCAAGCCGAACGGGTTATCCGCAAGCCCGGAGCCGGGTCGCGCATGTCTCAGGCCAAGCCCGGTGCGCGCCGGCCTCACGGACCCCGCTCCAATCAGCGTGCCGCTGAGCCGCGCCGTGGACCTCGCGGCCGGGCGCGCCCCAGCGCCGCGCGAGTGGGCTCTGTTCGCGCGGCGCCTCGCCCGCCGGCGGACGGCCCTCTTCGGCCTGGTAGTCGTGATGATCGTGATCGTCGCGGCGTTGGGCGCGTCGTGGATCGCCGGGTACGACCCCACGGAGCAGGACATCACGAATCGGCTGAGGGCGCCTGGGTCACAGGATGCCGCCGGCCGAGCCCACCTCTTCGGCACCGACCACCTCGGCCGGGACATCCTGGCCCGAATGATCTTCGGCGCGCGGCCCGCGCTGATGGTCGGATTCGCCGCCGTCGCGATCTCGGGCGTGCTCGGTATGATGGTTGGATTGCTCTCCGGCTACTTCGGCGGCCGGATCGACGACGTCTTCATGCGGCTCGCCGACGTCCAACTGGCGTTCCCGTTCATTCTGCTCGCGATCGCCGTCATCGGAGTGCTGGGACCGAGCCTACCCGTGATCATCGTGGTGATCGGAGTCTCGAGCTGGGTCGTCTACGCCCGCGTCGTGCGCGGCGCCGTGCTGTCGCTGCGCGAGCGTGAGTTCGTGCAGGCGGCGCGCGCCCTCGGAAGCCGCGACGGTCGCATCCTGCTGCGCCACATCCTCCCGAACGCCTTCACGCCGTGGCTCGTGGTCGCGACGCTCGACATGGCGCGCGTGATCGTGATCGAGTCGGCGCTCTCGTTCCTGGGGCTCGGCGTCCAACCGCCGACGCCGACGTGGGGCGGGATGCTCGCAGACGGCCGCGTCTACATCTCGACCGCGTGGTGGCTCGCGACGTTCCCGGGCCTCGCCATCCTGGTCACGGTGCTGGGCATCAATCTGTTCGGCGACGGACTGCGCGATACGCTCGACCCGCGCCTCACGGTCTAGTCGAGGTCCGAGCGCGGCGGCCGGCGCGACAGCCGCGGGATGGGTCGCCCGGACCACGCGGCACGCGGGCGCTGCTCCGGGGCGGCTGGGCTCCATCTCGGCGCGCCTCGCCCGCCGCCGTGTTGCGGGAACGGGTCCGCGCGACCCATCCCGCGGCTGTCGCGCCGTCCGCCGCGCTCGGACGCTTGAGTTTTAGGGGTGGGGGCGATGGCGCGCATACATTCGCCGGGCGAGCAGGAGGAGGGCGGCAGCGGGTGACGTCAGCCAGAGCACGCCCGACGGGATGCCGGTGAGCGCGTTCACGACGAGGAAGGCGCCGCCGCCGAGCAGCCCGGCCCAGAGCAGCAGTGCCGTCGCTCGGTCGGCCGTTCCTCGCCAGCCGAGACGCGCGACGCCAAGCGCCAAGAGCGTCCCGATCCCGTCGATCGCGACGTCGGTGCCGCTCGCCGTCCGTGTCGGGACCAGGGATTGGTGGGCCTCATCCAGGATCGCCCACCCCAGGCTGATCGCGAACGCGATCCATGCGGCCGGCCGTGGATTCAGACCGCGGCCCAGGACGAGCGCGCGGAACCAGAGCGCGCCCAAGACCGCGTACTCCAAGAGATGCCCGCCCTTGCGGGCGAGTCCGTGCAGGGCTTCGAGTTGGGCCGGCGCCGCCCACGGCGCCAGCATTCGGAGGATCGGCACCAGCCAGTGTTCGGTGTGCTCGGCGCTCCCCACATCGGACGAGAGCCACATGATCACTGCCATCCAGAGGGCGGGCGGGAGCCAGTACGTGGGGCGCACGCCGCTATGATACAAATAACGGCCATGACTCGAGTCGACTGGAGCTATCACCGGAAGGGCTGAAGCTCTTGCGGCAAAGCGCAAGAGTTCCTTGCGAAGAGGAAGATCGCGGTCGTCGAGCAGGTCGACACGCGGAAATCGCCGATCGTCGGAGAGGCCGCCCTGGCCGTGGCCCGCGCTGTCGATGAAATCTACGTCGCCCGGGGCAAGCGGGTGGTCCACGTCGACGTGAAGGCGTCACGGCCCGGACGGGCCGAGTTGCTGGCGCTCCTGCTCGGCCCCACGGGTGGCCTGCGGGCGCCGACCCTCAGGGTGGGGCGCACGCTCCTCGTGGGCTTCGCCGAGGAGGCGTACGCGAAAGTCTTGAGGTAGAAGTCGGCCGGCCCCCACGGACGTGCTAGAGTGGCCGCGATGCTCGGCCGGATCCTCGACGATCTGCTGACCTCACCGTCGACGGGTCCGTGCATCACGGCGAGCCGACATTTCCCGGCTCGTGCCCCCGTCCTGACCTCGTTCCCGTCTTCGCTCGACCCGCGGATCGGCGAGGCCCTTCGCAGGCGTGGGATCGCCGAGCTCTATTCGCACCAGGCGCGGGCCTGGGAGCTGATCGAGAAGGGGCATCACGTGGTCGTGGTCACGCCGACGGCGTCGGGCAAGACTCTCTGCTACAACCTGCCCGCGCTGCAGGCCCTGGTGCACCAGCCCGACGCGCGAGTGCTCTATCTGTTCCCCACGAAGGCGCTCGCCCAGGATCAGCTGGCCGAGCTGGAAGAGCTCGCCCGGCAGCTGCCCGAGATGCGGATGTTCACCTACGACGGCGACACGCCCCAGGACGCGCGACGGGCCGTCCGCGCCCGCGCGAACCTCGTCCTCACGAATCCCGATATGCTCCACTCCGGAATCCTGCCGCATCACACGAAGTGGGCGACGCTCTTCCAGAACCTCCGATACGTCGTGATCGACGAGCTCCACGCGTACCGGGGTGTCTTCGGCTCGCATCTCGCCAACGTGCTGCGGCGGCTGCGGCGCATCTGCCGGCACTACGGCTCGGCCCCACAATTCATCATGGCCTCCGCCACCATCGCGAACCCGGGTGAGCTGGCGCGGCGGCTCACGGGCGAGCCGGTCGAGGAGATCACGGAGAGCGGAGCCCCGACGGGCGACCGTGTCTTCGTCTGCTACAACCCGCCTGTCGTCAACCGGGAGCTCGGCATCCGCGCGCCGTATCTCGGCGAGGCCGCGAAGCTCGCCGTGCGGTTTCTCAAGGAGCGGATCGCGACGATCGTCTTCGCCCAGAGCCGGCTCGCCACCGAAGTCTTGTTGACGGCGATCAAGAGCGGCGTCGTGGACAAGACCGGCGACAGCGGCATCGTGCGCGGGTACCGCGGGGGCTATCTGCCGACGCGCCGGCGGGCCGTCGAGAAGGGGCTGCGCGAGGGCGAGGTACTCGGGGTCGTCTCGACCACTGCCCTCGAGCTCGGCGTGGACATCGGCCACCTCGACGTCGCGGTGCTGGCCGGCTATCCGGGCGCCATCGCGTCGCTCTGGCAGCAGGCGGGGCGTGCCGGTCGACGGAGCGGATGCTCGGCGGCCGTCTTGGTGGCGACGAGCGCCCCGCTCGACCAGTTCATGGTCACCCACCCCGAGTACCTCTTCGGCATGCCGCCCGAGCACGCGCGGGTGAACCCCGACAACCCGTTCATCCTGGTGAGTCATCTCAAGTGCGCCGCGTTCGAGCTGCCGGTCGGTGACGACGAGCGGTTCGGCGACCTCGACGGCCGGCGGTTTCTGGGGGCGCTGGAGGACGAGGGCGTGCTCCACCATGCGGGGCGCCGCTGGCACTGGGCCGCCGAGACCTACCCGGCGGACCACACGTCTCTCCGCACGGTCACGACCGACAACTTCCTCGTCATCGACACGACCGCGCGCGACGAGAAGCAGACGAAGCGGCGCCAGATCATCGCCGAAGTGGACTGGGGGAGCGCGTTCGCGACGATCTATCCCAAGGCGATCTACCTGGTGGAAAGCGAGCCGTACGAGGTGCAGGAGCTCCACTTCCGCGAGGACGAGGAGAAGGTCGCCTACGTCAAGCGCGTCGCCGTCGACTACTTCACCGACGCGGTCAGCGCCAAGGGCGTTTGGATCCTCCGGCGCCTCGCCGAAGTCTCGCACCCCGCGTACCTCGCCGAGCAGGGCGAGGTGCTCGTGGCGCCTCAGCAGGAGATGCAGACGACGGCCGCGTGGCTCACCGTGGGACCCGAGGTCCTGGCGCGGGTCAACCCCTCGCGCGCGGAAGTGATCGACGGCCTGCGCGGGGTGACGTACTTGCTCCACCATCTGGCGCCGATTTTCCTGCTCTGCGACATCCGGGACCTCGGCTCCTGGCTGGGCGACACGACGCCGGCGACGAGCGGCATTGTGGCGACGCGCGAGTCGGCCAAGCGACGCCTGATGGACGCCGACCAGTTCAACCCGACCATCTATCTCTACGACTCCCACGCGGGCGGCATCGGCCTGGCCGAGCACGTGTTCGAGATCCTGCCCGATCTCCTCCGCCGCGGGCTCGCGACGCTCGAGGCGTGCGCCTGCCGGGCCGGCTGTCCTTCGTGCGTCGGGCCGGTGAACGAGGTCGGGCGCAGGGCCAAGGCCACCGCGCAGGCGCTCCTGCGCGCGCTGACCGACTGAGATCGCGTGGTCTCCGGGTCGCTCGACGACCTCCGCCGCGTCATCCGGCGCATCGAGACGCGGCGCCCCAAGCGTCCCGCAGCCCCGCCCATCGAGGAGGTGCTCGGCGGCGAGCTCGTCGACACCGGCGCGGGTCAGCTTCTGGTGGTGCGCCGTGAGTTTCCGCTCTCGTACCGGCACGGCCGCCAGCCTCTGGGCGCGGCGCTCGAGACGCCCCTCGACCTCCTGAGCGCGGTGGCGCGCGCGGCCATCCCCGTGGGGGACCCGCGCAGCCTGCTCTTCCTCGACGCCGAAACGACGGGCCTCGCCGGCGGCACCGGCACCTACGCGTTCCTGATCGGCGCCGCTTGGCTCGAAGACGACCGCCTGATCCTGGCGCAGCACTTCATGCGGGATTTCGACGAAGAGCCGGCGCTTCTGGCGGCGTTGCGGGTACTCCTCGAGCGGGCGAGCGCCGTGGTGACCTTCAACGGGGCGAGCTTCGACCTGCCGCTGCTCGAGACGCGCTTCATCATGGCGCGCCAGAGCTGGCCGGCCGCGCTGCCCCATCTCGATCTCCTGCGCCCGTCGCGGCGAGTGTGGACGTCGCGCTTCGCCGATTGCCGACTCGCGACGCTCGAGCGCGAGGTGATCGGTGTCGTGCGAGACGACGACATTCCCGGCGCCCTGATCCCGGCGCTCTACTTCGATTTTCTTCGCTCGCGTCGGGCGGCGCCGCTCGGCCGCGTGTTGGCGCACAACCGGGACGATGTCCTCACGCTGGTGGGGCTGCTCGGCTGGTTCGGCGGAGCGCTCTCCGCCCGAGCGGAGATGACCGCGGCGGAGCTGGGCGGGCTCGGGCGGCTCTGGGAACCGGTGGATGTCGAGCGCGCGCTCGCGTGCTATCGCGCGGCGCTCGCGGCCGGGCTCGCGGGCGCGCCGGCACAGGCGGTACGAC
>WNGF01003122.1_pt1 | contig 22778 bp, 22 predicted proteins | sample 5400641 | NCBI WGS metagenome assembly WNGF01 (sample SAMN13153371, study PRJNA577476) | soil metagenome | isolation source: 80 cm soil or saprolite under grassland replicate 2 | place: USA:California | collected 2016-06-15 | reverse complement strand
GCCTCGAGGGCCTCGGCCGGGCTCAGCCAGCGCAACGCCACGATCTCCCGCCCGTCCGCCGTCGGCTCTTGACCGGGAGGCGCCACGGCGGCGAAGAATCGGGTATCGAAGCGGATGGGGTTCTCCTCGGGGGTGACCCAGTGGGCGAAGTACGTCAGCCGGTCCGTGGCCAGCGTCAATTCCTCGGCGCGGAGCATGGAGAAGAAGGCCTGATTGGATGCGTGACAGGCCTCGCGATGCGCCGCGAACCGCTCTCGGTTGTCCCGGGTGAACCGCACGAGCTCTCCATCCGGCGAGTAGGCCAGCAGAATGCCGACCTCCTCGAAGGCTTCCCGGATGGCCCCCACCCAGTAGCCGACCGCGTTCCGCGGCGCCGACCCATCGCCTCGGAGCGTGGCGGAGAAACCCTCGTACGAAGTGATGGACGCTGTTCGAGCGCCGGCTTCGCTTGCGCGGTCCTGTCCTGGGGAGAGGTTCCGAAGGGGGGCGACTCCCTCCGAGCGTGCGAGCCGGCCCGCCGCGTCCTCGGCCGTGAGCCCGCGGCAGAGGCGCTCGACACCGGCGGCGATATCCTCTGGCTCCACCTTGCCGCCCGCAAAGACGTGGTCGCCCGCCGCGAACTTGCTCTTGGCATGGCGCTGGACCAGCAGGGCTTCGACCCCGGCCGGCGCCCAGTCGCGGAGCAGCACCAGCGTCGCGGCAGGGGACGGGGTCACAGGGTCAGTCATGAGTGGCGAATGCCTGTCGGTCCGCGTTCATTGTCACACGTGCGGAACCCCACGCCAAGACTCACAGGATCCACCGGGGCGCTCCCGCGCGACCATCGGTCCAAAAATAGCCCTTGTTCTGCCCCCCGCTGCGGTGAGACACTGCGCCTGCGGAGCCGGCATACGTGATTCGAGAACGAGAACCAGACCTTCGAAGGCATCCCCGGGCGCGGGTAACCTGGCCCGTGACCGTCGAGGCCGGTGACAAGAGCTTCGACCTCGAAACCATCAACCTGAGCCCCTTCGGCGCCAAGGTGAGGCTCGACGACCCGCCGTTCGAACCCGGGACCCAGGCGCAGCTGCGCTTCCGCCCCCCGGGAGGAAGTCCCCTCGATGTCCTGGCCATTGTCTGGCGTGCCGATCCGGACGGGCCGGCCTTCTTCTTCATCGGCGTCGAGGGCGCCGAGGCGCACGACTTCTTCACCTTCCCCGCGGACGAACCGGGATCAGATTTACGGCAGTGCTGATCGGGGATCCTCCGGCGAAACCGGATGTCGCTCCCCAACCCCCTCTCGAGGAGAAGCCTGATGGGCGCAGAGGCGAAGATCAAACAGCTCGGCATCACCTTCCCACCGCCCGCAAAGCCCGTAGGTAACTACATCCCGGGTGTCCGGGTCGGCAACCTCCTCTTCCTCTCCGGCCACGGCCCGGTTCGCGAGGGCAGCCCCACGGCGCGGGGCAAGCTCGGCCGGGACCTCTCCACCGAGGAAGGCTACAAGGTCGCGCGCGAGGTCGGGATCAACCTGCTGGGCTCGGCCCGGAGTATCCTGGGCAGCCTGGACAAGGTGAAGCGGGTGGTCAAGGTCCTGGGCATGGTCAACTCCGCCGAAGGGTTCGGCGACCAGCCCAAGGTGATCAACGGCTTCTCGGATCTGATGGTGGAGGTCTTCGGCGAAAACGGGCGTCATGCACGCTCCGCCGTGGGGATGGCGGCGCTGCCGATGGGGATCCCCGTGGAGATCGAGATGATCCTCGAGGTCGCGGCGGGCTCGCCCGCACCGGTGAGCAAGCCGGGACAGCCGCGTCGCCGGCGCAGCCCCGCGGCCAAGCGCAAGCCGAGACACTAGGACCAGGTCAGTCAGACACGCCGCCGGCCAGCAGCGCCGGCAACCGCGCCAGGGCCTGCTCGATACGCGGCCCATACCACGAGAGGAGTTTGCCGTCCACGAGGTGAACCCGACCGTCTCTCAGCGCCGGTATCTTTGGGTGGACCGAGAAGTCGGGGATATGGGCGCGGCGGAATCGGTAGGGCTCGTCCGGAAGCAGGATCACTTCCGGCCGCGCCAAGGCCACGTCGGCCAGCGTAACCTCGGGGTAGCGCCTCGGGAGTCCCGCGAAGACATTCTCCCCGCCACAGGTGGCCAGCATGTCGTGCATGTAGGTGTCGGCGTTGATGGTCATGTACGGCTTGCGCCAGATGGGGCAGAACACGCGCGCGCGTCGGCGACCCCTTTGACGCGCGTGCGTCTCGGCCAGGCGCGCCTCCAGCGCCGCCGCGATCTCGGCCCCGCGATCGGGGGTGTCCGTCACCTGCGCCAGTGCCCGCACGAGCTGGATGCCCTCGGCCACCGTCCGCGGATAGGTCACGTAGACGGGGATGCCCCAGCCGCGCAGCGTCTCGACATGCTCCCGAACATTCTCCTCGACGTTGGCCAGGACCAGATCTGGCGCCAGCTCCCGGATGAGATCCAGCTTGGGGTTCTTCTCGCCACCGATGCGGGTCTTGGCGGCGACTCCCTCCGGGGGCTGGGTACAGTACACCGTGCACCCGATCACGGCGTCCCCGAGGCCGAGGGCGAAGAGGGTCTCCGTGATGCTGGGGATGAGCGAGACGATACGGCGCGGCGGCGCGCGCAGGGTGACGGCAACGCCGGACGCATCCACGAACGACCCCATCACGTGCGCTCGGTGTCCTAGAGCTTCGCCGCGCTCCCGGACAGACGCTCGACCAGCTCGGTCACTTCCTTCATCCGCTCGCGCAGCTCGGCGGCGGCCTTCTTCGCCGCGTCGGCCTCACCGCCCTCGAGCGCCTCCTCGAGGTTCGTGACCGCGATCCCGAACGCCTTCAGCAGACGACGCGTGCTGTCCTCGGCCATGGGTCACCCCGACGGCGGCGGATGGGAACGGCTCGTTCGGTTTCACGCATCGGAGTCAGGATATCACGGCGCGCACCCGGCTCTTCCGGGCTTCGTGATCGGGCCGTCCCGCGGGAGGATGAGCGGCGTCGACCGAGCCGTGCCGCCGCCGGTGACCCTTTTTCAACGACCCGGATGCCGCCCGATGTATCCTCCGGGAGAGCCCGACCCATGGTCCGCGCCGCTGATCGTCTCTATCGCGCCCTTTACCGTGGCGTTCTCTCGCGCCTTCCCGAGCCGACGGCCGTGGCGCTCGGCCAGTGGAGCCTGCGTGTGCTCCCGCTCGACCGGCTCTCGATCTTCAGGAACACCGACCCGCGGCTTGCCGTGACCCTGGGCGGCGTGGCGCTGCCGAACCCGTTGATTCTCTCCTCGATGTACTATGACACCCGCGTCCTGCGCCGCGCCATGGGACTCGGATTCGGCGCCGTCACCACCAAGAGCATCACGCGCGGGCCGCGCCCCGGTCACCCGCAACCGAACCTCGTCCGGGTCGAGACCGCCGACGGTCCCGGCCTCGTGAACTGCAATGGATTCAAGAATCCGGGGCTCGAGGCCTATCGTCGCGCGCTCGCGGGCCTGCCCCACCGCGCGCCACTCATCGTCGCCGCCGCCGGTGAATCGGTCGAGGAATACGTCGAGGTGGTCGCCGGGCTCGAGGAGTTCGGCGACCTCGTGGAGATCAACATCTCCTCGCCCAACACGCGGCTCGTCTACGAGTGGTCGGCGCGACCGGCCGAGCTCGGGAGGCTCTTCCGGGCGGTGAGGACGGCGACGCGGAAGCCCCTCATCGTCAAGGTCTCGCCCGACTATCGGCAATCCAACGAGGAGGCGATCATCCCGGCCGCCCTCGACGCGGGGATCGGCATCGTCAACTGCGGGAACACGCGGCGCGTGGAGGAGCCCCGCCTTTCGCAGAAGGTCGGAGGCCTCTCGGGCCCCGCGCTCTTCGCGGTCACGCTGGACAGTGTGCGTCGGCTGCGCGACCGCTTCGGCTCCGGCCTCGAGATCATCGCGTGCGGGGGCATCGACGCGCCGGCCAAGGCCTGCCGGGCACTCTCGGCGGGGGCGAACGCCTGCGCCTACTTCACCGGATTCGTCACTCGGGGCCCGATCCTGGCCCGGCTCATCCTGGATGCCCTCCTCGACGCCCGGAAATAACCCACAGGTTATCCACTTATCCACCGGCATCCACCGCGGCCGAAATCGCACGTCCTGACGCGCTTTCGCGGGTGGGTCACGAAAATGTGACGCTCTCACCGTCCACAGCAGAGAGACCATCCACGGCGCCCTGCATTCACGCAGCCTCGCTGCCGGGCGCGCCACGAAACCGGCGTCTGGCGCGGTGAAACGAGGCCTTGACAGGAGTGTGACCGCTCCCTAAGGTGGTCGATGCGCGAGGACACTCCAGGACGCCGCAGTCGGGAGAGATGATGGTGGTGCCCATTGCCACGAGGGGACAAGACGTATGGAGGCCAGCCGGAAGCCACTCGCGAAAATCGAGGGCAGGAAACGCATGCGGCTCAGCGGAGTCACGGTCGCGTGGCGCGGAACCCCGGGCCTTGATGACTGGGTCGCCTACATCGTCAACGGGACAAAATCCCGCAAGCTGATCCTCGCGGACCACACCGCCGAGAGAAAGGTGAAGGCGCTGCTCGCCCGCATCCAGGGGCTCTCCAAGAAGGAAGTGGAGAAGCTGGCCAAGGGATAACCTCACCGCCGGCGCTCGACCGTCGATCATGTCGGGCGCGCCCTTCTCGGACAGGGTTCTGCCGGCGCAACCCTGTTCCCGGAGGAGGACCCGCCCAGCCACGTGGAGCCCCCTCGAACCTCCGGCTGGAACTCATAACGTGCCCCGCTGGGCCAGGCTCACGAAGCGTTCCCGCCCGATGACGACGTGGTCGTGGATGCGCAGGTCGAGGAGCTTCGAGCACTCCACGAGCTGGCGAGTGAGGCGCAGGTCCTCCCGGCTCGGCGTGGGATCCCCGCTGGGGTGGTTGTGCAGCAGGATGATCGACGCGGCCGATTCCAGGATGGCCGGCTTGAACACCTCACGGGGATGGACGAGGCTCGCCGACAGCGTTCCCTCCGAGACGACCACGTCCCGCAGCAGCCCGTTCTGCGCGTCCAGCAAGGCCAGGCGGAACACTTCCTTCTTGAGATCTTCCATCAACGGTCCGTAGCGCGCAAACACCTGTTCCGGGCTCGAGAGGACCACGCGACTGACGCCGTTCCGCGAGCGCAGGCGCCGCGTGATCTCGAAGGCCGCGGCGAGCCGCACGGCCTTGACCCGCCCCACACCCCTCATGCCCGCGAGCTCCGCGACTCCCAGGCCAGAGAGCCGCGAGAGCGACCCGTGCTGCGCCAGCATGTCCCGGGCCACGTCCACGGCGCTCATCCCGGGGACGCCGGTCCCGAGCTGGATCGCCAGCAACTCCGCGTCGGCCAGGGCCTCCGCGCCTTTGTGATACAGCCGCTCCCGAGGTCGATCCTCGACCGGCCACTCTCGGATCTGCGACGCGCCCCCCATGTCCTCCCGGGTAGCATGCGCCGATGGGTCCGGTCAACGTGTGCGGACCAGAGACATGCACCGGTACGCGCGAAGATACAGGGGGGCGGAGCCCCCCTCCGAGTTTCCTGAAAAATTAAATTAGGGATGCTCGATGACGATGCGGCGGGGCTCGTCACCGAGCCCGGTGATGGTCACCGTGATCGTGTGCGAGGGCAGAAGGGGGAGAAGCTTGTCCGCCCACTCGATCACGGTCACGCCGTCGCCGTGCAGGAGATCCTCGACGCCGATATCGAGCAGCTCGGTCAGGGTCTCGGTGCGATACGCATCCAGGTGATAGACGGGCAGCCGCCCTCGGTAGTGGTTGACGAGCACGAAGGTCGGGCTCGTCACCATGGACTCGACGCCGAGCCCCCGGGCGAGGCCTTGGAGGAAGCAGGTCTTGCCGGCTCCGAGGTGCCCGATGCAGGCGACCACCGCGCCCGCCTCGAGGCGCGCCCCCAGGTGCTCGCCCAGCGCCTGCGTCTCTTCGGGACTTCGCGAGATCACGGTCTCCAGGGACTTCACGAGCGACGTCTGCCCCGCGAGGGTGTCATGGCGGCGGGAATCGCCTCGATGATGTCGCCGGCGATGAGCGAGTCCTCGCCACGCTCGGCGCACGCCAGATCGCCGGCCAGACCGTGGAGGAAGCAGCCGGCCTGGAGCGCCGCCAGCGCATCCAGCCCGCGGGCGAGAAACGCGCCGACCATGCCCGTGAGGACGTCGCCCGAGCCGCCGCTGGCCATGCCCGGATTGCCCGTCGGGTTGATGAAGACGCGTCCGTCGGGGCCCCCGATCACCGTGCCCGCGCCCTTGAGCGCCAGCGCGACGCGGTGCCGCGCGCAGAACGTCCGGACCGTCTCCAGCCGATCCGCTTGCACCTCGGCGACGGTCGCCCCCAGCATCCTCGCCATCTCCCCCGGATGGGGCGTGAGCGCCCGCGGACCGGCCGCCCGATCCAGCAGATCGAGATGCCCCCCGAGCGCGCTGAGGGCGTCGGCATCCACGACCATCGGCCGGCGCACGTCCACGACCAGTCCGCGGATCAGCTCCTGGGTTTCGGGATCGAGGGAGAGGCCCGGCCCGAGGGCGACGGCGTCGGTCCGCGCCGCCAGCTCCAGGATGCGCTCTCTCGCCTTCAACGAGACCGTCTGCCCGGCGGTCTCGGCGAGCGGCTCGGTCATCGGCTCCATGCCGAGGGCGGCCACGATGGGCTGCTGCGAGGCGGCCGTCGCGATGGTGCAGAGACCGACGCCGCTGCGGAGCGCGGCGAACCCCGCGAGGGCGGCGGCGCCGGTCTTGCCCACCGAGCCGGCCACCACCAGCAGATGACCGAAGCTGCCCTTGTGAGCGTCGGCCCGGCGAGGCGGGAAATGGCGGCGGACATCGGCCTCTTCGAGCAGGAAGGTCGCGATGCCGCGGGCGACTTCGGCGGGCGGGATCCCGATGTCGATGACGCCGATGCGTCCGGCGTGGGACGCCCCCGGATGCAGCACGAGGCTGCGCTTGTAGCCGGCGAAGGTGGCGGTCAGCGTGGCCTTCACGGTCGGGCCGAGAAGCGCGCCCTGGTCCGACCCCAGACCCGAGGGGAGGTCGAGCGACACCACCGGCCGGCCGGCGGCATTCACGGCGCCGATGGCCTCGGCGACCAGCCCATGGGCGGGTCCGGTAAGCCCCGTACCGAGCAGCGCGTCGACGATCACGTCGGCGTGGGCCAGGACTGGACCGAGCGCCCGGAGCCTCGACTCCGCCGCGATCTCCTCGATCCGCCCCCGCCATCGCTTGAGCGCGAGGGCGGCGTCTCCCTTGACGTCGCTCCGGCGGCCGATGAGCAGGACCTGGACACGAGCGCCTTGCGCCTGGAGGCGGCGCGCCACGACGAAACCGTCTCCCCCGTTGTTGCCCTTCCCGCAGAGGATCAGCACGCGCTTGCCTCGAATGGGCGCGAACTCGCGGGAGATGAGACGCGCGGCGCCGGCGCCGGCATTCTCCATCAAGCGCGGGCCCGGGATCCCGAGCTCCGCGATGGCGCGGGCGTCCAGGGCCCGCATTTCAGCGGCGGTGAAGACGGGAAGCACGACTCAGCGTTCCCGGGGCGCCAATCTGACGGGGGGCACCGGGTCGAGGTGCGAGCCAGACGACGCCCGACCGAGTCGGCGGCGCGAGGCGTAGGTGGTCGTCCGTTGAGCGCTGCCGGCGAGGGAGAACGTGGCCGTTCGAGCCGCGGCCGCGAGAGCGACGGCGAGGGCTGAGTGGATGGGGCGAAGCAAATTGGCCAGTGCCTCAGCGTTCCCGGGGCACCAGGAACGTCGCCGATTCGCTCAGGAAGGCGCCCAGGAGCTCAGTGTAGATCTCACGATACGTCGTCCGAACCGCCCGCGGCAACTCGATGTGCAGCGCCCGCGGCGCGCCGGCCAGCACGCCGGCCTGCTTGGCGGCCGAGGCCGTGTACCGGACCGGATCCAGCGACTCGACCCAGACCTCCAGGCGCGGCACCGCCGGGTCGTCCAGACGCGAATCACGGATCAGCTCGAACAAGGTCTTGAGCCGCCATGCATCTTCCCGGCTGAGCCCCACCGTGGCGATCTCCAGGCGCGCCGCGCTGTCCTTGTGCGCATTGCCGTGCACCTCGACGTAAAGACGCAGGGGCCCCTGGGCCGCTTCCGCCACGTGCCGGCGATAGGCCTCGTACACCCGGCGCGCATCCTCGCTCTCGGCCTCGAGCCGGGCCGGCGTGCCCGGGACACTCTCGGTGGGGCGGTTGACGTTCAGCCGCCGCCCGTCGGCGCCCAGATGGGAGAACCCCGTCGCCACGACCAGGCTGAAGCCCGTGAGTCCCGCCAGGTCGCGGGCGATGATGTCGGTGCCCTTGTCCGAGGTCCCGTGGGGAGCGCCGATGACGATGCCGGGCCGTCCTCTCTGGACCTGGAAGCTCCCCTCGCCACGTGAGATCTCCGCAGGCCCGGTCACGCCCTCTTTGTCGTGGATGAGCCCGGCGCATCCCTGAAAGAACATGGCGAGCCCGAGCCCGAGCCTACCCGCGCTCCGCCACGTCATCCGCCGCGCCTCCGACGAGCATGGCCTGGGCGAGCGCGTAGTCGCCGTCATGGGTGAGAGAGAGGAGCACGCGCCCGGCGCCCTTGGCGAGCGCGATGGCGCGGCAGCGCCCGCTGAGGACCATCGTCGGCGCCTCGCCCCGCTCGCGCCGCACCTCCATCTCGCGCCAGTTCACCCCCATCGCCAAGCCCGTGCCCAGGGCCTTGAGCGTCGCCTCCTTGGCAGCGAAGCGGGCGGCAAAATGGGGAATGGGGTCGCGCCGGCGGCGGCAGTAGGCAATCTCCTCGTCGGTGAAGACCCGGCGCAGGAACCGCTCGTCCCACCGTTCCACGACCTCACGCAACCTCGGGATCAGCGCCAGATCCACGCCGATGCCTTTGACGTTCATGGGGTCAGGCTTTGACTTCTATACAATCGCCGCGCGCATGGCACCCGTGAGCTGAAGTGTTGAGAAAGCAAAGCCTGACCCCGTCAGCGGCCGATCGCCGAGCGAATCATCTCCGCCAGCTCGGCGGCGATACGCTCGACGCGCCCCTGCTCTTCGCCCTCGACCATGATCCGCGCGAGAGACTCGGTGCCGGAGTAACGGAGCACGATGCGCCCGGCCCCGTTCATCTCGGCCTCGAGATCGGTCACCCGGTCGCCCAGCCCGGGAATCGTATCGAAGGCTCGCTTCTCCTTGACCGGCACGTTGACGAGGACCTGGGGGAACTTGGTCATGCACGACGCCAGGTCGGAGAGCGATTGCCCGGTCTCCCTCATCACGCCGAGGAGGTGGAGCGCGGACACGATCCCGTCGCCGGTGCTCGAGTGATCGAGGAAGAGGAGGTGACCTGACTGCTCGCCGCCGAGCCGGGCGTCGAGCTTCAGCATCTCCTCGAGCACGTAGCGGTCACCGACCTGGGTCTTCACCACCCGGACACCGGCGCTCGTCAAGGCGCGGTCGAGGCCCAGGTTGGCCATCACGGTGGTGACCACCACCCCCATCCTGAGCCGGCCCTGACCGGCGAGGCGCCGGCCGAGAATGGCGAGGACGTAGTCCCCATCCCGGACCAGGCCGCGCTCGTCGACCGCGATCAGGCGGTCGCCGTCTCCGTCGAAGGCCAGGCCGACGTGGGCCCCCGAGGCCACCACCTTCTTCTGGAGCGCTTCCGGGTGGAGCGCGCCCGAGCGCCGGTTGATGTTCCGGCCATCGGGACGGGCGCCGAGGACGATCACCTTCGCGCCGAGGCCACGGAACACCTTCGGGGCGACGCGGTAGGTGGCGCCGTGGGCGCAGTCGAGCGCGATCGTGAGGCCGTCGAGGTCGAAGGAGAAGCCGTGACGGGCATGGGCGATATACTCGGCCTCGGCCGGAGCATAGGACACCAGCCGGCCGATCTGCGCTCCGGTGGGTTTGGGGGCGCCGTCCGCTCCCGCCAGCCGCCGCTCGATTTCGTCCTCCCAGGCGTCGGGCAGCTTGGCGCCCTCGGCGGAGAAGATCTTGATGCCGTTGTCCTCGAAGGGGTTGTGGGAAGCCGAGAGCACCACGCCGCCGTGGGCCTCCAGCCGGCGCGTCAGATAGGCGATGCCCGGCGTCGGCACCACGCCCACCGCATAGACATCCGCGCCGGCCGAGAGCGCTCCCGAGACGAGGGCCGCCTCGAGCAGCGGCCCCGAGAGCCGCGTGTCCCGCCCCACGACCAGACGCACCTTGGAAGCGCCGTGATGCTCGAGCAGCGTGGCCACGAGCTGACGCCCGAGTCTCTGCGCGAGTTCCGTCGTCAGCGGCGCCTCGTTGGCCACGCCGCGAATGCCGTCGGTCCCGAAGAGCCGGCTCACGAGCGCGGCTCCCCGGCGATGGGCTCGGCGCTCGACGACCGCATCGCCTCGAGCACCACGCGGATCCGGGAGGGATTGACGCGGATGACGGTGATGCCCGATGGGACGGCAACCTGCTCGGGCAGGAGGCGGAGCGTGATCTCTCCGGGGATCGCCCCCGCCAGGCTGACCCGGGCCTTGACCTGATCCGGAGCGAGTCGGGCGAGGCTGCCCCGCAACCCGTGCAGCTGCACGTCCACGCTGTCCGGACGCTCGCCCGTCAACGCCAGTCCCGACGGCACGTCGTCGAACTCCAGGGGCGCGGAGAGGATGAGATCGGATTTCTCCGAGGTCATCACGAAGAGCCAGAGCGCGAGGGAGAAGCCGACCGCCAGCAGCTTCAGCTCCCAGTGGCGCATCAGCACGCTCATTTCCGGAGCCACCCGCGGGCCGGCACCCACCGGTGAACCCGTCCCTCCGCGGCCGGCTCGGCGCCGAGCGAGAACAGCTCGACGAGCCGGCGCCTCAGCACGTCGCGGTCGAGGGGCGACTCCATGTTCCCGCCCACCGCCAGCGAGATGCGGCCGGTCTCCTCGGAGACCACGAGCACCACCGCATCGGTCTCCTCGGCCAGACCAAGCGCGGCCCGGTGCCGCGTGCCCATGGCGCGCGCCAGCTGCGTGTTGCGGGACAGGGGCAGGAAGCACCCGGCCGCCGCCACGCGGTTGCCGCGGATGAAGACGGCGCCGTCGTGCAGCGGCGAGTAGGGCAGGAAGAGGCTCACGAGCAGGTCCGCCGAGACCAGCGCGTCGAGGGGCACGCCCAGCTCGGCGTAGTTGCGGAGACCGGTGCTCCGCTCGAGAACGACGAGGGCGCCGATGCGCTTGGCGGACAGCGCGTCGGCCGCCTTGACCAGGTCGTCGAACAGGTGGCTCCGCTGCTCGCGGGCCACCAGCGCCACGCCCTGGAAGAGCCGGCTCTGGCCGAGCTGGGCCAATGCCCGCCGCAGCTCGGGCTGGAAGAGCACGATCAGCGCCAGCACCCAGAAGGACCAGAAGTTCTCCAGCAGCCAGCTCGTGCTGAACAGCTCGAACCGGCGCGCCACGAAGGAGGCCACCATGAGACCGCCCAGACCCAGGAGCATCTGCACGGCCCGCGTCTCCCTGAACATCACGAAGACGCGGTAGAGCACGACCGCCACCACGAGGATGTCGACGGCGTCACGCAGGCGGAAGGAGTGGAGCACCGTCCACATCGCTCAGGGGCCCTCGCGCGCGCGGCGTACGGCCTCCGCCACCTTCACCGCCTGTACGGTCTCCTCGACGTCGTGCGTCCGGATGAGCTGCGCCCCGCCCAGCACCGCCACCGCGGTGGCCGCGAGCGAGCCGGGCAGGCGCCGCGCCGGATCGTCCTCACCGGCCACCGCCCCGATGAAGGACTTGCGCGACACGCCCACGCAGACGGGCTGCCCCAGCTCGCGGAGCCGGTGGAGCCCGGCGAGCACGGCGCAGTCCCACTCGTGCCAGACCATGCCCTGGTGCCGGAAGAAGCCGATGCCGGGGTCCACGACGATCAGCGACGGATCGATACCGGCCGCGCGCGCGAGCCCGAGACTCTCCTCGAGCAGGCCGCGCACGATGGCGAGCGGGTCGTGGCTCGCCTGGATTCGCTCGCCTCGGTCGGCGGGGCATGATCGGGTCGCTCGCCTCGCCCGCGGGGAACCCAGCCCCCGGCCGGGCTGCGGCTCGCCCTGCGCCCGCGACGTCCGGCGGCCCGCACTAGCCATCAGGATGAGCGCGGTGCGCGCGCGAGCCACCAGCGGGGCCATGCCGGGATCTCCGGTGAGGCCGGTCACGTCGTTGACGATGCGGGCGCCCGCCTCCAGCGCGGCCAGGGCGGGCAGGCTGCGGCTCGTATCGGCCGAGACCGGCAGGTCGAGCTTCCTCACGAGGAGGTCGACGGCCCAGGCGAGGCGTTCTGCCTCCTGCGACTCCGGGATCCGCGCGGCGAGGTAGGGAGCCGTGGACATGGCGCCCACGTCCACGAACGCGGCGCCGGCTCTCGCCATGCGTTCCCCCGCGCGCAAGAGATGGTCCCCCTCCGTCATGATCGAGGCCTGGTAGAAGGACTCGGGACTCACGTTGAGCGCGCCCGCCACGGCTACGGGCAGACCATCGCCGATGGTGACCCCCCCCAGGTACGCTCGGTTCATCATCTGAGCACCAAAATCGTCGAGGGTCTCCGCCGAGGCCCTCGGAGGTGACGGGGGTTGCGCCGTCCCGCCTTCCTGGGAGCCTGTCGGAGAAAATCTCGCGCGCCGGCTTGACCTTTCGACCGCCGGCTTTGCCGGCAAAACCGATTCGACTCGGGGGAGGGTGTGAAAAGGAGGGCGAGGCCCCCCTCCGAGCTGGTCAGGCCGGGGTCGGCGCGCCCTGCAAGGGCGGCACTCTGAGAAGCCGGGCGATCTCCTCGCCGTCGAGCGACTCGCGTTCCAGGAGCGCCCGCGCCAGCGTGTGCAGCTTCTCCAGGTTCGCCTCGATCATCTGCCGAGCGCGCGCGGCGCACTCGGTCACGATGCGCTTGATCTCCGAGTCGATCAGGATCGCGGTGTCCTCGCTGTAGTCCTTGGCCCGCGACATCTCGCGCCCGAGGAAGATGTGCTCCTCGCTCTTGCCGAACGTGAGCGGCCCCATCTTGTCCGACATCCCCCACTCGCAGACCATCTTCCGGGCCATCTCGGTGGCCTTCTCCAGATCGTCGCCGGCGCCGGTGGTGCGCTGCTGGAACACGAGCTCCTCGGCCGCCCGGCCGCCGAGCAGGATGGTGATCCGGTCGATGAGGTACTCCTTCGAGTAGTTGTACTTGTCGTCCGTCGGCAGCTGCTGGGTGAGGCCCAGCGCCCGGCCACGCGGGATGATGGTGACCTTGTGGAGGGGGTCGGCGCCGGGGAGCAGGTCGGCGACCAGGGCGTGCCCGGCTTCGTGGTAGGCGATGGTCTTCTTCTCCGACTCGGAGATGATCATGGAGCGCCGCTCCACGCCCATCAGGACCTTGTCCTTGGCGTTCTCGAAGTCGAGCATCTCGACGATCTTCTTGTCCTGGCGAGCCGCCAGCAGCGCCGCCTCGTTCACCAGATTCGCCAGGTCCGCTCCCGAGAAGCCCGGGGTGCCCCGCGCCAGCACCTTCAGCTCCACGTTGGGGGCCAGCGGGATGCGCCGCGCATGCACCTTCAGGATCTCTTCCCGACCCTTCACGTCGGGTCGGGCCACGACCACCTGGCGGTCGAAGCGACCCGGGCGCAGCAGCGCCGGGTCGAGCACGTCGGGGCGGTTGGTGGCGGCGATCAGGATCACGCCCTCGTTGGTCTCGAAGCCGTCCATCTCGACCAGGAGCTGGTTCAGGGTCTGCTCGCGCTCGTCGTGGCCGCCGCCCAGTCCCGCGCCCCGGTGCCGTCCGACCGCGTCGATCTCGTCCATGAAGATGATGCACGGCGCGTGCTTCTTGCCCTGCTCGAAGAGATCGCGGACGCGGGAGGCGCCGACGCCCACGAACATCTCCACGAAGTCGGACCCCGAGATGGAGAAGAAGGGCACGTTGGCCTCGCCGGCGATGGCCTTGGCGAGGAGGGTCTTGCCGGTCCCGGGGGGACCGACGAGAAGCACGCCCTTGGGGATCTTGCCGCCGAGCTTCTGGAACTTGGGAGGGTCCTTCAGGAACTCGATGATCTCGCGCAGCTCCTCCTTGGCCTCATCGACGCCCGCCACGTCCTGGAAGGTGACCTTGTTCTGCTTCTCGGAGATGAGGCGCGCCCGCGCCTTGCCGAAGGAGAGCGCCTTGGCGCCGCCGCCCTGCATCTGACGCATGAAGAAGATCCAGACGCCGATGAAGAGCAGCATGGGTACCCACTGGAGGAGAATGGCGTACCAGGGGTTGTTGTCAGGCGGCTTGACCTCGATCTTCACGCCCTTGTCCCGCAGGGACTTCACGAGGTCGGGGTACTCGGCCGTGAAGGTCCTGAAGGCCGAGCCGTCGCTGAGCCGGCCCGTCACCGAGTTGCCCCGGAGCGTCACCTCTCTCACCTCGCCCGAGTCGACCTTCTTCAGGAAGTCGGAGAAGACGATCTCGCCACGGGGTGACTGGTTGGCCTGGAAGAGGTTGAACAGGAGGATGACGATCAGCCCGATCACCATCCAGAGCGCCAGGTTCTTGTAGAACGGATTCATGCCGGTGGAATTATACCATAGGGCTTCAGGACCGCCCCCGGGCGGCCGGCCCGACGTCGTGTCTCGGCTCTCCCGGGCGCGGCTCGCGAGATCGGGCGGGTGGCGGCGGGGTGGCTTCCGGACGGCCGGGTGGAGTGGGAGCCCAGCACCGGTCAGCGCGCCTGCCCGCGTTCGAGGACGGCTATATGCCGGAGATTGCGGTGCAGCCCGTCGTGGTCCAGGCCGTAACCGACGACGAACTCGTCCGGGATGACGAACCCGATATAGTCCACGGTCACGTCCACTTCCCGGCGGGCCACCTTGTCCAGGAGCACGCAGAGGGCCAGGCTCCGGGGGTGGCGGGTAGCCAGGTTGCGCCGCAGATAGCTGATGGTGCGCCCGCTGTCGATGATGTCCTCGACGATGATCACGTCCCGCCCCTCGATCGACAGGGAGAGGTCGGAGCTCAATCGTACGACGCCCGAGGGCCGCGTGCTCGAGCCGTACGAGGAGACGCTCATGAAGTCAAGGCTGACCGGCAGCGCGATCGCGCGGATCAAGTCGGCGGCGAAGATCACCGCGCCCTTGAGCACGCCCACCAGCACCGGGGCTCGTCCCGCGTAGTCGCGGCGGATGGCCTCACCCAGCTCCGCGACCCGCACCGTGATCTCGTCGTGGGAGATGAGGATGCGGCCGAGGCGGCCTTCCATGTCCCGGCCGCCGCCTACTTCGCCGTCACGAAGGTCGGCAGCGAGCGGTCGGCGCGGACGCGCTCGGCCGTGCGGACCGCCTCCTCCCTGGTCCTGAAGGCTCCCACTCGGACCCGATAGCGCACCTGCCCATCCTCGATGGTCATCGGCGTGACCTGGGCCTCGAAGCCGCTCTCGGCGAGCTGCTTCTTGACGCCCGCCGCTTGCTGGGAGCTCTTGAAGACCCCGACCTGAACCGTCCATTCACTCTTCGCCTCTTGGCCGTTCCCAGGGCCGACCGTCGACTCACCCCTCGCCTCCTGGCGCTGCTCGGCGGCCTTGGCTTCGACGGACGTCAACCGCCTCTCGGGACCGGTCCCCCTCGGCAGGGTAGGCCTATCGGTGCGCTCGGGAGCGGGCTCCGGGCCCAGGCGCGCCTTGGCCGCCACGCCCGGTTTGACGGTGGCCTCCCCCTTCCCCGATGGCGAGGCCGCCCCGAGCGGCGCTGTGAGCGTCTGATAGAACGTCAGCTTCTCCTGTGGCGCTCGCTCGGTACCCACCTCGGTCAACCCCCCGCGGCGAGGAACCGAGGTTGCCTTGCGGGTGGGCTCGGAGGCGACCGGCAGCTGGGTCTGGCGCGCCCATTGCCGGCCCACGAGCATGCCCAGCGTGAAGGTGAGGCCGAGGATGATCAGCGCGGCCACCCCCAGCGCCACCCAGTGCGGTGCTCCCGGCCCGCCTCGCTGGCGCACACCCGTCGCCATCAGATCACCCCCTCGGATCCCCGGACCGCCTCACGCACGCGCGCCTGGCTCGCCTCGCAGGACTCGTGCGACTACATGCTCTCTGGGGCGGTGACGCCGAGGAGACCCAGGCCGTTCCTCACGACCTGCCCGACCGCGGCGCAGAGCCCGAGCCGCGCCAGTGTCAGCGATCGGTCCGCGGTGATGATCCGGTGCGCCTTGTAATAGGGATGGAACACACCGGCCAGCTCCGTCAAGTAATACGCGACCCGATGCGGCTCCCGGGCCCGCGCCGCCCCCGCGACCAGGTCCGGATACTGCAGCAGCCGCTTGATGAGGGCCTGCTCCTCGGGCAACGCGAGCGGGCTGAAGTCCACCTCGGTCCAGGGGGGGATCTCGAGCGCGAGGTCGGCCGCATTCCGGAACAGGCTCGCCACGCGCGCGTGGCAGTACTGGACGTAGAACACCGGATTGTCGGCGGACCGGCGCGTCGCCACGGCCAGGTCGAATTCCAGCGGGCTGTCGTGACGGCGCGTGAGGAAGGTGAAGCGCGCCGCGTCGCGCCCGACCTCCTCCAGGAGCTCTTCCATGAGCACGAACTCGCCGCGTCGCTTGGACATCCGCACGGGCTGGCCCTCGCGCAGGAGGGTGACCAGCTGCACGATGATCACGTCGAAGGCTTCGCGGGGATGCCCGAGCGCCTCCATGGCCGCCCGGATGCGCGCCACGTAACCGTGGTGATCGGGGCCCAGGAAGTCGATGACACAATCCACGTCGGCGAACTTGTCGAAGTGGTGAAAGCCGATGTCCACCGCGAAGTAGGTCAGCTCCCCGTCGGACTTGCGAAGGACGCGGCCCTCGTCATCGCCCCCTTCGGGGGAGCGGAACCAGAGGGCGCCGTCCTGCTCGTAGGTGTGGCCGGCGGCGGCGAGCGCCTCGATGGCGCGCTCGGGTAGCCCGGCCGCCCGCACGTCGGCCGCCTCGTGGACCCAGCGGTCGAAGACCGTACCGTACGCGTCCAGCACGCGCCGCTGCGCCGTCACGAATTCGCCGACCGCGCGACGCCCGAGCCGCTCGAGCCGCTCGCGCTCGGGAAGGGCCAGCAGGTCGCGCACGCCCGCCGGATCGCGAGCGAGCCACTCCCGGGCCAGATCGATGAGGTACTCGCCCTGATAGCACTCCGCCGGCAGCTTGACCGGCTCTCCCATCTCCTGGCGCAGCCGCACCTCGATGGAGCGCGCGAGGGTCAGGACCTGGTTCCCCGCGTCGTTGACGTAGTACTGCGACTCGACGGTGGAGCCGAGCGAGCGGAGGATGCGCGCGAGGGCGTCGCCCACCGCCGCCGCCCGGGCGTTGACGATCACGAGCGGGCCGGTGGGGTTCGCGGAGACGAACTCGAGCCGATAGCGCTTGCCCTTTCCCGCCTCGCTCGTGCCGTACCCGGCTCCGGCGGCCAGGATGTGGCGGAGCGCTTCCGCGCACCAGCGCGGCCTGAGGAAGGCGTTGAGGAAGCCCGGCCCCGCGACCTCGAGCCGCTCGACGGCGGGCGTGTCGGGAAAGTGCGCGACGATCGCCTCGGCCACGACGCGCGGGGCCCGACGCGACTGCCGGGCAAGTGTCATGGCCACATTGGTCGCGTAGTCTCCGTGGCTCTCCTCGCGCGGCACCTCCCAGAACACCGACTCGGGGACGGGCAGCCCCGCTCGGTTGAGCGCCTCCTTCAGAGCGTCCGCCAGGTGATCGGTGATGTTCAGCTGCATCGTCGGGTGTTGAAGACAGCAATCGCCGCCCATGGCGGCGGCGCCTCATCATACGCCTCGCCCGGAGCGCGCCGGAACAAAAATCGGCGATTCTTCAGAGGGCGAGCAGGTCGCGAAGGCGCGCGTGATCGAGGACACCGTCGAGCGTGTCGGCCAGCCGGTCATAGGCTGCCTCGCGCAGGGCGCGAGCATCGGGAGCAGCGCTCGCGGGGTGGGCGACGCGCGTCGCCCGGGCCCAGTCGAGGATCTGGCGACGCGTGGCGCCCGAGTCGAGAAGGCCGTGCAGATGCGTGCCCCGGACGCGGCCGTCGGCGGACGCGCACCCTTCCGGCGCGCCCTCCACGGCGAAGAGCGGATGCCCGTCTCCGTCCGGCACGGTGAGGCCCATGTGGATCTCGTAGGCCTCGAAGTCCGGACCGTCAGGGAGCCACCGGGCCACGACCCGGCGCGTGGTCTTGCTCCGCTCGAGGACCGTCTCCACCGGGAGAAGGCCCAGCCCGTCCTCCTCCCCGCCGCTCTCCACGCCGTGGGGATCTCTCACCCATCGGCCGAGCATCTGATACCCGCCGCAGATGCCGAGCATGGGGCCGCCTCTCGCCACGTGGGAGCGGATCGCCGCGTCGAATCCCCGAGACTTGAGGAAGCGCAGATCGGCGATGGTGTCCTTGGAGCCGGGCAGCACGACGAGGTCGACACCCTGCAGCGCTCGGGGCTCCTCGACGTAGCGGACGAGGACGCCCGGCTCCTCCTCGAGCGGAGCGAAGTCCGTGAAGTTGGCGATGTGCGGGACCCTGACGATGCCGATCGCGAGGTCCCCAGGGCGACAGGCCGGCCGTGAGTCGAGGGCCACGGAGTCCTCTTCAGCGAGGTTCAAGCGGAAGAGGAATGGGATGATGCCAAGTACGGGTCTTTTCGTCCGTTTCTCGAGGTCCCGAATGGCTGGAGTCAGCACAGCGGGGTCTCCCCTGAACTTGTTGATCAGATAGCCCCTCACCCGCCGCCGGTCGCTCGGCGGCAGGAGCGCCATGGTCCCGACCAGGCTCGCGAAGACCCCACCGTGGTCGATGTCTCCCACGATGAGCACCGGCGCCTGGGCCAGTCGCGCCACGCGCATGTTGGCCAGGTCGCGCCGCATGAGATTGGGCTCGGCCGGGCTCCCGGCTCCCTCGATCACGATCACGTCGGCCGCCCGCGCGAGGGATTCGTAGCACGATGTGATGGCCGGCCACATCGTCGCGCTCAACCGGGAGTACTCGCGGGCGCTCGCGTCGGTCAGCGTCTTCCCGAGGATGACGATCTGGCTCCGCCCGTCGGCGCGCGGCTTGAGAAGCACGGGATTCATCTCGACTCGAGGTGGGACGCCGGCGGCCTCGGCCTGCATGGCCTGAGCCCAGCCCATCTCGCCGCCGTCTGCACTCACATACGCATTGAGGGCCATGTTCTGCGACTTGAACGGCGAGACTCGGAGCCCTCGCCGCGCGAGGAGTCGGCATAGCCCGGCGACCAGCACGGTCTTCCCCACGTGAGAGCCGGTGCCCTGAAGCATGAGCGCGCGGGCATGCCGCCGTGTCATCGGCATCCGGCCCTGAGCGCCACCCTCACTCGAGTTCGAAGCCGAGCGGAAGGATGATGCGAAGGGGCCGGCGAGGCAGACGATCGGGCAGGGGTTCGGGCGGCAGGCGCCGTACGGCCTGGAGCGCCGCGTCGTCGAGCACGGCGTGAGAGGAGGACGAGATCACCCGTACGGCGCCTATCCGCCCCGAGGGCTCCACCAGCACTTCGAGCTCCACCCTTCCTGAGAGCCCCTGGCGGCGCGCGGCCAGGGGGTACCGGAGCGATTCCTGGACTCGCCGCCGGAAGGCTTGGTAATACAGGCTGTATTCGGCGGGGATGCCGCCTCGCGTTTCCCCGGGACTCCCGGTCGCCGAGGCGGTGTTCGCCCCGGAGGCCGACCCGGCGCGAAGGCTCGCCACGCTGGATGTGCCCGCGTCCACACCCGAAGGAGCTCCGGGTGTCGCGGCGGCGCCCTCATCGCGCGGCTTGGCGCCTTGGGACACCAGAGCAGGCGGGCTGGCCGGATCGGGGCGGGCCATCGGCGCTCCCGCCTCGGTCTCCGGCTGCGGTTCGGGATTCGGACGCGTCTCGGCGGTGCCGTCCGGACTGGGTGCCGGAGCGGGCTCCACAACCGCCGGACCACTCGGCGCGGGCGCCGGCATGGGGGCGGGCGCCGAGAGAACAGGCGGAGACGGCGTGGCTGCCAGCCGCCGCGCTGGCGCCCGCTGAGCGCGCTCGCTCGTCGCGGATGCGGAGCCGGTCAAGGACCGCGCGCGCGCCTCGCTGGCCGCGTCATCCTCGACATCCTCGACGAGGTCCATGAGCACGGCGGAGCGGGCCCCCACGCCGGCGATCACGAGCGCGAGTCCGATCGCCGCCAGGTGAAGCGCCGCCGAGGCGGAGAGCGTGAGGAGGCGGCGGCGAACCATCACGGGTCCTGCTCCACGCTCGGAGATCGAGGGCACGGGCACGCCGGAGTCACGCGCTGGTCAAGCGATCTCGAGCCAGTGCATCGTGTCGAGCCCGCCTTCCCTTCCCCCGGCCGGGGAAGGGGTATCGAACTGGCTCCCTCCGGAGAGGGAGCGGGTCGGGGTGACGTCTGTTCACGCATGATCCGAGCTAGAAACGCGCCGTCAATCCGAAGAGGAAGTTGGTACCGAGAGCGGGAAAGCCGCGCACCTCGGCATAGCCCTCGTTCAGGAGATTCTGCACGCGCCCCGTCACCTCGAGCGCCTGGAGCAGCCCCCAGCGGCCGAGCATTCGGTAGGTCCCGCCGATGTCGACGCGCGTCCAGCCGCTGTTGAAGACGTCGCCAAAGGTATCGAACTGCTGCGAACGGACATAGACCTTGGTGAAGACGAACAGCTTCGGGATCGGCTCCCAGCTCAGGCCGACGTTGAGGCTGTGCTTCGGCACGCGGGGCAGCGGGTTGCCGGTCTCCAGATCCTCCGTGTCCGTGTAGGTGTAGTTGACCGACGCGACCAGATTATACCGGAGATCCGCCTCCGACGTGAACTCGAGGCCCTGCGAGCGCGCCGTGCCGACGTTCGTCACGCTGGCGAAGGGAAAGACGTCGAGCGGGACGAACTGGATCAGGTCCTTGAAGTCGGTGTGGAAGTAGGTGGCCCCGAGGCGGATCCGGTTCTGCCAGAGCCTCTGGTCCACGCCCACGTCCCAGGACAGGCTCCGCTCGGGCTGGAGGGCGGCGTTGGAGAAGTTCGGGAAGAAGAGGTCGTTGATCGTCGGCGCGCGGAAGCCCGAGCCCGCGCTCCCCCGGAGCTTCGTGCCCCACTCCTTGATCACCCAGGCGATCGAGCCCCGCCCCGTCGTCGCGCTGCCGAAGACGCTGTTGTCCTCGTAGCGGAACCCGCCGCTGACGAAGAGCCGGTCGAAGAAGCGGAGCTGCTGCTCGAGGAAGACGGCCGGGGTGTCGGTCGACTGCTGGAAGACGCCCTCGTCGTCGCCCTGCTCGTGCCGGTACTCGAAGCCCACCGTGCTCGTGCTCCAGTTGCCGATGAAGAACGCGTTGACCCACTCCGCCTCGTTCCGCGCCACGTTGATCCGGGAGCTGTTCGGGCTCTCGAAGGGGAACCCGGGATCGGGCGCGTCCTGGAAGTGCAGGGTGTTCGTGTACCGGGAGAGCCGCCCCCGGCTCTCCCACCACGGCACCGGACGGGTCTTGCCCTCCAGCGAGAGCACCAGGGTCTCGCTCTGCTGCTTCTGGTTCGGGTCGATGATGGGGACGATGGGCAGGGGCGGCGGGAACACGAACTTCACCGGCAGCCCCGTGTCGTTCTTGTTGTAGCGCACGGTGAAGGCGAGCGCGCTCTCCCCGGGCAGCGAGAGCCCCAGGCGCGCGTTGAGGGCATTGATGTCCGAGTTGTCGTTCTTGAACTGGCCGTTGCTCTCGAAGTGCGAGCCGGAGAACGCGTAGTCGAGGAGCTTCCAGGTCCCACCGAGGGAAGTGCGGGTGGAGAGGGTGTCGTAGTTCCCCGCCTCCTGCTGGACCGACGCGGAGAACGGCCCCGTGCCCTTCCGCGTGATGATGTTGACCACGCCCCCGATGGCGTCGGCGCCGTACAGCGTGGACTGGGGCCCGCGGATGACCTCGATGCGCTCGATCTGGTCCGGCGAGATGTCGGACAGATCCACCTGCCCGGTGGTCGGGCTCTTCACGCGGACGCCGTCCACGAGGACCTGGACCTGGTTCGAGTTGGCGCCGCGGATGCTGAGCGTGCTGAGCTTGCCATAGCTGCCCGATTGCGTCACCTCGAGTCCGGGCACGTTGCGGATCGCCTCGGTCAGGCTCGGGTAATGGTAGGTCTGGACGTCCTCACCGTTGACCACGGTGACCGATGCCCCGAGCTGCTCCTGCGGCGTCTCGATCTTGGTCGCGGTCACCACCACGGGCTCGACTCGCTTCGTCTCCTCGGGCTGCCCGGCCGCCGGCGCCGCCGGCAGCAGGGCCAGGAGAACCCCGATCACGTATCGCATGACCCACTCCTTTAGCCTCGAAAGGGGGTACGGACGGGTCGCGGTCAGGTCTCCTGACTCGTGGATCAACGCCCTCGCCCGGCCTTCCCGGGAACGCTCCCAGTGGCCTCCATGACGGATGCGGGCTTGGGCTCCTCACTTACAGTGGCGGGACCGTGCCAGCTTCGGGCAGGCCGCGGATAAGGGCCCATCGGCTTCGTTGGCGCCCTCGGCCGCACGCTCAACGTACAGAGAGTACGCCTCGCGTGCGGCCCTCGGGCGCCGCCTCGCCGCTGGACCCTTCTCCACGCCCTGCCAGCTCTGTCTCGATCCTTCGCGACAGCGCTTGACTGGCTTCCCTTGAACCGCGACGGTTGATTCAGGCGGTGTCCCGATCACCTCCTCTCGGGGTCCGGCCAGACGATCTGCACCGTGAGGCGGCGACTGGCCGGATGCTTGTCCACCACCACGCGGCAGCCGTAGACCGACTCGAGCGTCGGCTCCTCCAGGACCGCGTCCGCGGACCCGAGGCGGACCGCCATGCCCGACC
>WNGF01004810.1_pt1 | contig 22787 bp, 16 predicted proteins | sample 5400641 | NCBI WGS metagenome assembly WNGF01 (sample SAMN13153371, study PRJNA577476) | soil metagenome | isolation source: 80 cm soil or saprolite under grassland replicate 2 | place: USA:California | collected 2016-06-15 | reverse complement strand
GCGGTCTCTCCGATCACTGCACGGACGGCAACTTCAGCCGCGCGAGACACTGGTTGAACCGTGGATCGGCGCGCATGCGGTCCCACTGAGGCGCAACAGCGAGATGGACCAACCCAGGATCGCGTACGTCGAGGGCGCCTTGAAGAAGCTCGAAGGCCTTGTCGAGGTCTCCCGCTTCAGCGGAACGCGCCAGGGGCCCAATCATGGTGTTGCCACGCCCAATTATGGTGCTGCCACCCTCATCCGACATCAGCTGGGTCATCCAAGCGCTGCTCATGTGTTTGAGGATGCATCGGTGCGCCGCGTCGAGACCTTCGTGATCGAAGGCGTGCAGGATTTCGGCGACGACCTCCCTCAGGGCGGCACGGGCTTCCTCGCTCAGATCACGCGCTTCGACTCGTTTGAGATCTTGCACGATTTGACGTTTGAAGTCGCCTTTCTTCCAGTAGGCGCCCACGAGCAATTCGCGAGCGAACAGATGGCGCGGATCGCGGTCGAGCGCCTTGTTAACCCACACGATCACCTCGTCGTACCGGCGCTGATTCCACAGCGAGGCCGCGATGAGCACGTGGGCGAGCGCCGACGTCGAGTCGCATTCGAGACCCCGCAGCTTCAGCTCGAATCCGCGCGTCAGTTGACCGAGGGCCTCCATCAAGCCGCCGTAATGGAGGTACGCTTCCGCGTGATTCGGGTTGATGGCAAGCGCCCGCTGGAAGCTGCGCTCCGCCGCAGCCCAATCCCATTCGCTGAAGAGCACAACCTGTCCCAACGCGACCTGTGCGTCCGCGCTCTTATCATCGAGGGCAAGTGCGCGCAACGCGAAGGTCTTGGCTTCGGCGAGCGCTTCGAGGTGCGGCACGTCGTGAGCCGCCGCCTGCGCGACTTTCGTCAGCGCCAGACCGGCGTGGGCCGCGGCGTAGGCCGGAGCGACTTCGGTGGCCGCCAAAAACGCCGAGACCGCGCCGGACAGCTCGAAGAAGGACCCGGAGCGTAGATGCGCCCAGCCCCGCGCGACGAGCTCGGAGGCTTCGGGCCCTGGCAAGTCGCCGTGACTGTCCACCGGACGCCGAAGGAACTCGAACCACGACGAATCCGCCATCGCGTGCGCCGCATCCAGCTGACGTTTCAGTGGCCAGAGGTCGCTCAACAATTCCCGCGCTGACTGATAGCGATCCTCTGCAGCTTTCTCGAGGCACTTGAACGTAATCCGTTCCAACTCCGACGGCACGACAGGGTTGAGTGCGGTCATGGATGCCGGAGCCACGCGAAGAATAGCCTCCTTCAGCTCTTCGCGCGTGGTTCCGGAGAACGGCAGGTGGCCGGTTGCCATTTGATAGATGACGACCCCGAGGCTGAAGACGTCGCTGCGCGGATCGACGTCGCCGCCCGTGATCTGCTCGGGGCTCATGTACGGCCCCGATCCGATAACGCTACCGATTGCAGTCCCGGGCTCCAGGATCCACTCGCGGCTGCCGGTTGACTCATCGCCCTGCTTCATTTTCGCAACGCCGAAGTCGAGCACCTTTAGATGCCCGCGCGATGTCACCATCAGGTTGGCCGGTTTGATGTCGCGGTGCGTGATGCCTTTGGCATGCGCCACATCCAGCGCGTCGGCAGCCTGCACGGCGATGTCGACGACCGCCGCCGGCAACAGCGACCGCCCCGCTACTCTGGCGGCAACGGTCTCCCCCTCGACATGTTCCATGACGATGAAATGCACACCGTCGCTCTCACCGACGTCGTAGATCGTTGCGACATTCGGATGATTGAGCGCAGAGGCCGCGCGGGCTTCGCGTTCGAAGCGCTGCATCCGTTCCGGGTCTTCCGCCAGGTCCCCAGGGAGGATCTTGATTGCGACGGTCCGATCGAGCCGCGGGTCCCGCGCGAGATACACCTCACCCATGCCGCCGGCGCCAAGCAGTGACACGACCTGATAGTGGCTGAGCGTTCTGCCAGTCAGCGTATTCTCGTGTGGCTCACTCGACGATCTACGGGCCAGGTCCATTGCCGGCCGCTCCAGAAACGACTCGGCGTCCGCCTCGTACGACAGCAGCGACTGTACGTCGCGCAGCACTGTCTGGTCGTCACCGCAGGAGGCCCTGACAAATGCCGCACGCTCCGACGGGTCTTTATCGAGTGCAGATTGATGTATGCGTTTGACGGTCGCCCAGTGCTCCATCGCTGCGTGTCTCATGTCGACTCCTCGATGCCTTGGCGGTCGAGTCTCGGCTGCCGGCGGTGTAAGATCCTCGACGCCCTCCTAGTCAGGAAGGCGACATCGGATCGGAAAAACTGTCATGCCTCAGAATTCCGACGTTCAGCCAACCGAGCTCCTCCGAGCCTGGAGCCAGGGGGACGAATCCGCGCGCGAGAGATTGATTCCACTGCTGTACGGCGAGCTCCACAGGCTTGCGCGACGCTACATGCGCCAGGAGCGACCGGATCATACGCTGCAGGCGACGGCCCTGGTGAACGAGGCCTACCTGAGGCTGATTGATGTCAACCGCGTCGAATGGCAGAACCGGACGCACTTCCTGGCGCTGACGGCGCAGATGATGCGAAGGATCCTGGTCGAGTCTGCCCGCGGCCGGCACCGGCAGAAACGTGGCGGCGGTGCAGTTCGCGTCAATATCGATGACATCGCAGAGTTACCGGACCCGCAAGATCATGACTTTGTCGCTCTCAGTGATGCACTCAGCGCGTTGGCGGTATTCGATGTGCGAATGAGTCAGGTCGTCGAGTTGAGGTTCTTCGGCGGCCTCACCGTCGAGGACACGGCGGAGGTCTTGAACATCTCGCCGGAGACCGTGATGCGGGACTGGAAGACGGCTAAAGCCTGGCTCATTCGCGAGCTGAGGCACCCCACGCCATCCCCGCGCGGATGAGCGCGGGTCGAAAAATGACTCACGTCGTCGGACTGGACCAGACCAGTGTGACCTGGTAGCCGAGGCTGCGGAGTTCGCGGATCATCTTGCGCGCTCGCACCTTCTTCGCCTCCGGCTCGCTCTTCGTAGCGGACGCGCTCGTGCGGGATCTTCGTAAGCGTTCGGCGAACGCCGTCTTGATTTAGCGGCCGCCTCGCGCCCAGTGACGATACGCCTCGATCCACTTCCAGCCGGCCGGTGGAGGGGAGGGCAAGGGCAGGTCGAGAATAGGAAGCGTCTGACGCTGTTGACCGCGGCGGCAGATTGCCACGATCTCGTCCGCGTCGTTGAGATCGACGCGGATGACATGGACGGGCATGTCGAGGATCTCCGTCGCAAATGGCACGGCCAAGTGTTCCTGGAGCATCGTCAGGAGGGCGATGCGTTGTTCGGCATCACCGTACGCATCGACGATGGCTTCCTCGATCAGGGCTGTGAGCTCGCGGCGACTGAGCCGCCGTCGGTTCCTCCGCGTGCGGGACGACCGCGCAGACGCCATGTGATTACGCCGCGGTGCGTCGACGACCGAAGGTGTCGGCCCAGGCTTTGGGCGTGAGCTGGCCGATCAGTCGCTGCGGGTGCGTGGCGACCCGCAGCAGGATGTCTTTGAAATAGTCGAACGGCGGGACGTCGACGAGCGCGCAGCTCTGGACGAGTGAGTAGAGCAACGCGGTACGCCGCGCGCCTTCGAAGCTGCCGGCGAAGAGCCAGTTCTTCCGGCCCAACGCCACGACCCGGAGCTGGTTCTCGGCGCGATTGTTGTCGATCGCGAGCCGCCCATCCTCGACAAACCGTTGCAGGGCCGCCCACTGATTCGTCAGATAGCGGAGCGCATCGCCGAGCGGTGACTTCGGCAACACGGTGCCCGCGAGCTGATCGCGCTCGGCCGCGATCTTCACCAGCAGTGGCATCGATTCCGCGTGACGTAGGTCGCGATGCGCGTCGGCGTCGAGATCGGCGCCCGCGCGTTCCACCTGATAGAGCTGCTGGATCAACGCGACCATCAGCGCGGCGCGCACATCCGTCGTCAGCGCTTCGACGAAGCCCCGCCGCGCGTGCGCCCAGCACCCGATTTCGCGAATCCGGCCGGTGAATAGGTGCGTCGTAGCCCGTATAGGCGTCCGCCTGGAGGTCGCCAGCAAAGGTGGCCAGGAACGTCTCCGGGCCGTCGCGTTCGTGCGTCGGCGTCGCATCGAAGACGACTTGGCGCCCGATCGGATCCAGATAGGTCCAGAGGCGCCCTTTGCGGCTGCCGCCGGACGGCTCGAGGATCGTGACGGGTGTGTCGTCCGTCTGCAGATACGTCGTCGCCGTCACCTGTCGCCGCAGCTCTTCGCCGATCGCCGTGAGCGCCGTCGCGATGTCGGCGACCCAGCCACACAAGGTGCTGCGCGACAGGTCGACGCCCTGGCGCAGGAAGCTCCGTTCGAGCCGATACAGCGGGAGGTGGTCGACGTACTTGGAGATGACCACATGGGCGAGCAAGCCTTCCCCCGCCAGCGATTTCTCGATCGCCTGCGGGGGCGAGGGCGCCTCGACGACCCCCACGTGACAGTGCGGGCAGGCGTATTTGAGCCGCGCGGTTTCGATGACGCGCAGGCTCGCCGGGACATACTCGAGTTTCTCGGAGACCGACTCGCCGATGCGCGTCTTCAGGTGGCCGCACGCGCAACGCTTGTCGGCCTCGGCAATGTCGATCTCGATGCGGTGGCGCGGCAGCGACGCAGCAACGGGTGGCGACCGCTCGGGCGAGCGTGGCGCCGGCGCGGTCGCCCCGGCCGCTCCCCGGAACCCATTTCCACGGGGTCGGTGACGGGGCCGGGCTCGTTGGCCAGCTGCGCAAACGCCAGCCGCAATTGATCCGGCCTGACCCGTTCCGATTTCTTGCCGAACAGTCGCTGGCAGAGGATGTCGAGCTGATGGCGCAGCGCTGCATTTTCGCGCTGCGTGCGCGTCAGCTCCTTACGCAGCGTCGCGATCAGCGCCTCCGCGGTTGCGAGGTCGGTGACGTCCGGTGTGTCCGGCACGCCCGCATCATACGCGACACGCGGGCACCGTACAAGCCTACGCGACCCGCTCGTACCAGCGCCGGCGCCGCGTCTGGGCGATCTCCACGCCGGAGAGCAACAGCAGCAGATCCGCGCTGCGCATCTCGACTGGCGCGCCGGCCGGGTCCGTCGGCCACGCGAACGTCCCACGCTCGAGCCGTTTGAAGAGCACCCAGAAGCCCGAGCGATCCCACACCAGGATCTTCAGGCGGTCGCCACGCCGATTGCGAAACAGGAAGAGATGGCCCGAGAGCGGATCCAGCGCGAAGCGCTCGCGCACCAGCGCGATGCGAACGGCTGGCGAGAGGGTCAGCACGGCGACCGCAGCGCACTCAGCGTAGCTCGCACCAGGTCCGCGGGCGCGCCGGCGCGCACGTGGAGCCGCTCGCCACCAGTGAGCACGATCTCGATCGCGGCCGCCTCGGGATCCGGGGTGACTTCGACCGGCACGAACGTCGGCGCCGGTGCCCGCCGTGCCGGTGCCGCCGCTGACAACTTCCGGCACCAGTACCAGAACGTCCACGTCGACATGTGGTGGCGCCGCGCGAAGCTCGCGCCGGACTCGCCGCTCCTCCGCCACTGGGTGACCAGGCGCGACATCCGCCCCGCCGTGCGTTTCCCTCGCATCACGATCCTCCCACGCGGAGGATGGACGCAATGGTCCGCTCACCTCAAGACGGGGTTTGCCGAACGCTTACGGATCTTCCAGATCAATCGACATAGCCGTCCAGTCCCACTCGAAGAATCGGGAGAGACCTCCCCGAGCGCGATGTGAGCTACCGGGGCTGCATCGTTCAGGGCAAGCGCGCGCTCAGCGTCCGCACGAGATTCAGCTGCCGGACCAGCTCTGCACAGGCCTCCACCGGCCTCTGCTGTGTGCGCGAAGGTGCCCTGCGGGTCAAATCGACGGGATGAACACCCCAACGTGCTCCTGATAGACGCGTGGAAGTGCGGCGTGTGATGCGGCGCGCCGGCCTCCATGCACATCCGATTGATGATGCCGAGAACCGGCTGATCTCTGGCACGACGACATTCTACGGCTCAGCCCGCGGGCAATAGCGGGCAAGGCGCGCCGGCAACCCTGGCATCTGCGGCAACAACGGATTGTGGAATCCGTAACTTACAGAAACTAAAGGACGCGCCAGAGTCCGAATCCCATTCTCTCCGCCATTTGTAAACGATTGATTCTAAAACGTTTAACGCCACGAGCTGGGCTACCGTGAGTCCCCCACTCACGGATCCACCAAGCCTCGAATTTTCAGCCACTTAGCAGAAATCCAGGTTGCCCGCGGGAACCATTGACCGCCAACTACCTGATTTTGCAAGCGTTTGCGCGCTGCCGAGACGTTAGGGGCGCATCACGGAGGGCACGGGGAGGTTCCCGGGACACGGCGATTCTGGGCCACAGATTCACAGGCGCTGCTTCCGTCGCAGAATCAATTGGTCGGGTGCCAGACTCTGAGGATTCGGCCAGGACACCTCGACCGCAACTGCGGCCCCCCATTCAGCCCACCGCCATGCGTCGGACGATCCCGATACGCAGCCATCAGGGACCTCCCGCGGGCAGCCCGGCATGCTATATTCGTTGATGTATTCGCATGCCTACAACAGTTCACATTCCCCCGGCCCTGCTGAAGTCGGTCGACCGGCGCGCCAAAGCACTGGGCGTTAGCCGCAATCGACTCATCGTTCGGGCACTGGAGCGAGCAGTGACCGAGCGCGACGGATGGGCGCCGGAGTTTCTCGACAGACTGCGCGATGTGGACGACGACACCGTCGAGGCGGTTGACGATTTGCTGAAGGATGTGAAGCAGGCGCGCCGCTCGAAACCAGCCCGCGACCTGTGACCTACGTCCTCGATACCAACGCCGTCTCGGCGCTCATGAAGGGCAGCGCCGCGTTCGTGGAACGGCTGGCCTCGCATGCTCCCGGCGATCTCGGGATTCCTCAACCCGTTGTCGCGGAGATCGCATTCGGGATCGAGCGCTTGCCACGCTCTAAGCGTCGAAAGGCCCTGCAGTCTCGTTTCGATCTCATTTGTGCCGAGATTCCGCGGGCCGAGTGGACGGACGCCGTTAGCCAGGCATACGGAAGTATCAAGGCCGCTCTCGAACGCCGCGGTACCCGCATCGAGGATTTCGATGCAGCGATCGCCGCTCATGCCCTCGCGAGCGGTGCCAAGCTCGTTACGGCGAACCTCGACCACATGGCGCGCGTACCGGGGCTTCAGATTGAAGACTGGAGTCAATGAACACTAGGTGCGGTGGACGCTGCCTGACACCTGACACTGCCTGACCAACTCGTGGAGTTCTATCGGACGGTTGCGAGGACCCTCAAGCCGCCCAACCATCTCGGGCGTTCCATCTGCCCTGCCGCGTTTGTCATTCATCAACAGCTAACGCCACCGGAGATCGTGCGGATGCCGTGAGCTGCTATTGGCGCGACGATGGGAATCAAAACTTTGTAGGTGTTAGTCTTGCGCGATGAATGACTTGCGCTACGCGTGTAGGCTGCTTCGCCGCGACTTGGGATATGCCGCGGTTGCAATCCTCACGATGGCGGTCGGCATCGGTGCGACGACGACGCTGTTCAGCGTCGCGTACGGCGTCCTGCTGAAACCGCTGCCGTGGGCGGGCGGCGATCGCCTGGTGCGTCTGACGGAGTCGCGCAAAGGGCAGCAAGCGCGACTTCCCGGGACCATCTCGAACGGTGCCTATCTCGCGTGGCGTGATCAGGCGTCGACAGTCGAGGCGATTGGTGGCTACGGCCTCGGTGGCAACGCGATGACGGTTGTCGCGAACGGCGGCGAACCGGCGCGGCTGCAAGTGATCCGGTTGACGGCCTCGATGTTCGACGTCCTGCACATACGTCCGCTGCGTGGCCGTGCTTTCACGGCCGACGACGAGCGGTACGCGAGCGGACCCTATCCGATGGCGAGCGTGGCGATCATCTCGTACGGGCTCTGGCAGGAGTGGTTCGGCGGCGGCGACGATGCGATCGGCAGCGTCGTGCGCATCGACGAGCAGCCGGTCACGATTGTCGGTATTATGCCGCGCGACTTTGCGTTTCCCGACCGGGAGACACGCGCGTGGCTTCCGATGCCCGTCGGCGGCGTGTTGGCCGCCAACGGCGTTCGACGGATCCAGATTTTCGGGGCCATGGCGCGCCTGAAGCCTGGTGTCACGGTGCAGCAGGCGGCGGCGGAAGCGACGGCTCGCGCTCGGACGGCGCCAGATCCAGGGTTCGCGGCGGTTGCCATGTTCGGCAGCGATGCGCCTTCGGATGTGACCGTCACGTCGGCGATCGACGCGATGACCGCCGACGTGCGTCCAGCCATCATCCTGCTGCTCGCGGCCGTCGGTCTGCTGCTCGCGACCGCGACCGCCAACGTCGCAGGCCTGCAGCTCGCGCGCGCGACAACGCGGCGCCGCGAACTAGCCGTTCGCGCCGCGCTCGGCGCGACTCGCGGGCAGCTCGTGCGCCAGCTTGTCGCTGAGAGCGCGATGATCGGCGCTGCCGGAGCGGTCGCCGGGGTCACGCTCGCGGCGGTGACGCAACGGCTCCTGCCCGCGCTGCTGCCGGCTGACTTTCCGCGTGCCACCGACATCGCTGTGAATCTGCCGGTCATGTTGTTTGCCGTCATTCTCGCGATCGTGGCGAGCGTCGCGTGCGGTTTGATGCCGGCGGCTGAGACGGGACGGCTCGATCTCACGCATGCGCTCGCCGCAGAGAGCCGCGCATCGGCGGCGGGCGCCGGCCGATCGCGGGGGGCTCGGCTGCGCGCGGCGGTGATGACCGCGCAAGTCGCGCTTGCATGCCTGCTGCTCGTCGGCGCGGCTCTCCTCACGCGATCGTTCGTCGCGCTGATGCACGCGGATCGCGGTTACGACGCGACGAACGTTCTGACCGCTCGACTGGACTTGCCGCAGCAGACGTCGGAGGGGCCACGCCATCTTGCACTGTCGGAGGCCGTTATCGCGCGAATGCGTGCAGAGCCCGGCGTCGCAACCGCGGCTGCAGCGGATGCGCTGCCATTTCTGAGTCTTGGCAGCGCGTTAGGCACCGAGATGCCGTCGCCGGTGAACCCTGCGGTCAAGCAGCAAGTTCGGGCCAATCTGCGAATGGTCGGTCCAGAGTACTTGACGGCGCTCCGGCTCCGGCTGCTCCAGGGACGACTGTTGTCCGATGCCGAAGGCCCGTCGACCAAGCCGGTTGTGGTGGTGAGTCGCTCTTTCGCGCGCCAATATCTCGGGCCCGAGCCGCTCGGCAAACTTGTGCCGCTGCGTTCGGGCAGGATCCGCGCCAGTGCCGAAGCCGAGGTGGTTGGCGTCGTCGACGACGTGCGGCAGACGAGCGTGACAGAGCCGGCTGGCGCGGACCTGTTCATCGCGTACCGCCAATTTCCTGACTGGTGGACGCGCGGGTCGATCATTTTCGTTGTGCGCACGACCGATGATCCGCTCGCGCACGTCCAGGCTCTGCGAACAGCCGTCCGCGAACAGGATCCCACCGTCGCGCTCGATTCGATCATGACGATGGAGGAGCGCGTCGGCAACAGCTTGGCAAAGCCACGGCTCTACGCGGTGCTGCTCGTCGCGTTCGCTATTGCGGCCCTCGCGATCGCCGCCGTCGGCCTGTTCGGGCTGTTGTCGTACGTAGTGGCACAGCGATCGCGCGAAATCGGAATTCGGACCGCGCTCGGCGCGCAGGTGTCTCACGTCGTTGCGCTCGTGTTGAGGCAAGGGATAGCGATCAGCATCTCCGGCATCGCGGCCGGGCTGTGCGCCGCATACGTGCTGACGCGTTATCTCTCCTCGTTATTGTACGGCGTGGACCGGGCCGACGTCGGCAGCTACATCACGGTGGCGTTCGCGGTCGGTCTCGTCGCCACGATCGCATCCATAGTTCCGGCATGGCGGGCGGCACGAATTGATCCGGTCGTCGCGTTGCGGGCGGAGTAGATCGTAATTCCAGCGGCCGATGCAGTGTCCTGACGCAACGTCGCCAAATGGATCCCCAGGGATTCGTCTTCCCACCCGAACGCGACATCGCGTCGATCACGTCCGCTTTGATAACGAGTCGCCAAGTGGCGACTGATCGCATGTGCCGCACGACTACCCTGACTGCGGCGAATCCCAAACGGCAAACGTCATCCATGCGGGCAATGGCGGGCAAGGCGCGACGGCATCACTGGCATCTTCGGCAACCCTGGCATTGTGGATTCTGCAAGTTACAGAATCTGAAGGAGGCGGAGGAGTTCGAATCCCACTCTCTCCGCCATCCTTTGCCCTTTATTTTCAGTTGGTTACGGACCATGTCGCGCTCTAGCGGGCAATGATGCCTACGCTGGTCCTTGTAAGTGGTGCAAATCACGCACGACACACAACTGAACATCTCAATTTTCTACCGTGAGTCCGGTCGTAACAAAACGACAACGAGTGCCGCGAGCGAGCCGAGCCAGAAATTCAGCGGACTCGCGAATGGATGACGCCCCCGCTGCCGGTAGCCGTGCGTCCCCGACGCATCTTCGACTGGAAGCCGTAGGTCACCACGCGGCCGCCCTCGTCGAGGGCGTCGCGGGAATGCCACAGAATGTCTTCCGCCGCTCGAGGTCGCGAACGTACGGCGCGGTGACGTTCTCGATCACCGCCCAGGGCCGGCGCACCGTCGCGCGCGCGGCGCTGCGGACGCCAATGCTGGTCCAAACAAGGCCCTATATGCCCCTGGCCCTGTGCCCTGCACCTCTACCCCGCCATCGGCCTGGCGCGCGACATCGCACCGGTTTCGAGGTCGGACGCGCTGTGGCGCGGCCGCGACGCGTCAGATGTCGCTGCGGTCTTGATGAAGTCGCCTCAGGTCGCGCCTGAACTGATCAACGAGCGCGAGTTCGCCGACGCGGGCGGCTCGATCGCGGTGAACCGTTAGCGACTTGCGCGAGTCCTCAGCTCTTCGAACCAGTTGAGCACCACGTTGTAGTGGGTCGGAGCCGACGGGGGTGGCCCCAGGTTGAAGACGAAGTGCTCGCCATCCGGCATGACGTCGTACCCGGACGTTTCGGGGTCGAACTCGAGGCCTTCGAACGTCGGCACGGTCATCAGGACGCGATCCCGACCGATGGGATTGCCGTCTGAGTCCAGATCAACCACGCACAGCGTGTCGGCTTCTATGAAGAAGAGCTCGCGGCCGCTCGGCGCCCACGTCGGCGCGACGCCCCCTTCCGACGACAGCCGCTTCCGGCCGCCGGCCGAGCCGACGGGACGGATGAAGATCTCGTCCCGCCCGGTTTCATTCGATACGTACGCCAGCCAGTGCCCATCTGGGGAAAATCTGGGCCCCCATTCGTCCGCGTCACTAGTCAGCAGCGGCCGGGCGCGGCGATCGCCGTCGAGCGCCATCGTCCAGATGTCTCGCTGCCGCGACGGATGTATCTCGACAAAGGCCATGGACTTGCCGTCGGGTGAGAACGACGCCGGATAGCGCGGGTAATCGCCCTGCGACAGCTGCTCGCGCGGTTCGGACCCGTCCGCCGGCTCCCAGAAGATTTTGCCCGTGCGCGTTCCGAACGCTATGCGCACCGCGTCGGACGTCCACGTGGGAAAGATCTCGTCGCGCGGCTCGGCGGTCAGCCGGACGGGCGTGCCCGTCGCCACGTTGTAGATCCAGATGTCATCGTTGATGGCGAAGAGTCTTGCGGCGATGGAGCGGCCGTTGGGCGAGATCGAGAACTCGCCGAGGTTCGCGCGTGTGGAGATCGGCCGTACCCGTCCCTTACGATCGGCCACGGCGAGCAGGCTGCCGGGCGTGATGCCCGAATCGGCCTCGTACACCAGCGTGCCGTTGTCTGAAACGGCGTAGTTGGCGTCGCCACTCCAGGTCCGTCCCAGACCGTCCATCACCGCGATGGGCGTGCCGGTCACCGCCAGCGTCGACAAATCGAAACCGACCGACAGCAGGGCCCCGGCGCGAACATAGACGATCTGTCCGGCAGGCAGGTATCGGGCATTGCTGCCGCCGCGTACGAGGACCTGCGGCTCGTGTGCCCCGGGGCGCAGCACGGCGATGTCCTGATCCTGGGCGACGATGGCCCGGCCGGATGCCATCGTGAAGAGGACACCCTGGCCGTCTGGCAGGACCTCGGGATCGACGTACACCACGCGGTCGTGCTCCGGGTCCGTCTCGAGGAGCGGCCGCGGCGTTCCTCCCCGTGCGGGAACGGTCCACAACCCGGCGTTGTAATCAGGGACGAAGACGATCGTGTCGTCCGGGCTCCAGTCGCCGCCGTAGAAGCCCGTGCTCGACAGCGTGCAGATCGTGATCGGCGAGCCGCCGCTCACGGCCACTTTCTGCAGCTCGCGTGCGTTGGCGAAGGCAATCCACCGGCTGTCGGGTGAAAAGAACGCCGTCCTCGCGTCCTGGGTCCCATCGATCGGCCGGCCTTCGGACTCTCCGATCGACCGCAGGAACAACTGGCGCGTCCCGCTGCGGTTCGCCACGTAGACGATGGTCCTGCCGTCCGGAGAGATGGCAACCTGGTGATTCGCGTTCAGGTAGAGCGCCGATGACGTCATGGACGCCGACGTGAGGCTCAGATGCATTGGCTGCATCGTCTCGTCCGAGCGTCGAGTGCCGACCGACCAGAGCGCGCTGGCGATCGCCGCGCCTCCAACGAGCGCCAGTGCGATCGGTGCGAGCCGCGCAGCTCGGGATGACGGCGTTGCCGTGGCCAGGGCCTGCGCGTCGGCGCCCGCATCCTCGAGCTCGATGCGCACGTCAGCCGCGTCGTGCACCCGCTGGCGCGGATCCTTTCGCAGGCAGCGCTGGAGCAGGAGACGAATCCGCGGCGGCGTGTGAACTGGCAGGCGCCCCCAGTCCGGCTCCGCTCGAAGAACGGCCGCGAGAATGTCCGAAACGCTGTCGCTGCCAAATGCCGGCCGGCCGGTCAGCATCTCGTAGAGGACGCACCCCAGCGCCCATATGTCGGTGCGCTTGTCGACCGCCGCTCCTCGGGCCTGCTCGGGACTCATATAGGCGGCGGTGCCGAGGATCAGTCCAGCGGCCGTGCCGGCAAGCACGGTGGGCGAATTTGCCGGGTCGGCTGATGCCGTGCCGTCCCCGAACCATTTCGCCAGACCGAAATCGAGGACCTTCACCATCCCGTCCGCGGCGATCTTGATGTTGGCCGGCTTGAGATCCCGATGAACGATGCCCTTCTGATGCGCGGCCTCCAGGGCTCGCGCGACCTGCGCGGCGATCTCGAGCGCCTCGTCGATTGGCAGCGCGTCCCGCGTCAGACGATCGGCCAGGGTCTCGCCCTCGACCAGTTCCATGACGAGGAAGTGGCGCCCGGCGCTCTGCTCGAAATCGTGGACGCTGGCGATGTTGCCGTGGCTGAGCGAGGCGAGCGCCTCCGCCTCGCGCTCGAACCGGGAAATCCGCTCGGGCTCACGAGCGAACGTGTCCGGAAGGACCTTGATCGCGACGTCGCGCTTCAGTTTGGAGTCGCGCGCCCGATAGACCTCGCCCATCCCACCCGCACCGATCAGGGCACAAATCTGATACGCGCCCAGAGATGTCCCGGGTTGGAGTGGCACGGTGGAACGGATTATACGGCCGGCTGCCAACGGAGCATCCATCCGCAGCCGCACCCAAGACAATCCTCGGAGTGGATGATCCGCAGATCTGCCCGAACCATGTTGCTCCCACCGACGCATCAGGGCGCCTGACGCGCTCCTGCCGTCAACAGCCGCTGATCTCTGCCGACGTCAGTTTCCGGACCTGGTGGGCGGATACATCGAACAGTACGATCGTCTGAGATTCCTTTCCAACTGCACAGCACGAATCCGCTGGAACGGCTGAACAAAGAAATCAAGCGGCGGTCGAACGTCGCCGCATCTTTCCCACGCCGCAGTCGGTCATCCGCCTGGTCGGCGCCATCCTGTGAGGGAGGGGATCGGTGTGGGCGCTTGTGGAAACCGCTCTGTGGGTTTCCAAGTAGCGGTGCGATTTCCTCAGGTCGTCATAGCCGTCAGCGCGCCAACATCTCGTGAGTTCCATCTGCCCTGCGGCGTTGATCAGGAGTTATCCCGCGCGAACGACAGTCCTGCCTTTATAATCAGCCGCTTGGCCCTCGCCTCCGGCAGTCGTCTCGGTCCCTACGAAATCCTTTCGCCTCTCGGCGCCGGCGGGATGGGCGAGGTCTACGAGGCCGAAGATACGAGGCTCAAGCGCCGGGTGGCGCTGAAGGTGCTCCAACCAGCAATCGCATCCGACCCGGCCCGCCGCGCGAGGTTCGAAAAGGAGGCGCTGACGGTCGCCTCGCTGAATCATCCAAGCATCGTCACCATTCACTCGGTGGAGGAGTACGACGGCACGAGATTCCTGACGATGGAGATCGTCGACGGCCGCACAATTGATCGGCTCATCCCGCCGGCCGGTCTGCCGCTCGACCAGTTGTTGACCTACGCCATCCCGCTCGTGGAAGCCGTCGCCGCGGCGCATGCGCACCACATCGTGCATCGCGACTTGAAACCCGCCAACGTGATGGTGACGGGTGACGGCCGGGTGAAGGTGCTCGATTTCGGGCTGGCGAAGCTACTCGATTCTCCGGTGCTCGATGATGGCAGCTTGCAGACGGTCACTGCCGCGCCAGCCACCATGGTGGGCCAGATCGTGGGAACCGCCGCCTATATGGCGCCCGAGCAGGCGGAGGGGCGGCCGGTCGATTACCGCTCTGACATCTTTTCGATCGGCGTGCTTCTCTACGAAATGGCCACAGGCGTGCGCCCGTTCCGTGGCGACACGGGAATCTCGGTCCTCTCCTCGATCATCAAGGACGAGCCAACGCCGATAACGCGGATCAGGTCCGGCGCATCACCCGATCTCGAGCGGATCGTGAGTCAGTGCTTGGCAAAGGATCCCGCGAAGCGGCCATCATCCGCCACGGAGCTCCGGACCCGCCTCGCATCGCTGAGCAAGGTGCCGGGGCCGAGAAGCCGACGCCTGCGCGGAGGGGCAATGCTCGCCGTCGCGGTCATGCTGATCGGGCTCGCCGCAGCCTACGTCGCGCCGACGTGGCCGTTTCGGGCCCGCGAGATCGTGATGCCGAAGCCGACGTTCGTGCGTCTCACCGACGACCGGGGGATCGAATCGTGGCCCAGCCTCTCGCCGGATAGCCCCGAGATCGTGTACGCCGCGAGGCGTCCCAGCGGTGAAGCTGGTATTTACCTGAGCAGTCTCGCCGGCGGCATGGCTGGGCATCTGAGCAAGGACGCGTCGGACGACACCCCCGCCTTCTCGCCGGATGGACGATCGATCGCCTTCAGTTCCGCCCGTGACAACAGCCCCGGCATCTTCGTGATGGATCGGCGCGGCGAGTCGGTCCGGCGGTTGACCAACGGCGGTTCCGATCCATCCTGGACGCCGGACGGCCACGAAGTCGTCTACAGCGCCGAGTCGGGACGCGACCCCGACAATCGTCAAGCGCCGAGCGAACTGTGGGCGGTGAACGTCGAGTCCGGGCAACGACGACGGATCGCCGAGACCGACGCGGTGCAGCCGCGCGTATCGCCCGACGGACGGCTCGTGGCGTTCTGGGGGCTGCCGGTCGACGCTGCGGGCAAGGAATTCTCGTCCGCGAATCGCGACATCTGGGTTCAGCCACTCGCGGGGGGACAGCGTGTACCAATCACGACGGGCGAATCCACCGACTGGAATCCGGTATGGGCGCCGGACGGGCACACGCTGTATTTCTCCAGCGATCGCGGCGGCACGATGAACATCTGGCAGATCGCCGTGGACCGGAAGACGGGGCGACCATCCGGGGAGCCGCTGGCGGTGACCGCGCCGACCATTTATGCAGGGCATATGAACGTGGGGTTGGACGGGACAATCGCCTACGCCGCGTACGACTTCAGCACGCTCGTGCGATCGATCGGATTCGATCCGATCGCCGGCGTCGTGAACGGTGCGCCCAGCGACATCGTCACGGGCCAACGCGCGTGGCTGCACCCGGACGTGTCGCGCGACGGCCGTTTCCTCGCGCTGAGGTCATTCAAGGCCCAGGAAGACGTCTGGGTCGTCGGCGTGGACGGCAGCGGGCTACGGCCGGTCACGAACGATCCTCCACGCGACCGTGGGCCACGTTGGGCTCCCAACGGTTCGTTGCTGTTCTATTCCGCGCGTAACGGCCGTTTTCAATTCTGGACGATTCAACCCGACGGCAGCGGCATCCGTGAACTGACGCATGCCGAAACCGTCCTGAACGATCCGGTGCCGTCTCGCGATGGCAGCTGGGTTGGCGGCTCGAACCCGAACACCGGCGAGCAGTTCATCTTCGACGCGCACGATTGGACGAAGCCACCGGATCGTCTGCCGTCCCCGCCGACCAAAAGTCCGGTCTACCTGCGAGACTGGTCACCGGATGGGAAGCGGATCGCTGCCGCCGATACGTCGGGTGTGCTATGGGTGTTCGACGTCGCTGCAAAATCGTGGGACCGAATCGGTGCCGGGAGTTGGCCGCGGTGGCTACCGGACAGCCGTCGTCTGGTCGCGACGTCTCGCGCACGCGTCATGCTCGTCGACACGACGACACGAGCAGCTCGCGAGATTTATCAAGAGCCAGCCCGCCTCATCGGCACGGCAGTACTTGCGCCGGACGGTCGGCGTCTGTACTTCACGAGCGCGGCCATCGAGTCGGACATTTGGATGATGCGCTTCAGCCGATGAATCTGCTGCCGTCACCCATCGATTGCCCAATGACGGAAATTGGGTCGTGTCGGCGGATCGATCCTGCCAAGTGGCGACTGATCGCATGTGCCCACGACCTACCCTGAGTGCGGCGAATGCCACTGACGAACGGCATCAGTGCGGGCAATGGCGGGCAAGCCGCCACGGCATTGCTGGCATCTACGGCAACCCTGGCATTGTGGAATCTGCAACTTGCAGAATCTAAAAGAGGCGGCAGAGTTCGAACGGCGCCTACACCACCAGCTGCCGCCACCGCCGCGCCTCCCAAACCAATCAGCGCCCCAGCAGCGCACCCGTGTGCCAGTTTCCGACCGCTCCAGCCGCCACTCAGCCCAGCGCCCAAGGCGGGAAAGGTCGCTCGGCCTTGGCGGTGAGACCGTTCGATTCACGAGGAATCGTGCCCGCAGACTTCGGCGGTATAATCCATCGCCTCCACCTTAAATGTCCCTGGCTGCCGGCGACCGCCTGGATGCGTACGAGATCGTCGGGCCGCTGGGCGCCGGCGGCATGGGCGAGGTGTGGATTGCCAAAGACCTCCGCCTGCAGCGCAAAGTCGCCATCAAGATCCTCCCGACCGAGCTGACCCGGCAGCCTGCGCGTGTGGCGCGATTCCAGCGCGAAGCGCGTGCCGCCTCCGCGCTCAACCACCCGAACGTGTGCACCATCTACGCTGTGGGTGAGACGCCAGACGGCCACCACTTCATCGCGATGGAACTGGTGGAGGGCGTAACGCTCCGCCGACGGCTCGCCGACGGCCGGCTGCGCCCTCAGGACGCGCTCGACATCACCATCCAGATCGCCTCGGCGCTGACTGCGGCCCACGCCGCCGGGATCGTGCACCGCGACATGAAGCCCGAGAACATCATCCTGAGGGCCGACCGAATCGTAAAGGTGCTCGACTTCGGTCTCGCCAAGCTCACCGCACCTGGTACCAATGAAGAGCTGTCGACGCGCACGCGGGTGGAGTCGCACGTCGGGTCCGTCGTGGGGACGGTGGCATACATGTCGCCCGAGCAGGCCCGAGGTCAGCACGTGGATGGCCGAACCGACGTCTGGTCCCTGGGTGTCGTGCTCTACGAGCTGCTGGCGGGACAGCTGCCGTTTGCCGGTCGGAGCCCGAGTGACGTGATCGCCGCGATTCTGGAGCACGACCCTGCGCCCCTGGCGCCTCTCGCTCCCGATGTCCCGCTCGAACTGCACCGCATCGTCGGCAAGACGCTGAAAAAGGATTGCGAGCGCCGCTACCAGGGCATGAAGGACCTTCAGGTCGATCTCGAGGCAGTGCGAGACGACGTGAGCATCGCCGCCACCGTCCGGACGAGCACGCATGGTGGTGTGGGTTCGGGGACTCTTGATGTCGAGCGTCCCGCGCTTGACCGACGCAAGCCCCGGCTCTCGGTCGCCGTGGTCCTTGCGGTCGCCACGCTTGCGGTGGCCGCCGGGTGGACGCTCAGGGATTGGGTCGCGCGGAATCAGCAGGCCCCAGATCGTGTCTCCCGGTTGTTCAAACGCGCTACATTCGACGCGGGGCTCCAGACCGATGTGACCTGGTCACCAGCTGGCCGGTCCGTCGCGTACGCCTCAGATAAAACAGGCAACTTTGACATCTGGGTACAACGTGTCGGAGGCGGCGACGCGCTGCAGATCACCAACTCGCCCGCACAAGACACGCAACCGACCTGGTCGCCTGATGACCGGACCATCGTCTTCCGATCCGAGCGCGATCGCGGCGGGCTGTTCGTGGTGCCCGCGAACGGCGGCGCCGAGCGGCGGCTGACGTCATTCGGCGTGCGGCCACGGTGGGCGCCAGATGGCTCGCAGCTTCTGTTCGCGGCAGCCGACGTTCTGGCCGCAGGGATTGCGTCCCCGCTGTACACCGTTCGTTTGGACGGCGGCGCCCCGCAGCCGGTGCTTCAGGCATTCTTCAAACAGCTCGACAGGGGGCTTGGCGGGATGCGCGACTGGAACTGGTACCCGGACTCCCGGCACGTCTCCGTGCTCGGGACCGTTCCGGGCCAGGGCTTCGGCCTCTACACAGTGCCCCTGTCAGGCGGGCGGGCCATGTTCCTCAAACGCACGCCAGAATTGGGTGAGTGGACTGCGTTTGCCTGGGCGTCCTCCACGACGCTGTTCGTTGAGTGTGACACCGACGGTGTTCATAGCGTGGTCAGGCTCACGATCGATCCGAAGACGATGGCCGTGCTGGCGACCGACCCTGTCACGATGGGCGACGGCTGGCAGTCACGGTTTGCGCTGTCGAGCGACGGACGACACCTCGCGTTCACGATGACGAAGATGTCGCAACGCCTGTGGAGTGTGCCGTTCGACGCTGCGACCGGCCGGACGAGCGGTGACGGGCAACCGGTCTCCGACAGCATGGGGCTGGCCACGACATCAGACCTGTCGCGAGACGGCACCAAGCTGGCGTATACGCTGGCTCTCACAGGAACCGAGCGGACGAAGCTGTGGACGACGGACCTAGCGGCGAAGCAGAGCCGAGCGCTCGCGACCGACGATCAAGGGCGTGAATTCCCACAGTGGTCGCCCGACGGGATCCGGCTGGCATACCGGTGGGTCCGAAAACTGAGCGACGGCGCCAACGAATCAGGCCTCGCAGTGCGGCGCACGGACACCGGCGAGGAGGAACTCATCTCGACTCCTCGCACCGACACGTTCGTCACTCCATGGGATTGGTCACCGGACGGAGAGGGGGTTCTGGTTTCCTCCGGCTCTGTTCCCTTCTCGGGAAAGGCGTCTCTGGGCCTCTGGCCCCTCGCGGCAGCGCCGCATGCGGAGACGGCCGTGAAAGTGCTGGCCGTTGATGACAACTATGCAATCTGGCAGGCGAGATTCTCACCAGACCGACGGTGGATCTGCTTCGCGGCTGTGGACGCCCGGGAGCCCGGCATGGATACGATCTTCGTCATGCCGAGCTCGGGCGCCGATCGAAGCCACTGGACGGCATTGACCAGCGGGCACGGCTGGGCCGATAAACCGCGATGGTCACCGGACGGCAAACTGGTCTACTTCGTTCAAGCGGATTCGTTCCTCAATGTGTGGGCCGTGCGGTTCGACGCCGCGGCGGCGACCCCCATCGGCGCGCCTTTTCAAGTCACCCGGTACGACAGCCCGCGACACCAGCTGTCCCCCAGGTTTGGGGCAGCGGAAATCGGCGTGTCGGCACAGCGGCTGATCCTCACGATTATGGAGCAGACTGGCAACATCTGGACGATGGATAACGTCGACAAGTGACGGCCTCTCTGCGCTGGTTAGGGATAAGTGCCCGGCCTTGCCGTGAGGGAACTCGATGCGGATCAAGAGATCGAACGCGCTCGCCGAGTACATGCCCGTCTACAGGAGATCGCCACTCAACGATTGCCGGCCTACGTTCTCATTCTTTGGCTTCGCTTGCGGTGCGACGCCCCTGCTACCAGAGAGCGCGAGCCGAGCCTCAGCGGTGCGGGCAATGGCGGGCAAGGCGCCACGGCATCGCTGGCATCTACGGCAACCCTGGCATTGTGGAATCTGCAAGTTACAGAATCTAAAGGAGGCGGGAGAGTTCGAATCCCACTCTCTCCCCCCGCCAGTCCTTTGTCCCACCAAAAACCCGCGAGATTTAGAGAATTCGGTCAACTCAGCGACGCGACCAACTGCGACGGAATCGGCTAATTCCTGTGCGTTCAGTCCGTTGCTGGCAAGCACGGAGTTCGAATCCCACACACATGTTGAGTGCGCACAGGGCAGCTCCAGCTGTAGCGACGCCGACGCGGACCCGTGCGCCGCGTCTTCGGTGTCGCATGGCGTACTTGATGCCCTTCACGCCAGCGTCATCGGTAACCCGGTGGTACATGTGCTCCGCAAATATTCATCGCGGCCGTCGGCATGTAGTATTCCGTTGAACCAAACCGCACGTAGAGACTCGGCAGAGCCATGCCTGAACTGTCGGTATCATGGACCACGACCAATGATCCGCACGGCGCTCCTGCTCGCACGTGATCTGCTGCACTTCGTCGCGTTGGCCTGTTCCTCCCATCACCGCCTCGCAGCCGAGAACCTCTTCCTGCGTAAGCAACTGGCCTTCTATGTCGAGCGGAAGGTGAAGCCGCGGCGCCTGAACAATGCCGCCCGGATCACTCTTGTTTTGCTCGCGCGGTCTATCAATTGGCGCCAGCTTCTCGTCGTCGTCAGACCGGAGACGCTCGTGCGTTGGCACCGTGAGGGGTTCCGCCTCTTCTGGCGGTGGAAGTCACGGCGGCCTGGTCGGCCGCCGATTCCGAAGGACGTGCAAGACCTCATTGCCGACATGGCGCGCGCGAATCGAACATGGGGTGAGGAACGGATTGCCGCCGAACTGCAGCTGAAAATTGGCATCGCCGTTTCGCCGCGGACGGTGAGGCGGTACATGTGCCGGCCGAGTCGCGGCCATGTTCATCTTCGCAAACGTGGAGCACGTTTCTGCGGAACCACGCCTGCGAGACACTGCCATGCGATTTCTTCGTGACCCTCACCGCGACGTTCCGCCTTCTCCACATATTCCTGGTGCTGGACATCGGCACCCGTCGAATTCTGCACTGGAATGTCACGGAACATCCGACGGCCGAGTGGACGGCGCAGCAGTTCAGGAGCTTCTCAAAGGGCGACGAGCCGTACCGGTTCGTCGTGCACGATCGCGATGCCCTGTTCTCGCCCGGTGTCGACGAAGTCTTGCGGTCCATGGATCTACGCGTGCTGAAAACTCCGGCCCGCGTTCCGCAGGCGAACGCGTTGTGCGAGCGACTGATCGGAACGGCGCGGCGCGAGTGTCTCGACCATCTCATCCCGCTCACTGAGCGGCAGCTGCGGAAGATCTTGGCTGAGTGGGTGTCTCATGACAATCACGGTCGCCCGCACGCGAGCCTCGGGCCTGGATTCCCGAGCCAGCGATGCGGACCGTGCTGCGATCGACCGGCCACGAGCTTCCGGACGGACATCGCGTGGCTGCCAAATCAATTCTCGCTGGTCTCCATCACGAGGACCGCCTTGAGCGCGTCGCAGCATGATTTTTGCGGAGCACAGGGGTCAGCCGCGATCTGGAGAACAGATTGGAGGCGAGCACCGATGAGCAGTAAAGGAATACCAGACGACAGCGCGGCTGTTATCCCGCGCCTGTTTGTTCCGATGTCGCGGCGGCCATCGACTTCTGCACGCACACGTTCGGCGCGGTGGCGATCAACCGGCATCCGGGCCCGGACGGCAAGACGGTGCATGCGCTCCTGACGCTTGGGCCCGCGATGATCATGATCGAGGCAGAGTGGCCGGAGGTCTCGAGTCGGGCTCCTGCGCCAGACGGCAGTTCGCCTGTCGTGATCTTCGTCTATGTCGAGGACGTCGACCAAGTCGTCGAGCGGGCGGTCGCTCGCGGAGCGAAGGTGTTGAGCCCGGCGGCGAATCAGTTCTGGGGCGACCGCACCGCGTGGGTGATGGACCCGGCGGGACACGTCTGGACAATCGCCACGCGCGTGGAGGATACGACGGAGGCTCAAAGGCGAGAGCGCTGGTCGTCCAGTCAACCAAATAAGAGCTGAGTCCGCAGGTTCGGGGGAGCGGGACTGGCGCCATTCGAAGACCTTCCTCCGATCGTTGCTGATCTGTGAGATATTTATGCACGGACTTTGGCAAGACGTTCAGTACGGCCTGCGAGGACTTCTCAAACAACCCGTCTTCACGGCCGTTGCCGCGATGACGCTCGCTCTCGGTCTCGGTGCGACGACGACCACTTTTAGTTAGCTTGGCGAAGAAGGAACTCCAAGAAGCGGAGGCCTATCAGGCACTTTGATGTGCACCCACAGCGCGCGTTCAGCGTCGCGCGGGCTGGTTATCCGGGAAATAAAACTGAAGGTTCTGTAACATGCGCGGCCGCTCTGCGTCGGGGAAGCGGCCTTCCTTCAGCAGGCGCAGCATCGCGGTTCGCCCATCGTCCAATCTTTCCGCATAGAACGCGGACACCGCCAGTTCGTCCAGCGCCCGCCATCGATAGACACTGTCGTCAACGAAGAGCAGGTCGGATGGGGGCGGACACGCGGCGGCCTGT